>ERZ778512.1664-NODE-1664-length-13684-cov-13.914961_pt1 | contig 13684 bp, 12 predicted proteins | sample MGYA00510346_ERZ778512 | MGnify/ENA primary metagenome ERZ778512 (study PRJEB29527, sample SAMN07138962) | mouse gut metagenome | material: feces | host: mouse | place: China:Nanjing | collected 2016-01-25 ...
CGGTCAGTCGATAACCGCTCATAACGGTTATCAGTGCTGACCTTTCCGGGCAGATCATCAGTATCTGAAAGTGTATGCAGGCACAGCATCTTGTCGCCGATACGCATTTCTTTCGGTGACAGGTCTATATCCTCCAGACAGTTGACATTACCCATCGACAGCGACAGATACTTTTCTATGATACCGGAAGTTGTGTCTGTACCGATTATCTCATCGTCACCCATACGGCGCAGCGTTATATAGCCGGTGTCGTTGATAATGCGCTCGAACTGCCCGACAGCTTCCATGAAGCCCACAATCATCTCGTGATTGAGTTCCTTCGGGGTGATACGTCCACGGCAGAGGGTGGAGAAATTGGATTGCTGGCGCATACGCTCCTTTGTGGTCTTTGTCAGGAACAGGTAGCACTTGTGCGCCAGATACGGACGCTCGTTGAAGTGACGCTCAAAACTGCGGTCAAGAAAACTCAAATTATCTTTTTGCAGTTCCGGCTTATAGTTCTCAGACACGAACCAGTCCTGTTTGTGCGCCACCGAATAATGCGGCAGCACTTTGATCGCCTTGCACCATGCGGCGTGCATGGCTTCGTATTCCTGCGATGTTACGGTGAACAGTTCCGGGAGGCTGACCTCGAAGGCCACCGTTATATCGGCGTCCTTCGAGATGATGCAGCCGTGTTCCACGGCGAGCAACGGCAGTTTGCTTTCCAGCGTTGTGGCTTTCAGTGTATTTCTCATTTGCGACCTCCCTTCATTATATTGCGCACACGCTGACGGTTGATGATATAGCGGGGGCGGTACTTCACCGAGGTGAGTTTCATAAGCCCGTACTGCCCGTACTTGCCATTGAGGTGGAAGGTGTACCACACCAGAGCCGACGCGCTCACGGCACCGAAGCCTATGCACAGACCCTGCTGTACACCGCACATATAGAGTACCACGAACAGAATGAAATCGGTTATCAGACCTCCGGCGAAGATGAACAGGTACTGAGCTTTCAGCCCCTTGTATTCCACCGTTCTGCCTATGCCCTTGTTGATAGAATATTCCATTGGCGTGGCAGGTTTAGAGGAAGAACGAGCGCAGGATTGTGGCGGCTACCACGAGGAATATACAGGCACCGAACCAAGAGGCGGCGGTTTTCGATGTGTCGGGATCGCCTGAGCTGAACTTGCCATAGACCTTGACACCGCCGATAAGACCCACCACCGCGCCGATGGCATAGATCAGTTTCGTGGCGGGGTCGAAATAGGAGGTCATCATCGAGGTAGCCTCGTTGATACCCGCCAGACCGTTGCCGGCGGCGTAGAGGTTAGCTGCACACAGCAAGAGTGTGAGCATCATCGCCATAGGGCGACGCATACCGGGAGCGCTCATGAACGCCACGATACTGTCATAGAGTTTTTTGAGGGATTTTGTCATAAATTTTATTTTTAGGATGGATTGTGGATTTGGATAGTGGTGGGTCAGTGGAGGATGTTGAAGTCGATTGCGTCAATGTCGGTGGTGTCGATGTCGGCATGGAACACGATTTTCTTTTTCGGCTTCGTTTCTTCCGCTTTTTCGGGCGGAGCGTCATGCTCCTCAGGAATTTCGGGGAGCTGGCACTCAATCATAAGTATGCGCTTGCGCACCAACGGATCGAGCTTGATTTTCTCGATAATCTGTGTGCCTTGTATGTCGGGCAGCACACGGCGGGCGGTTTCTTTGTCATCGGGATTGTCGGAATTACCCTTCAGAACGTTTACCGCTGTACTGATTTCGTTGAAGTCACTGCCTCCGGCTCTGGGTTCCTCCGACGGGATTTCATCGCCTGTCAGTTCGCTTGCGGAGTGTGTGGCAAAAACTTCATCGAGTTTCTCCACAGGGATTTGTGCTGAGGACTTTTCCTCCGGTTCATCGGGAAAACCGGCATCCGAGGGTTTGCCGTACTCCTTGATGATAAGCGGTATTACCTCTTTGGCTGCTTCTTTCGCAGCCTCGCGGAACACCTCCTTGAACTCGTTGATGTCAAAAGTGCTTTTGCCAACAATACTGTCATTTTCGGCTTCCTCCTCTGTGTCGGCAGCCTTAGCGGGTTCCGGTGATGGCGTTTCCTTTACCGGCTTTGCTGTGTCGGGCTTTGTCAGCACCCTGTGGATAAGCCACAGGTTACTCGCCAGCAGAGCTATTATAAGTACAGTTTCCATCAGAACAGGTCTTTGGTGGAATGTTTGAAGATACCCTGCATGACCGGGTGGTGCCGGGCAATGTGGTCAAGGATTATCTCCGAGGCATAGGAGCCTATCGACACGCCGGGAATATCCAGCCCTTTCACCATGCGGGAAAGCAGGGCATGAACTTCGGGATACAGGTACACTTTCCTGTTTGACAGGAGGGCGTGGGGCGAGAGGAAGCGTTCAATGTAGCGCTGGCTCTCCTTGTTGGGAATTTCAGTCGCCTCGATTGTGGCGATGATACGGGATTTTTCGGTGTTGCTCATTCGTTGTTGAGTTTTTTGATTGTTTCCTTATATTTTTTGAAATGTTCCTCCAATACGAGGCTGACATATCCCTTGACAGTACCCATAGAGCATTTTCCGTTGAAGAATATGCTCCTGATTTTCTGGACATACTCACGGTCGATGTCAACCATAAGGGAACGGTAAGGTGACGGCACACGCATATAGGATTTGTCACTCACGAATTTTTCCATAAATTCCGTGTCCAGATCCGTGTTGTCGGATTTTGTCTGCGGCATGGCGGTATTTACGGGAATGTCGGTTGTCGCGGCTGCTTGCGTAGGTGCTTGTGCCGGCGCAGCTTCAGTGTTTTCGTTTGCCGGTTTCTTTTTCAGCGATGATAGACCGGAGGGCTCCTCACGGAATGACCTGATGAACTCATCGGGGTCGATGTCGGACTCATAAACCTTAGCCATAGGTGTCAGAGCTTGAGTATGCCGAGTAGTTCATCCGTCATTTCTGGCAGGCGCGTTCCTTTAAGCAGCGCCTTGTCGGGCGGGACAAGCGTAGAACGGAACACGGCACGGTTGAGTGTCTTTGACCCTTCGCGTCGGTATTTTTTCGTGTCGGGGATTTTCGTGCGCATCGTTTTTAGCCCGCATTCCTCGAAAATCATCTCGTACTGGTCGTAGAGGTCGGTTTTCTCGCGGGCATCGACAAGGTTCCAGAGCATATACATCTCCTTCACCTGCGAATGCCCGGTTGTGCGCCATTCATGTATCTTCATGGCGAAGGCGAGCGAGCTTTCAAGTATCACCTTGTCGGCGGCGACGGGAACAATGACGGCATCCATGCAGTTAAGGATGTTCACCACGCCACGGTTGTTTATTGTTCCGGGCAAGTCAAAAAACACGATATCTATCTCGTTCCCGCTCTCGATTATTTCTTTGACTTTCTGCATGGCTTCCTCCGGCTTTGCCGTGAGCAGCGGGTAAGGAGCCAGTTTGGTCAGGCGCATATTGTCGGAGAACATTTTTTTGAATATGGGGCTGCACTCGATCAGGTCTTTGTCACGCTCACGCATATCCTCGATGCTGAACTGCGGATAGTCACAGTCCACGACAAGGACTTTCAGCCCCTTCACATAGTAGAGGTAACTCGCCGCAAGAACGGTCAGAGTCGTTTTGCCCGCTCCACCTTTCTGGGTGGAGAAAGCGACAAATTTGGGATCTGTCATAAAGTTTGATTTGTAAATGGATTTGTGGTTGGCGCATAGCGGTAGCCGTCAGCGTATGTTCTGACACGGATAGACCGGGCTTCTATCGGCAGGGCGCAGTGCCGGCATCGTCTATGCTTTGGGAAATTACAGCATTCTCCGTCGCCGATGGGCGACCTTCCTCCGCTGTCGGGAGGGCATCGGCCGGTTAAGCCGGACTAAGATGTTGTTGTGTCATTGTCATAAATTTTTTAATTTGATTTTGGAGATAGTGGTGCTTTTTGCCAACGGTCATGCGGCCACAGGGCTACATTCAGTTGGCTCGTTGCTTTGTCAGGCACACATTCGCCTTTACAAGTGTCGGGCATCCCGGCTGGATAAATGTGACATCGTTCGGTCAGCAGTTCTGGTGTATATATAATGTATTGAACTCTACGGAAGGAAGTCACCAATTCCGGCGGTCAGCCTACACAATGAAAAAATGAATGTACTCCTGTCGGATTGCTTGTCTTGACTGCGGTTCAACTGGAAGTTCTGTAATATAAAAGGTAAATCGAACTCCTTGAAGGCAGCCTCGACTGTCAATCTCCACACAAAGAAACAAAATAAATTCCATTTTGTCAAGCCCTTAATGTTGTCAATCCATTGAGCCATAGAGATTGAGGTGCCGGATTTCCTCACTTTTCCCCGAATTTCCCGAAAACGGGGCTGAAATTTTAACATTTCGCCATATGATTTTTTTCTCGTTTGACCGACGGCATCATCCGCGATCGCACGGTATCACAAACTTTTTCTCTCACCGTTAGGATTTACGTCGGATTTTTTGTAACTTTATATAAGCATCACGGGGATTTCTTTCCTCCGGGCATTGGAAACAGGCGTTATCTCACGGTCTAAATGATACCGGGCATTATTTTACCGACAAAACACCTCTTTTCATATTAGGAAGGATGTCCACATAGACATAGCAAGGTGTCCGAATAGTAACTATTCGGGTTTCGGGTAACTCCGGTTCCCACGAAACAACCTTGCAATGCAGGATATTCTCCAAAGTCGAATATCCCATGACTTGACCTGCGGTTTGTCTGTACACAGCGATGCACTCACCACAAAATCCATACATAATATGACTGAAAAACCGAAAACCGGGCGACCGTTGTCGCCCAACCGATGCACCCACTGCGTCATGGTGCGCTTCGATGACCTCGAATGGGATAGCCTGACCCGCATGATGGAGAAGGCTGATGAATCCGTAAAAGCCACGTTCATAAAAAAACTTATCTTCGGAAAGCCTTTCAAGGTGCTGTCCACAGATAAATCCCTCGCAGTATATTGCGCCAAACTCTCGGAATTTTTCGCCCAGTACCGCACAATCGGGGTAAATTATGACCTCGTTGTGAAGGAGCTTCGCGCCAATTTCACTGAGAAGAAAGCTATGACACATCTCTACAAGCTGGAGAAAGCCACCATAGATCTGGCAAAAGTCACAGCTGATGTCAAGGCGTTATCCATGCAGTTTGATGAACAATGGTCGCTAAAATCTCGATAGGCTCATCGCTCTACGGGGCGTTGTCATACAACGGCATGAAGATGAACCGTGACGAGGGCCGTGTGCTTGGAGCGAACAAGATAATTCTTCCGGCAGACGGGAATATTGACATCGCTCGCATGGTGGAGAATTTCAATCTTTTCATGCCGAAAACGGGCAGGACAAAAAAGCCTGTGCTGCATATCTCCCTAAATCCGCACCCCGACGATAAGTTGACTGAGCAGCAGTATGAAATCCTTGCCCGCGAGTATCTGGACAAACTCGGCTTCGGTGAACAGCCCTACATAATTTATAAGCACATGGATATTGACCGCCACCATATCCATATAGTGACAGTCAATGTCAACGAGCAGGGCAAGAGGCTCAATCAGGACTTTCTATTTCGTCGCAGCAAGAAAATTACCACCGAGCTGGAGGAAAAATATAATCTCCACAAGGCGCAACGAGAAAAAATCTCGCCCGATATGCCGATCAGGAAGATTGACCCGTCAGGCGACATCAAGCGTCAGGTTGCCAACACCGTCAAAATGGTCGGTATGCGCTACAAGTTCCAGACCCTCGGCGAATACAACGCCATACTCTCACTGTATAATGTGAAGTGCGAGCCTGCCGACGGCAAAGTGAACGGACGCGAGTACCACGGTCTTGTGTATTTCGCCACGGACGACAACGGCAAGACTATCGCAACGCCTTTCAAGGCTTCGCGCCTCGGCAAATTTGCGAGTCGCACCGCTATTGACGGGAGATTTGAGCGGGCTAAGGAAAAGATTGATGTTGCACCGACCAAGCGCAAAGTCACCGATGTGATTGCTCACTCTACCGATAATGCTGATTTCATCGCCAAGCTGAAAGAGCATAACATTGATGTGGTTCTCCGTTACACCGAGGAAGGACGCATATATGGCGTCACTTTCATCGACCACAACACCATGACGGTATTGAACGGTTCTCGGTTGGGCAAAGAGTTTTCGGCAAACGCTATCAACGAGCGGTTCAACAATCAGACAAATATACTTGCCGACACTCCCGATGTTGCGACACCCATTGTTGTTCCGCCGGTAGAACCGACACCGGATGACACTCATTCCGACACAGCACAAGAGCCGGCGGTTAATCAACCGTCAAGTGGTCAGCATCAACACACCGTCACCCAATCCGTTTCCGACTTCGGCGATTACGATCTGCCAATTCCGGGGCTTGATCTGTTCCAGCCGGGACAGTCGTTCAATCCCGACGAGGAGGAATTCCGCCGGCGTATGCAGCGCAAAAAGAAGAAAGGACATCGCCCGAAATTCTAACAATCCACTTTTCAAAAATTACAATTATGAGCCAACAAGAGGATGACCTCAGAGCGTTGGCAAAGATTATGGACTTCCTGCGGGCGGTCAGTATAGTGCTGGTTGTCGCCAACCTTTACTGGTTCACCCACGTGGAAGCCACCGACAGCGGCTGGTTCATTTCAACCGTTGACAAGATCTGCGCCAACTTTAACCGCACCTGCGGGCTTTTCAACAACACTTTCAACTCAAAACTTTTCGCATTGCTACTGCTGGGGCTGTCATGTTTCGGCACCAGAGGCGTGAAAAATGAGAATATAACATGGCGGCACATAGGCATTGCCCTCGGCACAGGCATTATCCTGTTCCTAATGAACTGGTGGATGTTGCTACTCGGTTGTAGATATCTCTATATCGGCACTACCGCCACCGGCTACATCTGCCTGCTGATGGGCGGAATATGGGCTGGTCGTATGCTTAAAAACAATATGATGGACGACCGCTTCAACGACGAGAACGAGAGCTTCATGCAGGAAACAAAACTTATGGACAACCAATACTCCATAAACCTGCCGACCAGATTCTACTATCAGAAGAAATGGCACAAGGGCTGGATAAACGTCGTCAACCCGTTTCGTGCCACCATCGTGTTGGGTACTCCCGGTTCGGGCAAGTCGTATGCCGTCATAAACTCCTTTATCAAACAGATGATAGAGAAAGGTTACAGCGGCTATATCTATGACTTCAAGAGTCCTGATTTGAGTATGATAGCCTACAATCATCTGCTCAGTCACAAGGAGGGCTACGGTAAGGTAAAACCGAAATTCTATATGATAAATTTTGATGATCCTGAGCGGAGCCACCGGTGCAATCCGATACATCCCAATTTCATGAGCGATATCGCCGACGCATACGAGAGCGCGTACACTATTATGCTCAACCTCAACAAGTCGTGGGTGAGCAAGCAGGGAGACTTCTTTGTGGAGTCACCGATCGTATTGTTCGCCGCGATAATATGGTATCTCCGCATTTACAAGGGAGGAAAATATTGCACATTTCCACACGCCATAGAACTTCTGAATAGAAGATACGAGGATTTATTTCCCATTCTTACAAGCTACCCGGAACTGGAAAACTACCTTTCGCCCTTCATGGACGCATGGCAGGGAGGCGCGGCGGAGCAGTTGATGGGGCAAATCGCATCGGCGAAAATCCCGCTTTCGCGTATGATTTCGCCTCAGTTATACTGGGTTATGACCGGCGATGATTTCACTCTCGACATCAACAATCCGAAAGAGCCGAAGATACTGTGTGTCGGCAACAATCCCGACCGCCAGAATATCTATGGCGCGGCATTAGGTCTGTATAATTCCCGTATCGTCAAAATCATCAACAAGAAAGGTATGCTGAAAAGCGGAGTGCTGATTGACGAGCTGCCGACTATATATTTCAAGGGTCTTGACCAACTTATAGCCACAGCCAGAAGCAACAAGGTTGCCGTGTGCCTCGGTTTTCAGGATTTCTCGCAGCTCAAACGCGACTACGGCGACAAGGAGGCGGCAGTAGTGATGAACACCGTCGGCAATATCTTCTCTGGGCAAGTCGTTGGAGAAACCGCCAAGACACTCTCCGAGCGTTTCGGCAAGGTTCTCCAGAAGCGGCAGTCAATCTCAATCAACCGTCAGGACGTGAGCCACTCTTTCAACACGCAGATGGACAGCCTCATTCCTCCGAGCAAGATTTCCACTCTCACGCAGGGAATGTTCGTCGGGGCGGTCTGTGACAATATCGACGAGCGCATAGACCAGAAGATATTTCATGCCGAGATAGTGATTGACAGCGCGAAGGTCAAGGCGGAGACAGACCGCTACAAGCCTATTCCGATACTCACAGACTTCCACGACGACACCCCCGACAAGTCGCGCATGAAGGCTATAATCCAACGCAACTATGAACAGGTGAAAGCCGACGTGATACAGATAATATCCGATGAAAAGCAACGGATTTTATCCACTCCGGAACTCAGCCACCTGTTCCCGCATCAATAGAAAACAACCACCACTTAATCCACAATCCAATGTTACAATTTACAGGAGGTTATTACGACCTCGATTATTACCGTCTGTATCTGCTAAGATACCTGTCGCAAAACAATTTCGACATCGCCACCGACCATCCGCAGATTGTCGCAAACTCCGACCGCGCCCTTGACACATACGAGGAAGCACGGCGCAACGGGGCAAGCGTGCCGGAGGCGGAGGAACTGGCTCTGTCTGTGTTGTTCACCAACATAGGCGAGTCGGAGTTTGACATCGTTGCCGATATTCTGCTTGAATATTTCGGCGATACCCTCAACGTGGATTACGAGCCTGCCGCCCACTATTGGGCACGCTGGGTCTTGGACAACGTGCCACATCTTTTTGACGGCTTCGACCGCACTCAGGTAGGCATAGACCGTGAGGAGCTTGACGAAAAGCGCGACATACTGATAGGCCGTATCACTCAATTCTGCGTGGACAATGGCTTATAACCGTATGCAGAAAATGCGTGACAACATCGAGGCGATACGCACAGCCTTCGCCCTGAGCGTTGAGCGCAGACCGCCGGATGACGCGGAATGGGAGATATTATCCAAATATGCCGGCTTCGGAGGACTGAAATGTATCCTCAATGACGCCAACGAGCTTGCCGACGCAGCCAAGTGGACGAAATCCGACCGGGAACTGTTTGCCCCGACAGTAGAACTTCGGCGCATAATTCACGACCATTCAAATAATGACCGGGAGTTTAAGCGTTACATGGACTCTCTGAAAGCGTCCGTACTTACCGCCTTCTATACCCCTAAGCATGTTGTTGAAGCCATATCCCAGACTCTGCAACAGGCGGGAGTGGAACCTCAACGCTTCCTCGATCCCAGCGCGGGGAGCGGTGCCTTTGTGGACGCTTTCACATGGGTAAATCCCCGTGGCGAGAGGATTGCGTTTGAGAAGGACACATTGACCGGGCTGATACTGTCCAAGCTGTACCCGCAGACCGACGTTCATATAGAGGGCTTCGAGAAACTGGACACCGATCACGAGAATTATTTTGATGTCGCGGCATCGAATATCCCGTTCGGTGATATCGCCGTGCCTGATCCGGGGTATGCCACCAGTGACAACATAGCTTACCGAAAATCGGCATCGGCGATACATAATTACTTCTTCCTCAAAGGTCTTGACGCGGTTCGTGAGGGCGGCATTGTCGCTTTCATAACCTCGCAGGGTGTGATGAACGGCAAAAGCCCGTTTGTGCGTATGGAGCTGATGAAGCGAGCCGACCTCGTTACCGCCTTGCGCCTGCCCAACAATACATTCATCGACAGTGCCAACACCGAGGTGGGCAGCGACCTTATCATATTGCAGAAGCACTATGGCAAAACAGGCTTCACACCGGACGAGAAACTTTTTATTCAGTCAACAGCCGCACAGGACAGCGGAATACCCAACAACCGCTATTTCATAGAAAACCCAACGCATATTATCTGCACAGGAGCGAAAGAGGACACCGATCCATACGGAAAACCGGCATTGGTATATACCCATGACGGCGGTGTTGTCGCAATCGGCGAGGATATGCGCAGGGTTCTCTATGCGGAGTTCGGACTACACCTCAACCTTGACCTGTATCACGGTAAACAGCAAAAGGCACACACGGTATCCGCACCTATATATAATAAGGTGGAGAAGGAAGAAAAGTCGCAGCCTGACTTTGAGGACGTCGAGGCGGTGGAGGTAACGCCAACACATGCACAGGTAATTTCGCAGAGAGCCGATGAAACAGAAACATCGGGCAATACCGTGCTGGAGAATGACAGCCACGAAAGCTACGACCCGAAGATTATGATGTATAATCTTTTCGGCGAGCTGGTGGAGATACCCGGCGCAAAGAAACGCCGCAGCAAGCGTCAGGTGGTGCCGAAGGAACAGAAACAAAAACCGGATCAACCGGCTAAATCGGCTGAGGTCAAAGCGGCTACCGCATCACCAAAAGCGAAAGCAGTCAATGTTGAAACTTCCAAGACCGACTTCCGCCCGCTCACCGAAGATGAACTGAAATTTTACGGTTCTCTCAACTGGGATGACAACCCGCCGATAAACGGGTTTTACACCACTATGATGGAGATTGCCCACCGTCAGCTCATGGAGCAGGAAGCGGAGCGGCAACGCATGGAAGCTGCAAATAATCAGGATAAAGATAATATTCCCGATACTCCATATATAGAAATAACCGAGGGCGACTTCATTCCCGGTGTGCCTACGGGTGTCAAAAAGCGCACCATTATCCCGATTGAGGATGTAAACAGAGAGCCGGATATGTCGCCCCGTCCGTTCTCGGAAGATATGCAGTTTTTCCACAAGGAGGGTTCAATGGTATGCGACAGAGGTCAGGTCGGCTTTCTCTCGCAGGTCAGCCACATGGGAGCCACCTTTACACCGCTCCAGCTCAAGCCGGAGCAGGAGGAACGCGCCATGCTGTATATTACCCTGTCGGAAACATATCAGCAGCTCTACCATTACGAGGCGGAAACACACGAGGCAAGTGCCGAACTGCGCGAACATCTCAACCAGTATTATGATGAGTTCGTGGAGAAATTCGGGCATCTCAACGAGCGTGAGAATGTGAAGTTCATAAAAATGGACTCCAACGGGTGTGACGCTCTCGCCCTTGAACGTGGCGACAACGGGCTGTTCGTAAAGGCTGACATCTTCGACCGCCCGGTAGCGTTTGCCGTTGACGAGGTTACATCCGTCGGCACCCCTATGGAGGCTCTGTCCGCCTCGCTCAACAGGTTCGGCAAGGTGGATTTCCCCTATATGTGTTCTCTTGTCGGCATGGACGAGGTGCAGATTATAGAGAGTCTTGACGGACGGATATATTTCAACCCGCTCATAGGTGAGTACGAAATCTCCGACCGCTTCATCGCCGGAAATGTGGTGACAAAGGCTGAGCTTATTGAACAATGGATTGCTGACACAGGTGACACCGATCCGCGTGTGGCGGCATCGCTCAAAGCCTTAAAAGACGCATTTCCCGAAAGGATACGCTACGAGGAGCTGGACTTCAACTTCGGCGAGCGTTGGATACCCGCCGGCATCTATGCCGAATACATGTCATATCTCTATGGCACTGAGGTGAAGATTGCATATTCCTCGGCGATGGATACTTTCTCGGTGACAAATACCAATGATACAGCCAAAATAACACACGAATATTGCGTAGAGGGTAAGTTCAGGCATTACAACGGAATGTCGCTCTTGCGCCACGCCCTGCACAACACCACCCCTAACATCAAAAAATCAATAGGCAAGGATGCGAACGGTAAGGACATTCTTGTTCCCGACCCGGAGGCGATACAACTTGCCAATACAAAGATTGACGAAATCCGTGACGGCTTTACAGAGTGGCTCGACAGTCAGAGCGACGAGTTCAAGGAACGGCTCGTAGACCTCTATAACCGACGCTTCAACTGCTTCGTCAGACCGCGCTATGACGGTTCCCACCAGACATTTCCCGGCATAAATATGAAGCTGCTTGGCGAAAGGCTGAATGTCAGGTCAATATACCAATCACAAAAAGATTGTATATGGATGCTTTTACAGAACGGCGGGGGTATCGCGGATCACGAGGTTGGCACGGGTAAAACTCTGATAATGTGTATAGCAGCGCACGAAATGAAGCGTCTTGGTCTTGCCCATAAGCCGATGATTATCGGTCTTAAAGCCAATGTCGCCGCCATTGCCGAAACCTACCGCACGGCGTATCCCGACGCCCGCATACTTTTTGCCGATGAAAAGACTTTCTCCACCGCCAACCGTGTGAAATTCCTGCGGAATATGCAGAATAATGACTACGACTGCATAATAATGTCGCATGACCAGTTCGGCAAGATCCCGCAGTCGCGCGATTTGCAGGAGGAAATAATGCAGGCGGAGCTTGACACGGTGGAGGAAAACCTCAATGTTCTCAAGGAGCAGGGAAAGGACATCTCCGTAGGTATGCTTAAAGGTCTTCAAAAGCGGAAGACGACTCTCGAAAAGCGACTTGAAACCATACGCTACAAGATGGAAAAGGAGAAGGACGAGGTGCTTGACTTCAAGAGCATGGGCATCGACCATATCTTTATTGACGAGAGCCACTATTTCAAGAACCTGACCTTCAACACCCGTCACGACCGTGTGGCGGGACTCGGCAACTCCGAAGGGAGCAACCGCGCCCTTAACCTACTTTATGCCATACGCACCATACAGGAGCGCACGGGCAAAGACCTCGGTGCTACATTCCTGTCAGGCACTACAATCTCCAACTCTCTGACGGAGCTGTATCTTCTGTTCAAATACCTGCGCCCCAATGCTCTGGAATCGCAGCAGATAAACTGCTTCGACGCATGGGCGGCGATTTTCGCAAAGAAGACTACCGACTTCGAGTTTACCGTCACCAATACGATAGCCGCCAAAGAGCGTTTCCGCTATTTCATCAAGGTGCCGGAACTCGCAGCCTTCTATAACGAGATCACCGACTACAAGACAGCGGAGGATGTGGGTGTTGACCGCCCGGAGAAGAACGAGATCATGTGCAATATTCCGCCCACGCCTGAGCAGGAGGAATTTATCAAAAAGCTGATGTTGTTCGCCGAAACCGGCGACGCCACAGTGCTGGGCAGACTGCCTCTTTCGGACAGCGAGGACAAAGCGCGTATGCTCATAGCCACCGACTATGCCCGCAAGATGTCGCTTGATATGCGTATGATTGACCCGGAATATGGCGACAATTCCGGCAACAAGGCGAGTATCTGCGCCGCCAAGATAGCGGAATACTATCGACGCTTCGACGAATACAAAGGCACGCAGTTTGTTTTCAGCGATTTAGGTACTTACAAGCCGGGCGAGTGGAGCGTGTATGCCGAGATTAAACGAAAACTTGTTGAAGACCACGGCATACCCGCAAGCGAGATACGCTTCATACAGGAGTGCGGCACACAGCGGGCGAAAGACCGTATGATTGCCGACATGAACGCCGGAAACGTAAGAGTTCTGTTCGGTTCGACCTCAATGCTGGGAACAGGTGTCAACGCCCAGCAACGCGCCGTCGCAATCCATCATCTCGACTGCCCGTGGGTGCGACGTGAAGTCGTATAGATAATTGTTGAAATGATTACCCAAA
>ERZ778512.1665-NODE-1665-length-13681-cov-5.974828_pt1 | contig 13681 bp, 9 predicted proteins | sample MGYA00510346_ERZ778512 | MGnify/ENA primary metagenome ERZ778512 (study PRJEB29527, sample SAMN07138962) | mouse gut metagenome | material: feces | host: mouse | place: China:Nanjing | collected 2016-01-25 ...
TGATGTTTGCTTTCATCCTGGCCTTGATACTGATCTATCTGATTCTGGCGGCACAATTCGAAAGTTTCAAAGATCCGTTCATTATCATGCTGACCGTTCCGCTAGCCATCGCCGGAGCACTGATCTTTATGTATGCAGGAGGCATCACGATGAACATTTTCAGCCAGATCGGTATCATCATGCTGATAGGTCTGGTGGCGAAGAACGGTATTTTAATTGTGGAATTCGCCAATCAGAAGCAGGAGTCCGGAGATAACAAGATGCAGGCCATCCGGGAGGCGGCTTTGCAACGCTTGCGCCCCATCCTCATGACCAGCGCCTCGACAGTGCTAGGGTTGATACCGCTGGCCTTCGCCACTGGGGAAGGCGCCAACCAGCGTATCGCCATGGGTACGGCTGTTGTGGGAGGAATGTTGGTATCCACTTTCCTGACCATGTACATTGTACCGGCTATTTATAGTTACATATCTACCAACCGAAACGTTAAAACAGAAACTGTATGAAACGAATCATTATAATTTTGTGCATCTGCACGGCATGGGCGGCTTCCGCCTATGCGCAATATCCTTATACCTTGAAAAAATGCCTGGAGGAAGGGCTTGCCAACAACTATTCCATACGCATCACCCGGAATGAAGAGCAAATCAGCCACAACAATGCCACATTGGCGAATGCCGGTTATCTGCCTACGGTAGACTTGTCTGCCGGATATACGGGGACGCTGGACAACACCGATACAAAGCCCCGCAGTACAGGCGCCACTGCCAGCGAGCGAAGCATCTACGACCAGACTTTAAAAGCCGGACTGGATGTGAGCTGGACGTTGTTCGACGGGTTCAATATCAGCACCACCTACAAGAAACTACAGGAACTGGAACGCCAGGGAGAGACCAACACCCGTATCACCCTAGAGGATTTCATTGCAGGACTCACAGCCGAATACTACAACTATGTACAACAGGAAATCCGCCTGAAGAACTTCCTTTATGCCGTTTCCTTATCCAAGGAACGCCTGCGCATTGTCGAAGAACGCTATCATATCGGTAACTTCTCCCGGCTGGATTATCAACAAGCCAAAGTGGACTTCAATGCAGACAGTGCGCAGTACATGAAACAACAGGAACTGGTGGTTACCTCACGCATCACCCTGAATGAGCTGATGGCCGTACAGGAAGTTAACCGCCCGCTGCGTGTCAACGACTCCATCATCACTGTCAATGACGACCTGAACTATGATGAGTTATGGGAATCCACCCTCAAGACGAATGCCAACCTGCTGAAAGCCGGTCAGAACACAACGCTCGCCCAATTGGATTACCGGCAGGTACTATCCCGTAATTATCCTTACGTCAAACTGAATGCCGGTTATGGTTACACCTTCAATAAATATGAAACCAACGCCACCCGCCAGAGAAGCAACTGGGGACTGAACGGAGGAATCACCGTAGGCATCAATCTATGGGATGGCAACCGCCGCCGCGAGAAACGGAACGCCAGTCTGCAAATACGGAACTCCCAGCTGGAAAAAGAACAACTGGAACTCGGTTTGAAAGCAGATCTGAGCAATCTGTGGCAAGCCTACCGCAACAACCTGCGCCTGTTGAATCTGGAACGCCAGAACCTGGTCGCAGCCCGTGAGAACCACGAGATAGCCAAAGAACGTTATCTGCTCGGAGACCTCTCCGGTATTGAAATGCGCGAGGCCCAGAAAAGCCTTCTTGATGCCGAGGAGCGTATCCTGTCCGCCGAATACAACACAAAAGTTTGCGAGATTTCACTGCTCCAACTCAGCGGAAGAATAACGAAATATCTCGAATAATCAGTATAGACTTTACTTATAGCTTGTAATTCAAGGCAGTTATCCGTACCTTTGCACGCAATTATCACTAAGAACGTTGTAAAAAGATATGGGATTATTTATTAAGAAACCTTTTGCCGCCTTACAGACAGAAGCCAATGAGTCCGGAAACAAGACACTGAAAAGAGTGCTGGGGCCCTGGAGTCTGATCGCATTAGGAGTAGGTGTTATTATCGGTGCCGGATTATTTTCCATCACCGGAACAGTAGCCGCAGGATATACCGGTCCTGCCATCACGTTATCTTTCGCCATAGCAGCCATCGGTTGCTGCTTTGCCGGATTGTGTTATGCTGAATTTGCTTCCATGATTCCTGTAGCGGGTAGCGCTTACACCTACTCATACGCCACCATGGGAGAACTCATAGCCTGGATTATCGGCTGGGATCTGGTGCTGGAATATACAGTTGCCGCCACCACGGTCAGTATCAGCTGGAGCAGGTATCTTGTTGTCTTTCTGGAAGGAGTGGGGATAAACATTCCCCATGCACTGGCAGCCTGTCCGTGGGACGGAGGTATCGTAAACATACCGGCCGCACTGATTGTAGTACTGATGAGCCTGTTTCTGATTCGTGGGACAGAAGGAAGTTCCATTTTCAACGGGTTCATCGTATTCCTGAAAGTGGCAGTGATTCTTATTTTCGTTGTATTAGGATGGAAATACATCAATGCCGAGAACTATGTTCCCTATATTCCAGCCAATACCGGTACTTTGGGCGAATTTGGTTTATCGGGAGTGTTGCGCGGAGCAGCGATTGTGTTCTTCGCTTTCCTCGGCTTTGATGCCGTAAGTACTGCTGCTCAGGAAACAAAAAATCCGAAACGGGATATGCCTGTCGGTATCCTGGGTTCATTGCTGATATGCACTATTCTCTACATGGTATTTGCCTACGTCATGACAGGAGTGGCACACTACTCCGAGTTTGCCGGCCAGCAAGGCATTGCGCCTGTCGCTGTTGCCATTGACCACATGGGACATGCAGATGCCTCCGGAATGATTCATCCGGATTATCCGTGGCTGAACCGAGCTATCGTACTGGCTATTTTATTCGGTTACTGCTCGGTTATTATGGTAACTTTGTTGGGACAGAGCCGTGTATTCCTCAGCATGAGCCGTGATGGTCTGTTACCTCCTTTCTTTTCAAAAATTCATGAAAAATATCGCACACCGGCACATAGCAATTTGTTATTCATGGTCGTTGTAGGAGGACTGGCAGCGTTTGTTCCGGCACGTGTGGCGGGAGAAATGACCAGCATAGGTACCTTATTCGCCTTCACATTGGTCTGCGCGGCCGTATTGATCGTGCGTAAGAGCATGCCTGACGTACATCGTGCCTTTAAAACTCCTTTTGTTCCTGTAGTACCGATTCTGGGCATTCTGACCTGCCTCTGCATGATGCTTTTCCTTCCGGCTGACACTTGGATCCGATTGGTGTTGTGGATGCTGATAGGTTTGGATGTCTATGCTCTTTATGGAGTGAAGCATAGCAAACTGGAGCATAACGTGGCACGGCGCCGCGGACTTACTATCCTGAACATGGCAGGAATTACCTTATCCATACTTTCTGTTATTACCGGATTATGGCACCAGCAAACCGTGGGCTGGGAAGAAGACAAGACCTTGCTTCTTATTTCATTTGTTTTTGCGTTCACACATTGCGCATTCTACATGGTACGTATCTGGAAACAAACTTCCGAAAAGAGTAAAGCCAAGCCTTTGTCTTGATTGAAATCAGAATGGAACACAGAACGTTTCCACCGCCTGTGGCGGCAGAAACATTTTTAGTTACCTTTGCTGTAGGCATAAGAAGCAAGCCGGTTGTTTCTTGTTTTTTTTAATCCCACAAAAGAGTATGGCTCCTTGTCCTGCGAATTGAAGATTGGCCGTCAGAGGCCGTATAGAAGAATGCTCATTGACAGGACATGGCTTATGCCTTTATCCATCAACAACAGTAACAACATTACCATGGCAAAAAAAGTCAAGACCGCCAAAGGTGCGGAACTCCGGATAGTCAATCCCGATGCGGCGGGGATAGACATCGCGGACGGTATCATGCAAGTTTGCGTCCCTGCCGACCGCTCCAAGGACAACAACCGTGCTTCGGAGCATATACATCCGACCTGCACGCCATCTCGGCATGGCTCAGGGAGTGCGGCATAAAGACAGTCGCAATGGAATCCACCAGGGCTTACTGGATACCGTTGTTCTGCCGCTTTCAGGAGGACGGGTTGGATGTCGTATTGACCAACGTAAGGAACGTGAAGAACATAACGGGGAGGAAAACCGACGAGTCGGATGCCGAATGGCTGATGTTACTGCACCAGTACGGGTTGCTCAAGGTAAGTTTCCAACCGCACAACGACGCCAAACGGATGAGGACACTCACCTGTCATCGTGACACCCTCTCCCGTAAGGCCTCAAGCATAGTCCTGCGTATGCAGAAAGCCATGCAGCAGATGAACATAAAACTTACGCTTGTCCTGCCTGACATTACGGGAAAAATCCGGCATAAACCACCTGACCGCACTTGAACTGATGAGTGAACTGGGACACGGCTTTACCCGGAAGTTTCCGTCTTCCAAACAGTTCTGCTGTTGGTGCAACATCGCACCAAATACCAAGATATCAGGAGGGAAAAGAATATCAAGCCACGTGCCACACCATCAAAACAATGTAGGGTTGATTTTCCGAAGTATCACTTCCTCGCTCGCCAATGCGAAAAACCAATTGGGGAATTTCTACCGCAGGATACGTTCAAGGGCTGGAGGCAAAGCCGAAGTCATCGCCACTACCCACAAGGTTCCTGAAATATTCTTTGCCATGGTTGCAAGCCAAACACCTTATAATCCGGAAAAAGTCGGTATAGACGAGAAAGTATTACTCGAGAAGCGGATTACGAGATACAAACGTGAATTAGAACGTATTACCGGAACACATATAGAAATTGGCAATACGTGTGTTCCATAGATCCCGGATATGTCTTTAACAAGGTAAACATCAAATTGTAGTCCTTTAACCACACCATCTGTAAATCCAAGATCGATATACGCATCTTGCAGATTGACTGTCAAGCTTATATGTCCGCGATAATATGATGTGATGGATTTTTTTCCTTTGTTGTCTTTGGTTGTTTCTGTTTTAAAAACAATACAGATATTGTTGATAGTCCATTTATATATAAAACCGGTATATCTGCTGAAATTTCAGTTTCAGAAAAACCTCCGCCAAACGTACGGAATCGCTTTACTTTGCTTAATCCATTAATAATACCGGTTCGTACAGATTCAGCGTATTGGGATTGTTGGCGTGCGTAAAGAAGTTCACCCACACCTACTTTATATACTACATTTTTTTCTTTTTGTCTATATACCGGTATAATTGCAGATAACAACAATGTAATAATTAAAGAAATTACTTTATTCATATAATAAAATTCAAATCAAAAACAATTCATATTTACAACTTCAATCAAATAATTAATTTAGCCTTCATAGTAGCTGTACTATTAGCATAATTAAAACCGCAATTAACAATGTTAGGATATTCAACGACATAAATCCAATCCATATCAAACATCTTCGCCACCACTGTTTTACGGGAAATGCCTTCAACAAGGATATAGTTCCAATAATTATGATTATCGAAATCCTGATGAAACGTTCCGTGTCCGGGTAAAAGATTGCCAACGGTTTCAATAAGTTGTTATAGATGGAAAAAGAACACCCCATATAGATTGCAGCAGTCAAATATTCTGCAAGATTGTATTTGCGCCCTGTGGTCAGTCCGTATGCAATATAACAATTGAATGCAGGCACACATGCAATAAATATTTTGGCTATCACATCCGAGGATACCAACATGTTTACAATCCAATTCCCTGTAGATATGGTGTCTTCCGAAGAAGATGCAAAAAAGTCCACATGAAAGATATACCCCAAAATTGTATAAATAAATGTGGAATATAGCAAGAGCTGCATCACCATGGTAACAGGAGGTGAATATTTGGCTCGTCGACCATTAATATATTGTCTGATGACCTGCCAAGGATGTAGCAAGAGACCGACAAATGTGCTCCAGAAACCTGGAGTCAAGCTTGAGAAACTCATTGCTACCTCCTTCCAGAAGGTCTTCATTGTTATCCTTTTGGTAGTTTGAAGAAGTTGACCGCAGTCCGGACAATAAACCCCCGAAGAGGTACGTCCGCAATTAAGGCATGTTAAATTGCTTTTCTGTTCCATAATTCTGAAGTTGTCTATGAAGCTGTTTTGAAATGGTTAAATTATTTATATTTATCTGTTATTCAACTGGTTAATCAACATGATTTTCGTGACTTTATGGTTGCAAAACAAATAGTTATGAGCAATTATTCAACTAACCTAACTGAAAAACAGTGGCAAGTTATCAAAAATATAGTGGAACCACAAGAAAGAACTAGAAAAAAGTGTCTCAGAGAAATTCTGAACGCCATATTCTATATCAGCAAGAGCGGCTGTCAATGGCGAATGCTGCCTTCCGACTTTGCCCCTTGGCAAACAGTTTACTACTATTTCCGCAAGTGGAAACTCGAAGGTGTGTTGGAAGAGCTTCTCAATGTTCTCCACTGCATGGCAAGGAAATCGGTCAGTAAGCAGGAAAGTCCCAGACTCGGAATTATAGATTCCAGAAGCGTCAAGACATCCCATCACGTTGATACAGATAAAGAACAAAAAATCAAAGGGCGAAAGGAAAAGATAAATACAGACAGTCTTATACAAAAGAGAGGGTGTCACAAGTCTTCTTATGGCACCCTCTTATCGCTTATTCAGTCATTTATTTACTTGCAACTTCCAGCGCAACGAGGCTTCAATTGTTTAAAGAAGTCATTGCCCTTGTCGTCTACCAGAATGAATGCTGGGAAATCCTCCACTTCAATTTTCCAGATAGCCTCCATACCCAATTCAGGATATTCCACACACTCAATGCTCTTGATATTGTTCTGGGCAAGGATAGCAGCCGGGCCACCGATAGAACCCAGGTAGAATCCGCCATACTTCTTACAAGCATCCGTTACCTGCTGGCTACGGTTACCTTTTGCCAGCATAATCATGCTGCCGCCATGTGACTGGAACAAATCCACATACGGATCCATACGTCCTGCGGTAGTGGGGCCCATAGAACCACAAGCCATACCTTCCGGAGTCTTTGCCGGACCGGCGTAATAGATAGGATGATCTTTGATATACTGCGGCAAATCTTCGCCACGGTCCAAACGTTCTTTCAATTTAGCATGAGCGATATCGCGGCCTACAATAATGGTTCCATTCAATGACAGACGGGTTGCCACCGGATACTTGGTCAGTTCTTTCAGGATATCCGCCATCGGCTGGTTCAAATCAATCTTAACCACATCGCCTTCACCTGCTTCACGAAGTGCTGCCGGAATCAGCTCACCCGGTTTATCATCCATCTTTTCAATCCAGATACCGTCTTTATTGATCTTACATTTTATATTACGGTCGGCCGAGCAGGAAACGCCCAGACCGATAGGACAAGAAGCACCGTGACGGGGCAAACGGATGATACGGACATCGTGAGCCATATACTTACCACCGAACTGTGCACCCAAACCAATCTTATAAGCTTCTTCCAATACTTGTTTTTCCAGTTCCACATCGCGGAAAGCACGTCCGTACTCATTACCGGTAGTGGGCAGCTCGTCGTAATAGTGAGTGGAAGCCAACTTGACTGTCAGCAAATTCTTCTCTGCCGATGTACCACCGATGACGAATGCGATATGATAAGGAGGACAAGCAGCCGTGCCCAAAGTCTTCATTTTCTCAACCAGGAACGGAACCAATGTAGCCGGATTCAACACCGCTTTGGTTTCCTGATATAAATAAGTCTTGTTCGCCGATCCGCCACCTTTGGTTACGCAAAGGAACTTGTATTCCATCCCTTCGGTAGCTTCCAGATCAATCTGTGCAGGCAAGTTACATTTAGTGTTCACCTCATCATACATATTCAAGGGAGCATTCTGAGAATAACGAAGATTTTCTTCTGTATAAGTTTTGTAAACCCCCAGAGAAAGAGCTTCTTCATCACAGTAACCGGTCCATACCTGCTGGCCCTTTTCGCCATGGATGATAGCAGTACCTGTGTCTTGGCAAAGAGGCAATTTGCCTTTAGCGGAAACTTCTGCATTACGCAAGAAAGTCAATGCTACATATTTGTCGTTATCACTTGCCTCGGGATCACTCAGAATCTTAGCAACCTGTTCATTGTGTGAACGGCGAAGCAAGAAAGAAACATCACGGAAGGCAGCGTTAGCCATAGCGGTCAGACCTTCTTTTTCAATCTTCAAGATAGGTTTTCCTTCAAACTCACTTACTGACACATAGTCTTTAGTCAGCAAATAATACTCGGTTTTATCAGGTCCCAATGGGAACATGTGCTGATAGTGGAACGGAGGTGTTGCCATATTGATACTTATTTTAGTTAAAAGTTATTAGTGTGACAAAGGTAGTAACTATTATCGATTTTTTTCCTTAATTAGCGTGAAAACTTTCAAGGAATGTCCTTACCTTTGCCAACTCATTCAAACAAGATCACATTATACATGAAAAAATTAGGCAAATTATTAGTTATTACTTCATTACTCTTATGCTTTTTCATCTCCGGAGGGTGGGCACAAGGCCAGGCGAAAAACCAACCGGACAGTATCGAACTCAAACTGAAGGAAATCTACACGAAACGGGAAGTCATGATTCCCATGCGTGACGGTGTAAAGCTTTACACCGCAGTTTATGAACCCAAGGACAACAGCAGGCAGCATCCCATTTTAATGCACCGCAGCCCTTACTCCTGCTCTCCATACGGAGAAGGATTCGACCGCCATTTCAGAACCAATCTGAAAAACTACATAGACCGCCGGTACATCATCGTCTTCCAAGATGTACGCGGACGTTATAAAAGTGAAGGGACATTTGTACAAGTACGCCCCCTCAACAAAAACAAGAAAGGCAGGAAAGATAAAAAGAACATAGACGAGGCAACAGATACCTACGACACCATAGAGTGGTTGATCCACCACACATATAATAATGGGAATGTAGGAACATGGGGAATCAGTTACGATGGTTTCTATGCCACCATGACCGCCTCCTCCAATCATCCGGCACTGAAAGCCGTCTCTCCGCAAGCTCCCGTCACCGACTGGTTCCGCGGAGACGACCGCCATCACAACGGAGCCTTCACCTTGTTGCAGACTACCAATTTCCTCCCCAGACTGGAAGGACGCCACATAGGAAAAGGAGTGATGAACCAAATTGTAAAGAACGATGTCTATACCGACTTTCTGGCACTTGGTACCTTTAAGAATGTGGATGACTTGGTACGTGACACCACACAGACATTATGGAACGACATCAAGAATCATCCTGATTTTGATGAGTTCTGGAAAGAGCGCGACGCACGCACCTCCTGTTATAACCTGAAGCCCGCCATGCTGGTGGTAGGCGGACTGTATGACTCCGAAGACTGCTACGGAGCCTGGAATCTTTATAAAGCCATCAAAGAGCAATCACCGGAAACAGATTTATACCTGACATTCGGCCCCTGGTGGCATGGAGCATGGACGGTACGCGGATTTCAAGGTTTCGGCAATCTGTATTTTGGCAAAAGCACTTCGGCTTATTACATGGACGAAATAGAATATCCTTTTTTCCGATACTTCCTGGAAGGGAAGGGAGAAAAGCCCAAGCATAAAGTAAATGTATTCCATACAGGTGAGAACGAATGGAAAACCTACGACGAATGGCCGGTACAGAAGACCGCCGGCACACCTTATTATATACACGAGAACGGACGGGTATCCACACAAGCGCCGACAGAACAAGCATCTTATTCAGCATATATTTCAGATATGTCACGTCCGGTACCCTATACGGCAAATCCTACCACTTACCGGACAAAAGAATTCATGGTAGATGACCAACGCTTTGCCACCTCACGTCCCGATGTCATTACTTTCATGACGGAACCGCTAAGTGATACATTGACACTGGCCGGCCCTATAGAAGTGGAATTAATGACCTCCATCAGCAGCACCGACGCTGACTTTATGGTGAAAGTGATTGATGTATATCCCGAAAAATTTGAATATCCCCAAGCGGCACGCAGCTATTTAAAAAGTAATTATCCAATGAGTGGCTACCAGCTGATGGTCCGCGGCGAATTATTCAGAGGACGTTTCCGCGAAGGATTCGATCGTCCGTTGCCTTTCAAACCCGAAGAAATAACGCCAGTCAATTATACACTGTATGATGTGGCGCATACATTCCTGCCGGGACACAGACTGATGATTCAAATTCAAAGTTCCTGGTTCCCCATTATTGACCGCAATCCACAAAAGTTTATCGACACCTATCATTGTACGGTAGAAGATTTTGTGATGGAACAGAAGATCAAGATTTATCACCAGCAGGGAGCTGCAAGCAGAGTGATACTGCCTGTGGTGAAGAAATAAGAAAAAGGGAGTGTCCAAACACTCCAATGCCCTCCAATAGAAAGAGCCGTATCATTGCTCCAGCATTCATACGGCTCTTTTTATAGGCAGCTACCATCTGTAACTTTTCCAAGCGTTCATCTTAGTCCGGACACACGCTCATCGAAAGTATCATATAGAAGCAATCCGTTCTATCAACTCATTACCTAATGCTGTTTTCACTTCGATATGCTGCAACACCGCCGTCACAAACGGATTACTTTCAAACACGCCGCGCACCTGTTCAAAATCCTGCTCCATCTCCTCGCGTGATCCGTCCGCACCGAAGCCCGTCATGGCAGACAAAGAAAACTCCTTCTTCGCATCGGCATAGACCATTTTATCCAGTCCTACAACTGCCTCCTGCCACTTCTTCACAATAGCGATAACATCCTTTGCCGTCATTTCATCGGGACGCAGATGATAGAACTCGAGCATCTTCCCATACGCCCATGTCCACTCGTATGTATAGTAATTACGATGCATCTCGACAAAGCGGTCATGAATCTGATCCACATTGGTCAGCATACCGCATTCTATATCCGCCATCAACTGCTCTATCTCACTTTTAGGAGCGATCAATCCGGAAATATCCACCCATTCCCCTGTCCCTGTCTCTGTATCAGGCATCAACCGGGCGCGGATTTCCTCATCACTTTTAAAGCGGACCTCCTCCAGACGCTTGATCAATGAATTGCCCAAGAATTTATGAATAGCCGTTTCATAAAAACGAATGCCGTTATTTAAAGAAGAGTTCTTGATTTTCGCACTTTGATAAGAGTAAGTTTCCGAGGTCTCGCCGGAAACTTTGCGCAATTCCTTCAAGATGTTTCGTCCCTTCATCATTTTCTGAATAGTATAGGGACTCAACAGGTTATAATTTATCTGATCCAGACGGTTCGGGTCTTTACGCTTGTCACGTTTCGGCCACTTCTGGGCATCACGGATCGTACCTACACTCCGCAAATTCACCCCCGGCACCAGGTAAGTGGTGTTCTGCTGCTCTATCAGATAAGAAAAAGGCAGGTTGGAAGTATCGGCATGATTCACATGGCGCCCCATGACCAAAGAGAATGCGCCCACACGTGCAGGCCATAAAATATAAGAATCAGACGTAGTCTTCGCCCCACGTTCCATAGCCCCCTGATGAATCGGCCCCAACTTATACATGTGGTTGCTTTGATTAGAGCCGGAACCCGCATTCATGAAAGAGAACATGCCGGCAATCAGCAAAGTCGATTTATGATGAGTCACCGTAAAGGGTCCGGCAAAAATGGCACATGCCTCACCATTCTCTTCTTGACAATTACTGAAGAACAAAGAATCGGATGCGGAATAGTTATGCCCCAAATGACATGCCTGGCCGATAAAGCAACGGGTCAGCATCGTTCCATCCTCCACGCTGGAGCCGCTTGATATAATAAAATCATCACATACCACTCCGTAACCGATATGAACAGGCGCCTGTTCATTACTGTTCAGACTGCCGTTTTTCAATCGTCCCGCCCCTTCTATCTTACAATAATCGCCTATCCGTACATTCTTTATATATCCCGCGTCAACAATGGTGACATGGTGACCGATAGTGCCTGTATCCGAAGCATTCTCCTCAGCATACCGGTCAATGATGGCCTTCATCCGGCAAATCAATTCAGGACGGTGACGGTACAATGCCAAGATATAGGCCTGATGCGCCGACAGACGGTCGTGGATAGGCACTTCACGCCCACCCGTTTCATTCAGCACAGCCACTTCCACCCCATTGCCGAACTTGCTCCGGCCATCTACCAGAATGATATCCACATTCTCTATAAATGTATAATCTCCGATTATATAGTTGGCTATGTAGTTCTTTATATTCTCAATACAGCAATTATCGCCCACCGTTACATTATGCAAGGTGGCATGATACAATCCGGAATGCTTGCACATACCACCTGCCAACGTAAACTCGTCTTCAAAGACTCCCAATCTGACCTTCCCTGAAAAACGGGTATGGTAAATATAGTCTGTCTTAAAATTCTCTACCACTTCAATGTCGGCCCAGTTTACAGCCGTACACGATCTCTCTTTTAATTGTTGTATTTCTTCTTGTGTAAGCGAACGATAAGTTTTCATCTTCTATAGGTATTTATTCTTCATCGTATGTCTGATAAAGAAAATCGTTATAAGGATACTTCTGTACATGCAGTTCGCGCACCTTATTGTATATAATGGTCTTCAATTCGTCCATATTCATCTTCTCTCTGGCAGAAATGAAGATACAATTATCATTCAATTTCGCCATCCATGTCCTCATCAGTTCTTCCAAGGTAATATTTTCCTTGGTTTTAGGAGTCAGATCATCCTCCGCTTTCTCTATATAGGTATACGCATCTATCTTGTTGAAAACAATCATGGTAGGCTTTCCACCTGCCCCCAAATCAGCAACCGTTTTATCGACCACTGAAATCTGTTCCTCAAAATCCGGATGAGAGATATCCACCACATGAATCAGCAAGTCCGCCTCACGCACTTCGTCCAAAGTCGATTTAAAGGAATCAACCAGATCCGTCGGCAATTTACGGATAAATCCTACGGTATCGGTAAGCAGAAACGGCAGATTCTCAATGATCACCTTACGCACCGTGGTGTCCAATGTGGCAAAAAGCTTGTTTTCAGCAAAGACCTCGCTTTTTGAAAGCAAATTCATCAAGGTAGATTTTCCCACATTGGTATATCCCACCAAAGCCACACGGATCATACGCCCGCGATTCTTACGCTGAGTGGATTTCTGCTTGTCAATTTCGGCCAACCGCTCTTTCAACAATGACATGCGGTTCAAAATGATACGGCGGTCCATTTCCAACTGCGTTTCTCCCGGGCCACGTAATCCCACGGAACCTTTACCTCCACCGGCACCGGATCCACCTCCCTGGCGTTCCAAGTGAGTCCACAAGCGTTGCAAACGAGGTAGCATATACTTGTATTGGGCCAACTCCACCTGGGTTTTAGCATTTGCCGTTTGAGCCCGCATGGCAAAAATATCCAGAATCAGCGAAGTACGATCCAATATCTTCACTTTCAGCTCCCCTTCTATATTACGTATCTGCTTGGCAGAAAGCTCATCATCAAAGATCACCATTCCGACTTCACGTTCATTTTCCTCTTCCTGATGAATATATTCTTTAATCTCTTCCAGCTTTCCTTTACCGACATAAGTGACGGAATGAGCGGCAGGCAACTTCTGAGTAAATCTTTTCACCACTGTCGCCCCGGCCGTTTCGGCCAAGAACTCCAACTCATCCAAATACTCCTTGGTCTT
>ERZ778512.1677-NODE-1677-length-13615-cov-5.084513_pt1 | contig 13615 bp, 14 predicted proteins | sample MGYA00510346_ERZ778512 | MGnify/ENA primary metagenome ERZ778512 (study PRJEB29527, sample SAMN07138962) | mouse gut metagenome | material: feces | host: mouse | place: China:Nanjing | collected 2016-01-25 ...
TATGCGCCAAAATGCTTGCACTTTAGCATTTTGTGTGCAAAATCTGTTATAATTCGCATCTCAGTAACCTATAAACTGATAAAGACTGGCATGGGTGTAAACGGTTATGTTTTTTGGTAACAGTTTAGGTAGGGGTGGTATCCAGCCCATCGCGAAGCAATTTCCAATGGCTGGATATATAACAGTTCAATGGGTTATCTGGACTGTTACGTTTTTGGTGACATATTTATATAAATAAGTGGAAATAAGGTAGAAAAATTGTTAAAAATAGAGTATAGTAGTATATAGGGAATTGTCCGGCAGATTCAAATTACAAAAATAATCAAATTGTCAATTCCTGGCAAATAGTTGCAAATAATATGCAATTATTTTAAAGATAAAAATAAAGAGAGAGAGGGAGAGGTAATGGCAAAACTCACATTTCATGGTGGAGTGCATCCATATGACGGCAAGGATTTGTCAAAGGATAAGCCAATGAAAACAATTGTGCCGCAGGGTGAGATGGTGTATCCACTAAGCCAGCATATCGGTGCTCCAGCAGTTCCGATGGTGAAAAAAGGCGACAGAGTGCTTGTGGGGCAAAAAATCGCAGAAGCGGGCGGTTTTGTATCTGCACCAATTTATGCGACAGTGTCGGGAACAGTAAAAACAATTGAACCAAGGCGGGTGGTTACTGGTGATTTGGTCAATTCGATTATTGTTGACAATGACAAGCTTTTCGAGGAAGTAAAATTTACACCCCACGATGCTGCAACGCTGAATAAGAAGGAAATTATTGAACTGATTCAGGAGGCAGGAATTGTTGGAATGGGCGGAGCAGGTTTTCCGACACATGTAAAGCTGTCACCAAAAGAACCAGAAAAAATTGATTATGTTATTGCAAATTGCGCGGAGTGTGAGCCATACTTAACATCAGATTACAGAAGAATGTTAGAGGAGCCGCAAAAACTTGTGGATGGTCTGAAAATTATCCTAAAACTATTTGACAATGCACAGGGAATCCTTGCAGTGGAGGATAATAAACCAGATTGTATTGAGGTGCTAAGTAAGCTGGTAGAGAATGAGGATAGGATAACGGTTAAGGCGTTAAAGACAAAATATCCGCAGGGAGCGGAGCGTCAGTTAATATATGCTGCAACGGGAAGGGCAATTCATTCAGCAATGCTTCCGGCAGATGCAGGCTGCGTCGTGGATAATGTTGATACGATTGTGGCAGTTTATCATGCAGTAACCGAGGGAAAACCACTTATGAACCGGATTGTTACAGTAACTGGTGATGCAGTAAATGACCCGCGTAATTTTTATGTTAGGATTGGCATGAATTACAAAGATTTAATTGAGGAAGCAGGCGGTTTTAAGACAGAGCCAGAAAAGGTGGTTTCAGGAGGCCCTATGATGGGGTTTGCATTGTTTGACTTAAATGTGCCAACAACAAAAACGGCTTCTGCATTGTTGTGTTTGACAAAAGATGAAGTATCTATGATGGAGCCAAGCCCTTGTATTAACTGTGGAAGATGCGTGGATGCTTGTCCCGGGAGAGTGGTGCCTCGGAAATTGGCAGTACTTGCCCAGCATCAGGATGAAGAAGCTTTTATTGCAAATGATGGAATGGAATGCTGCGAGTGCGGATGCTGTAGCTTTGTTTGTCCAGCAAAACGTCATCTTACACAGTCCATTAAATCTATGAGGAAAACAATCCTTGGGAAAAAGAAAAAATAATATAAGAAAACCAACGATAAAAGGATAATCATCCGGGCAAAAAAGAAAAATGATAAATAAAATAAACGATATTAGATAGGAGGAACGGAATGTGAGTTCTGTATTAAAAGTTTCGTCTAATCCGCATATCCGGTCGAAGGACACCACGGCACATATTATGCAGTATGTGGTGATAGCCTTGCTTCCGGCGACGGCTTTCGGCGTTTATAATTTTGGGCTGCATGCCTTGTTGGTGATACTAACAACTGTCGCCGCAACGGTTTTGACAGAGTATCTCTATGACAAATGTATGAAAAAGAAAAACAGTATCAGCGATTTCTCGGCTGTTGTGACAGGGTTTTTATTGGCACTGAATTTGCCGCCGCAGGCACCGTTATGGCTTGGGATAATTGGTGGTATTTTTGCAATTATTGTAGTAAAAATGTTGTTTGGCGGATTGGGACAGAATTTTATGAATCCAGCGTTGGGCGCAAGATGTTTTTTAATTATTTCGTTTACATCTATCATGACCAATTTTGACTGTGATGCTTATACAGGTGCAACACCGCTGGCAGTAATCAAGAGTGGCGAGGGTTCTGTGGAGCTGCTTGATATGGTAATTGGTAGGATTTCGGGTACTATCGGTGAAACAAGCATGATTGCACTTTTAATTGGCGCAGTGTTTTTGTTGGTAATGGGCGTAATTGATTTGCGTATCCCCGGTTCTTATATTATAAGTTTTGCACTGTTTGTGCTGTTGTTTAGCGGACATGGTTTTGATATGGAATATCTTGTGTCACAGCTTGCAGGCGGGGGGTTAATGCTGGGGGCATTTTTTATGGCAACAGACTATGTAACACGTCCGATTACAAAGACAGGGCAGTACATATTTGGCATTTTCCTTGGCGTTATGACAGGGATTTTCCGGCTTTTTGGGCCATCAGCAGAGGGAGTATCCTATGCGATTATTCTCGGAAATCTGCTGGTGCCTTTAATTGAGAGGGTAACGAAGCCAAAGCCCTTTGGAAAAGGAGGGGAGCGCGCATGAATATGGAACAGAAAGCAATGCTCAAAGATGCATTGATCTTATTTGTGATAACGCTTGTGGCAGGTTTGCTGCTTGGTATTGTGTATAATGTAACAAAAGAGCCAATTGCAAATCAAAAAGCAAAGGCAAAGATCGAAGCAAGCAAAAACGTTTTTCCGGCAGCGGAGAACTTTGAAGAAATTACATGGTTTGATGAAACGAAAGCACTAGAAGCACAAGAATATTTAAGTACTGTGGGAATCAGCGGGGTAGATATTAATGAGATATCAGAATCGCTGGATGCTTCTGGAAATGTAATTGGCTATGTGATTACCGTTACCGACCATGAGGGTTATGGCGGTGACATTCAGTTTTCTATGGGAATTGCAATGGACGGTACATTAAATGGAATTTCACTGTTAAGCATTTCGGAAACAGCAGGATTAGGCATGAAGGCAGGTGATATCCTTGTACCGCAGTTCGCAGATAAAAAGGTGGAGTCTTTTACCTATACAAAGTCTGGAGCGACCAATGACAGCGAGATTGATGCAATCAGTGGTGCGACAATTACAACAAAGGCGATTGTAAACGGTGTGAACGCGGGACTAGAATATTTTCGTTATACATTTGCCGATGCAGATGGAAAGGAGGCGCCATAAATGAGTGATTTGAATACAAATCAGGAAGAAAGAAAAAGCTCTATGGAGGTACTGATAAACGGACTTATCAAGGAAAATCCGACATTTGTATTAATGCTTGGTATGTGTCCGACACTGGCAGTAACAACCTCAGCAATCAATGGTCTTGGCATGGGGCTTACAACGACAATTGTATTAGTGTTAAGCAATGTGATTATATCGCTTTTACGGCATATTATACCAAACAGAGTGCGGATTCCTGCGTTTATTGTAATCATTGCTTCCTTCGTAACAATGGTGGAGCTGCTTTTAGAGGGTTTTATTCCAAGCTTGTATGCGGCGCTGGGGCTTTATATTCCGCTAATTGTTGTAAACTGTATTATCCTTGGTCGTGCAGAATCGTTTGCTTCCAAAAATGGAATGATTCCGTCATTCTTCGACGGTCTGGGTATGGGGCTTGGTTTTACGGTAGCATTGACGGCAATTGGTGCGGTGCGGGAGTTGATCGGCGCAGGCGAACTGTTTGGGATTCCTGTTATCAACAATGTTCTTGGAGGAATTGCATCCATTTTCGGTGCGGAGCCGATAGAATATGTGCCAGTTAGTATTTTTGTATTGGCACCTGGCGCATTTTTCGTATTGGCAGCACTGACAGCATTGCAAAACCGTGTCAAGCGCAAAATGCAGGAGCGGGGTGAAAATGCGGATAAAATCCAGTCAGGATGTAATTCGGACTGTGCAAGCTGTGGCGATAGCGGCTGCGCACGGCGGTTTATGAATACGGAAGCTGCTGGCGGCTCCGTAGCAGATGCAGACAAAAAATAAGGATTACAGGCATTAGCCTGTCCGAAATGGGGGAAAAGAATGTTTGATGTAGTAAAAGATTTATTGGTTTTGCTGATCGGCTCCTCATTGGTCAGTAATGTGGTATTAAGCCAATTTTTGGGGTTGTGCCCCTTCTTAGGTGTTTCTAAGAAAGTAGATACAGCGGTTGGCATGGGCGGCGCGGTTATCTTCGTTATTACGCTGGCGTCAGCAGTTGCCGCAGTGATTTATCGCGTTATTTTGGTGCCGTTTGATATTACATATTTGCAGACAATTGTATTTATTTTAGTAATTGCGGCGCTGGTACAGTTTGTTGAGATGTTTTTGAAGAAATATGTGCCTTCATTATATCAGGCGCTAGGCGTATATTTGCCGCTGATTACAACAAACTGTGCAGTTCTTGGAATTGCATTGACGAATGTGCAGAAAAATTATGGTATCGGATTTAGTATTGTCAGTGGTTTCTCTACCGCAGTTGGATTTTTGATTGCAATTGTGATACTGGCAGGAATACGGGAAAAAATTGCATATAATGATGTACCAGAGTCTTTTCAGGGAATGCCGATTGTACTGATTACAGCGGGGCTTATGGCGATTGCGTTCTGCGGATTTTCAGGACTTTTGTAGAGTGGGATAAAATCTGAAAACATAGGATATTGGGGGTATGAAAATGAATTTTTCAGCGATAATAATTGCCGTTGCAGTTGTGGGCGGCGTAGGCTTGTTCCTTGGAATTTTTCTGGGTATCGCAAGTATTGTGTTTAAAGTGGACGTGGATGAACGAGAAGAAGCAGTGCTTGGTGTTCTGCCTGGCAATAACTGCGGTGGATGCGGCTTCCCGGGCTGTTCTGGCCTTGCGGCAGCGATTGCAAAAGGAGAGGCGGCAGTGAATGCTTGTCCCGTCGGTGGCGAAGCGGTTGGCAAAAAGGTTGCGGCGATTATGGGCGTGGAAGCTGGAGAAACTGTGCGCATGACAGCGTTTGTAAAGTGTGCAGGGGATTGCAATAAGACAACACAGAATTATGCATATACCGGCGTAGAGGATTGCAGTATGGTAAAATATGTGCCGGACGGCGGCGCAAAATCTTGTAATTATGGCTGTCTTGGCTATGGAAACTGCGTAAAGGCGTGTCCGTTTGGGGCAATATCGGTTCAAAATGGAATTGCAGTGGTAGATAAGGAGAAGTGCAAGGCGTGCGGAAAGTGTATAGCAGCCTGTCCGAAGGGATTAATCGAATTAATTCCTTACAATGCTAAAACCGTGGTAGCTTGCAGCTCTAAGGATAAGGGGCCTGTAACAATGAAGGCTTGCCAAAGCGGCTGTATTGGGTGCAGCCTGTGCGTAAAAGTATGTCCAGAGGGTGCAATTACTGTAACAGATTTCCATGCACATATCGATCAGAGTAAATGTACGGGATGCGGTGCCTGCAAGGAGAAATGCCCGAAGAAAGCGATTCAGGATTTTGCATCTTAAATATTTTATACTTAGGAACTGTTCAGAAATTACTTGTGATAAGTACGCCGTATAAATGTTCCTATGCAAATTACTTTGTAATTAGAAGAAAATCGCAGGCATGAGAGGCAAAGGCATGAGAGGCAAAGGCATAAAGAGCAATGCTTTATGTCAAGATTTTCTGATGCCGCAGATGGATATTTAGACAAGTAATTGTCATGAGTAAATTTATTTACAGTTCCTTAGCTTTCGTCAGTTTAACAAGGGTCTGAGCAGTCGGGCAGGGAAGATTTATCTGAAGATATATTTTCCCTGCCCACTGCCATTAGTCTGCTGATATATTTTTTTATTCAATTGTTTCCACAATATTTCCTTCACTATCGCGAATATTGGTAGGGATAACTTCTATCGTAAGCGGCATCGTCGTCATAGTGTATATTCCAATATGCGGTTTTAAAAGCTGGCAAAATTCATTTAGGGCATCTTTTGTCATTGCGATAACAAATACTCCATTATCCATGTCCATATAGAGCTTTGCTTCTTTGCTGCTTTCAAAACCGATAAGGGTATCACCGTTTTGCAGTAAAAATTTTCTGTCTTTGTCAAGTCTTGCCTTAATTAAAGTCACTACCTGAACAATATGTCCTGCGCCTAATATTAATGAACCTATGTTGCCTTTTAGAGTGGCTTGTGCTTCCGAAAGATAGATAAGACTTGTTGAGGAGCCGTCACGTGCAACGCCTTGTTCCCACGCACTGCGAAAATCGGGCTGACACATTAGTGTAGTTCTTGATAAATCAGCGATTCCGTAGGGAATCTGTCGGCATAGTTCATTTAGAAAGTTTTCTCCTGACCAACACATCATGGCATCCATTTCGTCATGGGTAATTGCAACTGCCTCTAAGAAGACCATAGAACCATTAACGGTTTCTATAGTGCCAAATTCGGGGTCTGTTATAAAGCCAAGGCAGGTTAGTTGCGTGTTTGTATCTAAAGCCAATGGTCCGTTGCCGTTTAAATGGTGACCCGAAGCAAAAACATTGCCTGTTGAAAAAACATAACGCGCTAGATTTTGCAGCATATTCATAGGCCAGACGGGCGGCGTATCATTGTCTTCGGCACTGCGTTTCAGGCGGAATGTAAGCTCAAAACCGTAGCCGCTGCAGTCGTCATCAAAATCTTCACTATTATTATAATCATCGTTAAATTCGTCGTTATCTTCATAATTATCTTCGTCGTTATCTCTCAAACCTTCTTCGTCGTTAAAGTCGTCGTTATCCCTTGAATCATCCTCGTCGATAAAATCGTCATCCTCTTCATCATACAAATCTGTAAAGCCGTAAGTGACATAAATCCAATGCGGGCAGCCTTTTTCGCTTTTCCACACGCCGATGCCGTCCAGTGGATCTTTGCCGCCTAAACGATAGGAGAGAATAGAAGCGTAGTGCTGTTCCTGCTGATCGGGATAAAATTCTTTGACACGGTTTGATATGTAAGTAAAACCATCCATTGCTTCCATATTGTAATATACCTCGTTTCTGTAGTTTTTGGTAAAAAATGTAAAATATTTATGTTGGTGGTGCTTTATTTCTTAATTATAGCAGGAATTGGGGGGATAGTAAAGGAGAAGGTTACAATTCACACCAACGCCAGTCTTTATCCGCTTATAGGTTACTGGGGTGTGAATTATCACAGATTTTGCACACAAAATGCTAAAGTGCAAGCATTTTGGCGCGGGTGTGATAAGTAACAGGAGAAGTTTCAAAATACATATTTCTACAGAAAACAATTGAAATTGTGTAAGTTATACGTTATAATACTTTTTGTAAAAGAGTTATGTAAATCGTATGCCCGATAAAACAGCCATCCGTAATATGGTACATAATCAATAATAGAAACTGTGGGCTGTGGGCTGTGGGTTAGGTGGATTTGAATGGAGGAGTTATTTTATGAAATTGCATGATGATGATTACTTTGAGGAGGAACGTAGCGGTGGTACCAATATGACATTTGTGTATATGGCGCTGATTATGTCTACTGTGATTCTTGGAGTAACGGCACTTGTTTTCTGGTTGAATCAGTCGGGGAGCAGATCGGACGGAAGCGGATATGCTGCTGCGGTAGCACAGAGAGAGGCACGCGCAATGGAGCAGAATAATGCACCAGCAGCAGACAGCACTGTTGACAGTGTGACTTCCAAGAACAAATTGACTTCTAATGAACTTGATATTTGGCAATTGCCGGATACAGGCAGGGAAACAAATACTACGAAGGCCAATCGTAATAATGGTACTGTTACCAATCAGACAACTGGTGAAACTGTGGTTGATGGTTCAGCTTCCGCTGACAAAAGCAATACAACAACTGTTACAGCGGACGAACTTGCATCGGGTAAAACTTCCGTTTATGATATGACGAACAAAGATGAGAAAAAGGACGACAAGAAAGACAGCGATTCCAATAAAAATAACAGTGACACTAAGGATAAGGACAAAGATGAAGACGAAGAAGATGAGGATGACGAAGAAGAAACACGCACGCGGATTGTTCATGCAGATGGAACGAAGGAATGGGTAGATATTAACAGCGATTTAGAGAAGAATAAGTATAATTTAGATAATTTCAAATACGACAAGCCGATTATGACTTATGAAGTTGATGGTAAAACGGCTTCATGGTTTGGTGTGGATATTTCAGCAAATCAAGGCGAAGTTGACTTTAGTAAACTAAAAAAAGCAGGCTGTGAGTTTGTAATGATAAAAGTTGGCGCGCGCGGTTACAGCAGCGGTAATATTGTAATGGACGAAAATTTTGAAACCAATTTAAAAGATGCAAAGAAAGCAGGATTAAATATTGGCGTGTATTTCTGTTCGCAGGCAGTCACGAAGAGCGAGGCAAGAGAGGAAGCAGAGGTGCTTCTTGATGCGATTGAAAGTTATACGGTAAAGTATCCCGTCGTTTTTGTCATGGAAAATATTAACGATGATATGGCACGAATTGAGGCACTTGATATGCAGGAACGGACAGAGATAGCGAAGGTGTTTTTGGAGGAAATCGAGGATGCCGACTATACACCGATGCTTTATGGTGACAAGGAGTGGCTTATGACAATGATAAATCTGGAAAAGTTGGAAAAGTATGATATTTGGCTTGCGCAGGATGGTGACAAACCGGATTATCCATATCAGTTTGGCATGTGGCAGTATGACTCGGATGGCTCTATCAAAGGAATTTCCGGTGATGTTGCTATGAGTATTAGTTTTGTGGATTATGCAAAATAAATTGTAAGTGATAAAAGAAATAAAATGGGATTGAACAAAATGGAGTGGGCTGAGTGAAACATAGACCGCGATTGTTATTGATTATAATAATGTCTGCACTTGTGGTGGTTATTGCATATATCTTTCTTCATGAATCAGAACATTCGCTTGTAGCAGCGCTGTGTGGACAGGAGGCCGTTTTTCTGACGGAATAGTACTTGTCACAAGTAATTTCTGAACAGTTCCTTATATAAATTTGCAGTTTTTGACGGCACAGCAGGGCGAAACAATATTTTATTGTGATTTTTTGTTTTATTTGTTTTTCTTAAAGTATGATTGACATATATTCCAATATTTAGTAAAATATTTACTAAATATTGGAAATAGATGGGGGAATCATATGGCGACGATTAAGCAGGTAGCAGAGAAAGCGGGAGTATCTCCGGCAACAGTTTCAAGAGTATTAAATTATGATGAATCAATTTCTGTAAATGAGGAAACACGGCAGACGATTTTTGCGGCAGCAGAAGAATTGGGATATAAAAAAAAGGTCGTTAAGCCTAAAATTGAAAATGTAACATTGATTTATTGGGTGTATCAAGAGGAAGAATTAGAAGATATTTATTTTAAGGCGATATATGACACAATTCTGCAAAAAGCGGAGGAACGGAATGTAAGGCTGAATATTATTACGAAGGAAGACGGAATTGAGGCGGTTAGCAAGCCAGTGACAGCGTTTATTGCGATTGGTTGGTTTAGCCGGAAGGAGTTAGATTATTTAGCGTCGATTTCAGCAAACGGGATCTTTATTGATACATCGCCAGACGAGAAGCGTTTTGATTCCGTGCGGCCGAATTTGGATTCTATGGTAACACAGATAGTAGATTATTTTGTGGAAAAAGGGCATCGAAGCTTGGGATTTATCGGTGGCAGCGATAGGAATGTCGATACATTGCTGAAATCAATGGATGTAAGAGAATGGTCGTTTCGGGGGAGCGCTCAATATCATCAATGTTTAAATGAAGCGAATATTTATATTGTGGAAAAGTTTTCTGTGAAAGAGGGATATCGGATTGGGAAGGAAATTGTAAAACAAAGACATTTGCCTACCGCGTTCTGTATTGCCAGCGATACATTGGCAATCGGCGTGCTTCAGGCTTTTAATGAAGCTGGGATACAGATACCAGAGGAAACGGCAGTATTTAGTATTAATGATGTAAATATTGCGCAGTATGTGTCCCCACCTCTGACGACCTTTCGGATTGATATTCCTTTGCTGTGCGAATCGGCACTGGATTTATTGCAGGAGCGGGTGTTTCGGGGGAGAGTGATAACGAAAACAGTGTTTGTAAATGGAACACCCGTATTTCGGAAAAGCTGTTAAAATAGAATATAGGAAATTGTGGAAGAACTGCTGAATAAAAAATTGGCAGTTCTTTTTTTGCACACGGGCACTCAAAGGAAGATTGTCAGCATAAAACAGCACGATTTTTCTGCTTTTAACAGCGTGGAATCCTCAATAGTTCAATGGGATGGCAGGGCTGTTACAACAAGTTTAACAAAAGAATGAATTAAATTACAATTTTTATTGACAATATGTTAGTAAAATGTTATATTGAGTATAGTAAATAATTTATTAATAATATAGTAAAAATATAAAATAAAAAATTAGTAAATAATTTACTTAATACAATATATTGTATACATATATTATGAAAATATACGAAAGGAGTATTATGGAGTTTATTAAAGGAATGGATGTTTCCATGTTAAAGGAATTGGAAATGTGCGGGGCAGTGTATTCTTTAAGAGGTACACCGGAAGATTTGTTTCAAATTCTGCGCCAAACGGGAGTCAATCTAATTCGGCTTAGATTATGGCATAATCCTTATTCCTTACAAGGGGAAGATTACGGCGGGGGAAGTAATGACTTTCAAACTACGGTAGAGCTGGCGAAACGTGCAGTTGACCAAGGTATGGAGTTTATGCTGGATATTCATTACAGCGATTTTTGGACGGATCCCTCGAAACAGTTAAAACCGAAGGCATGGGAGAAAATGGGATATCCGGAATTAAAGGATACGGTTTATCAATATACATATCAAACATTATGTGATTTTAGAGATGCTTTGGCGGAACCGCATTATGTACAGGTTGGTAATGAATTGACAAACGGTTTTCTATGGCCGGAGGGTCACGTGGATTGCTTGGATCAAATGGCACAGCTTTTGCAGGCTGGTATTTCGGCAGTAAAATCGTTTCGAACAACAATCCCTGTTATGCTGCATTTGGATTTTGGTACGGATAATGCGCTGTACCGCAAATGGTTTTCTGCGATAGAGCGTTATCAGCTTGCATTTGATATTATAGGAATGTCCTATTATCCTTATTGGAATGGCAAAATGGATTTGCTGGAGCAAAATATGGCGGATATCAGTTTGCGTTTTGAAAAGGATATTGTTGTGGCAGAAACAGTGATTGGTTATACCACAGATAATTTGGGATGTACTGGCATGATTTATTCGGAAGAACTTGCCAAAGAAACAGATTATCCGCCGACAAAGGAGGGACAGCAGCGTTTTTTGGAAGATTTGGCAGATGCAATAAGAAAAGTCCCGAATAATCGTGGAAAAGGGTTTATTTATTGGGAACCGGAATGGCTGCCTTTTGCGCAGTGTGCTTGGGCAAAACCGGCAGGCTGTGTATATGCAAATGACAAAGGTGTGCTGGGAAATTCGTGGGCGAATCAGGCGTTGTTTGATGCACAGGGAAATGCGAACCCAGCATTGGAGAATTTAGGAAAATTGTAAAAGCATAAACGAAAGGAGATAAGTGCAATGAAAAAGAAAGTGGTTGGAATGATTATGGCAGCAGCAATGTTAGCAGGAATAATGGCAGGATGTGGGAACAATGCGGCAGAAAATAACAGCACAGCAGTAAACTCTGATAATGCAGAGGGTGACAAAGTTCAGGATCAGAGTGCTGAACAGACAGGTGGACAGGAAATTGTGGTATGGACACAGATGATGGATAATGAGGCGGCTTTACTGCAAAAATATGCCGATCAATGGGCAGCAGAAACAGGCAATACGGTTTCTGTGATTTCGCAGCAGGCAGTGCATATAATATATGGCTGTTGAAATCGTATATTGACGGTATTCCAAAGGAGTTGGACGAGAGCGCATTTGTGGACGGTGCGGGGCATTTTACAACGTTTGTAAAGATTGTGCTTCCGCTGGCAATGCCGCAGATTGCAGTAATATTTATTTTTTCTTTTATCGCAACATATAGTGAGTATGTAATCTCCTCTGTCTTTTTGCAGACACCAGATAGCTACACATTATCTATTGGTTTGCAGTCCTTTATTGCCGATCAGTTTAATGCGCATTGGACAATGTTTGCGGCGGCGGCAGTACTGGCATCTGTGCCGGTTATGGTAATATTTCTGTTGCTGCAAAGATATATCCAAGGTGGACTTGTCGCTGGAGGTGTTAAAGGATAAAATAGGACAAAAATATATGGACTGTGTTGTGAAAAGGTTATTTTGCCGCAGCACAGTTTATTTTTATGTATATAAGTACACAAAGGAAGCGTGTTTCCTGTGACAGCGTGATTATTTGTTATTTTTCAAACAATTAACTTTTTTGCAGTTCTTTGGCTTATATTGCATAATTTTCTCTGATATTTTTAACTGTGAGTAAATATCTGCATACGTTGAAGGCGAAAGTCCATCAATATAATTTGGTGTATAATTTTTCTGTACACCATTTTTTTTTAAAATATCTATTGCTTTGTTATAGGCAATGGCAGCGTCGATTTCCGTGGCGTAAGTACCAATTATGTAGTATCCTGGGAGATTAATTCTTGCTTTATATTTCTTTTTCCCTTTAACTATTACAGCGAAAACGCCTTGATATTGGTTGATAAGCTGAATATTTTCGTGTCGAAAATCTGTGGTATCTCCATTTAAGAACAAATAATCTTTGCCGGCAACCGCAAAATTTCGGATGCCGTAGCGGCTTAAAATATTCACCTGCATTCCATAGTCGGCAACAAATAAATGCCCGTTTCTTTTCATAATTTTCCGTGAGGAAAAATAAAATAAATCATCAATATCGAATTTAAGGACAAGTGCTGGCGAGAGATAGTAGTAAAAAAATTTCGGTCGTGCATAAATTGGTGTGCCAAAATACAGTCCATTATCGCGGAAATTAATTATAATTACCCATTTTTCAAAAGGTAGCGGAGATGTTTCCTCATAATTGTTCAATGTAATATTAAGAGAATTTATTAACCTGCCAGCTTCTATATAGGCAGCCTTTGCAGTTTCCCTTGTAGGAAAACCGCCAAGGCTAATATGTTTTCTACGGTAGGTAATGGAAGCGCGGTAGTAGATTGTGCCATCTTTTCGTTTGGCTTGATAGACACCTTTATACATAATAATCACCCGTTCCAATCATATCATAATTTTCCCTTTTTGACCACAGCGGAATAAAACGGACTTCGATTTTTATAAATATGCAACAAATATTTTACAAATATGTTACAAATTATTGAATTATTTAATGGACAGGCGAATAAACTAATATATAGTATGAAATTAAATTTTCACACATTCTAATTTGAGTACCCACTAAGGAACTGTAGAAAAATAAGTGATACATCTTGCTTGTCTATTTCTCCAATCTTGCAGGAGAAAAAGCCTCGCCGTAGC
>ERZ778512.1680-NODE-1680-length-13589-cov-18.215383_pt1 | contig 13589 bp, 13 predicted proteins | sample MGYA00510346_ERZ778512 | MGnify/ENA primary metagenome ERZ778512 (study PRJEB29527, sample SAMN07138962) | mouse gut metagenome | material: feces | host: mouse | place: China:Nanjing | collected 2016-01-25 ...
TTATCCTATATAAATACCTTAGTATTTATCCTATATAAATACCTTAGTATTTATCCTATATAAATACCTTAGTATTTATCCTATATAAATACCTTAGTATTTATCCTATATAAATACCTTAGCATTTATCCTATATAAATACCCTAGTATTTGTTTTATACAAACGCTTTTACTTTAGCGTAAATGCCATTGGCATCTATGCCGTATTTCTCAAGCAGCTTCACAGCAGGGCCTGACTCGCCAAACACATCGTTAATGCCGATCCTCAGCATTTTTGTAGGTGCTTTCTCACTCAGAACCTCGGCAACCGCTCCACCCAGTCCGCCAACTACGGAATGTTCCTCCACGGTCACTACTTTGCCTGTCTCCTGCGCCGCTTTCACGACCAGCTCCTCATCCAGAGGTTTGATGGTGTGGATGTTGACTACTTTGGCGTCAATTCCGTCAGCAGCCAGCTTCTCAGCAGCAGCCAGAGTTTCACTTACGCAGAGACCTGTGGCAAAAATCGTCACATCCCTGCCCTCTCTTAAAACGATACCTTTGCCGATTTCAAATTTATAATCTGGCTTGTCATTGATGACCGGGACAGCAAGGCGTCCGAACCGGAGATATACAGGGCCTTCATGCTGATATGCAGCTTCAACCGCTGCTCTTGCCTCAACGTCGTCAGACGGGTTCAGGATAACCATTCCCGGAATTGTGCGCATCAGGGCCATATCCTCGTTGCACTGATGTGTCGCGCCGTCCTCCCCTACAGAGATACCAGCATGGGTAGCACCGATCTTAACATTCAAATGAGGATATCCAATGGAGTTGCGCACCTGCTCGTAAGCACGGCCTGCAGCGAACATGGCGAATGTGCTGGCAAATGGGATTTTGCCTGTGGTGGACATACCTGCTGCAATGCCCATCATATCGCACTCCGCAATACCACAGTCAATATGACGCTCCGGAAATGCTTTCTGGAATGTACCTGTCTTTGTAGCACCTGCCAGGTCAGCGTCCAGGACTACCAGGTTGTCATATTTCCTGCCTAACTCTACTAATGCGTTTCCATAGCTTTCTCTGGTTGCGATCTTCTTTACTTCTGACATAATGCTTCACCTGCCTTTTCCAAATCTGCCATAGCGATTTCATATTCTGCATCATTGGGAGCTTTTCCATGCCATCCGGCAGAATTCTCCATAAAGGAAACCCCTTTGCCTTTCACGGTCTTCATGATAATGGCAGTGGGCATTCCTTTTGTCTCTCTTGCTTCCTGAAACGCTGCATCAAGCTGGTCAAAGTCATTGCCGTCCGCAACATTGATCACATGGAAGTTAAATGCTTCAAATTTTTTGTCAATCGGGTACGGAGAACAAACATCTTCAATGCTTCCGTCAATCTGAAGTCCATTGTTGTCCACAACCACTACCAGGTTGTCCAGTTTTCTGAATCCGGCAAACATAGAGGCTTCCCAGACCTGGCCCTCCTGGATCTCACCGTCACCAAGCAGTGTATAAACACGGTAATCCGCGCCGTCCATCTTAGCGGACAATGCCATGCCTACTGCTGCGGAGATACCCTGTCCCAGGGAACCGCTGGACATATCAACGCCCGGGATATGTTTCATATCCGGATGCCCCTGCAGGTAAGAACCAAGATGGCGCAGAGTCTTCAAATCTTCCACCGGAAAATATCCTCTCTGGGCCAGAGTGGAATAAAGGCCCGGCGCTGTGTGCCCTTTCGAGAGCACAAAACGGTCACGGTCTGCCTTCTTTGGCTCTTTTGGGTCAATATTCATCTCCTGGAAATACAGATAAGTAAATAAATCTGCTGCTGATAATGAGCCGCCCGGATGTCCGGCTTTTGCGGAATGGACAGCAGTCACGATGCCTTTGCGGACTTCGTTAGCCGTCTTCTGAAGTTCTAACTTGTTCATTTCTTCCTCCTGATTGTTTGTTCTACGTTCGGGAGCCTGACCGGCTTCCCGCACAATATTATAACAGTTATATTATTCGCCAAAAACTGCAATGTAGTCTTTCTGGAATTTTTCAATACCCTGGTCTGTCAGAGGATGTTTTGTCATCTGCTCCAGAACCTTGTAAGGTACGGTTGCAATGTCTGCACCGGCAAGAGCGCAGTCTGTCACATGCATTGGATGACGGACACTTGCTGCGATGATCTCTGTTTCAATACCTGCAACCTGGAAAATCTCTACGATCTCACTGATCAGATCCGTACCGCATACGGAGATATCATCCAGTCTGCCCAGGAACGGAGAAACATAAGTTGCACCTGCTCTTGCTGCCAGAAGTGCCTGGTTGGATGTAAATACCAGTGTAACGTTGGTTTTGATACCCTCTGCATTCAGGACTTTAACTGCCTTTAATCCCTCTGTGGTCATAGGGATCTTTACGATCATGTTGGGATGGATGGCTGCGATCTCGCGTCCCTCTTTGATCATCCCTTCCGCGTCTGTTGTTGTAGCTTTCACTTCACCGCTGATCGGTCCGTCTACGATAGAAGCGATCTCCTTGATAACCTCATTGAAGTCACGTCCTTCTTTTGCGATCAGGGATGGGTTTGTGGTCACTCCACAGATGATCCCCATGTCATTTGCCTTGCGGATGTCTTCTACATTTGCAGTGTCGATAAAAAATCTCATAATTCTTCCTCCCGTTCAAAACCTTTGCTTTGTTTTTTGATACACTCAGTTTACTCCATAAAACAATCCTTCGCAAGCGCTGTTGCTTTTATAAATAATTTTTTCTATTAATAAACCGGATTTTTATTAATCATTTTCAGCAATATAAGAAATCGGAACTTGTCCAATCCTATATTTTTTCACAATTCACTTTCTATTTTATTACTAATAGCAATACGGAATTCATTTAATTTATTTTGTTTTTTTCTTCTTTTTCTGCTTTTGTTTTACATAACCTGTTGTTTTGCGCACGATCAGCTTAGGTTCATACTCAATATGATAGATACTGGTAGGCTCACTGTCAGAATATGTATTCAGGAAAGATTCAATCTTACGCATGATAATATCGCAGGCATCCCGCCCCTTGAGCGGTACAAAGTGTTCAATGCTGGTGAGTGACATAGGCGACATACCGGAGAATATAATGTTGTCGCAGCCAATCACTGACACATCACCGGGAATCTTATATTTTTCTTCCTGGAGAGCGTCTATGATCCCAAAGGCCATCATATCATTCAGCCCAGCAAATGCAGTCACCTTCTTTGGACCAGCCAAAAGTTCTTTTGTCAGGTTGTATCCCATCCTGTATTCCGAATCAATGCTCGGAAGCTGGTCATCCAAAGCGTCGTCAGCTGCTTTGATGATAACATGGCCTCCCAGACCTTCTTTTTCATATTCCTCCACAAATCCCGCCACACGTTTTGAACGCTGCTGCTGTCTCTTTGTAAGAGGCGGCGCGATAAACGCCACATCCCGATGCCCCAGGTCCAGCAGATGTCTCGCCATAAGGCTTCCCACCTTGGTGTTGTCCTGGTTAATGGCATCCACTTCCACCCGTTCCCTGTTGCTTATAATGACAAGGGGGATTTTCTTCGCCAGCTCCTCCACCTGCTGCATGTACACAGGACTGGGGTTAAAGGTGTAGATAATACCTGCCGGGATCACTGTATGCATCATCTTTAGGTACTGCTCCTCCAGCTTTAACTCCCTCTGGGTATCGCAGGTGAAGACCGCGTATCCTTTTTCCTTGGCTACTTTTTCAATTCCCTGGAGAAGCATGACATAATAAGGGTTTGTGAGAGTTGGGCAGAAGACTATGATCAGTCTGCTGTTTCCGGCATCCTTTCTGGGACGTCTCTTTGGTATGTTGTATCCCATTTCCCTGGCAGTCTGCTCCACCTTCTGAATCGTCTCTTTTGAGAAGGAGACATTGTACTTTTTATTCAGTATCATGGATACCGTAGCCTGAGAAACTCCTGCCGCTTTTGCGATATCCGTGGACGTCACTTTCTTCTTCATGTTAAAGCTCCTATAGTTCTACCCTTCCCTCCAGTGCCCGAAGCAGGGTTACCTCGTCAATATATTCCAGGTCACCGCCTACCGGAACGCCGCTGGCGATACGGCTCACCCGGATTCCGGAAGGCTTCACAAGCTTACTGATATACATGGCTGTGGTTTCGCCTTCCAGGCTGGAATTGGTGGCAATGATCACCTCCTCAATGTCATCCTGGGAAAGACGCTGCATCAGCTCTTTTAACTTAATGTCATCCGGACCGATGCCCAGCATAGGGGAAATTGCACCGTGCAGCACATGGTACACACCGTCGTATTTCCCGGTCTTCTCATAGGCTGCCAGGTCCCTGGTGTTCTCCACCACCATGATGACTTTCCGGTCCCTTCTTGGGTTATTGCAGATCGGACAGATTTCCTGGTCTGTCAGGGTGTAGCAGTTTTTACAATACTGTACATTGGCCTTGGCATTCACAATGGAAGCGGAAAGCTGCTCCACCTGGTCCTTGGGCATATTCAGAATATGGAATGCCAGGCGCTGGGCTGATTTTGCCCCAATGCCCGGCAGACGGGAAAGCTGCTCAATTAATTTATTGATATGACTGCTGTAGTATTCCAATATTTTTCACCTCTGTGGCATACCGCCGTTTAAAACGGGAATCCACCGCCAAGGCCCCCAAGACCCCCTGTGAGCTTAGACATAAGGGCAGCGGACTCCTCCTCCATCTTGCGGAGGGCTTCATTGGTGGCTGCCATGATCAGGTCTTCCAGCATCTCGATATCATCCGGGTCAACGACTTCCTCAGCCAGTTTTACCTTTGTGATCTCCTTCTTGCCCGAAATGGTCACTTCCACGGCTCCGCCGCCTGCTGCTGCGGTAAATTCTTTCTCCTCCAGTGCCTTCTGGTTCTCCTCTGCCTGACGCTGCATTTTCTGCGCCTGCTTCATCAGATTATTCATATTACCGGGCATTCCCATTCCCGGAAATCCTCCTTTTTTTGCCATGTTCAAATCCTCCTATTCTTCCTCTTCCATTTCTTCTACTACAACATCCATATGGATGTTCTGTTCGATCAAATCATCTACGGAGATCGAAGCAAGCCCTGCGGGTCCTTTATGTTCCCCGCCTGCAAGCAAAAGTTCGATTTCCACACTCTTTCCTGTTTTTTTCCGGATGATCTCTTTGAGCATGGGTATGGTATCCGGATTGTCCATGCAGATTTTTGCCTGGAAGTTCCCAAACTCCACATACAGGACAGGCTCCCCTGTATTGCCGTTGTACTTTGGCGTGGAGGTGAGCAGCATCTGCTGCAGAAACCCTCTCGTCTCCCGCACAATGGAATTCCAGTTCTTCTTAATATACTGCAAATCCTCCGGCGCTGCTTTCTCAGGCTTTGCCTCAGGTTCCGCCGGCATTCCCTCCGGTTTTGTGTTCCGGACAGCATCTACAGTCTGGGAAGCATATCCCTCCGCCTGCGCTGTCCCTGTCATTACAACACCGTTCTCCAGCTTCTCCTCCAGTACCCGGATTCTGTCAAAAAGAGAATCCAGGTTGGTCTCCATAACCGGCTGGCACAGCTTGATCAGCGCGATCTCCACCAGCACCCGCTTCTGGGATGCGTAGCGTATCTGGTTGGACAGTTCAGAGAAAATACGGATGTAGCGCATCAATGTCTCCGCATCCAGCATCCGGCCCTCTTCCTTCAAAAGCTCCATGTTCTCCGCAGACACATCCACAGCCTCCTCCGGCGCGTCGGAAGTCTTTACCAAAAGCAGGTTGCGCAGATACCAGATAAAATCCGCCACAAACTGCCCCAGTTCCCTTCCCTGGATGATCAGATCCTCCAGTGTCCTGATCGCCCCTGCAGTGTCCTGTTTTACTACAAGACGGAGCAGCCGGCTGAACACCTGGGTGTCCACAGCCCCCAGTACCTCCAGGGCTTTTTCGTAGGTCAGTGTCTCACCCAGATAAAAGGCAATACACTGGTCCAGCAGGGAGAGCGCATCACGCATGGAACCGTCCGCCGCCTTTGCTATATAGCGGATGGCCTTCTCCTCCACGTCTGTGCCTTCCTTATCCATCAGCTCCTTAAGCCTTGCGGCTATGGTGTCCACGGTAATACGTTTGAAATCATAGCGCTGGCATCTGGACAAAATGGTGATCGGAATTTTGTGGGCCTCCGTGGTGGCAAGAATGAAGATAACATAAGAAGGAGGTTCCTCCAGTGTCTTTAACAGTGCATTAAACGCTCCTGTGGACAGCATATGAACCTCATCTATGATATATACTTTATAACGTCCTTTTGCAGGACGGTAGGCCACTTCTTCACGGATCTCACGAATGTTATCGACGCCGTTGTTGGACGCGGCGTCGATCTCTATTACATTCATGGAGGTCCCTGCATTGATCGCCTGGCATGTCTCGCATTGGTTGCAGGGGCTTCCGTCTACCGGATGTTCGCAGTTTACCGCCTTTGCCAGTATTTTGGCAATGGTAGTCTTACCTGTACCACGGGTGCCGCAGAAAAGATAGGCATGCCCGATCCTGTCTGCCTTCATCTGGTTCTTCAATGTGGTTACAATGTGTTCCTGCCCCTTTACATCTTCAAAATCCTGGGGGCGGAACTTCCGATACAGAGCAGTATAGCTCATGAAAATTCTCCTTTTTCAGTTAATCCCCGAAGCTTATGCCGATCCTCTTTGCAGCTTTGATCAGCTGGTCCTCCGGAGATACCATCTTCAGTTTGCCGGCGCATTCCTGAAGCGGGACTTTTTTTATCTTGCCGTTGACGATTCCCACCATGTAGCCGTATTCATCTTTTAAGATCAGGCCTGCGGCTGCAGAACCCATATGGGTGGAGAGCACCCGGTCATACGGGCATGGACTTCCGCCTCTCTGCATATGTCCCGGAATGGTAATGCGGATATCCAGATCCAGCTTTTCCTTTAATTCTGCTTCCAGTTTATAGGAAACGGACGGATATTTCTTTGCATTTTCTTCCATCTTTTTCTTCAGCTCTTTTTTGGGAAGTGCTGCGTCTTCTTTGGAAACCGCGCCTTCCGCCACTGCCAGGATCGTAAAGCCTTTTCCGGCTCTGTTCCTCTTCCTGACTGCGTCAGCTATTTTATCAATATCATATGGGATTTCAGGAATCAGGATAATGTCAGCGCCGCCTGCAATACCTGCGTGCAGGGTCAGCCATCCTACTTTATGTCCCATGACCTCCACAATAAAAATACGGCTGTGGGATGCTGCCGTTGTGTGGATGCAGTCGATTGCCTCTGTGGCAATATTCACTGCGCTCTGGAATCCAAATGTCATATCGGTTCCCCAGATGTCATTGTCTATGGTCTTGGGAAGGTGGATGATATTCAGTCCCTCTTCTCTCAGCATGTTGGCTGTCTTCTGGGTTCCATTGCCTCCCAGGATCACCAGACAGTCCAGACGCAGCTTGTAATAAGTCTGCTTCATAGCTTCAACCTTATCAAGCCCTCTGTCATCCGGTACACGCATCAATTTAAAAGGCTGGCGTGAGGTACCCAGGATCGTACCGCCTCTTGTGAGGATTCCTGAGAAATCCTTGGCTGAGAGCATTCTGTAATCCCCGTATATCAATCCTTTATATCCATCATCAAAACCGTAGACCTCCAGGTCGTCCAGATTGGAAGCTAAACCTTTCACAACGCCGCGCATGGTAGCATTGAGTGCCTGACAGTCACCGCCGCTTGTTAACAAACCGATTCTCTTCATAAATATTTCACATCCCATCTTATGATATAGTGTTTACTAAAATACACATGCTGAGTTTAAAAGGTAAACTCAGTTTGTTCTGCCAATTCCTCTCCCACTAATGGCGGATGGGAGCCTCCTCGCATTTGGGGTGCATAAATCACTCACCTGCATCCATTATAGCTTATTTTATTTTCTATCACAACTCAAAATTTTCTTTTTGGCAAATGTGCCGCCTCAGGGTTTATCACTGGAAAATACCGGAACAGCAGTGCCAAAGTCTTTTTCTGTGTTTTTTACTGTGAGCTGGAAGACCACATGGTCATTTGACGGCAGTTCCGCAAGTTTAAAGGGCGTCTGCAGGGCCTGTCCGCTGCTGTACAGGGTACCGGCCTTTGCCAGCTCCCACGTGATGCCCTCTGTTGCCTGTATGGTAAAGTAGTATGCCTCCTCTTCCTCCCCTGTATTCCAGATGGAGAATACCTGGCTCCTCTCCTCCCCGGGTTCCATATCTTCAAAAGATAGGAAAGGCTGTTCTGTGACAACGAACTCCGGCTGGTCCGGGAGCACCTCTACGTTTTGCGGTTCGTTTTGCAGAACTGCTGCCTCTATTTTTTTGCTCCCGCTCATTTTCGGAAATCTTCCGGTGGCGGTATAGGGCATGGTCTGGCTTGCAACGGCGCACAGAACCCATAATATAATCTTTTTTCTTCTCATATACTTGTCCTCCTTTTATATTTTATGCATAAGAAGGAAGTTTATTGCATAAAAAGAAAACGGACAGGTATGCGGCCTGTCCGTTTTCTTTCGTTGAGGAATTCAAATTACATTAACACATTTATGGTCGATATTTATTATACTACACTTCTCTGCTTTTGTAAAGTGCGGTACCAAATTTTTTTCCTTTCTTTTTCATTGACAAACCGTTCAAAAACCGATATACTTTTAGATACCGTGCAGCCGGGGAGATAGCGGTGCCCTGTACCTGCAATCCGCTACAGCAGGGGTGATGCCAAATCTGAGGGGCTTTCTTTGCGGAGCTGCCCTTTATAAGTGGCGCTGACGTCTGGGTCTTGCGCAACAGAACTCTACGAATCGTGTCAGGTCAGGAATGAAGCAGCACTAAGTAGAATCTTCTGTGTGCCGTGAGGGTGCCTGGGCCGAGTTAACTGTAGAGGTAACGTCCGTGAAGGGGTTTCGAGGTGCGGCGCACGGTGAAAAAGAATAGAATAACCTCCACTGTATCGTCATAAGATGAAAGAGACGATTACAGCGGAGGTTTTTTTGATGAGTTATTGGATGATGCACATAATGGATGCCTACGGGTACCTGGGGATCGCTCTCCTGATCCTGGTTGAGAACCTGTTCCCCCCTATTCCTTCAGAAGTCATACTGACCTTCGGTGGTTTTATGACAACATATACAAAGATGAATATTATCGGTGTTGTGCTCTCCTCCACTGTGGGCAGTGTGTTCGGCGCCATTCTTCTGTACCAGATCGGCCATTTGGTCCCACAGGAAAAACTGGAGTCTCTTCTGGAAGGCAGAGTCGGAAAAATACTTCATTTTAAGCCTGAGGATGTGGGCAGCGCTATGGAATGGTTTGACAGCAAAGGAAACTACACGGTTCTCTTCTGCCGGTTTATTCCCATTGTGCGGAGCCTTATTTCCATTCCCGCAGGTATGGCTCATATGAATCTTGGTACTTTTCTGTCTCTGACTACAATCGGCAGTTTTATCTGGAACCTGGTACTTGTCACCCTGGGAGCCATTGCAGGAACTTCCTGGCAGAAGGCGGCTGAGTGCCTGGGCACTTATACCCAGGTGGCCCGTGTCGTGATTCTTGTCTTCGTTTTAGTCGGCATTTTAGTTTACATAAAAAGGCGTTTCCTTCAGAAATGAGGGAAACGCTTTTCTTAATTTCAATACTTTTACTTATTTCAGAACTTCCGCCAGTTTCCTGATATACTCAGGGGTAGTTCCGCAGCATCCGCCCACAATATCCGCACCGGCCTCTGCAAGGGTTTTCATATGCCTTGCAAATTCTTCCGCGCCCATGGAATAAACCGGATTTCCTTTTTCATCAATCACAGGCATCCCTGCATTCGGTTTTACAATGACAGGAATGCAAACTCTTTCCCTTATATTTTTCACAACCGAAACCAACTGGTCCGGGCCTGTGGAACAGTTAATTCCCACAGCATCTGCCCCCATCTGCTCCAAAGACTCCACTGCCTCATAAATATTTCCGCCAAAGAATAAACTGCCGTCAGATTCCACGGTCAGGGTACACATAACCGGCAACTCACACACCGCGGCAGCGGCATCCAACACCGCCATCACTTCGTCCACCCCCAGCATAGTCTCCGCGATCAGCAAATCCACACCTGCGTCCGCCAGAACAGTTATCTGTTCCTTGTATGCCTCAAATAATTCTTCATAAGGCACATCCTGCTTCCCGGTCGTAGTCAGGTCCCCTGCAACATAACACTGCTCACCCACTGCCTCCCTGGAAATGCGTACAAGTCCACGGTTCAGTTCGTCCACCTTATCTTCCAGCCCGTGATTGGCAAGGCTTATCCTGTTTGCTGAAAATGTGGGAGCATAGACCACCCGGGATCCTGCCTCGCGGTACTCTCTCTGCAGTTTCTGCAGCACCTGGGGATTTTCATATACCCACTGCTCTGAGCAGACACCTCTGGGCATTCCTTCTTTCATGAGATTGGAGCCTGTGGCTCCGTCTAAAAGCAATGTTTTGGCCTGCACCAGTTCTCTAAATTCCTGTTTTGTCATGACATTTCTCCTTTGCTTTTGCTTTTTCTTTCCTCAATTCCCGGAAGAAGCCGCTGAGCATAGCACTGCACTCTGCTTCCAGCACACCCCGTTCTACTTCTGTCTTATGGTTAAACCCATCCATTTCCAACAAGTTTAACACCGATCCGGCACACCCGGCTTTTGGGTTCATGCTGCCGATCACCACTTTATCAATTCTGGCCTGTACAATGGCGCCGGCACACATCTGGCAGGGTTCCAGTGTAACATACAGGGTACACCCCTCAAGCCTCCAGTCCCCCAGATTTTTGCTGGCCTTCCGTATGGCATTCATCTCCGCATGGGAGGTAGTGTTTCTATCAGTATTTCTTCGGTTATAGCCTCTGGCTATTATTCTGCCCTCATATACGATCACACAGCCGATGGGAACCTCCCTCAGGGCGTAAGCTTTTTTCGCCTGCTTAATGGCTTCCTTCATATACTTCTCCTGTATATCCATCTCACGATCCGCCTTTCTGTATGATTTTAAATGCAGCAGTTCCGTGCACAGCTACTTTTGAATTATACTACACCCTGCTTTTGTAACGCAATAGTCAACAACATTCCCGTATCAAAGTCTTTCCCATTTCTTTCATAAATTCTTCAAAAATTCCAGAAAAGCTTTATGGTGCCGTCATAAATTACTCATATTTCTTGGATATACTGTAATTGTCAGCAAGGAGGACGGCCATAACAGCCCAACCTCAGAAAAAAGCCAACTGACTTATTTATATAGATTTTTCTTTTCCCTCCCTCTTTTGCCGGTACTTCGCAGAGTACCGGCTTTTTCCTGTCCTAAAATGCCTTTTGTTTCCTCTTCAGACTCTTTTTCATTATTTTTAAAATGTTTCAGAAAAGCTTTATATCCTTGTCACATATTCCTCACATTTACAAGTTATACTTTAATTGTTGTTGAAGAAGACAGCAGCTGCATTACAGTGATATATGTGGCTGCCGGGCTTCGCCTAATAAAACCAACTGACTTATTTTTATATAGATTTTTCTTTTCCCCCTCTTTTGCCGGTGCCTGCCAAGGTGCCGGCCTTTTATTTATGATCACAGGAGATCATCAAGCCCCTGCAGGGTAAAGAAAAAACCCGCTGGTCATGCGGGTTTCAGGCAGCGGAGACGGTGGGATTCGAACCCACGTGCCGGTTACCCGGCAACTTGATTTCGAGTCAAGCTCGTTATGGCCGCTTCGATACGTCTCCATACTTGTCCATTATAAAGCCCGGCAGCTTTCCGGTCAAGTATAAATATGAGTTTTCCCTGGTAAAAGCTCCCTGTGTATAGTAAAATATAAAGTATCAGCAAAGGACTTACTGTCCTGTCCAAACGATGCCTAAAGGGGGATTTTTATGCCAATCAATGGTTTTAACAAAACAACGCTTCTTGACTATCCCGGCAAAATAGCTGCCACCATTTTTCTGGGAAGCTGCAACTTCAGATGTCCCTTCTGCCACAACAGCGGGCTTGTCCTCTCACCCGGTGAACAGCCGGTGATTCCCATGGAGGACGTTCTTAAAGTTCTGAAAAAACGTCAGGGGATTCTGGAGGGTGTCTGCATCACAGGAGGCGAACCCACGCTGGACAAGGATATTTTCTGCCTCATTGATAAAATAAAAGAGCTTGGCTACCCGGTCAAACTGGATACCAACGGCTCCCACCCCTGGATTCTGAAAAAACTGATAAACAACAAAATGGTGGATATGGTTGCCATGGACATCAAATCATCCAAAGAATCTTATGCCAGGGTTGCCGGCAGTAAAAATCTGGATTTAAAGCCAATCTGTGAGTCCGTGGATTTCCTTATGTCCGGAAAGATCCCCTATGAATTCAGAACCACTGTAGTCAGGGAACTGCATACCCGGGAAGATTTCCGCTCTATCGGAAAATGGCTTGCCGGGTGCAGTGCTTACTACCTCCAGGCCTATAAGGACTCCCCTGAAGTCATAAGGCCTGGATTCAACAGCTATTCTAAAAGGGATCTGGATTATTTCTGTCTTATACTGTCAAGAACGATTCCTGCGGTTTATATCAGGGGTGTCGATTAAACGGTACCAGTAGCCAAAACGCGGCGAGGAAGCTTTTCCCTGCGTTTTGGCCGCTTTAAAGTTGGGGAACCCAAACATGCCGGCCATGAGACATTCCTGCCTGTCGTAAACGCCCGGAACACCGAGTATGTACCGGCCGTCATCTCTTCTCCTTCCAAGGAGCAGATGATGATAGCGGTAATATCCATGCCTCAGGAAATTATTGTTCATAAGCCCTCTGTCTCTTCTTGCCAGGATCCGCAGCTCCGCAGGTGTTATCTGCCTGCAATCCACAATCTCCCCATCTGAAAACGGTGCAAATACGGCAGGCTGTCTGGCTGCCTGTGCAGACTGTTCATGAAGCTCTCCCGCTTCCGGTTTTTGTACCTTCTTTTTCGATACTTCTTTTTCCATTTCTCTCATGTTGCGGATGGCATCCTCATCCTGGTCCAGCTCTTCCAGAAGATTGATCTCATCTCCTTCATTTTCCCCCTCAGGGTTCCATGTTGTCTTTTCCGCTGCATCTTCATCGTCAGCAGCCTCAATCCGCATTCCGCCGTTTGGATACTGGTCTCCCCCGAAGATTTCATTATTGATAGTTTCCCGATACAACTCTTCCTCCGTGTAAGGCGGCATATCCGTATCCGGAATGGTGGTGTCCATATTCCGTTCTGTCTCTATGGCATTCCTGCCACCTGTAGGCGGTTCCGGGGACCGCGCTGCGTTTTCTGTCTCAGGGGAAAATACCGCCGCATCTTCCCGTCCGGTCTGTTCCTCCTGCCTGGGCATTGGCTGTTCGTCCTCAGAATAATGAGACGGTATAAAAGCCCCTCTCTCGTTTATACGCGCCGGCATGTAAGGGTCCGCCCCCATCTGTGAAGGCCTATTCATACGCCTGCCCGGCGTGCCGGTGCGATTCCCCCGGTCTGCCTTGGACGGATACTCCGGTTCTTCCCAGTCTGCATTCCGTGATGTATTATTTCCTCCCCGGTCTGCATTTGGCGGATAGGCCGGCTCTTCCCAGTCCGCATTCCGTGAT
>ERZ778512.1687-NODE-1687-length-13534-cov-6.467616_pt1 | contig 13534 bp, 10 predicted proteins | sample MGYA00510346_ERZ778512 | MGnify/ENA primary metagenome ERZ778512 (study PRJEB29527, sample SAMN07138962) | mouse gut metagenome | material: feces | host: mouse | place: China:Nanjing | collected 2016-01-25 ...
CTGTCTCGCGGCGCAACTGGAATTGCAGTATGCGGTCTTGCCCCACGGTGCCGATAGCCTGTCGGGCAGACACTTTCTGGCCGCGGTGCACACTTACCGAGGCCAGATTGCAATATACCGATATATAACTTCCGTGACGCACCATGACACCGGTGGTTCCGCCGAAACTGAACACGGCACTAACCTCGCCGTCGAATATGCTCCGCACCTGCGCACCGGCATGCCCCTGTATGTTCATACCCTTGTTGTCGAGCCGCACGCCTTTAAGCCCCTCCACGTTATACTGACCGAAGTGGCTCACTATGCGGTAAGGACCGGCTATCGGCATTGGCAGACGCCCCTTGTTGCTCTCAAAACTGCCACTGATCCTGCGGTCTTCGGAATCCAACTTATACACCATGTCGGCCGATTTTTTGGCCTCGGCCACTTCCTTGGCATGCTCACGGGCATCGCGCGCGGCCTTGCGCTCGGCATCCTCACGTTCTTTCTCGGCTTCGCGCGCGGCCCTGTCGGCCGCCGCTTTCTCGGCGGCACTCTTGCGCGAGGCCGCCTGCGCCTCGGCCTTCAGTCTCTCCTCGCGCTCTTTCGCCTCGGCTATGCGGCGCGCGTTCTCACGGGCTGCGGCCTCGGCTTCCGCTTTCTTGCGGGCAAGCTCCGCCTCACGCTTACGCTTTGCCTCGGCCTCGGCCTTGCGCTTGGCCTCGGCGGCGGCACGGGCACGGGCCTTCTCCACCTCGATGGCTATGAGGCGATCTATCTGTGCATTGAGGGCAGCATCCTTTTTGCGCTGCGTCTCGATTATCTTCTGTATCTCTTTCTGCTGCTTCTGCAACGTGGATACAACGGTCTGCTGCTCGCTCTGCTTGGTTTCCAAGGCACGCCGCTCACGCTCGTCACGGTCGAGCATGGCATCTTTCTGCTGCTTGGCAGCCACCAGGTCGGCATGCTCACGCCTCACCTCCTGTTCCTTGGCCTTTACCATCTCGCCTTGCACCCGCTGATATGTGGCATATTCTCGCATGAAACGCAGGCGGCGGTACATCTGGGTAAAATTCTTCGCGCTGAAAACAAACATCAGCTTATTTTGCAGCGAGCGGTTGCGGTGCATGTAACGCATGGACTTGACATACTTCTGCTTCTTGTCGTCGAGCTGCGCATTCAACTCGTCAAGACGGTCCTCATGCTGTATTATATTGAAGTCAAGCTCGCTGATCACACGCTTTATCGTATCGATGCTCTTGCGCTTGTCGGCTATCTCGGTATTGAGCATCATCAGGCTCTGCAACCGTTTTTTCACGTCGCGCTCGTTGATGCGCAACCGTTGCTCGTGCTGCCTTATCTGCTTCTTTATCCTGTCGCGCTCGCTCTGCAAGCCCTTTATCGACGCTGGCTTGGCCGCCGCGCTCCTTGCCGTAGCCGTCCGCTTGCGGGCCGTAGTCACAGCCGGCCTCTTTCTGGTAGTGGTCTTGCGCTTCTGCGCCTCTGCCGGCACGGCAAAGACAAACAGAAAAATGAATATCCCGAATACTGTCTTCAACATTTTATAAAGCCGATACAATGATTTTACAAAGAAAAGGTGTCGAAAATCACAAGGCCATGAACCTGCGCAGAATTTCATCGACATTCACCTGGCGATACTTGCCGGACACCTCGGTACGCGTTTCCCAGTCGCTGTCGTTGCCGAGATAGTTGAGCATAAGCCCCAGTTTCACTTCCTTGTCGCCGGTGGTGAAGGTTATCATGTTGTTGGTAGGAAACTTCTTGGAACCCATTTTCTTGAACTCCATGTAGTCCCAGTTGAGCTGTGTATTGCCGCGGAACTTGTCCTTATATAATATGTTGGCCATCTTGATGAGGCCCGTGCTCTGCGCTGCCAGCCACTTATACGACATTTTATCTTTCTCCAAGGATATTACGACATCGTCGCCTCCAATATTCGCCTTGTAGTCTTTAAGCTGCTCGTCGGTCAGCTTGGAACGTCCCGGCTGGAAAAGCTCGTTCCAGAAAAGCGCCTGGAGGGAATAGAAGTTGAGACCGCTGTTGCGCAGGAAGTCAAGATGGGCATAAGGCACTTTCAGGTACTGCTTGTTTATGCGGTCCATGATGAGCACATAGTCTTTCGTGAATTCGAGACGGCCGGCCTCCACAAAACCGAAGGCCATGAGTTGAAGGCGTATCACATCGTCGCGCTTCATCTTCAAGTTGCCGGTGAGTGTTAGGTCCTGCGCTCCCACTTTCACCTGAAACTTCACTTTGGAGGTGATGAACTTGGCATACTGCGCATTATCAGATACTTTTTGAATCATCTGATGCTGCGCCACATCGTCCGTGGCCACCTTCTCCACAGATTTCTCCACGGTCTTCGACGATTTGCACGAACCCATAACAAACGGCATCGCAATGACCGCAATCTTCAAAAAACTTAATGGCTTCATTCCTTTATGTATTTTTTCTTCTTTATCTTCCTTATCAATATCTTCCTGTCGGGAGTATCTTTCAATGCCCGCTGCCAGTACTCCACAGCCTTTACGGCATCTCCGTTCATTGCGTATATGTCTCCGGCATGTTCCACGATGATGTCGCTAACGGTGCTGTCGCTCTGCAAAGCCTGATCGATATACACCTTGGCCTCGGCATAGCGCTGCTGCATGAACAGTATCCAGGCGTAGGTATCAAGGTAGGTGGAGTTCTGCGGTTCGGCCTTTATGGTCTTGTAGCTCATCTTCTCGGCCTTATCAAGGTTTTCTCCGGCCACACTGAGGTAATAAGCATAGTTGTTCAAAGCCATGACATTGTCGCTTTTCCATTGCAGGCATGAGTCGTATGCCGCAAAAGCCTCTTTCATCAGTCCCTTGGCCGAGAACAACTGGCCGAGCAGGGAATAATAGTCGGACACTATATCGGGAGGACTTTGCCCGGTGATGAAGCCCGCCCCTTTTTTCAACACGCTTATCGCGGCATCCTCATCGCCCTTGCTGTTTCGGGCTATACCCTCGTAATAATAAAACGCCATCTCATCGGGATTATACTGACGGCCGGCCTCGCAAATGGCAATAGCCCTGTCGGCGTCATCATCCGTGAATGCATAGCCAAGCAGTTGCAGTCGCGCGGCAGACTTGTCTGGCTCTATCGTCAGTATCTTTTCAAGCACGGGACGTATGCTGTCGGCGGGCATTTTCTTCAAGTTCATGTATGTGGCGTGCAGCATGAGTATCTCGCTGTCCGGCTGGGGCATATTGCGCAGAGTATCGAAAAACGCCAATATCTTAGTGCTGTCGCCGCCGTTGTTCTCACTTTGGCTTATTTCCTCCCGAAGCACGAATATTTTGGCGACAGTGGCCATGTTTTTGTTTTTCAATATTCCGACTGTCATGGAATCGGCCCTGAGGGTGTCCGCAAGTTTCTTATAATATAGTCGTAAAGACATTTGCCCCCTGCTGTTGTACGGCTCCTGGGCAAGCACGGAGTTGAAAACATCCAAAGCCTTTTCGCTTTGCCCGTTATCAAGCAATATCTCTCCGTACATCACACGATAATTAAGGTCGTTTGGATACTGCTCGGCCAACTTCATCATCTCCGACAACTCGGCTTCCGTATTGTTCTGGTTTGAGTATATCTCGCATTTCATCAGCGACAGGCGCTCACTTTTACCTTCCATCTCCTCCATACGTTCCAATGTCCGTATGGCATTGTCATAATCGGCCTGCTGCTGATAGAGCCTCACGAGGACTTCAAGAATGTCCTCACGGCTTTTGTCTATAGCCACAATGTGTTCGAAAGCATCGATGGATTCGACGAATTTACCGTTTTGGGCATACAGATTGGCAAGTGTCTCGAGAAAAGATATATTGTCGGGACTCAGTTCCACGGCACGTTTCGTCATACTCATGGACTTCTCCTTTTCTCTCATTGCCATATAGTACTGGGCCAGATAGAAATAAGCCTCGGCCGCACCGGGATTTATCTCGATGCAGTGACGCAGCAGGTCAAAGGCCGCCGAGCTGTTACCTTTCTGACGCTCGGATATCGCTTGAAGAAAAAAATAGTCGTATCTGAGTTTCGAATTGTCGGCAACGGCCGACTCATCCGATATATGCAATATGCCCGATGAGGGCGAAACCGTGCCAGCCGAAGAATTACCGGCAGAAAGAGCACTGCGTGCCGAGTCGGCCATGGCATCCCGTTGCGACGCATTGGCTACACACCACGGCATCGAAAACAATGAAACCAACAAAAGAAACAATGTCCTCAACATCTCATCCACTTTATTATCCGCACACATCTGCCGGCCTGTCTATACGTATTTAACTGATTACACCACTATACTCCGGGTCATTTCACTCCCGTATGCCCGTATCCGCCCTCGCCGCGCTCGGTCTCGTCAAGCTCGTCAACCTCGATGAAACGGGCTGTTTCATGCCTCGCTATCACCATCTGGGCTATCCGCTCGCCGGCATTGACAACAAAATCATCGGTTGAAAGATTTACCAACAGCACCTTTATCTCACCTCGATAATCGGCGTCTATGGTTCCGGGGGAGTTTAAAACGGTCAGTCCGTGCTTCAAGGCAAGACCGCTGCGAGGGCGCACCTGGGCTTCAAATCCCGGCGGAAGAGCTATATAAAGCCCCGTACCGACAAGACAACGCTCCATCGGACGGAGTGTAATCGGCTCATCTATATTCGCCCTCAAATCCATTCCGGCACTCTGCCCTGTTGCATAAGCAGGCAACGGCTGACCGCCCTTGTTTATCACTTTTATATCTATCATCTGTATGTTGTTTGTCTATGTACAGTCATTATCATTTTCACTACATGGCCGCGGCATATCAATATGGCAACCGTCACAAGCATTACAAGCGGGCATGATAATTTTGCGATACGGCCGTTATAATATAATCACATGACTGCCGGGAAATTGTTTCATCGCTGTCACACGGTTGCCACACTGTGGGCAACATACCGTCGCACCGTTGTTTTCGCATTATTATAATGTGCAAAAGTAATGATTAATATCCAAACGCCCACACTTTTACCTCTAAATTATGGTATTTTTATATAAAAAAGCACTACTTTTGCATCATTATGATGAACTGGAAAAGGCTAATCACCAATAAAAGACTCGGACAGGAACACAAGCACATCGGAAAGCGCGATGACCGCAGCGAGTTTAAGCGAGACTATGACCGGCTGATTTTCTCGGCGCCGTTTCGCCGTTTGCAGAACAAGACACAGGTATTTCCGCTCCCGGGGAGCGTTTTCGTGCACAACAGGCTCACGCACAGCCTTGAAGTGGCAAGCGTGGGCATGTCTCTCGGAAACGATGTGGCACGTGAGTTGCTGCGTATTCATCCGGAACTGGAAGACTCGATGATAAACGAAATAGGGCAGATTGTATCCACGGCATGCCTCGCTCACGACCTTGGCAACCCTCCTTTCGGGCACTCCGGCGAGAAAGCCATACAGTCGTTTTTCACGGAAGGCAGTGGAAAGCGCCTCCAGGCGGAAGTAGACAGCAAGCTATGGGAAGACATAACCCACTTTGAAGGCAACGCAAACGCCTTCCGGCTGCTCACACACCGATTCCGAGGAAGACGCAACGGAGGTTTCGTGATGACGTATTCCACACTCGCCGCCATCGTGAAATACCCTTTCGAGGCATCAGCGGCAGGACGGCACGGCAAGTTCGGCTTCTTCAATACAGAGAAAGAGATATATGAAAGAATTGCCGATGAAATGGGGATAAAACGCTTGTCAGGACCGGGAGAGCCATTAAGATATGCCCGTCATCCGCTGGTATATCTCGTAGAGGCCGCTGACGACATCTGCTATGAGATCATGGACATAGAGGATGCGAACAAACTGATGATTCTTTCATTTGAGGAAACAATCGAACTGCTTCTGGGTTTCTTCGATGAAACGGACAAGAATAAAATCCTTAGCCGCATAGAGGAAGAACAGCTGACAGACGACAACGAGAAAATAGTATACATAAGGGCATGCGTGATAGGAACACTGGAACGCGAATGCGTGAAAGCGTTCGTGGAGCATGAGGACGAAATACTCTCAGGGGAGTTCACCGGTTGCCTCATAGACCATATATCAGACCGTCAACGTGACGCCTATACGCTATGTTCAAGAATATCAAAGAACAAGATTTACCGCAGCAAACCTGTACTTGACGTTGAGCTATCGGGTTACAAAATAATGGAAACACTAATGGAACAGATGATCGAGGCGGCCGCACACCCGGACAGGTTTTACTCCAAGCAACTGATAGACAGGGTCAGCAGCCAATATGAAATAAAGGCGAACGACATAGAGACAAGGCTGATGGCGGTGATAGACTATATCAGCGGCATGACGGACGTATACGCACTCGACGTTTATCAAAAGATAAGCGGAATAAGCCTGCCTATCATCTGACAACGGTTTAAAATCCGCCCGATACCGATATACGGCATGAGACGGAAACTGCCGCATTGACATTCCTGTTCATCCCGGGCCAAACCATTCTATTTTGAGGCGATGAAGCATTGTCGTACTCTCACCGCAAGTACCTGTATGCTGTATGGCCGCTCCGCCGAAAGCGTTAGGAGTCACCGTGGCCGACAGGTCCACGACAGTGGCCAGTCCCGAATTTGACGGCAATACGGTCGACGTTTCCACATGCGCGGCAAGACTGTCACCCCTCATCCGCAGTTCTATCGTGCAGCCCGTACGATAACATATAGCCGAAACAGGGTCTGTAAGCGGCGTTACGGTACCACCGGCATATTCCACAAGCATGAAATCCACTGCCTTGGCATGCTTCACCGTGCGTATTATCCTAAGCCCGTAGCCTGTCAGCGTGCGAGTATCAAATTTCAAACAAATATCCATATATTGCCCCGTGGCGCTTCCGAAACCCTGACCCGCAGTCTTGGTGGGATCGACTTGAAGTGTCAACGACATATCCCCGTAATGTCCGTTAACAGGAGTATACATCAGTCTCGCACCGCGCTGAGCCTGCAACAGCCCTTCACCGACCGCACCGTTAAACCCTCGTCCATAGGCCCACATGTCTTTATCCGTATCAAACGTCCATGGAAATTCAGCGGTATCAGCCGGCTTATACCCGTCGACAGTCCAGAATCCGGGTATTACCCGAACCTGATTTACGGTCGGAAACGTGCGGAAATCTGTCTCGTATATATCCGACCCTCCAGTCCGTGAAATATCCGTTTCTCCAAAATCCGACGGTTTCACCGCTCTTTTCATAATCAGATCGACTGCATTCCCCGCCTCGCTACGCCGGTGCTTCGGCTCTATACGTGCCATTATGAAATATCCGTTATCCGCCGTCGTCAGCCTGTACGAGCGCTCCGGGACACGCCCACGGCTCACTTTAACCGGTATGGCGCCGTTCTTCCTGCCATCCACACAACGGTACCATGTGACAAGAGACTCGTCTTTTCTGCCGCACAAACCGAGAGTATAATCAGCGACAAGCATTCCGCCTTTCATCGTCAACCGAGGATTTCCCACGAAATCAGGAGGTGGAAGAGCCGACGGACTTACGCTGACGCCCACAGCTCCGCGCAAACCGCAATCGGTATATGCCTCTATGTAAAAAACCGCCGTTTCATCGGTATTATTCCGGGGTGTCACCGTTATTGAGTCGCCATCATAAGACGATAATTCCACCATATCCTCAAAGCCCGGCCGTACACGCCAATGTATGTTCTCATTGCTATCAGAAGACTCTTTCAACAATTCATAACCACCGTGCCTCATAACCTCGGCAGAGAGACAAATGGAGCCGCCTCCGGTGACAATCGAAGCCATTTTACGGTTCAACACGAGGGCCGTGCCCATGTTGCCGCATCCCACCATACCCCTGATACCCGTCGGATCCCAGTCATCATCGCCCCGCAAAAGATTGTACACATTATATACCGTATCTCCGTCGCATACCTCATAAAAAGCGGATAAAAGCGGCAAATCATCCATTTCAACGGTATTTTCCGGGTTGCGGGCACCTATTTTATACGGATTGCCGTTCATAGTAAATCCCGCCTGATAGCATCTCTGCCACGTCTCGGGGTAGTTTGTCCACCCGACATAAACCGAATCACCTGTATGATACCTGCAATTCACAAGCGTAACCTGACCGGGAGCTTTACAGAAAACCATATCCCTATTGGAACCGCCGGCAGTGAAATCACAGTCGAGAAACACCGCCCCGCATCTATGGGTAGTGTAAAACGGCTTCTGCCCGTAAAGCGACAGGGTACATTTGAGATATACCCCGTTTCCGGTAAGCGCGTCATCGGTACACTCCATGTGGCAACGGTCGAACAATATGCGCCTTGCCCCATTGAGAGGGTTCATATTCAGCCTGCTTATAAACCTGACATTGCGGGCCACCACACGGTCACCATGACAGTAAGCCACATGAGCCTGTGTTATGGTCGCGGACCGCTTCTTGCGTCCGAGCGACGGAAGAAGATGAAAATCGAGATCAACATTACAGAAATTGCCCATGGTAAGGTTGCTCACCCGCAGTCCGTCACCATGAAAATCGAACATCGTAAAATTACCGACCGCGCCCTGTGTCTGGCCTCGTTGAGAGGCTAGTACCACATTACGGGCATCCCTCGTGAGTCCGATGAAATGGAGATTTTCACATCTTATCACCATTCCGAACGGCTCCCTGTCGTATTTTCCTGTCACAACCGCCGGTGTGTCGGGATCGTCCGCCCAATATACTCCGGGAGCGAAGAGCACCCGCATGGGGTCATTCTCCGTCCCGTCGACAAGATGCGCCACCGCATCCCGTATTGAATTATAAACGTATCGGTAATTATCCGCCAAGGCATTGTCAAGCCTCGGGTCTACAAATATGGTACGCTCGCCGAGTGTTATCGTGCGGCCGCCATATATAATACTGTCTCCCAAAAAGATTATCGGGTCCGAACTGTCGAGCGACCGGTAAGCTTTATAGTCGGCAGAGAAAACAGGAATGACAGTGACAAGCAGCGCAGTGACCGCCAGAAACGTCATGAAACGCCTGAACATACGGACTGCCACCGGCCAAACGCACATCACGCCCCTACCTTTTCCTTATATATAACCTTATTGGCACCGCTCGTTATGGCGAGTGCCTCCGGATGCTCCTTTATGAACGAGTCTATATGCCGCACCCGCTTCTGGTCGAGAATTTCATCGACAGCAATCAGAATACCGGTCTCTTCCACATCACCGAAACCATAGTTTATTGCCGTGCCGAACAGTTTCATCGTAGGACTGAGCCCCATGTAAGCGTTAACAAGCGGTGGTATGTTATATCCCAGCCGGCGCACCTCACGGTTGAGTATGCGATAATCCTCCTTAAATGACTCCTCGCAGAAAAGCGCATCCAACTCAGCGGGATCTTCCTCTATAATCAGCGGTTTCATCGGCATCACGAGATTATCCTTGTCCTCAAAATGCTTTTTCAGGAAATATAGAATCATGTCGCGGCCTTTACGTATGTAAGAGGGATACATCGTCATCTTGCCGAAGAAATACTTGACGTCGGGCTGTATTACGGTGAGCGCCCCGAGGCCGTCCCACAGATTGTCGAGAGCGAAGAGGCTCTTAGAGCCGTTCTTGCTCGTATTCTGATAACCGAGTGACACGAAACTGCGTCCCAACTCTATGGTGTATGGCATATAATCGCGCATGAACTTCTCGGAGAAATGAAACATGTGGCTCGTGGCCAATACAGGCTGCCCTTTCTCGTCCACATCCACATCCTTGCCGAGTATATACCGGTATCCGCCGATAATCTCCTCTGCCTCCGGATTCCACACGATAAGCTGCTTATAGCAGTTCTCCATCGTGTCAAACTCATCGAGATCAAGCGGTTTTCCCGTACCGCCGCCCGCCTCACGGAATGCGATCTCACGCAAACGGCCTATCTCGCGCAGCACGTTGGGGGCGTTGTGGGCATCGATGATGTATATCTCGTTATTGCTCTTGTTTGTCATGCGGAGCTGTCTCTCCGGCGTAAGCTCGCTTTTGAGCACCTCTTTGTCTATCGGTCTTATTATTTCCTGTTCCATTTCCGGTTTAATCAGTTTCTTGTCTCTCTCTTTTTCAATAATTATCACGTTGCAGCTTTTCAAAGCTCGTATACTTTATCTTTAACATACTGCGCCCACTGCGCCGGCGTGCGGCTCTTGTCAAACGTCTGCCATGGAATCGGCTTGCCTATCGCCACACGGAAAGTCTTGTGCGCGTTCTTGTACATCTCGTCAACGAGGAAGAGCATCGCTATGTTAACCTTCTTCACATACCTGTCCGAGAAGTTTGCCAACCGGTAGAAAAAATCGGAGTTCTCACCGCCGAAACGTATCGGGACCACATCCCGTTTATACTCGACGCTCTTCACCACGAAAGTCTTCTTCCACTCCACATCGCACACCTCGCCCTTCCTCCTCCTCGAACATATCCCCGCAGGGAACATAAGCATGTGGTTGTCGCTCCTGAAACCGCTCTCCACCATTGCCGGAAAATTGCGGCTCTGCTTGCCCGTCTTGTTTATCGGAATACATACAGGTGCAAGTCCCGGCAGATTCATCAGCAGGTCATTGACCAGATAACGGAAGCGTCCGTCGTAGTGCCGACCTATTATCGCCCCGAGAGCCACACCGTCCTCACCGCCGAGCGGGTGGTTGCTCACAAACGTATACAGCCTGCCGTCATCCTTATCGGGCAGGTTTTCCATTCCGTCCACTATGAGTGTCATGTCGAGATAGCGCACGCACTCTTCGAGCCACTCCGTCCCGCTGAGGTGACGGCTCTCCCACAGATAGCGGTTCACTTCGTCCTGATGTATGATATGGCGGAGCCAGCGCACGAACGGAGCCGGCACGAATTTCGCCTTCGCTCCCATTTTCTCGCGCAGTATGCTATCGATGTCAATGGTTTTCTCCGTAATCTGTTTCATTTCTCTCTACATGCTAACAAACTGCAAAAGTAAAACAAATCTTTGATAATAGCTAATAAAATGTCAAGAAACAGGCTACATTATTTATTATTATCGTCATTATTGTTTATTTGCAGCCTATCAACCTGCCCAACATGTTGTTGCCGTAACGAGAACTGCTCGATTTATCATTCGGTCACAATAGAATTGCAGTACCGGCAATCGTACCACCAAACCGCATACAACTTACCGATACCGCAAGATTATTTTCATCGGATTATTACGCCAAATTCAATAAACGAAGCATAATCACCATTAATTTTCCCAAGAATGTATTGTATCTCGTTTAAAACACGTCCTATTAATCGCCATCAACAAAGTTTCTCCATTCTATCGTTCCAATTACCTTTATCTCTTTACCCGCCAAAAGAAGTTGATGACAGCAATCACAAGCAGTGTCGACCAGAGGTAGAGCATCGGTCGAGTACCTTCTATATACTGAACCAACGCGCCGCAAAGAAGAATCACAATGGTGTACATATCATTATCAGTATTACCCAAAATTCTATCTAAAATAGAATCTTTGTGTTTTACAGCAGAAACAGTCATTACACCTATCCAAAACAATGCCAGAGCAACACTCAATAATGACGTGGCGTAAAATATAAAATCATTCTTTTCAAATACAGGAGACAACGCCCACAGTAAAAGAGCTGTATTAAATACTATATTTACTTTTAAGTACTTCATATTAATTCTATATCACGCCCCAATATTGATAGCTATATAAAGCTGTTGCAAGACCGTACTTTACACATTTCTTTTCTATGTCCGTCAGTTCGTCCGTTGCATCAACTACCCTAACATACTCATTTATTATATAAACAACATCTAGTGATGTTGCAGAGCTTTTTAAACAGACATCATTAAAAAGAGAAATAACACTATTTACTAAATCATCAGATAAAGTTCCAGCATTAACACTTTCTCCCACCCATTTACACTCATTTATAAATTCTTTCGAATTAAGAAGTTTATCACAATAAATATTTAAACTTTCATTTTTTACATTAGAATCAACAACAGAACCATCTAATGAAGATAAAAGAATATTATGAATACTGCCTACTGTCAAACATTCTTCATCAAGATTAACCCGTTCTAAAAGTTCTTCATCAACATTCAACCTTTCTAATATCTTATCATCTTTTACAATAACAGCCGCTGTATTGACTGACAAATCTTCTTTTACTAATATCATACATTCATTAGCCATAAAGCTACATCCGGGAACGTTAAGACTTGGGATTGCTCGTGTATTCGGAGATGCCAACCAAGAAGAATATGCACCCCCAATTACTCCGCCCCAAAAAAGCGCCAAAAACTCCTCCAGTGATTGGACTATCCAACACTGTTCCCAATTTAGCACCCAATACACAGCCATCCTTTCCTCCGGCAGCCATACCGGCAACATCTGCATGTGCAACTGCTAATTTTTCTTTTGTGGACCAATCACGAAAACCACGTGTCTCATCAGACTCCAAGATTTGCGCATTTAAGTCCTGCAAGGTACTAATAAGTGTCGATTGGTTTACTTTTGGCTCATCTGTACCAACATATTCATTACAAAACTCTTCGTCATTACTACAACTCACACAAAATGCCAATACCCCAATAATGGTAACTGAAAAAAAATGCGATTAAATAGTCTTCTCATAATACTAAAAGTTTTTTGTTATTACTATTTTCTCCCACTTCCTATTATAAAATAACGTGAGTTCGTCGAACTCACGTTAAATACTATATTCACACGTTGGTATACCATCATATTACAATACTACATTTCAATGTTTAAACTATATAACGCCAGACAAAACGGACTTAATGCATGTCTATTCCTCACGTTCAAACTTCATAATTGTATCACCACCGATAAATCCTTTACGCAGTTCGAACACGACAGTCAAGGAATCTTTTGACACTCCTAATATCCTGACTATATGAACTTTCCCATTCGATAATCTTAATATAAACTCCCCTTTCGTATCCTTTCCAACCATCGTGGAGTCAAAATCATCAGTTCGCACGTCAGACATATAATATGGATATTTAAAAATCCACGTCTTACCCGTGTGTTCATTGATTTCCGTAGTCTGTAATTCCGTATCCGTGAATTTTATTTTAAAGACATAGTCTGTTTTCGGCGACGTGCGAAGCCACACAATATCCTTTAACTGAGACACCGAAAAATTTTGCCCTACGATTGGAATACACATAAGCAAACAAACGAATACAGAACCAAACAATTTCATAACACTTGCTTTTATTATTTAATACTTTTTACTGCATATTTTTTTAATGGAAACCTTCATAATCACCAATTCCTAAATCTACATATATAAAATGCTTTCCACATAGTCATAGTTTTTAATTTAAAGATTATCATTAGAATCACATACGCCACAAATATACGAATATTTTTTACACTGACGAACTTTTTTGTAAAAAAAACATGTATTATTTTATTACAGGCAGAGCATGACAAAAAGATATGTATTTGTAAAATAAATTGGCATAAATA
>ERZ778512.1699-NODE-1699-length-13444-cov-4.254761_pt1 | contig 13444 bp, 10 predicted proteins | sample MGYA00510346_ERZ778512 | MGnify/ENA primary metagenome ERZ778512 (study PRJEB29527, sample SAMN07138962) | mouse gut metagenome | material: feces | host: mouse | place: China:Nanjing | collected 2016-01-25 ...
AACTGTGTTCCTGCCTGATCTACCGCATACACCGCGTTGTAACCGTTCTCGATCTCCTCTGCGGCAGTTTCCAGATAGTCCTCGTCTTCCAAAAGCATTCTGTGTACGTCAAAGATGGCGGCATGATCCTCTCCCACGTTCTGCCGGGCCTCGTCATAGAGTCTTGTAAGCTGTGCCTTTGCGCGGTCCACAGCAGCAGAAAACCGTTCCTTCTCAGCCGCCGCATCCGTCACCTTCTGGTCCGTCACCTGAATTTCTACCTTTTTGTAAAGGTATACCCTTCCTATGGCAATTCCCCTCATCACGCTTTTTCCAATATATTTATCCATCCCCACCTCCGCTGAGTCAAGACACTTATTTTTTGAAAATCAAAACCGTATCCCCGGTCTCCACATCTCCGGCTTCCGCCATCGCCACCTCCGCGAAATCATCAGTGTTGCAGATAACAATCGGCGTGATTATGTCAAATCCCTCCGCTTTGATCTGTTCCAGATCGGCTTCCAGAAGCAGGTCACCCTTTTTCACCTGCTGCCCTTCCTCCGCATGAATCGTAAAATGTTTCCCGTTCAGCTTCACCGTATCCAGTCCGATATGCAGAAGCACCTCCACGCCGTCCGCAGAAGTGATCGCCGCAGCATGCCCGGTGGGAAACACCGTGGTGACCGTGCCGTCCACCGGCGAGAAGAACTGATTACCCGTGGGAATGACCGCCGCACCCTGCCCCAGAATCCCATCCGAAAACGTAGGATCGCTGACCTCGCTCAAAGGAACCAGCCGGCCGGCTGCCGGTGCGCAGACCTGTATTCCATCCTCCTTCTTTCCAAAAATATTTTTTATAAATCCCATATTCCGCTCTCCTTTTTTTGCAATTTTTATAATTTTTCTGCACCAACATTTCTATTACTATAGCATTTTAAACAAATTGTGTCAACTAAATAAATTTTTTATTGTTATTTCTGCTTATTTCCTCAAAAAATTCCCTTTGTATTTTTATGCATATTTTATACATTATAAAAAAGAAGAAAAACTTAAATTTTTTTGCTCCAACCCCTTTACAAATCAAGGGAAAAGACGAAATAATAGATATAAGACTAATCTGCGGTAAACATATATATGACACGGATGTCAACCATTATGATAAGGAGGATAACTGATTGAGAAATCACATGGAAATGCTGATTTCTCAATCGGGAATTTGTGCCAGAAGCGTCACAAATTCCCTGATCGCAGAGCAAAATTTGAGATTTTGCCCGCGTTCCTCAGCATCAAACGCTTCGGAATGGAGGAAAATATGGGAATCAGTTTAAACGGTTTCAATTCGGGAATGGCAGACACCTATTCTACGCTGCTGGGCGGCATGGGCGGCGGTGACGACGCCGGCGGGATGAGCTCACTGCTTGGCGATTATGCCGCGATCAAAAACGGCAGCTACGGCAAGATGCTGAAGACTTACTATGCAAAACTGGAGAAACAGGAAGCGGAGGAGTCCGGTAAAACCGACTCCAAAAAAGCCGGTAAAGTTAAGGACAGCGCTTCCGCTTCTGCAGCAAAATCACTTTACGGCTCCGCTTCCGCGCTCGGGTCTCTCAACTATGACGACCGCAGCGAGGAGAATATCGACAAAATTACAGACGCTGTCTCCTCCTTTATCAAGGATTACAACAGTCTGATGAAGAGTGCGGCAAAGAGCGAAAACGCCACAGTGCAGAAGCAGGCGGAGTCCTTGTACAACTCCTACTACACGAACTATAAGCTTTTCGCCAAGGTCGGCATTACCTTGAATTCCGACAAGACGCTGTCCTTCGACGAGGATTCCATGAAGAAAGCGCTTCAGGACACGGAGCACGGAAACGGCGCTACGGTGAAGACGCTCTTTGGCGGCATCGGCTCCTTCGCTGACAAGGCCGTAAACAAGGCAAGTCAGATTTACAGGGCTGCAGGCGACGGCGAGGCTGTCACCTCCTCCAAAGCGAAATACGCAGGCGGCACTTCTTCGACGAGCGCCTCAAGCACATCCTCCACGAAGGATAAGGATAAGAACAAAACCGTGACGGACGCTTCCACGGCTGCCGCTGCGGACTCGCTCTACAAATCCATCAAGAATCTGGAGACCACGGATATCACGAACGACAACAAGGACAACGTCTACAAAGCGTTCTCTTCCCTTGTGAAGAACTATAACGAACTGATTAAAAATACGGATAAGAGCGCAAACAGTAACGTCGTCAATCAGGCTTCCTACCTCAAGAGCCTTATCGGCAACAATAAGAGTGCATTCTCCAAAATGGGCGTTACCGTAAACTCCGACAAGTCCCTCTCTATTGATGAGGAAAAGTTTAAAGACGCCGATATGAGCAGCGTCAAGAATCTGTTCGGCGGCGCGTACTCCTTCGCAGAGAAGATGACCGACCGTGTGAACCGGATTTACCGCTACGCAACGCAGGGAGAAGCCCTCACAAACAAGACCTACGATAACAACGGCGGCGTGAATGTGCCGACCACGAATTCCATATTGGATGCGATTGTATAACAAATCGAACAAGTGCGCCATTTTCCAATTGCATACACTTTTTGCGAAGTCCGGAATTTCCTTATACAAGGCGTTTGAGGGAGGCGATGCGGTGGCATCGTTGACCGAAAACAACGCAGTAGAAGGGAATGCTGGCAAGCAAAAAGGATAGTTAATTGGTAAATGGAGCACTAGTTCGATTGCGAGATTCGCTTCGCGAACTCGGATTCGTAAAAAGGGCGGAGTCGGTTATCCGGCTCCGCCTCCTTTTATGCGCAGGCCCGCATATGGAAGCTTGTTGTTTCACAGCATGCGGGCCGCTCGACGAGCAGGGGAAGATAGCTCTTCCCTACTCGATTGCGTATGGAAAAGGCGCATACCGCTTTCACGGCATACGCCAGTACATTCAAATACTCAACTCTGCGCAAAAGCCATTATGCGAACGGATTCTCCGTCGGATAAGGCAGGCTCTTCGGCTGGTTATAGCCGATCTCGCTCACATCCACACCGATGTACTTGAATACTTCAAACAGCGCTTTGCCAAAATGGCCGAACGCAACCGCACCGTGATGCGGGTAATTCTTCTCAATCAGTACATGACGGTAGAATCTGCCCATCTCAGGAATGGCGAATACACCGATACCGCCGAAAGATCTGGTCGCCACGGGAAGAACCTCGCCCTCCGCCACGTATGCGCGCAGGATGTTGTCAGCCGTGCTCTGCAGGCGATAGAAGGTGATGTTGCCGGGAACGATGTCGCCCTCCAGCGTACCCTGCGTCACTTCTTCAGGCAGGGACCTTGCCATAATCATCTGATACTCCATGCTGCACTTGGACAGCTTCTTGGAGCAGGTATTGCCACAGTGGAAGCCCATGAACGTATCGGTAAACTTGTAGTCGAACTTGCCCTCGATGGACTCCTTGTACATATCCTTCGGAACGGAGTTGTTGATGTCGAGCAGGGTTACGATATCGTCGCTTACCGCCTCACCGATGAACTCGCTCAGGCAGCCGTAAATATCCACTTCACAGGATACCGGAATGCCTCTGCCTGTCAAACGGCTGTTCACAAAGCAGGGAACAAAGCCGAACTGGGTCTGGAATGCAGGCCAGCATTTTCCTGCAATCGCCACATATTCACGATAGCCTTTGTGCTCCTCGATCCAGTCAAGCAGGGTCAGCTCATACTGTGCCAGCTTAGGCAGAATATCGGGCTTATTGTTGCCATCACCGAGCTCCGCTTCCATATCCTTCACTACATCAGGAATACGGGAATCGCCCGCATGCTTATTGAACGCCTCGAACAGATCAAGCTCTGAGTTCTCCTCAATCTCAATGCCCAGATTGTAAAGCTGCTTGATGGGCGCGTTACATGCAAGGAAGTTGAGCGGTCTGGGACCGAAAGATATAATCTTTAAGCTGGAGAGCGCCGCAACCGCACGGGCGATCGGAACAAACTCATGGATCATGTCAGCGCAGTCCTCCGCATCGCCAACAGGATACTCGGGAATATAAGCCTTTACGTTTCTGAGCTTTAAGTTGTAGCTGGCATTGAGCATACCGCAGTAAGCGTCGCCGCGGCCCTGAATCAGATCGCCCTGGGACTCCTCCGCAGCGGCAACAAACATCTTGGGCCCCTCGAAATGCTTTGCAAGCAATGTCTCGGAAATTTCCGGGCCAAAGTTGCCAAGGTATACGCAGAGCGCATTACAGCCGTTTTCCTTGATATCCTTTAACGCGTTCACCATGTCGATCTCGCTCTCGATGATGCAGACGGGGCACTCATAGATGTCCGCCGCGTCATACTTCTTTGCATAAGCCTCCACCAAGGCTTTTCTTCTGTTAATAGCCAGAGATGCCGGGAAACAGTCACGGCTTACCGCAACGATACCAATTTTCACTTTCGGTAAATTGTTCATTTTAATTTCCTCCTTTAATTTTAACCGGCGCTGCCGGTATATTATACAATTATATTGTTACACGGAGAATGCTGCTTTAGGCATTCTCCCGCGTGAGACTTAGTAACGGAGTCTTAAAGTTACTTCTCACTCTTCTCTAATGTCAAGATTTTTTCCAACCAGTCCGATATGCGCGCCCGCATCGAGTCCGCCCTCCGGATGGCCGATCAGCCACTTATTCTGTGCCGTAATCAGGGAATCTTCCCATCCTTCATGCTTCTCCTCAAGCGGATAGTTTGTCCCCGCCGGAAGCACGATGCCCACCTTGAAGCCGTCCTCATTTGCGCTGCAGGGCGCGTAGTGCAGGGTGGTCGCATAAAGTTCAACCGCCGTGCCCGCCTCTACCAGAAAGGCCTCCATCTTCGCTGTCTCATACTTGAAATCGTCGGTGATATCCTGCTGCATACCGACAATCAGTACCGCGTCCGTAGCCGCCACGTTGATCTCGGAACTCCTGTGGTATTCGATCGCGTTCAGCTTATAGTTATGACCGTTGCAGTAGCCAACCTCGATCGGCAGCTCGCCGTAGGTTCGCCTCTGCAGTGCCTTCGCCGCCGTCGTCTCCTCCAGCGCCTTGATGGAAGGCTCGTAAGCCACGCCATCCGGCAGCGGCGTTTCTCTTTTGATCGCCTCTACAAGATCCGTAAAGTCGATCCCCTGTACAACCCTGCCATACTTACGAAATGACGGGTCTGTCACTTTCTTAATCTCCATACTCTCCTGCTCCTTTCTATGTGATTTAACAAACGGAGAATGCTTAGTGGATTTTCTTAAACAGCTCCTTACAGGTCGGATAAATCTGCTTAAACTGCTGGTATCTCTTCTCGTATTTTTCAACAAGGGCAGGTTCCGGCTCTACCGTGTCCACAATCTTAACGATCTTCGCCGCCGCTTCCTCCACGTCCGCGTACTCACCGCATGCAACAGCAGCCAGCATTGCGCCGCCCATTGCCGGGCCTTCCTCGCTCTCGATCACATCCACTTTCAGGTTCATGATATTGGCGATCATCCGTTTCCACAGCGGGCTCTTCGCACCGCCGCCGCAAATCTTCGTGCGCTCGATGTGAATGCCGAGGGACTTCGCCACCTCCAGAGAATCCCTCAGCGCGAACGCCACGCCCTCAAGCACCGCCTGCGTCATGTCCGCCCTCGTGGTATCCATGGTCATGCCGATAAAGGTGCCTCTCGCGTCGGGATCGTTGTGGGGAGAACGTTCCCCCATCAGGTACGGCAGGAAATACACATGATTCTCGCCAAGTTTATCATCGGTGATCGCCTTCTGCTCGTCCGCGTATTTCTCCGTGCCGATGATATCGTCCATCCACCACTTATTGCAGGAGGCCGCACTGAGCATACAGCCCATCAGATGGTAGTGCCCGTCCGCATGGGCAAAGGCATGAAGTGCATTGAACTTATCCACCCCGAACTTGTCGGAGGAAATGAAAATTGTGCCGCTGGTGCCGAGAGAAATATTGCACATGCCGTCTCCCACGGTACCCGTGCCCACAGCCGCCGCCGCGTTGTCGCCGCCGCCGGCCGCCACTTTCACATTCTCGGGAATACCCAGTTCTTTCGCAATCTCGGGAAGTACGGTTCCGACTGTCTCATAGCTTTCGTAGATCTTCGCGAGCTGTTCCTCTTTCACGCCGCAGATCTCGCACATCTCCTTCGACCAGCAGCGATTCTTCACGTCAAACAGAAGCATACCGGAAGCGTCGGAAACATCCGTACAGTGTACTCCTGTCAGTTTGTAGGCGATATAATCTTTCGGGAGCATGATCTTTTTGATCCTTGCAAAGTTCTCCGGTTCTTTGTTCTTCACCCAGAGCACCTTCGGCGCGGTAAAACCCGTAAAAGAAATGTTCGCCGTATATTCGGACAGCTTATCCTTTCCGATCTCGTTATTTAAATAATCGCACTCCTCCGTGGTTCTGCCGTCATTCCAGAGAATCGCGGGACGAATCACCTCGTCCTTCTCATCCAGAATCACGAGCCCGTGCATCTGCCCGCCGAAACTGATGCCCGCAATCCGGCTTTTATCCACATCCGCAATCAGCTCCTTAATACCCGCGATACTCTGCGCATACCAGTCCTCCGGCTTCTGCTCAGACCACCCCGGATGCGGGAAATACAGCGGATATTCCTTCGATACGATATTGACGATCGCCCCGTCTCCCTCCATCAAAAGAAGCTTTACGGCGCTGGTACCCAAATCCACACCAATATACAGCATTTTCATCCTCCAATCCTTTTACGCCAAAATTTTCCGTGCCCGTGCACGCTCTCTCTGTTTCCATGATAAGCCGTCCCGTTCGGAAAAGCAATACCGTATCTGTTTTTCGTAATTTTATACAAATTACAGCCAAATGCATTGTCTATTTCCACTTGATATGCTAAAGTGAAAAACGCGAGAAGTACTTCTAAAGCTCAGCAGCAAAGGCTGCATCGCCAAGTCAGCAAAGCTGACTTGGAAGCACTAAGTCTCGCACAAGAGATGCCTGAAATACGGTATTCTCCGCACTGTTAGCATGAACCCAAAAAGGAATCCCGCCATGGCAACGATTAAGGAAATCGCCGCTCTCGCCGGCGTATCCCGGGGGACGGTAGACCGCGTTTTGAACCACCGCGGCGACGTCAATCCCCAGACAGAAGAAAAAATCATGAAGATCGTCCGCGCCCTCGACTACAAGCCGAACAAGGCGGGTATCGTTCTCGCCGCCCAGAAAAAGAATCTGAAGCTGGGCGTTATACTGCTGGGCGTGGGCAATCCCTTCTTTGACGACGTGCTTGCCGGCGTGAACGAAAAGGCACAGGAGCTTGCCGGTTACAACTGCAGCGTTCTCATCAGGCAGACGGAGTACAGCTTACAGCAGCAGCTCGACGCCATAGACGGGCTGCTCTCAGAAGGCATAAACGGCCTTGCCATCTCCCCCTACAACGACAGCGCCGTGCGCGAAAAAATCGACGTTCTAAACAGACAGGGGATTCCCGTGGTGACCTTAAATACCGATATCGAAAACGCCGGCCGCCTGGCCTACGTCGGCAGTAACTTCTACCGTTCCGGGGAGGCCGCCGGGGGCCTGATGCGCCTGATGACAAAGGGAGAAGTGCGCGTCGGCATCGTCTCCGGCTCGCGGGATATCCTATGTCATACCGAACGCATTGCCGGATTCGCGCATATCATTGCGCCACACCCGAATATCCGCATCGTGGACACCGTCAATAATAACGACGACGACCGGATGAGCTTCGAACTGACAAAAAAGCTTCTTTCGACCCACCCCGAAATCAACGCTTTTTATTTTACCGCAGGCGGTGTAAACGGCGGCTGTCGTGCCATTGAGGCCGCTGCACGGGCAAACGACACAACTGTCATAACCAACGATCTGGTTCCCACTACCCGGGCATATATGGAAAAAGGACTGATCGCAGCCACCATCTGCCAACAGCCCTTTCAACAGGGATCCCTTTCCCTCGCCATCCTGTTCGCCTATCTGGCAGCAGGAGAAATGCCCGTCTCAAAAAACAATTATGTGGACGTGGACATACGGATCAGAGAGAACCTGTAGCCTGCAAATAATCCTTCTCAAACTGCCCTGCCGGAGTGGGTTTTCCGAAATAATAGCCCTGTATCATATCCGGCTTAGTAGCCATCATTTTAGAAAGCTCTTCTTTCTCCTCTATGCCCTCCATGCAGACCGCTGATCCCAGACTATGCACCATATCTATGATGTGACTGATGATATTAAAATCATATTCATTTCTGAGCGCCTGTACCACAAAAGTTCTGTCTATCTTCACGGTCTTGGCGTCAATCTCCTTCAAATATCGCATATTCGAATAGCCTGTGCCAAAATCATCCAGCGCCAGATCAATATTTCTCGATTTCAAATCCTTAAACAGTTCCTTGATCCTGTCATTCGTCTCGATATAGCCGCTCTCCGTCAGCTCCAGAACCAAACTTTCCGGATCGATTCCCACTTCCTGAATGCAGCGCTCCACATCCCGCATCATATCGCTCTTATAGAGCTGCACATAAGATAAATTCACGTTGACATGAAACTCCGGTATATACTGCTTCCATTTCTTGCAGGTTTTCGCAGCCTCCCAGAGAACATACTGCCCTACCGGGATAATCAGACCACTCTCCTCCAAAATCGGGATAAAGAGCGCAGGCGACACACTGCCGAATTTCTCGTTTTTCCAGCGCAGCAGCGCCTCCGCGCCGATCAGCCTGTAATCCTCAGCCGAGACAATCGGCTGGTAATACACCTCAAATCCACGGAAATCATGGCTGACATCCTGTCGCAAAGACTTGCGGATATCAAGCCGTTCCAGATAAACCTCATAGGCCGCCCTGTCAAACATGATCATCTGGTTTCTACCGTTGCGTTTCGCCTCATTTAAAGCAAACTCCGTAAATCGCATAAGCTCCTCTACGGTTCTGCCAGCGAAATCCTCCTCCAACACGCCCGCAGACACGGTATAAAATCGACTGTATTCCTTATTTCTGGCCATAGCGGCTATGGTTTCCTGAATCTGTCTGTAGACGGCGCGCGGCTCCCTCTTTCTGCCCTTTCCCGTGTCCACGATCATAAATTCATCGGCCACCAGACGATAAATATCCACGCTCTCATCCACTGTCTTTATCATGCAGTCCGCCAGTTCGCGCAATACTTCGTCGCCTGCTTCCACGCCCTCTTTTTCATTGATCTCCTTAAAATTGTCAATGCCGATACGCATCAGATAACGGACAGATTCCGGGTGATCCCGAAGCGTGGATTCCATATTCAGCCGGAATCTCGCCTCCCTGCGAAGTCCCGTAATATTGTCGGCCTTTGCCTTCGTCCCCAGCTCGCTGACAGCGCCGATCAGGAGCCTGTGCCCCTCTGCGCCCGACACTACCGTACCCTTGCAGCTGATCCAAACCACCCGGTTCATGCGATCCAGCCAGCGGTATTCCAGCTCGTGGCTGTCCTTCTCCCCCGAGCGGCACTTCTCCAGATCCGCAGCTACCATCTCATAATCGGAAGTATATACTACGCTTTTCAGCGTCTCCGTACAGTTTTCAATCACGATCGAGTGGAAGGGAAACCGCTTCGTCGCCTTCTCCGACAGCATATATGTATCCGCAGTCAAATCCAAAATAAACAGATAGGCATCAGAAGATTGCTGCATAATTTCAATGACAGACCGAATCTGTTCCAACGTCATCCCCTGCAATGCACTCAGATATTTCATCTTCGTACCGGCGCAATCCAAAACCAAACGTGACGCCGGTTTCACCTCCTTCCCCGCTTATTTACATTTTTATTCTTTCATTATACTGCCCGCCCTATATAATGTCAAACCATTTCTTGTATATGTTGCATAAATGTATACAAAATTTTACCCATATATTTGTCTAATATGCATATTTGATTTACATAATATTGACAACATTTTTTGACTAAGGTCACCGGATTTTATTATAAAATCAGACAACTTGCAAGATTCAGACATACTCCCTTCACTGTTCAGATAAGTTTACATAAGCCTTTTTCGCAAAACCATTGTATACAAAGACACGCCATTTTGATATACTTGCAGTGTACGGGCCAAATCATACCCGAAAATATGTAACAGTTCAGCCTTCGGCTTCACTGTCACGTTTGATGCACACAAAATGCTCCAAAGTCGCATTTTGGCGCTTGCACAACTCGCAAAATCGCATAGAGAGCGATTTCACTCGCGGAATAGCATAAGGCTGAACTGTTACAAAAATATACGTTTGAAAGGATCAGTGTGAAATCATATGAGCAAAAAGAAGGCGGTCGTCTCTCTCGGCCATGAGGCGCTCGGCTATACAACGTTAGAACAGTGGGACGCGGTTAAGATGACCGCCAAAGCTCTTGCGGATCTGGTGGAGGCCGATTATCAGCTCACCATCACTCACTCAAACGGCCCTCAGGTCAGCATGATCCACAAGGCCATGACAGAGCTGCGGCGGGTTTACATCGACTACACCCCCGCTCCCATGTGCGTGTGCTCCGCCATGAGCCAAGGCTATGTGGGATACGACATACAGAACGCGCTCCGCGCTGAGCTTCTGGGGCGCGGCATCGTGAAGACCGTCAGCACCGTTCTGACCCAGGTGACCGTAGACCCTTACGACGAAGCTTTCTACGCCCCCACCAAGGGGATCGGCCGCTATATGTCCGCGGAGGACGCGGAAACGGAAATCAAAAAAGGAAATTATGTGAAAGAGGAGCCGGGCAAGGGCTTCCGCCGTGTGGTTGCGGCTCCCCGTCCCATAGATATCGTGGAAATCGACGCCATCCGCACGCTGGCTGATGCTGACCAGGTCGTAATCGCCTGCGGCGGCGGCGGGATACCCGTGATTGAACAGAACCATGTCCTGAAAGGCGCATCTGCCGTGATTGAAAAGGATGCCGTGGCCGGAAGGCTGGCAGAGAGCCTTCTGGTTGACGAACTGATTATCCTGACGGGCGTGCCCTGCGTGTACCGCAATTTCGGGCAGCCGGATCAACAGGCCATCTCCTCCCTCACCGCCGCGCAGGCGAAAGCACTGTGCGAAGAAGGCCAGTTTGAGGAGGGAACCATGCTGCCAAAAATCGAGGCCGCCATCGCTTATCTGGAAGAAAATCCGCGCGGAAAAGTGTTAATCACCTCCCTCAAGAATGTAAAGGATGCCCTGAAAGACAAGAGCGGCACGGTCATAACCGCCTGAACAAAGCAGTACCATAAAAAAAGCCGGAAATTCATCTTCCCGGCTTTTTTTTGCACTCGGGCACCCAGAGGAAGATTGTCAGCATACGCTGACGGGTGCCCGGCGCGCGAGTAGGGGAAGAAAAATCTTCCCTACTCGATTGCGCAGACCCGCATAGGAAGCTCCACAGTTGGCACAATATGCGCCCTGCGCCTCCTCACTTCCGTCTTGCTTCCCCCAGCGCCAGAAGCAGCGCCCCGATCATGATGCAGAAGTCAGATATGTTGAACACAATCCTACGAAACCGCTTGCTTTTCACGGGAAAACTGACGTAATCCACCACGTATTTCCTCGTCAGGCGGTCGTAGGTATTGCTGTAGGCGCCGCCCAGCAAAAGAGCCAACCCTGCCTTAAGGGTAGAGTTCCCGCGAATACTGAATGTTGCGAGAAAAACCACCGTCATAAACAGGGTTAATCCGAGGGAAAGCATGGTCACAAGCCCCTGCCTCTTTTCCCCCACATCCAGAAAGGCGCCTCTGTTGTGATATTTTCTGATTAAAAGTCTTCCCTTGCAGAAGGGTTTCTCTTCCCCCTCCTTCAGACTCTTTTCAATATAATTTTTCATAAGCAGATCCAGCACGAAAATTCCGAATGCCAGAGCCGCAAAGCCGATCGCTGCCATACCACGCCTCCTGCTATTTTTCCGCCGGCATCAGCGGCGGCTCCCAAACTGCGAGAGCACCCGCAGCGTCCTTCTCAACGTAATCCAAAGCGGATGGGGTACCTCATTTTTCCTAAGCGCCTGATACCCTTCCTTGAAGGATACCAGATAATTCTCAAGTCCTGCGTTGCTTGTACCGCCGTAGAACATGGCCACCAAAATCTCCGGCACATAGGCCAGCTTATTTTGTGGTTCTTTTAAAAAACGCACCATAAACTCATAGTCCGCCGCACAGCGGTAGGAGGTATCATAGAGTCCGTATTTCTCATACACCGCCCGCCGCAGAAAGAGGGTCGGGTGACCGGGCATCCATCCCTGCGTGATCCTTCCCTGCCCCATGCGCCACTCTCTTACAATTCGCTCACCTTCCACATAAACCAAGTCTGCATGGACGCCTACACACGCGGAGCCGCCCTGCCGCAGCGCGTCCATCATTTTGCTGATGGCGTTCGGCTTACATAATTTATCATTGCATACGGCGACCACTTCTCCCGTACTCATGCGAAACGCTTTGTTCATCGCATCATAGAGCCCGTTGTCCGGCTCCGAGACCCAGCGCACCGAATAGCCCTGCCGCTCTTCCATCCGCGCGGCAAACGCCCTTATCAGCTCCACCGTGCCATCCGCAGAGCCGCCGTCCACCATCACAATCTCTATATCCGGATAGTCCTGCTCTTCAATACTCCTCAGCGTGAGGGGGAGCGTTTGTTTTGCATTGTAAACCGTCACCAGTAAGGAAACCTTCATTTCTATTTTACATTCCTTTTATATTTGAAATTCCATCTATCTCAGAGTTCTGCCCTTTCCCAATCTTATCTGGCTTTCAGGACTGTCCCGATTGGGCATTTCCATCCGCCTGCGCCCAGGAAAGCGCCTCCTCCAGACTGTCCGCGCCGAGAATATTGAGCATAAAATCCATGTACTCTCCAGCCCTGTCCGTGTCAATATAGCAGAAAACATCTTTTATATATTTCCCCGAATGGTCATACTCATACACACCGAAAGCCAGCCCCGCCATCACTTCCTCCGGCGCGTCCGTCTGCCGGTTCATCAGAAAAGCGTCCACGTAAGGATTATTCTCCACAATATAATAGCAGTACGCAAAAGCCGCCGCCTGCAGCCGTTCCCCGGAGCCCGAAGAAAACCCAAGTTCCGTGATCGTGACGCTGCGCACCTCGCCCGCCCTGTCCAGATACGCTTCCTCGGACAGCATATCCGTCAGCACATTCAGATTCATAATGGACAGATGAGGCGCATTCCTTGTCTTATCATACTCCTGCGACCAGTAATTCACACGGGTAAGTGGTTCCGGATACGGATGGATCGCAATGCCCCAGTCATAATTTCCATGCGCGAGCGCCGCCCCATTAAAGCTTTCCAGAATATCCCTGCCGTTAAAAAAGCCGGAATTGTCGCCGTCATTGCTGTTCCATGCATGGTCAATGCTGAAATATACACGTCCCTGCGCATAATGGCTTTTTACCGCCTGATAAAAAATGCGGAAGGATTTTTCAAATTCCTTTGTATAGTAAATCACATCCCGGGTA
>ERZ778512.1700-NODE-1700-length-13439-cov-5.487896_pt1 | contig 13439 bp, 18 predicted proteins | sample MGYA00510346_ERZ778512 | MGnify/ENA primary metagenome ERZ778512 (study PRJEB29527, sample SAMN07138962) | mouse gut metagenome | material: feces | host: mouse | place: China:Nanjing | collected 2016-01-25 ...
GGCAGAACAATCAAACTCATATCCCTCGGTATTTTTTATAAATTCAACAAAAGCCTCTGAAGCTTTCATCAAGCTGAGCGCTATATCCAAATTATTATCTTCATCAAACTGATTAAGTGTGACATCATTTACCAGAAACAAGCCCGAGGGAGCGTCCTTGACTTTTAACCCGCAGAATTCTTTCTGATCGCACTCACCACCTATAAGATACATCATTGCTTTGTAAGGGTGCTTTATATGTTCGGATGCATTTTGATGTTCTTCGCCCTGAGGATGATGACCGAATGGTGCAAGTCCAACATACCTTCTGGCTGTACGATCAGGTACATTCTTTCTACACCATTCCGCCATCTGTCCCCATGCTTCATTTTCCGGATCAACACAATCTGTGGTGAAACAGATTACCTTTTCATTCCTGTGTTCTTCAATTTTTACAATAGCAGTTTCGTTCATGAACATCTCTCCTTCTTTTATACGTATTTGAAAATTAAGTTTTGGAAAACAGACCGAAGAACCTTCCTTTCTGACTTTGCTCGGCGTACTGCCTGTAAAATTGCGCACTGCACGAGAAAATGCTGCTGAACTATATCCGCACTTAGTTGCAATATCAATAACCTTATATTCGGTATTCATCAATTCTCTTACCGCATATTGAAGTTTACGCTTCCTGATATACTCATCCAGTGTCATATCAGCAACCAACAAAAAGAAACGTTGATAAGTTGATCTGGACATTCCGGCTACTCGTGCCGCTTTTTCATAGTCGATCTCTTCAAACAGATTATCTTCTATATACGCAATCGATAAATTAAGTCCTTCTATATAATCCATGCCACCGCCTCCTTTTATAATTATAGCAGATATATTCAAAAAAGCTTTGCACAAAACGTCATTCACCGCACATCAGCACCATTGATGATATATTTATTAGGAACATTTAACAGATAATAATGTTTTTATATCGTCAAAGTGTTCATTACATGTAACGCGATAATGAATCCAGCCGCCGTCACCGCAAGGATACCTGTTGTCAATACATTCCTGTGTATATTTTTGAAGTTGATGATAAACGGCTTTATATTGCTTATCCGATAACCTCATCATAACAGTGAAAGCATTTTCTTCCGCAAAAACATTGCATATAAGCTTGTTTTTATTTTTATGAGCGACTCCCCAACCATATTTATTACCATATGGAAAAACAATTTTTTGCTCTGTATTAAAGGTAGCAACCAGCCATTCATTAAGTAAAGAAAACTCTTCTGAATTCTCACCGCAAAATTCTGCCATTTCTTCTATTGTGGGCATTGCTTGCTTATTGAGCATTCTTTCGTACATAAATACCCCGCTAAAAATAAATTTATTTGATTATACCATTGTCCGATATCCGGAGCGGCTTTACTTTGCGGACGGTGTGAAAGTAGTAAGTGAAACTGCCGTTATCCTCGGACATTATCGAGCATATTCCTTCGGAGAATATCATCATAAGCCGTGCGCTGAATTCCCCCAAATCCCAAAGCAAACGCAGTCGTTTTTGGTTCTCATAAAAAGACAGTCGTTCTCGAAAGCCACGTAGTTGAACAACTCGTTAATTCTCTGATATTCCGAAACAATATCGACGTTAAAAAGCGTTTTCCCTCAATCTCACGGTAAACATTGTTCCGCGTCCGATTTCCGAGCTCACTTCGACCGTGCCGCCGCCAAGCTCAACTATCCGCCTTACCAGCGGCAACCCCAAGCCGTTTCCCTTTGTCGCATGCGAGCTGTCAGCCTGATAAAACTTCTCGAAGATATGCGGCAACGCGTCCTCCGCGATACCGCAGCCGCTATCCGCAACCACGACCGTAACAAATCCGTTTTCACGCTTGCAGGAAACGCGTATCAGTCCGCCCTCGGGTGTGAATTTCACTGCATTGTCGAACAGATTATTCCAGACGTGCGCCAACAACTGCTCGTTCCAGAAAAAATTAATGTCCTCCAGTCCCTCCATATCTATCTCGATGTCTTTCTCCGACCATTGCGGCTCAAGCCGTATCATACAGCCGCGGAGCTGCTCGTCAAGTGAAAAAGTTGTTTTCTCGGTAATGATATCTTTATTATCTAGACTTGTCATAAGCAGAGTGTTTTGTGATAATACCGAAAGATATTCCGTTTCATCAAGGATTATTTTTGAGAATTCCCTCTGCTGTTCGAGAGTAAGGTCACCCTCATACAGCTGCCGCGCAAACCCGCGGATAGACGCGAGCGGAGTTTTGAATTCGTGCGAAAACGAGGAGATGAAATCCTTTCGGAACAATTCGGTATTTCTCAGTTCCTCGGTCATATCGTTGAAGTCGCGGATAAGCTCGCGCAGCTCCTTGATCGTGTGCTTCTCTATCCAGCCGATTTCCAGACGCACCGTGTAATCGCCTCCCGCGACGCGCTTTGTCGCCTTGATAAGCACCGAAAGCGGTTTCAGCACGGTATTGCCGATAATAAACAACAGCAGCGTGCCTATGATAATGCTCGCGACGACCGACGCTATGACCTGTGTAGTGTCGGTCGTACCACCCGTCACAAATCCGATAACGATAGCAGCCGTAAATGTCAGAATATCCGCCGCCAGACTTATCAGCAGTGTGAGGATAGTCAGCTTCATCCCAAGCCTGTTCACAACGCCGAACAGGCGGTTTTTGTCTATTTTCCTTTTCACCCGTGAAAAAACCTCCGCTTACTTTTACTTATCGAGATTCCCAGAACTCAAACCACTCAATAACTGCCCTGTCCGATTCCAACGGCGCGACAAATTTTTCGATATACCAACTGACATCGGTGTAGCGGCGACGGACGTTCATGTCAAGAGTTCTCCTGTTGAGATCGCAGGCAACGGAAAGCTTGTTGGGGGTGGTTTTAAGCAGATCTGTGACCGGCTCGCCGTTCTCGTAAAGCATGATACCGACGGTCAAGCCGCTGCGTTCCCTTTCCGTGATAATATTCGAAAACTCGTCAAATGTCACAGGCAGATGTTCCCAATCGTAATCGTCGGAGGTGATAATATACGCGCGACCATCGCTATCGAAAACGCTCAGCCCGCGCTTAAGATAAACGCCGACTATATCCATGATTTGATACTCACCAAGATGTATATTCAGGTTCGCGTCAAGCGACATTTTGCACCTCCGAAATTCTTCTCCACACAGCGAACAGCATCCAATCCTTTGCGTCGGGAGCGTCGCTGTATTTTTCATACATTTTTTCTAAGACCGCCTGCGCCTTTTGATAGCCGTCTATCAGACCCCACCTGTTCAGATCGTCCTTTGTGAGCGCTCTGTCATAAGCGAAGCCGCAATTGGTAAGCGCGCTTATTTCCCATTCGTCCGCGATCTCAAAGCCGCAGAACGTGAAGCCTTTGATCACGCGCTCGGCGATATCCGGAGCGTCAATCTCATTTCCGTTTATATCGAGCATACAATATTCGCACAGTATCTGTTGATTCTCTGTCAACGGATAATCGCACGCCAATTCTTCGGTCATGATCTCCAGAGGCTCGGTAAGCGTTACGACTTCCTCAAAAACTGCGAAATCATCACAATCCAGCGTACCGGGGAAACGCCTGTCACACAGAAAAAACTGCAGATTTTTCCTCATATCGAGCGCTACACGGTATTCACCCGATTCATCGGGAAGATAAACGAAATTCCAAACGCGCATAGCTCCTCCGTCAGTCGTTCCTTACAGCCTTATATCCCAGCCCTCTTACTGTAACTATAGAGAAATCGGGGTTATCCTTAAACCTCTCGCGCAGGCGGTTGATATGCACGTCGACGGTGCGCGCCTCGCTGTCAGAGTCCATGCTCCAGAATTCCTCCATCAAATTCTGCCGCGTAAAGGTCTTTCCCGGGAACGACAGCAGCTTAAAAAGTATCTGAAATTCCTTTCGCGGCAGCACGGTAGCATTGCCATTCCGTATAACGGAAAACGAATCGTAAAACAATTCTGTGCCGCCTACAACGATCTTCTGTTCCTCGCTTATTTTACTGCGGCGGAGGAGCGCTTTTATGCGCAGCAGCATTTCGATCTCGTCAACGGGCTTGACCATAAAGTCGTCCGTACCTAGCAGGAACGACTTACGCACGTCCTCCGCGGAGTCCTTCGCAGTGATTATCAGCACGGGCACGGTAGAGCCTCCATCGCGCAGCGCTTTCAGGCAGCCGTAGCCGTCCAGCACGGGCATCATCACGTCAAGTATCATCAAGTCAATATGTTGACGGTCAAGCACCGCAAGCGCTTCCTCGCCGTTAGCGGCGGCAAACGGACGGTAACCGTTCTTTTCAAGTGTATATTCATACAGCCGTCGTATATTCGGCTGATCATCAACTATCAGTACATTAAACAAAACTTCACCTCTTAGTATTAAGGTTCAATGCAAATTCCGTGACAAACTCCGTAAAACCCTCCTGCGGTCTGCGGTGCTTTATATCGGCAGTGACAAGCTCAGGGGCTATATTATTCGTAAACAGCGCCGTGCCCGCCTCGTTCAGCATAGGTACGTCCACAAGACTGTCACCTGCGCAGACGATGTTCTCGCGTGTCAACTCAAGCCGTTCCGCAAGCTCTCTCACAGCAAGCCCCTTAGAGAGCTTTTTCGGAATAACAAACACCTTTCGCCCGTGTGCAAAGCACTCGCACAACTCGCCCGTGCCGAGCCTTTTAAGAGTGTGTGCGGTATCTCCGCTCTTTGTAAACAGAAACAACCCGTCAACCGTACGTATCTCAAAACACCTGTCAGGGTCGTTCTCAAGCAGTCCGCGAAACCGTTCCAGCTCGCCCTCGCACTTCCGGTACACCGCCGTCGAGCAGCTTGTCCAATCCGGATCCGGCACGCCGTTCACCAGTAGAGTTCCCCCGTTACTGCACAACGCATACTTGGGCGAAAACCCCGCGGGAAACCTTATGCGCCGATACTGTTCCAAGCTCCGCGTAGTCACGGGGATAATACACCGTATATCGGGCAGCAAGTCAGCTTGCCGCGGAGTGATGCAGGACACCGGTTCGCCGCGTAGACTGTCGGCAATAATATCTCCGACCCGTCGGCGTTTTGCGGAGAAGATAAGAGTTCCGTCGAGGTCGGAGAATAAAATTTTAGACTTCCCAGCTTCCAAGATACTTCTCCTGGTCGGGAGTGAGCCTGTCGATCTCAAAGCCCCACGCATTCAGCTTGCGCTCGGCAACTTTGCGGTCGATATCCTTGGGAACATTGACTGTCATATGTTCGCCGCTGCGGAGCTTGTCCTTATTCTTCGCGAGGTACTCAGCCGAAAGAGCCTGTATCGCGAAGCTCATATCCATTATCTCCGCGGGGTGACCGTCGCCAGCCGCAAGGTTGACAAGTCTGCCCTCCGCGATAACAAATACGGTCTTGCCGTTCTTTAATTTGTAACCCATGATGTTGTTGCGCGCAACATAGCTGTCGACCGCGATCTCGCGCAGCTTAGCCATATTCACCTCAACGTCGAAGTGACCTGCATTGCAGCAGATTGCGCCGTCCTGCATATTCATGAATGCTTCCTCACCGATAACGTCCGCGCAGCCTGTTACGGTAACAAAGAAGTCGCCGATCTTCGACGCCTCGCGCATAGGCATTACCTTAAAGCCGTCCATAACAGCTTCCATAGCCTTTATCGGGTCTATCTCAGTAACTATGACCTTAGCGCCCAAGCCCTTCGCTCGCATAGCAACACCCTTGCCGCACCAGCCGTAGCCCGCGACAACAACGTTTTTCCCCGCAACGATAAGGTTCGTCGTGCGGTTTATCCCATCCCACACCGACTGACCCGTGCCGTAGCGGTTGTCGAACAAATGCTTACAGTCCGCGTCGTTAACAAGAACCATCGGGAACTTCAGCGCCTTTGCCTTATCCATAGCCAGCAGACGAATAATGCCCGTAGTGGTCTCCTCGCAGCCGCCGATAACGTTCGGGATAAGGTCGGTGCGCTCGTTGTGGATAAGGTTAACGAGATCACCGCCGTCGTCGATGATGATGTTCGGTCCGCAATCAATAACCTTAGAGATGTGACGGTGGTATTCTTCCTCTGTGGAGTCATACCACGCGAACACGTTCAGTCCGTCATGAACCAACGCCGCCGCAACGTCGTCCTGTGTCGACAGAGGATTGCTGCCAGTGACATACATCTCCGCGCCTCCCGCCGCCAACACCTTGCAAAGATACGCGGTCTTAGCCTCAAGGTGTACCGACAAAGCCACCTTCAGCCCCTTGAACGGCTGCTCCGCCGCAAATTCCTTTTCGATACCGTTAAGCAGCGGCATATTGCGCTTGACCCATTCGATCTTGCGTGCGCCGCTTTCCCATAAATTAACGTCTCTTATCTCGCTCATGATTTTACACTCCCATTATTTTTTATTTGTCTCCCCGACCGGCGTCGGGGAGACCGTTTTTTACAAAATTCTGTTAAGTATGCCGCAGGCTATGGTTATTCCGTCCGTGCCGTCCTCATGCATTATATGCAGCATGATAGGCTTTCCCGCAATCTGCGTTGAGGTCGCGCGGTCAAGATAGACCTGCATTGACGACTTTCCGGTTTTATCGGAGTACACGTTGGACAGCGGAAGCAGCTTCTCGCCCGGTGCCTCGCAGATCAAGCCCTCATGAACATGAAACCCGAATTCGTTGTTCTCGGGCAGCTTGTCGAAATCCGCCTGTACGTAGATACCGTCCGGCAGGAAATAGACGTACGCCTCACCCTTGATATCGGGATATTCCGCACCGCCGAGGAGCTCGGCTTCAAGTACGGGACGTTCAGCGCTCATAAAGGAAAAAGTCTGGACATTGTCGTTAGCTTTCATAAATAGTACACCTCACTTTACATAAAGTATATGCAAGTGGGTCTGTACACTTTCCTTATACCGTTATCTCAAAAAGCCGCCCTTTTCAGATTTGACAGATCATACCCCGTTGGTTCGGCAATAAGCTCGAATGTAAGCGACGGAATTCGCGGATCGGTAAACATATTATAGTACGCGTCATGAATAATATCGTACGCCTTTTTGTTGATGATGTAAGAGTTTGTATCAAGATCACTCGATATAATACCGTTCCCAAGCTTGAGAAATTTTTCGGTTTCGCACCCAATGATCTTCTGTATAAAGATCTGTCCTCATCGCCCGGTAAAACCTTCCGCCCGAACAGCCGCTTATTGAATCCGTCGCCGCCAAAACGAGAATACCCGCAGCGATTCTCTTCGCCACTGCCATCACCGCCGTATAAAAAGTATGCCCAACGTGTCCTCGCCGCAATGACAAGCCACCGTGCAGCCCGCGTCGGTAACGGCTATCTCCTTGAAGTTCTTGTACTTCCCGATCTCCTCAGCGGTCAGCGCGGTATTTTCCTCGGCGGTGGTGTGGGTAATAAAGATAAGGTCGTCGTCCACGCCGACATCGGTCAGCCTGTCCTTGACGTAATCCTTTATCGTCTTCTCAATGCTGCCGCGGTACTTCTTGATGACCTTCATCTTGCCGTCGATAACGGCGATACACGGCTTGAGCTTGAGCAGATTAGCCCCCAGCGCCGCGATAGATGAGCAGCGTCCGCCCTTGTGAAGATACTCCACGTTAGCCACAAAGAACGTAGCGTCGACCTTGGGGATTATCTCCCCGAGCTTTTCGACTATCTCGTCCGCCGACATCCCCTGCGCCGCCAGCTTAGCCGCCGAGACAGCCACCAATCCCTCGCCCGTGGACAAGTTGCGCGAATCAACAACACGCACATTCGGGAAATCCTCCGCCGCGATATTAGCATTCTGATAGCAAGCCGAAAAGTCGGACGATATCGTGATGACTATCAGCTCGTCGTACCCCACAAGCTGTTCCTTGAAGAAATTAGTGAAATCATCTACGCTCACCGCCGAGGTCTTGCAAAGATTGCCCGTGCTCCGATAGTAGGCGAAAACGTCTTTCTGACCGATTTCTAGACCGTCTTTTAACGTTTCGTCGCCCTTGTTGACGTACAGCGGTACAACGCTGATATCATACCGTTTTTTCAGCTCCTCGGACAGATCGCAAACGCTGTCCGCGCAAATTTTGACTTTACTCATAACGAAAACCTCCGAAATATTATCAGACTTGAGCCGCCAAAGAGTTCAGCACACGCTCCAGTTCCTCCTCAAGTGCGCTGTAAAACAAAGTGAACAGTATATCACAGCTGCCGAGCAGAAACAAATTCTTGTTGTTGACCGATGCGAGAGCTGGCACGTAGCCGTAAATATACCCCTTGAACCATTCCGCGTCGTAGGCGGGAATGGGCTTGCCGAGCTTTACCATGCGGCGTATCTCCTCAAAATCATCCGCGATCGCGTTTTCGTAGTTGCCTGCGCCCTTTGCGACGACCATATCGAAAACAGTCTTGATCTGCTTGTCGTTGAGCGCGCCGCCCTTGGTCTTGATGTTCTTCAACTCGGGCAGCCGCACCGCGAACGAGTACACCATAAGCGACAGCACGCGCTCGTATTCGGGAGAGTCCATTTCCTTGCAGCGCTCCTTGTCGAGCTTTATGCCCGTATTGTACAGGCAGGTAGTGTCGGCGATATTCTTCAGCGCGATCTTGAAGATATCCTTGACGTTAATATTGTAAAAATCCTTGTCCGCGATCATATAAATATACTTTACCGCATTGAATAGGGACACGCCCGCCTTTACAACAGTATCCGATATCATGGTGTAGGCGGTGCGTTCGCTGATGAATTCCATATTTTTCCTCCGTCCTTTTATTTTTTGCAAAAAAATCTACATTATTATTATACAATTTTTTCTTGTTTTTTGCAAGGGATTTTTACATATTTATACAAAATTATTATATTCGCGGTGGTCAGATGAGAAAATATAAAAAACCTCCTCCGGTTTTTATGCTCTTTGCCCAAATATGTTACAATTTGTAACCTTTACCGGAAGACTGTAACCTTTTTGTAACCGGATTGTAACCGTTTTGTAGTTGAATTGGAAAATTAAAAGTGATAAAATAATAGTTGTAAAAACATTCCAAAGGGAGGATAATTTTATGAGTAAAATTTTTACACGCAACTTAAAAAACAAGACAATAGCGCTTATCGCGTCAGCCGCGGTTTTTGGTATTCTGTATCTGCTTTCGATGACTCTCCTAAACAAGGTCTACCTTTTTAATTGGGCGGCGCACAATCTTTACTGTTACATATGGGTGATAGCCGCCGTTTTGATAGTTTTCGACAAGCTGATAGTTTCGTATTTCGTGACGTTTGGCAATCTTGTCGGTATCCTGATAGGACAGTTACTCGGAGATCTCATCAGATCGCAACGTATGAAACTGATAACTCCCGAGACAACCTCCAACGAGGAATATTTCCTGTCCTACCACTACGGCGCACTCATCTGGATGATAACGATACTCGTCTGCTTAGCGGCGGGCATTGCGGCGCAGATCATTTCTGGCAAGCGCAAACAAAACACTTAAAATACAAAAATACGTTAGAAGAATACTTATTATCCAAATTTTGGCTATGTGCAAACCGCTCTCACAGTGCCATAGCTTATCGAACGTGTAGGTGATGATAACTTTGACGACTATGTTTATGGTCGATAACGGCGCGGCAATGGTAAAAGTCATTTTGAAAAAGCTCTCCCGAGGGAGAGCTTTTTCATTTTTTAAGACAGCCATCCCGCCAACTTTTAAAGCGTTCATTCATAGGACTTTACGCTTGAAAACGCAGTCTTGACGGTGATGCCTTTTAAACTGCCTATTCGACCCGCGAGCGTGGAGATCGTGTCCTGCGGCGCGTCGATCGCGATACTTATAATATGTATCCCGCGCTCTCTGTACGGTATCCCCATTCTGCCTATGATGTACTCTCCGTACTCGTGAAGTATCTCGTTGAGCCGCCGAATCGTTTCGGCGTTCTCGACGATAATGCTCATCACCGCAACCCTTGTTCCCATAAATTTCCTCCGATAGCTGTTACAAATCGTTGTCGGTGTAGCCGCCCTTACCGAACCTCAGCTCGGGGTCGTCGAAGTTACCCTCGGTGTAGACGGGCGGAAGCGCCTTTTCGTTGTCGCGCACGTAACGCGACGTTTCGGCAAGCAGCTTTTCCGCGTTCTCGCGCTCCTTTTCCTCGTAAAGCTTGACGAACTGCTTGGCAAATCTACGCAGCAGAACGGCTAATATCAGCAGGAAAAGATTAAGGGTGAGCGGTACGCCGTTGGTCGATGATGTTTTTAAAAATACCGATATCAGCCCGATAAGCGCGGCGATAACCCCGATGACCGTAGCAACATTGCACAACGTCTCCTGAAATTCTCCGCGAAGCGCATGACCAAGCACTATCAACATCAAGACCAGAAAAATCAAGTCCAACATAATCTGCTCCTATATGTAATACACGGGTTCTTTAGACGGCTTCTGAAGAATGCTTTTTGCAATCAGGTCTATTTTCGCGACCGAATAACGGTATTTTTTGTTGACCGCTCGCTTGGCGTTTTCCTGCTCAATCAGCTTCCTTTTTATTGAAATGCGTTCCACCAACTTAAAATATGCGTCCAAACGCGCTTTTTTGCGTGCGCGCGCTTTAGCCAATTCTTTAAGCTGTTCGGCGGTGGGATAGTCCTTGTTTTTGTCGTGCTTTGGACAGTACCGCGTAATCTCGCCGCTTCTGTCAACTACCACGATATTGTCACGACAGTTTTTGCCGTAGCACCGACACATCTCGTTTATTTTCTGTGCGAGCTCCTCGGCAAGCCCGGGGTCTGCTTTCAGCTTCTCCTCAAGCTTGGGAGATACCACAACATATCCGCTGTCTATATCGGGATCGAGAGGCAGAGATGCGTTGTTATCGCGTTCTGTCATAGCATTTTCGATTGCCTCACGGAATAGACCGTTGTCCGAACTCTGCACGCGGCTTTGTATAAGCGCGGTAATATCGAAAAACTCTTTTATCTGAAAGCTCATATTATCACCCCTTCACAATAAGTAGTATACCATACTTCTTGCCAAATTTCAATAAAAAATAATGTTTTTTAAAATTTTTTTCAAAAAATTCGTCTGAAATGTTGAAAAATACAAAATATTGTGATATAATACATATATATGGTGTTTCAATATTTTTGCGAGAAGGAGAAACTATTATGAGATGTCCCGAATGTGGCTGCGAGGAGAGCAAGGTAATTGATTCACGCCCGACCGAGAACAAGGTGCGCCGCCGCCGCGAGTGTATTCGCTGTGCGACCCGTTTTACTACCTATGAGATCATTGAAGAGATCCCGCTTATGGTTATCAAAAAGGATCACACAATAGAACCGTTTGACCGCGGAAAGCTGGTCGACAGATTGTGCCGCGCGACGGTCAAGCGTCCCGTATCGCTGGAGACTATCGAGAATATCGTTGAGGATATTGCGACCGATTTGAAAAACTCGCTCCAGCGCGAGGTAACATCGGAAAAGATCGGCGAGATCGTTCTGCATAAGCTCAAAGAGATTGACGACGTGGCGTATATCAGATTTGCCTCCGTTTACAGGGATTTTGACGATGTAGACAGCTTTATGCGTATTATTTCCGAGCTTAAGGACGACAAAAGCAAATGACAAAAGCCGCCGTGCAGAAGAGCATGGCGGCTTGCAGTTTCCCGCGAACGATCATGGCTTGGCGTTGGAGGCGGCTCTGAATATCGCTGACAATGCAAGCAACAGGGTAATAAAAACGCCGATTACCGTAACATATTTGAAGCCGTACAGAACGGGGCAGGCAGATATGACTGCGGTCACGATAAGGCAGACGAACAGCGCGTTACGAGATTTAGCTGCCCTCGTGCCAAGTATCATAACAATAACCGTGAAGATCGTCATTGCAACGGTCAGCACTGCGGTTATAAGAGGGGAGAAGTGCGCGTAACCAAACGGCGTCAGCGCGAAATATGAATACATTGTACTCTTCGGAGGTTTGCCCGGCGGCGTTGCCCACCACAGAATTACTCCGTTCGGTAGCATCTCCAGTACGAGCGCCGCGGCAAGCGCTCCGAGTGAAATTCCCTCAATTGCTGGCTTTGGCAAATTAAATGGTCCGAAAGATTTTGATGTAAGCATAATAACACCCCCTATATGTATTATATCAGAATATTTTGTATTTGTCAACATTTCACACGAATTTTTTGAAAAGAATTTTTAAAAATTTTTTTATTGAAATCCGGCAAATGGTTACAAAAGTTTCTGCGATGAATATCGGCGCGGAGTTTTCCGCGATAAACAGCAGCGAGCACAAAATACACACGCTGAAAATGATAAGCAGCGTTCCGAGCGTCTTTCGGCCCATTCGCTTTACATAGAGAAGCGTTTCGATAATCGCGCTGTTCGACCGCTCCCTGATAGTCTTAAGCGTAGAGCGTTTCCCGCTTATAAGCTCAGTTACCGATTATACGGTAAGCTTCTTGGCAAGAATTTCCGGTATTGCTACGTTGGAAAAGCCTCGGACTCTTTCCGATATTCCTCCATGACTTTCGGAGGAACATTTGCTTGTTTCGACAGTATCATAATGATTATTCCTACCTCGACAGCGTAACGGAACAGTTCCTTCGAGATTTTCGTAATTTTCGCTTCGCTCCCTTTGACAATCTCCTCTGCGATAATATTTTTCTGCCTGCTGATATCCAGATCGGAGATATACTTCCCTCGGGTATCCCCAGCTCCGCTGCCGCTGCTTTCGTTCCCCTCGTTTTCGCCAACTTTACCGCCTGTACCTTGTACTCCTTGGCGTAACTCCTTCTTTGTCTCATCTTGACACCCTCCTTATCTTTTCATTTTACTTCTTTGTTATAATGGTGTCAAGTTTTATTATACAACATCAAATCAAATTAGGAAATTTTTCATTGCATAATACTAAATCCTGTTTAATTTGTGAAATGCCTAATTTATCACTTCCGCCTTTTGCTTGAATAGGAACAATAAATTGATGACCACTCATATCGACACCTATATATTTCATCTGTTTCGACTTGTCCATTTCCTGTTATTATTGTTTGCAAATGGTTTTGAAGAGAATAACAAGTGATGCCAAGGAAAATATCAATTAAGCGATTGTAACGCACAATATCCAACAATTACTGTTCATCTGAAAAACTATATTCGCGAACAATAGAAGGCGTTGCATAGGGAATTTTGGTTGTTGCCAAAATTTTATCTGGTTCAATAAATTCCATACCTTCAGTAAGCAAGAATTCATAAAGTCCGCAACTAACGTTTTTTATGCGCCAATAATAACCATCAGGGGAAGTATTAGAGCCTGTTCACATTAAAACGACACCTAAAATCATGGCGATAGAAATAACCTCAATAAAAATAATATCAAGTTTGTCATAGCGGGTAAACACCTTGCGAGAGACCCCAATAAATTTTGTGTAAAACCGAATAAAGCACTTCCGATCAGACAA
>ERZ778512.1704-NODE-1704-length-13406-cov-3.413902_pt1 | contig 13406 bp, 12 predicted proteins | sample MGYA00510346_ERZ778512 | MGnify/ENA primary metagenome ERZ778512 (study PRJEB29527, sample SAMN07138962) | mouse gut metagenome | material: feces | host: mouse | place: China:Nanjing | collected 2016-01-25 ...
ATGGATCCCCCCTACCACGCCCACGCCTTTGACGGCGCGCTGGCTGTCATCTACAATCAGGGTACCAAGGAAAACGCCGGCATTTTCTCCCAGTCACAGGGCTGGCTGATACTTGCGGAGGCACTGATGGGACATGGAGACCGCGCTTTCACTTACTTTATGGAAAATGCGCCCGCCGCCCAAAATGACATTGCCGAAATCCGCCGCCTGGAACCTTACTGCTACGGGCAGTTTACCGAAGGGCGTGCAAGCATTCATCACGGCAGATCCCATGTCCACTGGCTGACAGGCACGGCTTCCACCGTTATGGTCGGCTGCGTGGAAGGCATTTTAGGACTGCGCCCGGATTTGGACGGCATAAGACTTTCTCCTTCCATTCCCCAGGATTGGAAACGCCTTGAGATCGACAAGGAATTCCGCGGAAAGCATCTTCACATCCTTGTGGAAAACCCGAACGGACACGAGACGGGCTGTGAAAAGCTTCTATTAAACGGCAAGGCGTTAACCGATAATTATATTCCCGCCGGGATGCTGGAATCGCAGAACGAAATTTTACTCACCTTGTAGATACCTCTAAAAAAAGACGCGGCAGTCAGTGTTGGCTGTCGCGTCTCTTTTCCGTTCTTATGTAAGCGTCAGTTCCTATTTGCTTCACTCCCGCCGCCTGTATCTCTTATATTCCACTGCGCCATATGGTTTGTATCCCTGTATTTTTTCGGCGTCATCCCTGTCTGTTCGCGGAACTGCTGGATAAAATGACTCTGGGACGAGAAAGAAAGGCGGTTTGCAATATCGCTCAGCGCATAATCGCTGTAGCGGAGCATATTTTTAGCCATCTCGATCTTCTGCGCGCGAATGTAAGCACTGACCGAATCTCCCGTCTCCTTTTTAAACAGTCGGGAGAGATAGCTGGCGGACACGCCAAGCTGCTCCGCAATTTCTTCAATGGTGATTCTCTCTTTGATATGCGCGTAAATATATTCCTTACACACATTGATGTGGCGGGATCCTGTGTCGCTGCGGCAGATCCTGCGCATCTTCTCCGTGTAGTCCAATACCATCTCATCGTGCAGATGCCGTATCTCCTGCAGGGTATGAATGTGATCCAGACTCCGAATATAGAAATCACTCATCCTGAACGCCTGCTCCAGTTCCATTCCTCTCTGCCTGCAAAGCCTCGTTATCATCGCCGTGGTAATCACAAAATGATATTTCAGATTTGTAATCGGATCCTGCGACAACATGCCGACACCCTCGTTGTCCATAAAACGCTCCTGCTCGCAGTTTTTTCTGACCGCCTCCACATCGCCGTTCATAACCGCTTCATAAAACAAAAATTCTTCTGTCGGCTGGCGGTGTTCCATCTCGTCGACCATATCATCCGCTTCCAGCAAAAGCCATTCGTTCTGGTATCTCATAGCTTGTCTCCCTGTCATAGCCATTCTGCGTCTCCGACTCATTCATCCAGTTACCAAATGCCTTTTTCTGATCGGAACACTTCTGTAGAATATACGGCACCCACTCCCGCTCCCTATAGCGGGAAATCGGAACCCCCGGCGTGGGTGCACGCAAAATATAATCTGTGCTTTTTCCACCGTAAGACGAACCGCCTATAAAAAGGACTCTGTTATCCATGAATCATACCAACTTTCTGCTTAAATAAAATTATAATGTAATATCTACCATCTTTGCAACCCTTTATTACGCCGCATCTATCATATATTCCACAGCAAACTGTCTTCCTGATTTTCCGCTATACCAATGCCACACCCACAACTGTCTTTGTGTTTAAATCCCATACTCTGTTTAAAGTGAAAAGGAATGCACAAACTATCTTTGATCTAATGAAAAGGAGCGAGGTACTCAACTGCTATGAATTTATTTGACATTTTGACACTGGCAGGCGGCTTAAGCCTGTTTCTGTTTGGCATGAGCGTAATGAGCGAAGCGTTGGAGCGGCGCGCGGAGGGCAGCCTAAAGCTGCTCCTTGCAAGGCTGACCCAGAATAAGACCGCCGGCTTTCTGACGGGTCTGGTCGTCACCGCCGTGATCCAAAGCTCCTCCGCCGCCACAGTCATGGTGGTGGGCTTTGTCAATTCCGGCGTAATGACCTTAAAGCAGGCAATCAATGTGATTATGGGCGCAAACGTGGGCACAACCGTCACCGCGTGGCTCCTCAGTTTAAGCGGCATTTCCAGCGACAGCCTTTTTATCAAGATGCTCAAGCCCACCTCCTTCACACCCATTCTGGCAACGGCCGGCATCCTTCTTTTTATGTTCGGTAAGACAAGTAAGAAAAAGGATTCGGGAACCACTCTTTTAGGCTTTGCCACCCTGATGTCCGGCATGGATGCCATGTCCTCCGCGGTATCGGGGCTTGCCGACGTGCCCGCATTCCAGCAAATGTTTATCCTGTTTAAAAATCCCGTTCTCGGTATCATCGTAGGCGCTGTGCTCACGGCAGTAATCCAGTCGAGTTCCGCCTCCGTCGGCATCCTGCAGGCGCTTGCTTCCACAGGACAGGTTTCTTACGGCGCCGCCATGCCGATCATCATGGGACAGAATATCGGTACATGCGCGACGGCTCTCCTCTCCTCCTTTGGTACGACAAAAAATGCCAGACGAGCGGCGGTTGTACATCTGTCCTTCAATATATTGGGAACAGTGATTCTGCTCCTGGTCTTTCTCCCCGTATCCCTGTTTATAAAACCCTCGCTTTTGGATGAGCCCGCGTCCCTGTTCGGCATCGCCCTCACCCACTCTGCGTTTAACATTTTATGCACCATTCTGCTCCTCCCCACCTCCGCCCTCCTGGAAAAATTGGCGGTGAGACTCGTCCCCGACGCGGAAACGGAAGAAACCGCATCCATACTGGACGAAAGACTCCTCGCTGCGCCCCATATCGCACTGGACAGATGCTATACGCTGGTGCGGGAAATGGCGGAAATCTCCACCACATCTTTGAAAAATGGAATGAAACTGCTGACCCGCTATGAAAAACAAACCGCAAAGGAAGTGCGGGAAGCGGAAGAAAAATGCGATCACTATGAAGATATTCTGGGAACTTATCTCGTGAAACTGAGCAGTTATCAGATGAGTGATGCCGACAGCGGCCGCGTCACCATGATGTTAAAAGTGATTGGTGATCTGGAGCGAATTTCCGACCACAGCGTCAATATTCTAAAATCTGCGGAAGAATTAAAGGACAAAAAGCTGCAGTTCACGCCTGGAGCCTTAAAAGAACTGGAAGTGCTCTGCCATGCCGTATCCGAAATTATGACGCTTTCCTGCACCGCGTTTGTACAGAATGATCTGGAATTGTCACAAAATATAGAACCGCTGGAACAGGTCATCGACGATTTGAAAGAGAACATGCGAAACGCCCATGTAAGCCGTCTGAAAAAAGGCGTATGCTCCATCGAGACAGGCTTTATCTGGCTGGATCTTCTCACCAATCTGGAAAGGGCGGCAGACCACTGCTCCAACATCGCCATCTGTATCGTGGACGCTGCGGAAAACAGCATGAATCTGCACCATTCCCTTTCCGTAAAGAAGGAGGAAAGCCCTTATTACAAAAATCAGTATGCCTTTTACTCCGAAAAATATGTATTGCCAAAGACTATCTGATAAAATTGGTTCTCTGGGCAGGCTCCTTCTCCGGCAGGCCATACTTTTCCTTCCCGAGCGCAATGCTCTTCATCAGGAAAGTCATGTTTCCGGCAAGCGTGCGCATCGTCTGCAAGCCTTCCGCGTCCTGCGCCGCCTCGCCCTGCACCCTGCCGTGGACGCTGTTCCAGTACTGACTGGATGCCACCGGCATACCGCAGATTGTAAAATACTTGTTCATCTCGTCAAAGGTTGCCGACATGCCTCCCCGCCTTGCCACCACAACGCTCGCCCCTACCTTCATGCTCTTGTCAAAAGGCGTGCTGTAAAACAGTCTGTCTAAAAAGGAAATCAGCGTACCGTTTGCGGACGCATAGTAAACCGGCGACGCGATTACCAGCCCGTCGCACGCCTCAAGCTTCGGCGCCGTCTCGTTCACCATGTCGTCAAAAACGCATTTCCCTTTTTCCGCACAGGTACCACAGGCGATACAGCCGCGGATATCCTTGTTTCCAACCTGAATCGTTTCCGTTTCTACACCTTCCGCCGTAAAAATCTGCTCCATCTCCTTCAGGGCGATGGACGTGTTGCCGCCTACACGCGGACTTCCGTTGATCATGAGAACTTTCATTGCATTTCCCTCCAAAATGACCTTACATCCAATTCCATATCTTTTCCTCTTTCCCCTTCATCCATATTTCCGCCGCAGTTTCTTTGAAACTTTCGGCTTATTCCCCTCTTTTGTTTTGCGCACTCCCCTTTTCTGCGAGATAACAATATAATACCCGCCCTCTTCTATCACTTTAACCCCGCTGAACACAGACCGCAACTTATTTTTGTACCAATCATACCTTTTAGTGTCCATGACCGTACTGCCGCCAGCCTTCAAATGACGGAATCCTTCTTCTATGAACTTTAGAAGACGAATTTCATTTATCGTACATGTTATCATATCACGTTTCCCCGAATTCTCCACAACCTTTACCCGTGCACACGGTCTTTGCAGCAAGTGCAAAGTCCTGGGCTGAGCTGATACGAGCATACTGTTTTCGCACAAATTCATTTGAAAAATCATCTTCAACAGTGTTTTCCTATAAGTAATTCGCTGATAGCACTCTCGCAGTTTTGTGTGCATTAAATAGATGCGCCGGTTGCGTTTCTCCAGCTCGTTCTTATAGGCGGTCTGCTTGGTTACCCTGCGCTCATTATGCTTCGGTATATACAGATAGCCGCCCTGATAATATGTCTGAATCGCAAAAAGCAGGTCCACCGGCAGAACATCGTTTGCATTTACATACCTCATTGATACCTCCCTCTCAGCGAAGAATGCTGCCAAGCTCTATAAAATCTTTTTCGCTCTATTATAGCAAATTCCATATAAAAGACGGTGACCACATTTGATTCTGAATCAAATATAATCACCGATAACCGTGTTACCCTATTCATATGACTACAAAGATTTTATATGACAGGATTCCCCTTGCGGCTCAAACGATTCCCAGCATCCTCTTTCACCAATTCAATCACCACCGCCATAATCGGAATAAAGAATATAATTCCCATAATCCCGAAAAGTTTTCCGCCGATCATCGCCGCAACGAGCGTATATAGCGGCGGAAGCCCTACCGAGCCGCCCACAACTCTCGGATAGATAAACTGGTTTTCCACAAACTGGACGACCAGATAGACGATCAGACAGCGGACCGCCAGCGCAGGGCTGATCAGCAGAGCCAGAATCACGCTGACCGCGCCGGACAGAAAAGCCCCTACATACGGGATAATCGCGCAGACCGCCGTCAATACGCCCACCAGACTTCCGTACGGCAGTCTAAAGATCGTGAACGCGGCAAACATCAGTACCCCGAGAATCACCGCTTCCGTACACTGCCCCGACAGGAAATTGGCAAAGCATCTGCTGAATGTCTGGCTGACATGAAGTACATTTTCCGCCCATGCCGACTTCAGATAGGCATATAACAGCTTTCTGGCGTGTCCGCCTATCTGCTCTTTTCCAAGCGCCAGATAAATACTGATAATCAGCCCGAAAGCCGCCGTAATCACGATGCTCGCGGCGGAGGATACCGTGCTCACCACACTCTCCAAAAAGAAATTGGCGCCAACCCCGATATTCTGCATCATCTTTTCCAGATTAATGTCCGCAAGCATATCCTCCAGCCATGCCGCCTCCGGGTCAAGGCTCTCCAGCCATGCAATCCACTCCGGCAGGCGCGCTTCTATTTGCAGATAAAGCCCTTTCGCGGAATTTACAAGCTCGGGTATGAGCAGGGTGAACACGAGCGTGAGCACCAGCGCGACACAGACAAAAGTGAGCAGAAATGAAAACATGCGGTAAAACCTGTCGGAGGGCTGCTTTTTCCTTTTCTGCAGCAGCTTGCGGAGCCGCTTTTCAATACCCGTCATTGGCACGTTGATAAACAGCGCCAGTATGCCGCCGACGATAATCGGCAGGATAATCCCTATTCCCTTTTCCAAAAAGAGAATGACTGCGCGAAGATTCATCAGCGCCGCGAACAATCCTACCCCCACGATCACGATCAGTAAATTCTGTTTTGTTTTCTTTTCCATAAATTTCCCTCTTTCTCCCTGCCATTGCCTTTCACTCTAACCGCCATGTCACAGCCTGGCTGTGACTCTATTCTACAATCATTTCTCAGATTTTCATAGCCACATCTGCAAAAAAGTCCCTGTCGCTGTTGGAAAAGTCCGCCGACCCCCGATACTTTTCAGCAATGGCGGCAATGGAGGCAAGCCCTGTCCCTTTTCCGCCATGTTTCGTGGAGCGATAGCCGTCCCTGCCCTTTCGGACTGTCCCGTCGAAGCTGTTGGTGGAAACCACATACAAACTGTTATTATGGCGCACCTCCGCTGTCAGACAGAAATATCTTTCCGCCTCCGGCAGCGTCCGGCATCCGGCGATGGCATTTTCCATCAGATTTCCGAACAGGGACGCCAGATCCAGTTCGGAGACTGTAAGCGGTTCCGGCAGACTAATATGAAAATCCGTGCGTATGCCTTCCTGTGCCGCCATTTCACGGTAATAGGCAAACAACGCATTCAGCGAACTGTTTTTGCAATAATTGACTGGTGTACTTTCCGTCAGCTGGATTTCATATTCCGCCAGATGCGTCTGAATGCCTTCCAGATCCCCCTTACCCGCCAGGGTGGAAAGCAGCCGCAGATGATGGCGGAAATCATGGCGCATTCTCTTGGTCTGCTGCATATAATCCTGTAGTGTGCGGTACTGATGCACCTGCATTTCAAGGAGCTGGGTGCGCTCTTTCAGCCTGGAATGTTCCGTGATCAGTCTGGCGCCCCGATAAAAGAGGAGATAAATAAGGATGAGAACCGACAGCGCGCCGCTCTCAAACACAAGGAACAAGGTATACATCCGCCCTGTGTAAAGCGTACTGTAGGAATCCGGCAAAGCCAGCACATTAAAAATAAGAAACACCGCAGACAGCGCCACTGCGGAATGCCATACCTTAGGGATATCAAGATTGTCAACTGCCCACGCAGAATACCGCAGGGAGGGTTTTGCCGCTGCAACGGGCATCAGACATGCCAGAATAAGCTGCAACAGCGCCGCTTCTTGGGAGAGCTGCCCCGCCCCGGACATGGGATGGAGCCATGCGTCAAATGCACACGCAAACTGTAACGGAAAAGTCTGCACCGCACAGACGCCCACGAAGATGGCAAGGGCGCGTGGCAGATCCGTTTTCAGCGTGTAACGGTACAAAAAGAAAAAAAGCACCAGGCACGACAAAAACACGGTGCTTGCACCGACCTGTAATGTTCCATGCAGCCATGCGCCGAGCAGGGAACAGGGAAACAGCAGGGCAAAACATATGCCTGCCGTTTTCAGGGGCGTGTATCTCATCTGATTCTTTGCCGGAAGGTAACAGGATGCCGCCACCGGAAACAGCACAAGCAGCTGCAGCCACGCGGACAGCCACCTTTCCATATCCATAGTCAGCCCTCCTTCTTTCCATGCCGCCCCGCCGAAAGGGACTGACGCTCACGTATTTTCATAAAATGATACTTCCGCACAGTCTGTTCAATTTTCAGGAAATCCCGCACCCGGACCGGAAACTGTATGCCGTTTTCCATGATACAGCAGTTGTCCTCAAATGTCAGAATATAGTCAGCGTTCACGACAATTCCTTTGTTTATCGTAATAAATCGGGCGTCCTCTCCTATTTGTGCCAGGAGAGCGGCAAGCGTCATGCGGCTGCGGAGCGTACTGCCGTCCGTCATTCCGATTTCCAGATAATGCGCATCCGTGACAGCATAGGCAATGCTGCCAAGCAAAACAGGAACCGTTTTTCTGTCGCTTTGAATTTCTATATACCTTGCCGTGTCCGGGAGCACCTTCAGGGCGTCCCGAAGCACAGCCGCAATGCGCTCCCCGGAAAAAGGTTTCGTCACATACTCAAAGGCATGACAGGAAAAAGCCTCCGGCATAAACTCCGCGCTGGAAGTGAGAAAGACAAGCAGACAGTTTTTATCCCGCTCACGCATCCTTGCCGCCGCCGAAACCCCATCCATACCGTCCATATAAATATCCATAAAAACCATGTCGAAGCCGCCCTCCCGGAAAGCGTCCAGAAAAACCGCCGCGTCCGTAAAGGAAAATGTCTCGATCCCACAGTGGTTCTCTACACCAAATTCCCGACAGATCCTCTCCATTTCCATCGTATATTCTTTCTCATCATCCACAAACGCCAGCCTCACCATGCACCCCTTTTCAACACATTTTTCACTCTAATCATATTTGCTATCTCCGCCCTTTGTCAATCTCCACACCTCTGTTTTCGCTGACGTTTCTGCCAGAAAATTGACGTTCCTGCCAAAAGCCTTGTTTTTTTACGCCGGCTGTATAGCATAAAACTGGTTGAAGGTTTTTAAATTTCATTTGTCAGAAAGAAGGGGCATTTCCTATGATTATTCCACTTTATGGTATCGCGTTTATCATATCCGTGATCTTTTTCATGCTGCTGGTTAAAATTGGGCAAAAGCAGAAAATAACCAATTATCTGCTCCTTTTTGTGGCGATCTCTATCGGAAATTTCGGCTACTACTCGATCTGCACGTCCTCTTCTCTGGAAAACGCCATCCGGGGCAATAATCTGGTCTATCTGGGCGGCGTGCTCGTTCCCATTCTGCTTTTCGTAAGTATTGCAAATCTGTGCCGCCGGCAGGTAAACCATGTACTGCTACTCTTCCTCGTCCTGTTCGCCTCCGTTGTCATCTATTACGCTTTTCAGGTCGGCCTGCGGACAGATTTTTACAGCAGAATTTCCCTAATGCAGATAGACGGCGTATCCTTCCTGGAAAAAGAATACGGTCCCATGCACAGCCTTTACCCGGTCTATGTGCTTCTTTGTATGGCGCTTGGTATGTGGATACTGGCAGCTTCCTTTTCCCAGCGGAAAAAAATTTCCTATAAAGTCGTCCTCTCGCTTTTCCTTGCCCAGATTGTGTCCGTCGGCGTTTACGCCGGAGAGCGGATGCTGCATTCACGGGTCGAGTGGATGACTTTTGTCTATCTGCTGGATGAGATACTGATCCTCTCCCTGATCCGCCGGATCGGCATGTATGAGGTTTCTGACAATATCGCAAAAGCACTGGAAGAACACAGCACCTACGGCTATCTGGTGTTCGACAACCAACACAGGTATCTTGGCTGCAATGAAAAAGTGATAGAATATCTTCCCGAAATCGCGGACCTCCGCATGGATGACCCGATCAGCAAAGAGACACCTTTTCTGTATGAAAATATTGCCAGAAGGCTTGACAAGGCACCGAATAACAATGCACAAAATTACTATATCCTCACGAAAGACAAAGAATTAAGCTGCACCATCAAACCGCTATTCCATGGCGCCGGGAAGCGAAAAATCGGGCTTATGGTGGAGTTGCAGGACGAGACGCAGAGAAGGGAATACATACGCCTTTTACATGACTACAACGAAGAACTGGAAAAGGCTGTGGAAGAAAAGACGGCACATATAAGCAGTATGCAGGACAAAATGCTTCTCGGCATGGCTGACATGATCGAGAGCCGCGACAGCAGCACGGGAGGTCATGTAAAGAGAACCAGCGAAGTCATACGGATTTTCACAAAAGAACTGGAGCGCGCAGGGGCGGCCTACGGATTTTCAAAAGAATTTCTCACCTACGTGACAAAAGCTGCGCCCATGCATGACCTCGGAAAAATGGCTGTAGACGACCGTATTTTGCGAAAACCGGGAAAATTTACCCCGAACGAATTTGAGGAAATGAAAGATCACGCCGGTAAAGGCGGGGAAATCGTCGCAAAGGTACTGCAAGGCGTGGAGGATGAAGCCTTTATCCAGATCGCGGAAAACATTGCCCACTACCACCATGAAAAATGGAACGGGGAGGGCTACCCGGAACACCTTGCCGGGCTGGATATCCCGCCGGAGGCACGGATTATGGCGCTGGCGGATGTGTTTGACGCGCTGGTCAGCAAACGTTGTTATAAGGACAGCATGAACTACGACAGCGCGTTTCAGATCATAGAAGAATCGCTGGGAACCCATTTTGACCCGGAACTCGGAAAACTGTTTCTGCGGTGCCGGGAACAACTGATTTCCTATTATGATGAGAATGGTCGGACGGCATAACCGTCCGACCGATCAGACAGGCTTACAGATTACTTCATCCACTTTGTATTGCGCAGATCACTCATATCCAGATACCCGAAGATACTGAACATAAAATCGGTCGCTTTATTGATATTCATAGACTTCACCTTGAAGAAAAATAGCGCCGACCCGAATATAAATGACCTCGCGTATTCCTCAAAGGATTTAAGCCCCGCCTTTAATATCCGGGACATGTCGTCCATACCGTGGCAGTACTCTTCTTCATTGATCATATCACAGGCAAACGCCAGCCGCGTCAGTCCTATCCGCTCACTCATATCCCATACAATGACACCTGCATCCGGCAGATAGTTTGCAAACGACTTTACAAACTCCGCCTTAGCCAGAAAGCACAGCTTTTCATCCTCATCCAGTGTATCGACAGCAAAAGCTGATTCATCATTTAAGTACGCTATGGCATCGCCGATATAGCCGTTTATATACAGATTCGGATTGTCGCGGATACACGCCAAAAAGCTTTCCCGATCTGTAATCTGATATGCTTCTTCCAAAAATCGTTTTGCCTCTTCCTGCTTTTCTCCTGTGAGCTTCGCATAGTAATCCCCGAATCCGAGAAAGATATCCTCTTTTGGAAATCCTAAAATGATATTGTCAATACGCGGCGGTCTGATACTCTGGTGAAATCCCAAAAGCAGCTGAAACGTCTTCTCGTCAACTTCCGCTTTGTTTTCCTCTGGAATCTCATGGTACCGCAGATTTATCATGTTAACGATATCCGCAGCTACCCTTTGCAGCTCGGCATATTCCTTTTTGATCAGTTTTACGGCGTATTTGCAATCCTTTTTCAGTTTCAAGGGATCAGTGGGATCTTCCCGCAACCCTCTCCGATATTCCAGAAGGGCAGAAAGCTGGCTTACCGTCGCATAGTTGATATAGCCGCGCGAATAGTGTAAACGCGCCTTATCGGCAGGCGTTTTGCAGTATGGCTCGATTTTGTCAAGTTCTTCCCGCGCTTTCCCGTATTCTGCACTGTTGCAGTAACCACCAATCCGCTCAAAACATCTGCCAAGTTCATTTGTAGAATCCATTGCCGCCCCTTTCCTGTTTCATAAGCCCTCCATACGTTTCCTAATGTCTCAGTCTGAAAAATTCATCAGATCGTCCCTAAATCTTTCCCAGTCAAACTTACCTTTTGCTTTTATCTTTCTGACAGCCTTAGCGATCATTTCCCGGATCAGTTCTATTTTCCCACTGCTGTCCGCCTCATAATAACTTTCAAAATCCATTCTGATACTGATAATCGCGCACGCTCCCAGAGATACGATCTTTGTATGTTCTTTCCACAAACCCCTGCTCATACAGTTCTTTGTGGGGCGATCACCGGGGTAATTCCTATGACCGACAACGTCTTGCTGTATTCTTTGTCCTTAAAGAAAGCATACAGGCTTCGGCAATACCTGTATACTTCGTCGTCAACGCCATACTGATCGCTGAAATAGGCGGGAGAATTGATATTCAGCTCCATATTGTACCTCTTAAATAATAGTTACGCCTCGTCAGTTACCACCAGATTCAAAAATTCCGTAAAAGTATCGCAGAACTTGTGAAAAATACGCCTTTCCCCCTCTGCCGTGTCAAAATAATAGACACCCGACATTTCTGCTCCCGCAAACAGGCAGAACTTATACTGCCCATATACGGATGCGATAAAAATCATATTTTTCATATCAAATGTATGATGGTTCTTTGCGTACATACTAAATAAATTATATTTTGGCAATAACGCCGTTTCATCAGAGACATCCACCTTGGTGATGCCATAAAAGTATTCGATTCTCTGTCTCGGACGGAACAAACTGCTATTGACATAATTATCTTTGCATTCCGGAAATCCGCCGTTGACATGTAACAGAAAATCTTTGTAATCTTTCGGAAAACGATAACCTGACTCTTCCTCATACCTGTCCAAGTCTTCCGTCTTTGCCCGTCCAAAACCATTTATCCCGACAACCTTCTGATTCTCAGATAACCCATTTAATGCGCCCCCGTACCTTGACATGTCAAGCCCTTTGACAACAAGCGGCAGCCAGCAGTCCCATGTAAACTTAACTGCTTTGACTGGCGAAGCATAGCCGTCTTCAACCGCAGTTCCCTTGCACGTAATATGTGCCCTTTCTCCCTCAACAGCCAAAATTTTAACTTTTATTTTGATAAACGGTTCATGTTCAAACAAATATAGGGAATCTTCCCTCTGATCACTTTCCGCAACGTTTCCTGTCGAAAACTTTTCTCCGGCAAATTTTCTGATATCATATTTTTTCGTGTGGATGTTGTTTATGATAATTTGCGGACTGACCATCTCCCCATCATATGCGGATTTTAAGAAAACACAGTCTATATTCCACTCAGACCCATTTTCCCTGTCTCCGACAGATACTGTCAGACTGCTTTTCTCCAAATCTTCTTCAAATTCGTATTTTCCCAGTTTAAGCATTTCTTCTTCCGCTCCTGTGCACAGTGCGCAGCCCTTTCCGATTAACCCTTATGCATCTTTTCAAACAATAAATCGTGGAACTACCGATCATCCCAAGACCCTTAGAGACTCTGTTTCAACTTTTCTAATATAACCGTTACATTGGGTTGCGTTGGGGTAAATTTCACACCACGCTTCAGCATACCCATAACCTTTTTTGCTTTCTGCTCAATTTCTTTAACAGTATGTTCACTTGTCAACATCAGATGATTTCCAGCTATGGTATATTCCCGTTCTATGTACTTATCTGTTATCGAAAACATATCCTGTATCAGAAATGCGCTCTGCCTGCTATCATCTAATCTCACAATATGGATTATGTCACAAGGTCTTCCCACTTTTTCTTTCTTCTCCACAATTCGCCTATATTTATCAATCTGACTGGACAAAGGTATCATCCAGTAAATTCCTGTACTCATATCTTCAAAGCAATAATAATGCGGTCTATTCCCTGCCTTATTGCCTTTAAGGTACGGATCGGACATATCCTCAAAGAATCTGTCCTTTATTATATAAAACCCCGTTTTCTTCATTCGCTTATCCTCATTATGGAAAAAGTCCCCCACCTTGCGGCGAAGGACTATACTTTCGACCCAACCACTTATATACCGCATATT
>ERZ778512.1715-NODE-1715-length-13331-cov-3.784724_pt1 | contig 13331 bp, 8 predicted proteins | sample MGYA00510346_ERZ778512 | MGnify/ENA primary metagenome ERZ778512 (study PRJEB29527, sample SAMN07138962) | mouse gut metagenome | material: feces | host: mouse | place: China:Nanjing | collected 2016-01-25 ...
AAAATCGTCTAAATACATAACTGATTTAGAACTGCCACAGAAATAATCTCCAAATTTAGACGCAGAACATACAATAACCAAATGGGTAGGCTTATTAGTCTTAGCCCTTTCGTTATATCCCAATGGAATCTCGACAAGCTGTAACTGACCATCCTGGCCGAACGCCTCTTTCCAAGTCACTTCTCCATATGCCAAAACTTCCATATCGGTTTTATCAAATAACTTTCTATTGCTTGGATTAGTCCGAATCTCGATAGGAGCGGTTGTCAAAGCCACATAAATCTGACCATGATCAGATCCTCCATTCACAATATCAACATATTGCTTATTCTCGCCTTTCACTATCGCTCCGTCTCCCGGACGATAATTAGCATAAACACGCAACTTCGACGGATGCGAACCGTCATATGTATGGCCTACTGACAAAACTCCGTTTGTTCCGTCAGTCTTAACATAATAACCTGTGAATATATTACCGGCCGCAATGATACCAAGGGCCGCATCTGACGCAAGACGAGCAGAATAAGTTCCGGAATGAACCATATCCGTAGATTTATTTGTCAAAACCTTATTGGCAGTTGCGGCCCCTTCATTACCGGAATCCCAGAAATGATCCTCATGTGATTCACGAGACAAACCAGGGTAGATCACCGTTTTATTGCCTAACATTGTTTTTGCAGTATATTCGCCCCAATCTTCGAAACTTGCATTTGGAATTATATATTTCGACTCGGTAGTAAACGAATTAATCCCGGATTCAAATTCATAAGCTCCATCAATCAGATTCCCGGCTACAAGTCTGTATTCGTAAACAGTAGACGGTGTAAGACCGCTGACCTTGACAACCGCGGCAATATCGGCTCGCGTGAATGACACAGGAACTGATTCCCAAGAGCCGGCCCCCGAAGCCCTATACTGCAGCATCGGATTCTCAACATCAGGATTGGTTATTTTCAACGGAATAGAAGCAGAAGTCGCGCTCACTGCGGTAAAATCTTTCTCGAACAATTCCGTCTCGACAATTATCGGGTCGGCATAGACTATCGCCTCGTCAGTGTTGGCAATCCTCACAGGCTGAGTCCCCTTTTTTCCATTGATATCGACAGCCTCGACATTCACCACATACTCCGTGGCTCGTTCCGGAAGAGAGTTGAGAAACGAAGAGGTGAAGGTGATGTAGTATTTGCATAGATTGCCGGTGGGCGTACCCTCTGTAAATGTCACTCCACGCGTCGCCAAGGCTGTCTTGCCGGCTTCTGAAATCTCTGTCAACTCAAACTCAGATCCACCAAGGATTGTCGCCAGCGATGAATCGTCTGTCGTCATGGTAAGCGACCGAAAACCATTGTAGGCATAGACACGCAAAGTCTTGTCGATAAACTGTCCCGGTTTCCCGATAATCTGGGAATTTATGGCAGGATCATTGCCGGCCCATGAGAAGGCCGGCTTTCCCACAATGACAACCTCATCCTCATACAATTCCTCATCCGCTACAATAACTGTCAGGAACGCTCCCCCCTGACCATCGACCGAAGGGTTATATTCAAACATGAAACGGTAGTTGTGAGCGGGCTGCACATCCTTTATCTCACCGGTTTTCGTGAAAGATGTCCCTTTATTGTTTACTCCTGTTATTGTATAGGTCAACGATGTGTCGCCGGAAGGCATCATATAGTAGCCATAGTCCATGATGCTATCTGCCGCATAAGTCAGCTCTCCTTTTGAATTGCCTATTACAACCTTAAGGTCGCTCATCAGATTGGAGTCGATGGTGGACTCATCTATTGAGGCTACCACATTGGCTATGCGGCATGCCACAGAAACTTGCGCAGTGGAGGACGTGGACTCCAACGTAAACTCCGACGCACCTTTAAAATACTTCTTAGAAAAGGAAGCCGGCACAGAATCTCCTGCCATGGCCTCCGCCACATAAGAACCATAGCGGAGAGCCACACCATTTGAAGGAATGTTCTGCACTCCGACCCATTTGTTGAGCACACCCTTCTCATTACTTATATATATTCTTGCGTTTGCCTTCAGGTCTTCCTCCCCCTCAACCGCACGTGTGAGCCGCGAGTCAACCTCGACATTCAGGCGAACCCTACCCTCGCCATCGACAGAGAAAGGAGCCTCCGACTGGCAAGACTGCATCAAGCATCCCGCTGTCATAACGACAGCAGAAACAATATATGTCTTTATTATCTTTTTCATAGCTGTCGCCTATTATATTTTTAATTTTAAAGTTACAACCTTTTCTCCATCAGAATCAGCTACTTTTATAACGAAGTGATGTTCTCCGGAGAAGATAGACAAAGGTGTCATAAACTGAGAGATGTCAAACACAACATTCTTTTCTCCCAACACTGTTTCCTGATTCTCTTTAAGAATGCCCAACCCTTGCAAAGCGCCAAGCAGTTCTCCCGGATTTATCAAGTCAAGATGCGCCCCCAAGCCTACACTCTCTAATTCTGCAGGAGTTAAATCATTTGATTCGATATCAACTTCAAATGTAGTAAAACCGCTGTCAGCTTTACTTTCAAAATTTAGGACAACCTTAGAAGATGCATTCACCTCATTAACCTTATCCAAGTCAATAGGAGCTTCCGCAGTCACTTTCGGGCCATTTTCCGGTGTGGAAGGGTCATCAGGACCCGGGTCATTACCCGGATCTTCATTTGGATAACGGTCATCATCCATATAAATATCCTCATCCGACGGCTCCCCCACATCAGTGCCTCCGTCCCCGGTCATGTCTTCAAGACTGACTGTAGCGTCAATTTTGATTTCATCGCCCGGATTTCCGGGATTTATATCTCCCGGTTCATTGGGGTCTACGGAATGAAGTTTAAAAGTGATGCGGTAATGATTGCCGGCCTTCACATTGCTGTAGGATTTAGACTCGGTGACTTCATCGCCATCAACAACACCTGTGAACACCGCAGAAATCGTGTTGCTTCCCTCCTCATAAGCGAAATAACCACTCTCTGAGGTTGAGGGGGTAAAGTCAAGTGACCCCCTTTGCCCCACGCTTACCGACACTTTGGAATCGGGACTCATAACTTTCACCAGATTTTCGTCAAAAAGTATCGTCACCTTCACATTCGACAGACGGCACTCTACTGTGCCGATATTGTCTGTGATTTTATTCTCGCTGATTGTGAAGCGGCCAGACTCTCCAAGATAATAGGGCGCAGAGAAAGCGGCCTTCCCCCCTTCGCTGCCATAGTCTCCACCATAATAAGCCCGGGCAACATACTCTCCGACAGGAAGCGTAACCACTTCCGGCATATCACCATATCTGAAATGCTTCACCGGGCTGTCCTCAAGATTGTCCGCTTTAATAAAATCAACAGTGAAGTCCGACACATCCGGCACACCCGACGAACGCACCAGCTTCTCATCTGTTTTCAGCTCCACCGACAAAGCCGATGCCAGCACACGCCCTTCCCCTTTTCGGGATTCCGCACTGAAGGGAGCCTCCGTGGAGCACGAGGCCATTCCAAGTGCAAGGGCGATTATTGAATATATATATATAATCCTTTTCATATCAGTTATTCTGTTTCTCTCCATAATTAAACTTCAGGTCTGAAATAGTGAGAACGGAACCCACACACAACGACTTGGCAGAATTCTCTGCAATATCATTATTATTCAATCCCTTTCCTTGATTCAATTCATCACCCTCCGGATATTTGGTCTCAATCCTTTGACCCTCCTCCAAATCTGACGACATGAACTTGATGCAAACTTTCCCCGCCACGCTGCCAAAAGGATAGCGATGCAACACAAGCCTATAGTCTGTCATTGTGTCCTGTCTATACAGATAAACCTTTCTTCTGTTCAACACGGTGCTTCCATCCTCAGAGTAAATTATAACCTCCGCCGATCCCCTCGACACATCCTGTTGAGGCTCATATTTATATTTAAAAGTCAATGATGTGGGACGCGCATTGAATGACACTCCCTCACTCCTATGTTCTGTGCCGTCAAAGTCATACGTACCCAGGAACAGTTCTCCGGAACACCGCTCAAACCCTGTTTCGTAATCAGGCGCATCAGTATTATAATGTTTTGTACTGATAAACCCACCTGTTTTGGCAGGCACCCTTCCATGATGATTGTACCCTACAGTACGTATGACAGCGGAACTGCCATCCATATAGGTCGAAGCCACCATAAACCACGAGTTCTTTGGATCTGAATCCATATAGAACGTTTTCTTGTTTAAAGAACTCCAGCCTCCTGTAGGCTCAGAATATCTGAAAGGACAATCCGTATGGTATGTTATAGCCCCACATAGCCAATCTCCTCCAACTCTCAGTTTAGTGTTGATTGTCTGTTCCGTTTGCGAAAAATCGCCGTTTGGAACGGGGAGTGCCGGTGAAGTGGTTATCGTATGGTCGCTGCCGAAGTGAGTTGCATTCTCTGCCGATTGCAGCGTGGTCTGCACCCTGTATTCTGTCGACGGCTGAAGATTGTAGACGGCTATCAGCCCGGTCGGCTCATCTCTTGAGTACTGAGGCTCCACAAGACGATTCCCATTGATAAAGACATGAAGCTTGTGGAAGAAAAGAGTGCTTTTATTAGAGTCGTCGCAATCAACTTTGATACGGAGTTTCTGGCTCATCGGGTCAAGCTGTACATTATAGGCAGGATATGAGAACGGGACACTAATCTCCATATCCGGACCCTCTGCATGCATCTCCCCGAAATATGCACGAACCTTAAACTCGTCGCGGTCTACATCCGGAACCGTTATACGATAAATATAATCCTGCGGTTCGAAAGCCCTTGTGGATTCCTTCTTTGTGATTGAAAGAATCTCAGAGTCGACAAACGCGTTGTTGCCTTGCGCACGGAAAATGAACGGATTGCTACCGGGAGATGTCGGGTCAGGACCGTTGTAGCTTACAGTTATGTCTACATAACCCTCTCCAAAAGGTGCGGATTCTGCGGTCATTGACATATCGACAGGCAGACATGACATGTTAACGGTCACCGGCTCGTTTACCTGAGTGAGCTTGTCCTTGACCTGGAACATTATCTTATGACGCCCTTCAGGCAACTTCTTGCAAAGTCCCGTAAGGTCAAGTTGCGCCATCTCTCCAGGATTGCGGTAGAAACCTACAGCCTTGACTCCGGAACGTTCCAATGCCGACTTCTGCTCTTCGGTGGCCGCACACAGGTCTATCGTCCCGTTTGTGAGGAAAGTCAAAACCGGATTATCAGAATCTGACTCAATTGTCAGGTTTGCCTCCTTAATGATTCCTGCGGCAGCCACATTGAACTTGACTTCTCCGTCAAACTCAGTACCCTTCTGGGTCACAAGATTCTGACCGTTGACAAATCCCTCTGGCGAGACAACCGGAGCCGGGGTATTCTCAAGATCACCCGAAAGGTCTATGACTATCGGTTCAGTCTCCAGATTTTCATCAAACGAAATCTCCAGCTTTGCGTTTCCGACCTCGCCGTTATAGATATTGTAGCGCATCTTATACATATGCTGAGGCTTTACCTCAAAACTGCCGGGATTCAGACTGATGGTCTTGCCGTTCTGCATCTCTGCGGAAATAGTTACATTTACATTGCCGGGAATGACATAGCTTGTGCCCTCCTCGCCACCTAAACTCACAGGCGACTCCCCGTCGGTCTGAACGGTAGTAGACCAATCGTTGAAATAGTTCTTGAACGCTTCGGCATACTCCACCACAACAACCGCATTGTTAAGAGCGGCATTGAGCTGCACTTCTGTCGTCTCTCCTTCAATTATGTTTACGTTGACCGTTTTTCCGTAATAGTAGGCGTGAGTGTATTCATCTTCATCTTTTTTCACGAATCCCTGTGCTCCGGGATCTCCATACCACGCCTCGATTTCATAAGAACCTGCCACGAAACTACCTTTGTTAACAAAATCCTCCACTTTGGAGAACGTCTCGGAATAGGAGCCGTCTGTCTTCGTGACCTTGACCTGAAAATCCGCCACAGGTGGGACCACAATGTCTGTCGATACCGCACGGACTGCGGGAACCGCGGCAGTCACCTCGTTACTTGGAGAGAGCTTTAGTTTTATCACACCCTCTCCTTTTCCGGCACCCCAGGGGACATCCTGACTGCAGGCCGTCATGCCGGCAAGCAGCAGCCCGAAAAGCATGCTTTTTTGCAAAAGTTTCATGATTATATTGTTATGTTGGTTTATAATCTAAATATTTACAACAAAAATATTGTAGTCAATTAACCTGTCGGCATATGCCTATTATGTCGGGTTATATTCACAAATTTATAAATTAAATAGGAATATAGCCAAATACACGGGAAAATTGAACTTACAATAATCCTATTTGACCAAAATTATCTATTTTTCCAATCCTTATCTCCAATATGCCGTTTTCTAAATCGTGTCTGCTTACAGATTAACCGCCACACCGAAATTAATATTGAAAATATTGAACCGGAAATTTGCTCCTGACGTGAATCTGTTTCCTGATCTTTCCCCGTCCACCATCTGCTTCTCTTTTTTAAGATAAAAACCGAACACACCGAAAGAAACATTAAACGACACCGGATCCAGTATGAAAACACTCACGCCCGGAGAGAAATTAAGGGCTGCCTGCATAGAGGTCGTGTGAGTGTTCTTCATCACGCCTCCATAAGGACGATTGAAATCTGAAGAGCCCGAAGAGAAAGCCAACTCCACTTCATTAAACACCCCGAAGCGCCCCCTGCGGGCAATTCCGAAATATTGATTGAATGTGACAGCCGCCGTGTAAGACTCGCTCCTGTACAATATGTCTTTAAGATTAAAGCCCATGTCGTCGTCGATATCAACATTAAACGAACCTATATTGGCACGCCCTGACGTGTAGCTTAGCCTCATCCCGACAGACATGTTATTACCTATAAAATATGAGAAATAAGGACGAATCGAAAACATATGGCCGGAGAAATCAATGTCGGAGATAAGGTCGAGCACTTCAAGGTCGGAAGTCGAGAATTCCCCATATGATGCAGTCACTCCTATCGACCATATCCCTTTGGGGATAAACAGATAATTGAACAATCCTCGATTGAACCGGCCAAAATTTCGGTCGCGAAGCACCATCGGCACAGTGTCGCCTCTGAAAAGCACTTTCTCATTCAGATCAACATGCTCTTCTACGCCGGTAACCGTGCCGACCGATTCAAGCCGCGCCTGAGGCGCAGGCAAAGTTGCTCCGCTGAGAGTGCGAGCCACATTATCCGACATCGAATCCGGCACCCACACATATCTTCCGCCCGACTCCGAAACAGACACATCTCCTACAGGCTGCTCCGCATCAGGAAACTCTTCTACAGTTGGCGCTACTTTAATAGACTCCGACACAGAAGGCGTTGACTCTGAAGAACCTACCACGGAAGAATCTTCAGATGAAGCATATAACGACGATACCTCGACAGAAGGCCCGGACCCTACCACAGAGTCTTTTCTGACCACCACCTCGCGACGAGTGATAAAATCTGTGCGAGTGATCACCTCAGTGCGTATTATTGTGTCGGTGGTAACAATTGTGTCAACCTTCACCACGCTTCCGCTCTTACGGATTGCCTCAGAACCCACATCCTGAGAGCGGGAAGCAAGAGTGGCGAAAGCCACGAAGAGAAGCATTATATAGACGATTCTTTTCATAACTTTCACAAATAAAACGACACTCCAAACTGAATGGAGAAAAGGTTGATTCTAAAATTGGCAGACTTGGAGTTACGGCGCGACACATATATCTGGTCTTTTATCGCCTTGGTGGCCGTGTAACTGAAGCCGAGCACTCCTATGTTGACTTCAAGAGCCGAATAGTTATTCAGAAAAATGCAAAGCCCCGGGGCGAGTCCCACGTCAACCGAAAGGTTACGCTCATAAGTGCCTGTAAGATCAGTTCCAATCCCTGTGGTCAGTTTCGACTGCCCGCCGCCAAGCTGAATCTGCATTTCGTTAAAAAAACCGAATCGCTTCGACTTTCCTATCGAGAAATAATTGCGGGCCATGGCAGTGAAATAATAATTATGAGAGAGGCGATAGAGATGGTCTAAGCTGTAATCGGTCTCCGAATCCAGAATAATGTCGGCGCTCTCAAGTTTTGTGAGCGACCTCGCATAAGCGAAACGCCCGCCCACCCCCAGGTCGGGGGCCGCCACATACATAAGCATGGGAGAAATCTTAAAGCTATAAGTGTCGCCAGATATTCCTTCAAAAATCAAGAACTGATATTTGTTCTGGCTCGATTGGGAATAAGACACCGACAAGCCTGTGACCCACTGCCCTTTGGGCACAAACACCACCGACTCTATGTCGCGCGAAAATTCCATAATCCGCTGCCCGTCTGCACCTCCGGCCTCTGAAGCCACAGTGTCGGCAGACATTCCCTCAGACACTGACAAGAAGTGTCCTTGCGCTAAATTCTCATGCGCGTGAGCCACTGACGGAAACACCGCCAATGCCAACAGAAGATATAGTATTATGCGAAACATAAGGCAAAGTTACAAAAAATGCCGTAAAAAGTTACTTTTCACGGCAAATAATCTGACTTGATGTTTCATAAATGTCCGTTTCCGCATTAAATCCGGAACGAAATACATTCACCGGACATCAAAACACATATCCAAACCCAACGTTGAGATAGATCGGATATAACGGAAAGCTCACGGTATTGAACGATGATTCAAAAACATCGTTCAATCCCCATTCAAGGTTAGCATTGACCACAAGATGCCTATAGGCTGACCATGACACGCCGCCTTGAAGACCCCACTGGAATTTTCTTAAATCTCCACCGAAATCATATGAGGCCTTCGAGTCATCTTCAAAAACATATTTGTTGCCTGTAGGGTCTCCCTCCCTAAGATATCCGTCATACACATATCCGTCGAAATTGTTGTCGAAAGCAAAACCAAGATAAGGGCCGAAGTTCACTTTCAGCCGCCTGTTGATTTTATATACACCCGTGGACGGAACCCTCACTGCCGACAAACTCAGCCTGTCAATCTCTGAACTTAAATTGAAAAACACTTCAATCGCCGGCACATATGCCGCTCCCGAAAACATCTACATAACCGACTCTCGGGGCGATCAGCAGGTGGCTCTCAACAAAGTTATGAGAATCATATGGGAAGCAGACTCCACTATTGAGGTAGAACCGGGATGGTCTCTGCCTGTGAAAACAATATTACCCTTAACCATGATGATGGTCACTCTCCCCGATGCTGATGGCAACAAGCAGCAGCTCCCTACTCTTCTTAATGAAGTGCTTAAAGAAGTGACATTCGGAGAAGACGGCTCTGTGACTGCAAAATATGCCGACACAAAACAAGAGGGATGGCCGGCTGTGACTTCTCCCAAGGGTTTTGCTCAATATGTGGTGAAAGAAGACGGCACATTGCTTCTCTTCCTCAACCCGCAGTCAATAATAGCATCTGCTCTTCCCGGTCTGAATGGGTCAACAAAAGCCATCGACCCTTCTGCCATTGTAGAGGGCTTGCTCACAACTGTTGTACCTATGATTTCAAACGGAATTCCTGTGCGCTATGGCAAATGTCTCGCCTTGGATGAAGAGGGACAGATTATCTATAATGAAGACGGTGCCCCCACGTTCGACACTGATTCTTCCAACGTGTCGTTCTATCTCGACAACGAAACACTCCTTCCCATTCTGAAACTCGCAGCCCCAATAATCTCTGATGACGATATTATAAATTCAATCGTAGAGATTGCCCAAATAGACCCAATTATGGGAAGCATGGCAGAATCGCTTCCCGGGATTCTAAAATCACTCCCCGGAGTAATCGACACCACAACAGACATCCAGTTAGGTTTGAACCTTGTGAAGAAATAATAATCACTGAAAAGTTAAAAAGAGAACAGGATTCCGGACAGTCCGGAATCCTGTTCTCTTTTTTGGCATTCCAAATTCAGGTTATTTCTTCTTTTTGTTGAGCAGGTCTTTGAGCGAGTTGAGGGCAGAGCCGTCATTCCCGCTATCCTGCCGGGTGGAACTTCCGGTCGACGCAGGGGTGTTTCCCTGAGAAGAGGAAACATTTTTGCCTGTGTTTTCCATCTTAAAGCCCACGCAAGCCCCGTCATAGCTGTCAAGTATTGTGCCGAGGGTCTTGGCAATCGTCATGCCGGAGAACTTTCCGACAGTAGAAATAATCTCTTTGAGCTTAGTGGCGTCAAACATGAGATTGAGATTCTTTCCCGTTTTCTCTACATAGGCGGTGAACTGTCCCACTTTCATGCCCATGGCCATGAGATTGAAAGTGAAAGTGCCGTCGCCATCGTTGCGGGTCACTGTGCCTGAAAGTTTTATTCCTTTCACTGTCATTATGTAAGAAGCGTCGTCGTTCACCACAAGCGTCATTCCCGTGAGCCCATACTGCTCATAATAAGGCTGAAGCTTAGTTTCGAGGGCAGCTGCTCCTGCCACACCCCCTGCTTTCTGCAAAAAATTGTCACTTTTAAACGTCACAGCCGGGCCTGTCGACACATAATCGCCTACAAGGTCTTCCAAAGTTATGTCTGACTTGGAGAACACACCCTCTATAAGATTGCCGATAGTAGACGACACGTCGCCGCCGGCGCCCCCAAGGCCCTTCAGAATGTCTGACAGGCCCTGGGCATTGGCAGTGGCCCCAGCCATCAAGGCGAGAGCCACGAGTGATACTTTAAGCTTCTTCATGCTTTTTCCTGGTTGTTTTAGCCGGCTTTGCCGCCTTCTTAGCAGACGAAGTCTTTGCCGGCTTCGTTGTCTTTGCTGTTTTTGATGTTTTTTCAGTCTTCTCCTTGGCCGGTTTCACCGTCTTGGCTACCGTTTTCACAGCCGTTTTTTCAGTTTTAGGCTCTGCCGGAGAATCTGACTCCTTTTTGACACGCTTTCTTGGTTTGGGTTTAACCATGCGAAGCACCTGCGCCGTGCGCGACGGTATATACATCTTCAGCCATCCTTTCCCTGAAGGTGAATAAAGCGGGTCGGGAGTGGTGAAATGATGCACCGAGTCGTCTACAAGCCCAAAGCCGCCGAAATCTTTGGAATCGCTGTCGAGAGCCACCTCGTATTCTCCGGCCGGGGCAAGAAATCCGTAGCCGTCGAAACTCTTCGTCGGATTCCAGTTGAACACAAAGATAAGGTCGCCCCTTCTGAAAGCAAGCACCTGGTCGTCATCTTTTTCCCAAAGTTTTTCAACCGGGAGCGACTGGAAGTCATACACACCCGACACCTGCTCAACCATTGCGTTATCGAAGGCATTGAGAAAACTATATTTAAGGTCTTCCCGGTCTACCAGGTCCCACTGGCGACGCGCATACTTATAGCTCCATCCGTTACCTTCACGCGGGAAATCAATCCACTCCGGATGACCAAACTCATTACCCATGAAGTTAAGATAACCGCCGTTGATGGTGGCAAGAGTCACAAGGCGTATCATCTTATGGAGCGCCATCCCTCTTTCCACCGTAAAATTATTGTCGCCCACCATCATATGCCAGTACATCTCTTTGTCGATAAGACGGAAGATGATTGTCTTGTCGCCCACCAGAGCCTGGTCATGGCTTTCGCAATAAGAAATGGTCTTCTCGTCGGCTCTACGGTTAGTGAGCTCCCAGAAAATAGAGGTCGGATGCCAGTCCTCATCCTTCTTCTCCTTTATCATCTTGATCCAATAGTCGGGTATTCCCATGGCCATTCGGTAGTCGAATCCTATGCCTCCGTCTTCAAACTTCACAGCAAGGCCGGGCATTCCGCTCATCTCCTCAGCAATAGTGATGGCTTTCGGATTTACCTCGTGAATCAGCATATTGGCGAGTGTAAGATATGTGATGGCGTTCGGGTCTTGGTTGCCGTCGTAATAATCGGCATAAGAGCCAAATGCTTTTCCAAGCCCATGGTCGTAATAAAGCATAGAGGTCACTCCGTCGAATCGGAAGCCATCGAACTTATACTCCTCAAGCCAGTATTTGCAATTGGAAAGGAGGAAATGAAGCACCGAATTCTTGCCATAGTCAAAGAGCAGCGAATCCCAGGCGGGGTGTTCGCGGCGTCCGTCGCCATAGAAATAAAGGTCATAAGAGCCGTCGAGACGTCCGAGTCCCTCCACTTCATTCTTTACAGCATGTGAATGCACGATGTCCATGATCACCGCTATTCCAAGCCTGTGAGCCTCATCAATCAGACGGCGAAGGTCGTCGGGCGTGCCGAAGCGGGAACTCGGCGCATAGAAACTCGACACATGATATCCGAAAGAGCCGTAATATGGGTGCTCCTGAATGGCCATAATCTGGATAGCATTATAACCATCGGCGGCGATGCGCGGAAGCACCTTCTCGCGGAACTCGTCGTAGCTGCCTACACCTTCCTCCTGCTGCGCCATGCCTATGTGGCATTCATAAATGAGCAACGGCTTCACATCCGGGGTGAATTTTTTAACCTTAAACTTATAGGGAGTTTTCGGCTCATAAACCTCGGCTGAGAATATCTTTGTTTCTGAATCCTGCACCACCCGGGTGGCGTATGCGGGTATTCTTTCACCCTGTCCGCCGTTCCATGTCACAAGCATCTTATAGAGGTCCCCCTCTTTGAGTGCGTCGTCAGGCAAGACAAGTTCCCAGTTACCATTGTCAAGGCGAGTCATTTTATAGGCATCTTCACATTTCCATTCAGAGAAAGTGCCTATAAGCCAAATCTCAGTGGCATTGGGGGCGTGTTCCCTGAAAACCCATCCACCTTCAGGAAGCCTGTGCAGGCCATAATACTTATAGGCATTTGCAAAATCGGAGATAGAACCGCCGCTGGCGGCTGTAAGCTCTTCAAGTTTATTCACTACATCCTCGTGGCGCCCTTCAATGGCAGGAGCAAACGGCTCAAGCCACGGGTCATTGCGCAGAATGGCTAATTTCTTTTTCATCAATTCATACGAATATCCAGTCTGTAATGGCACAAGACACATTTCAGACTGAGGGTTATATATACTATCTACTTATTAAACGTATTTGCTATGCTTTTTGTTATTTTTTGACTTCGGATTGCGCAGTGATGTCGGCTTGGCATGATTTTTAGGGGCTTTCCGCCCGAATTCCTCAGGGTGCTTTCGCTTAGGCGGCAACGGTTCATCAAGCCGGAAGCAGCGGCGCAGCGCATTCCTTATTTCCTCTGCGCTATCCCCGCCTTCCTTGAGAGCTGCTATTACCCCGGCCACATATTCATCTTTTGTCTTATACCCCAGAAGCCGGGCCACCCCACAGTCGCTAAGCATTGGTTTATGATTAAAAACCTTCAGTATGGAAGGATAGTCGCCGTTGTTCAGGAAATCCT
>ERZ778512.1735-NODE-1735-length-13222-cov-5.785600_pt1 | contig 13222 bp, 15 predicted proteins | sample MGYA00510346_ERZ778512 | MGnify/ENA primary metagenome ERZ778512 (study PRJEB29527, sample SAMN07138962) | mouse gut metagenome | material: feces | host: mouse | place: China:Nanjing | collected 2016-01-25 ...
GGTGGATTTATCAGAATACAAGGCTGAAAGAATCGACATCAAAGTTCTGAACTCTCAAAAGCTCTATTTCGATAAACTCTATCGAAATGGACTGAAGCCTGTACTCATATCCGACAACTACTATCTTGACAAGGATGATGCTCGAAACAAGATTATCCTGAACAAAGTGGCTACTGGCGCCGCACATGAGCAATCGGATGATCAATATTTCAAGGATCTTGACGAGCATTTCCAAATGTTCCAACAAACATTTGGTCCTGACTGGGATATTAAAGCGCTCTTTTCGGAGTGTTGTGCCAATACTGTAGAGATAGCCAATAACGCATCAGCCGCTTTTGAAACGGATAGAAACTTCATGCCTAAATATGACATGACCCCAGAAGAAACTGAAAAGTATGGCACATCACACAATATGTTCACTCAGCTTCTTGAAGATGGCCTGCAACGTCTTGTTCCGGCAGAAAAGCGTGAACAGTACCGAGAACAAATGGAATACGAGAAGTACATTATCGAATCCACCAATAACGTGGATTACCTTCTCGTGCAATACGACACAGTCAACTGGTGTCGCCGTAATGGGATTCAGGTTGGGTGTGGCCGAGGTTCTGCTGCCGGATGTCTGCTTCTCTATCTGTTGGGCATTACTCTGATTGACCCTATAAAATACAATCTCATTTTTGAACGCTTCCTTCTCCCGGAACGCGCCGGACTATATCAATCCGATACGACAATTATCGGTGAAGATGTTGAAGCTGATTGCTATACGGAAGTCCATCTTTCTAATGGTCAGACCCTCAAACTTTTCAACGATGCAGAACTGCTTGTGGTCAGACAAAGAGAAGAGAATCCTATCAGAATCTATGCTGATGAACTTCAAGAAGGAGATGACATCCTTTTTGACAACAAAGACGAATTATTCACACTAAATGAATTAGATATATGACAATCACCGCAGAAATGAAGACGGCCCTGGATCTCATTGAGAACACCAAGCAGCCTGTCTACATCACCGGTAAAGCTGGCACCGGCAAAACGACGTTGTTGAGATACATCGTCTCCAGCATCAAGAAACGGTTTGTTATCACCGCATCCACTGGCATAGCGGCTGTCAATGCCGGTGGCACGACACTTCACAGCCTTCTTCATATTCCTTTCGGATGTCTGAATGAATCCACCAACATGGGTGGCCTGCCGCCAAACAAAGTGAAGCTCATCAACAGCATCGACGCTATCATTATTGACGAAATCAGTATGGTACGTCCGGACGTGTTGGACTTCATCGACCGAAAACTCCGCGCATATCGTGTGTGCGACAAGCCTTTCGGGGGACTTCAGATTATAATGTTCGGAGACTTATACCAGTTGCCGCCGGTGGTCAAATCTGAGGAACAGACAATCCTCAATCAGTTTTACAAAGGCCCTTATTTCTTCTACGCCAAGGTATTCAAAGAAATCGGGTTTACTATGGTAGAACTGACCCACATCTTCCGTCAGAGTGATCCTAAGTTCATATCCATTCTGAACAATATCCGCTCATATCGCCTAACGCCTGATGATATGGACGACTTGGCAGAACGTCGTGACAAGAACAACTCAGGACGATATGATACAACCGCTATCCACATCTGCACCCATAAAGCCGAAGTTCAGAAAATCAACAACTCTTTGTTGGGAGAGGACATCCATACATTCAAGGCTGTGCTAAAAGACAAGTTCAATCCCAATGCAGCTCCGTGCGACATGGAACTGAATATCAGCGTCGGTGCCCGCGTGATGATGCTTGTGAATGACCATAACGTAGGCTACTGCAATGGTTCTCTCGGTTATATCACAGACATCACGACAAAAGAAGATGGCACTCCCATCGTGACTGTTTCTCTCGACAACGGCATACAGACATCGGTGGAGCCATACAAATGGGAAGCCAACGAGTATAAGGTTGAAGATAAAAATATCGTCAAGACAACCGTAGGTAGCTGCACTCAGCTTCCGCTTTCTCTGGCATGGGCCATCACAATCCATAAATCCCAAGGTCTGACTTTCGACAAAATCATCGTACATACCAAACGTACCTTCTGCCCCGGCCAGATATATGTAGCACTGAGCCGCTGTACTTCTCTGGAAGGTATAACCTTGGATTCGTTCATCACGGCCAAACACATATTCCCCGATGATGAGCTAGTAGCCTTTGAGAAAGCAATGGTAGAATCCAATAATGTATTCACCGAAGAAACATATAAGGCACTCAACGCATGAAAGTAGTAAGTGTAAAACAAACCAAATCAACGAAGCCGGTCAAAGTTCTTGACTGCTTCGTTGACAGCGGTTATCTTCAAGGAGATTCCGGTAGCCTTCCTGATGTAGATACCGACTTTGAGTCTCTACGACTTCAGGATGTCCGCTCATATATGGAACGCCGCTACAATTCGGAAAACAAGACCCGTGTTTTCATGGCCGGTACATTTACCACCATGAAAATAAAGGCTGTGATTAAGGATGTTGCCCGCGTTCACCGCATACCTCCCAGCATTACAAATTACATGACCGCCATCATAAAAGAGGATGGACTTGATTTCTCCGGCTTTATGATGCTGGCTGCTAAGGAGCGTAAACTGGCGAAATTTATCAATGACTATCCTCAGGTATTTGAAGATATTCGCACGTTGATGTTCCAGCCTCGTTCATCATCTATCCATGCTTCGGCTCAACTGATTACTCCGTCTCAAAAAGATGGGGTTGAGATGGAGTGCTTCGACTATACGCCCATTAAGAAGATTGATGGCCAGCTCGTTTCAGAGTTTTCCGGATATGATCTTGATGAGTGCGGATTGCTGAAGAATGACTCGTTGGCCACAAAGGAACTTTCAAAACTTCGTCAAGTAATCGAAATCTGCAATGCTCAGTATGGCACAGATTTATCTCTGGAAAAACTCGCTCGGAGCAACTGTGATGACTCAAAAGTATTCGACCTTCTTTGCAAGGGCTATACTCAGAACGTATTCCAGATGTCTTCACGAGGTATGACAAAATTCCTTATGGAATTACAGCCTCAGAATATTGAGGATTTGATTGCCGCCAACGCTCTTTTCCGTCCGGCCACACTGAATAGTGGTAGTACCGATGCTTTCATCGACCGCAAACATGGCGAAGTGGCCCCTACCTATCTATGGGGGACATACGATGCCATGAAGAACACCTATGGTGTACTATGCTATCAGGAACAATTGATGCAGATCGCATTAAAGGTTGGTAACTTCTCTCTCGGTGAAGGTTATAAGCTCATCAAATTTATCTCAAAAAAGAAGCAGGCAAAGATTGATGCTATGAGGGATAAGTTTATGAAAGGAGCTGAGAAGAACGGGTGTCCCAAAGAAGATGCAATCGCCATCTGGACTTTGTTTGAGAACGCTGGTAGCTACTGCTTTAACCGCTCCCATGCCACGGCCTATGGTGTAACAGCCTACGCCGGAGCCTATCTGAAGGCCCATTATCCTACACCGTTCTACACCATCGCTCTCCAGTGGGCCGATGATGATGAGCTTGTAACGTTGATGAGTGAAATGGAAGAGTGTAGCTCAGCCCAGGTGGTGGCACCGGACATCAACAACAGTGAAAGCACTTTCCATACCAACTATGACACTAATGAAATATTCTGGTCGCTCACCAGAATCAAGCAGCTTGGCGCAAAGGCTGTGGACTGGATAATCAACGAAAGAAGCCAGAACGGCCCGTTCACTGATATTGACAATTTCATAGACCGGATTTTCAAATATAAGTTCAAGGTATATAAATACTGGGATGATCCTGACAACGAAGAAGAATTTCAGAAATGCCCGGTAAACGCTCGCCACGTCCGCAATTTGATTCTATCCGGATGCTTTGATAAAATAGAAAACGCCCAATCCGTAATCGAGCGTTACGCTATTATTGAAAAGGCAGCCAAGCGCCTCGGCTTTGAAATCACAGAAAAAGACTTTCCCACAGAACTGGTAGGAAAACATTATTTCTGGAGCCAACAGCAGATAGAGCTGTCCGGTATCGGTGCAATAGATTACAAGCGTATCTATGACAATTCCGAAATCAAGCCTCGTATCAAGGGCCGTGCAAAATATACCACTCTCAGGGAAATTGCCGACCCCGACAAGGAAGAGGAAAAAGTAGCAATCTGTGCTACCGTAGCAGAAATCTCAGAAAATAAATTTGAGAGCAAGAAAACCGGCCACACAGAGACTTTCTGCAAAATAACTCTCCAGCAGAATAATGATACCTGTGCGATGGTTATTTGGCCGGAAGAATACGCTATTCTTCGTGGCGAGCTACTGCAAGCCAAGAACAGACTGGTGATTTTCAACGGCTTTGTGAAATACAGCGACTACTCAGGTAAAAATGAAATATGGCTCAACAAACGCTCACAACTTCAAGTATTATGACAAGTAAACCTATAATCCTCGCCATTGTCGGCGCCTCAGGAAGTGGCAAGACATCACTGTCTCTCTTCCTTCAAAAACGTCTCAATATCCCAACCATCGTTTCATACACCACACGTCCTATGCGCGATGGGGAAGTAGATGGCGTTGATCACATTTTCGTAGGGATTGAAGACTGTCCGGATTTCCGAGAAACATTCGCCAGTACCATCTTCGGAGGATTCCATTACTGGACTACTCCGGCCCAATTTGATGGGAAGGACATTATGTCCTATGTGGTGGACGAAAAAGGATTGCAAGACCTTCAGGACGGTTGGTCTGACAAATTCGCCATCATCTCGATTCTGGTGAAACGCTCGGAAAATCCAACTGATGCCGCCCGTCAAGAGCGAGACAGGGACAGAAACCTCAATCCGGAGGATAGCTATGATGTTGTCCTTGACAACATCTCAACAATACAAGACTTCTATCGTCAGGCAATCCTGAAGATAGGTGAACAAATCTCCTTAAACAGAAAATAATCATGGCCGCACCTAAACAAGAAAAAAATCCGATAGTGTTCTTTACTATCGACTTTGAGACCGGTGGTTTGAAATGTCAGACCTCGGCTTGCACCCAAATAGCAATCCATGCCACCCGTCTCGATACATTCGAGCGTATCGGAACCTTCGTAAGATATATTACACCATATCGACGGAAGGAAATCGCCGGAGTTGGTGCCCCAAAGCGGAAGACCCTCAAATCCAAATACGAGACTGATGAAGCTCCGATGATGGATTATGAGGCAAAGGCACTTGAATATTCGGCAATCACGATGAAAATGCTGGAAGACCAAGGGCAAGACATCGTTCAGGTAGCTCAGGAGGCTCTAAAATTCTTCCAAGATCATACCCCAAAAGGAGGCAGAAATGCCAAACCATTCTTGGTCGGTCAGAACATAGAGTTTGACAAAGGCTTCCTCATGCAGATGATGGAATATGCCAGTCTGACTAAAGACCTCTCGAAAGTACTTCGGGGCCATGAAGACTTTTACGGCCATTGGCAACCCGATGTACTCGACACGCTTATCATAGGACAAATGGCTCTCAGTCATCTGCCGGAAGTCAACTCATACAAACTCGAAATTATGTGCGAAAATCTTGGTATAGAGCTGGATGATGCGCATGATGCCGATGCCGACGTGACAGCAACGACTAATGTACTGGCGGTAGCAACACGCAGAATGAGAAATACGGATGAGGGTGACGGTGGCACTGATATAGCCCTATCCAAAACTCAAAAAACTCGCAAACACTTCAAAATATAATGGAAGAAAACGACATCAAACCAGTCGGTGGGCCTGAGCCGACAGTTATCTTCAGACAGGAGTCAGACCGAGACCTCTATGAAATTCGTAATCCGGAAATCAATGAGAGCTTGATAAAGATAACCGGCTATGATCTCCAGTTTTGGTTCAATCCAAAATACTTGAAAACAGTGGAAGACATTGAAGCCGCCTGTAATGGGGTTCACAACTTGTTCCGTGAACTTATTATGGAACAGATGCTCGACAAATCAAAACAAAAGCCTCAGGAATAGTCTATTCATAAATAAAAAACTCCTATGCCTCGACTCTTCGTTGGGGCATAGGATTCACAAATTATTTAATGAATAGTCAGAACACTCTTACAGACGCGGAAATAGCATTTTGTGAGTTGTACATCAATGGTACTGCTCCATACGCTGGCAATCCGGCCAAATGCTATCAAGATGTGTTTCCTGAAAAAGCATCAAAGGGAAGAGGGGCGGCTATCAGATTGCTCAACCAACCCCATATTCAGAAATACATCGAAGAATTAGAGGCCATGAACGCTTTCGATGCCAAGCGCAAGAGAGAATATCTGGCCCGACACCTTGAAAATATCATTGAGGAAACATCCACGGCAGAATATTCAGACCGCCGTGGCGTCGCAATGTCTCCAGCCGCCTTACGCAGTGTATGCGTTCAAGCGATGAAGCTATATGCTGACCTATACCCTGTGAAGGAGGCTCAGGTCAGCAAGCTCAATATAGAAAATAATGGTGAGGGCGGTATTACCTTCAACGTAATAGTCCCGAATCAGTCGGCAGAGAAAGGAGACAAGGAATAATGGATCAGGTATGGACTTTTATCATCAGCCCCATAGCCGGAGCTATCGCCGGAGGTTTGATGACGTTTCTGTTTTATCCTCAGGTAAAGAAGAATAAGGATCTTGAGAATGAGGAAAAAGAGATCAATAATGAAGCGAATCTTGCTGAAGAGTGGATGAAACTCTATCAGGAAGAACGGAACGAGTTACTTGCAGCGCACAAAGAACGTGATGAGATTGTGGCTGCTAAGGACGCCAAGATTGACGAGCTTTACGAACAAATCTCAAAACAACGTGACTGCAAGGCCGATCTTTCAAAAGAAAACGCCACGCTACAAGTAGAAAACACAAGGTTGTGTATGCTGAAATGTGAGAAACCCAATTGTCCGCATAGACAACCGCCAACAGGATATTAAAATGAATACCGGTCAAAAAATTACAATTATCCCATCTTTTGCTCTTCAAGAATTACGCCTTGATGACTTGGTTGGCCGAGAGGCCATATTGGTTGAAGAAGATTTACTCCCGAAACACCTTGGCTGGTGGGTGGCTCTCATTGGCGAGGAATATTTGGGAGAACGAGAATGGTTTATTCCTCTAAGTTCTATAGTTGAATGACAATAATTAAATTAGGAAGCAAGGGCACCGATGTCAAGACTCTACAACAAAAACTGAATCTTGCGGTCGATGGCATATTCGGCCCCATAACAGATGAAGCAGTAAAGGCTTTCCAAATATCAAAAGGCTTGGTTGCCGATGGTGTTGTCGGAAATAAGACGTGGGCCGCACTTGGGATTACGACTCAATCCCAGCGTTTTATCAACGAAATTATAATCCATTGTTCAGCAACGCCGGAAGGACGTGATTTCACGGTTGCTCAAATTAAGGCGTGTCATCTGGCCCGTAAATTCAATGACATAGGCTATCATTATGTGATTTATAGAGATGGCTCGATTCATATCGGTCGCTCAGAAGCATTGGTAGGAGCCCATGCAACAGGCCACAATACAAATTCCATTGGCATTTGCTATATCGGCGGCTATGCTGCTGATGGCAAGACATGCAAAGACACTCGTACTCCGGCCCAGAAGACAGCTCTCATTTCCCTTATTAAAACTCTCATTGCCAAATATCCAACAATTAAGAAAGTGATGGGGCACCGCGACACATCACCGGATCTGAATCACAATGGTATCATAGAGCCGTTTGAATACATCAAAGGTTGTCCGTGCTTTGATGCAATCCCTGAATATCAAAATTTGCTGAAATGAAAAATATATTGTGGGTGCTGCTATGTGTGCTCGCGTTACTGTTGGGTTATAGCTGGGGGCATCATTCGTCCCCGGCTATCTCCGCAACGCAAACACAGGTTGTAGATACGGTATATGATACTATTCCATATTATCATCCGGTTCCCAAAGACAGCACCGTTCTCAGATACAAAACCATCACGGTCCCACGTATAGAACATGTGACTGACACGACCAGTGTAGAAGTCTATGACACCATTCAAATCCCTATTACCCAAAAGGAATATAAAGATTCCACGTACCATGCGTGGGTAAGCGGTTATGAGCCAAATTTGGATAGTATATATGTGTTCCCCAAGACAGTAACCATCACAAAAAATAATGTACAAGTAATTAACAAGCGATGGGGAATCGGCTTTCAACTTGGGGTAGGATATAATGGCACAAAGGTTACGCCCTTTGTTGGCATAGGGGTCAGCTATAATCTTTGGAATTTCTGATAAAAGACCCGGAAATCGCAAACCCTCGGTTTTGAGCATGGCTATTCTTTCATAAAAAACATCAAAAGAACAGTTATGGAACTACTCATCAAAGACCGCATTTTCTTCGCAAAGCTCCTGCCTGAGTGCAAGAACTTCCTGGAGTTCAACCTCAAACGGAACCTTCTGAAGAAAATCGAAATAACCGAAGCCGACAAAGAAAAATACGAAATCTCACAGAACGCCGAAACCGGCACCATCCGCTGGAATCCCAAGACAGATTCCGAGAACCCGCTGGTGGTTGACTTCTCAGCCGACGAACTCGCACTCATCAAACGCGGCATCGAGGCCATTGACGGCCAGCCTCTCCCCGACGAACTTTGGCAGACTGCCGAGAAGATCTGGGATGCAGCCAGTAAATAAGTGATCTATTCATGTGTGTGATAATACGGGCCGTACCAGTCAGTGGGTGCGGCCTTTTCTAATCTAATCGAATATGAATGAGCCAAATAGAAAACAAGAATATCCCGACATTTGACATTGACCACATTTATATCGTTGACCGGGATGATGACAATGCAAAACGCCGTATGCTGTTGGAGGCTTTTGTGAAGAAAGTATCTATAAGTAAGGAGGGGGTGGTCAGATTCCATTTCCAGATGGCTGGTGAATCCGGTACAGTCGAATCTGATTTGCTTAAAATCTATTATGATGTGGCAACATATCGCTCCAAAGATCAGGTCGTAAAACAGACATACGAACTTGTCAGTGATCTCCTTAACAAACTCGGCATACCGACTACATTATACAACTGCTTCAAAGCCAATATCAACAGCTCCCAATTTTTAATCCCCAAAGGCTTCATTATCAACGATGCCTTCATGGTTGAGCCGATAGAATTTCCGGAATCATGGGATTTTGAGCGGTCTATGCAAATTAACGAGAACAACGGGATCAAAACTGTGGTATTCTCAGATTGGAGCCATAATGCCAATTTTAAGGGCAAACCTATTGAAGAAATCTACCCGACAAGAGAAGATGCTCTGAAAGACCACCAGATAAAGGTTTTAAGACTGACCGGCAAGGAGGACGCAGTGTAATGTTGGTCAAAGGTCTGAAAGCTCCTGAAAATCTTACAATCAATTTCGCCCCCTCTCCACGTCAATACGAGATGTGGAAACTCCTTCAGCCTAACTATTGCCCTCATTGTGGCGGCGAGATTGAACTGATAGTGGTTTCCCATGACGAGAAGGGGTTGCCGGTCCATGCTCCGGAGTGTAAAAAATGTCACTCACGAAAACTGCCCCAGATAATTCTTGGCGGTGGTGCCGGTGGCGGTGGTAAGAGTTTTGTGGGCAGCGCTTGGATTGTCAGCAGTTGTTTGAGATTCCCGGATTCCCGTGCTGTCGTGGCTCGAAAGACACTTAAAGCCCTGAAAGGTTCCACATTCAACACTATCAAACTGATATTGCGGTTATGGGGACTTATTCAGGACGAGAATTATAAAATCAACAATCTGGACGGTATCGTAACGTTCTACAACGGCAGTACGATTTCATTGATAGAACTTGAAGATCTCCCATCAGACCCGGAATTTGAAAGACTCGGTTCTAATGAATGGGGCTTTGGGTTTGTCGATGAGTGTTCCCAGGTAAGCGAGAAAGCCGTGGAGGTGCTTTTCTCCCGTCTCCGCTGGAACACCGCAGAAACATTCATCTACCCACGTCTGCTCCTTACTACCAACCCATGTATGAACTGGGTACGCACACGCTTCGTACAAGATGAGAATGGAGATCCGGCTGTATTGGCACCTCACGATGCCTATGTGCCTTTCACGGTATTTGACAACCCCAACAAGGCTTTCGTAGCGACCTATCGTGCATCGCTTGACAAAATCAGCGACAAGGTTACACGAGAAAGAATTTTATATGGTAACTGGGATTTTATCGAAACCAACGAGGCTGCTGCCTATTGGAATTTCGATGGCAATCTTCACCTTATCGACAATCTCAAAGAAAAGATTTACAATCCGTTGAAACCCATAGTGCTTTCATGGGACTTCAATGTGGCGCCCTATATGAGCTGTCTGGCCCTTCAGATTGACTATGAAGGCAAAAATATATATGTGTTGGAAGAAATACTTGGTCGGGCCGAGGACAAGGAAAACAATACGCCTAAACTCGCCGACAAGATTTCCAAGAAATATCAAGCAGAGAAGCATATCGGTGGCATCTTAGTAACTGGCGATCCTGCCGGTCTTTCAAGGTCTACCCAGACTGAGGATGGGGTCAACAACTATACCATCATTAGCAAGCACCTACACAAGTCTCTCAGAGCCAAGCGTCAGCTTCTCACGAAGCAACCGGCTCAGGTTACTCGTCTGGAGTTCGTCAATTCTCTTTTTAATAACTACGATGGCTGGAACATCTGTATTGATATGCGATGCCGCCGGTTGGCCGAAGACCTTATCTATCAGAAAAAACTCCCTACCGGTGAAAAAGAGAAGAAGAAATACACAGATCCAAAACTGGGTATCAAATGTGAGCGTTACGGCCACCTTTCGGACTGTCTGGACTATGCTATTTGTCTCTTGCTGGCAAAGAGCTATTCCAAGTTCCAACGAGGCACAGCAGATGCTCAGACAATAACCACATACACCGGCACAGTCTATGGCAACTTTGATTATTGATACCAGCTATTCATAAATAAAGCATAAAGGAATGTTCCCACGATTTCTCAATAATAATGACTACATAAGCATTGTCACGGAAGAGGCTCTTGAACAGCTTATCCGTGGCAATGAGGAACGGTTGGCACAAGCTGAAGAAGCCGCAGAGCAATCTGTTCTTGAATACCTCACTGAGAATTATGAGGTAGAAGCTGAGCTGGCTGTTGGCAAGAATCTTCTTCCATACAATCCCCATATCACATATCCGGCTGGGGCTCATTTCTATATCAAGGACAAAATATATCAGACTCTCCGTACTATCAATGGTGTCAAAGCTCCGGAAGCAGCTCCATACTGGACAGAATATGAAGACCCGATAGAAGATGAATCGACAATAGAGTTCTACACTCAGCGACGTAGTTATGAACCGGGAGATATAGTCCGTTTTGGAGCCGCATATTTTGAATGTCTTGAATACAATGGTCCTGATTTCGATGACATTCGTGTTCCCGGAGTCAAGGCATGGGAGTCTGTAGAATTTACACCCTGGGAGGCAAATGTCGATTACTCCCAGTGGTCAGTTGTTCTCTACAAAAGCAAATACTACACCCTCATGGTAAATGAGGGAAACCGTAACCTTACAGTTAATCCTGAAGATTCTGACGATTGGGGGCAGATTGGAGATTACACTACCGACTACACTTACGAACTGGCCGACACGGAATATGTCGTATATAGCGGGATTGTATATCACCCGATAATCAACCCCAACGCAGACAAACCGGTTGAAAGTTATAATATCAAGGCTCACGATCCAAGAAATGCCAATCTGAAGAAACATATCCTTAGACTGGCAATCTATGAACTGCATAAGCTGATTTCTCCTACAAACGTAAGCTCAGCTCGCATTACCGATTATCAAACATCTATCAACTGGCTCCGTGATGCCGGCAAACTGAGAATCAATCCTCAGATACCGCGTAAACTGGAAAAGAACGGGCCAACACCTGACTTTGCTGTAGCCACATTCATGCGAAGTTATGATCCTTATGAGAATATGTGGCAAATTTAGTTCCTAACTAAAAGAAAGGAGGTTGATGTGTCTAAGAATGGCGACGGTCCGGGAGGATAGTCGCCATTTTCAATAAGAATACGAACACCATCATCAGCATCGGTGTTATATATATGAACACGATTAAAATTTCTGCTGGGAATATTTGAAGCATTAAGAAAAATATCGTAACTTTGCATCCAAAGAACAGTGCCAGCATCTGCACAAGCAGCAGACTGAGCACTATAATAAGGAAGCCTTGGGAACGCCTGTTAGGCGTTCCCATTTTTTAATTATAAAATGTATATAAAAACAGCGACAACAATAGAAGAACAGATTGCTAAACTCAGGAAGCGAGGTTTGACAATTTCTGACGAAGATAAGGCAAAAGAAATTTTGTCTGATATAGGTTATTATCGTTTGGGCTTCTATTGGTTCCCCTATGAAAAAGGCTATCCTAAGAAGAACAAAAGGAATCATCAGTTTGTGCCGGGAGCAAAATTTGAGGATGCGGTAGCATTGTATTATTTCGATAATGATTTGAGGAATATATTAGCTCCGTATCTACATAGAATCGAGGTTAGTTTTCGTACAAGCATCATATATATCGTTTCCAATCATTATAAAAAGAATCCGACATGGTTTGCTGACCCCAAAATCATTGAAAGTGGGTTTATTGCCGATTTGCCTCGATTCTACAGTGATATACGTAAGAATGAGGCTATAAAACGTCATCATCAGAAATACATCAATGACATTTACGCTCCGGCTTGGAAATCATTGGAGTACATGACTTTTGGGAATATGCTTTATCTCTTTGAGAACATTAAAGATGAAAGTGTAAAAGAGGCAATTAGAAAAAAATTTAATGTTTCAAACCTTGAAGCATTTATAAGCCAAATGAGAACAATACGGACTATCCGTAATGTTTGCGCACATGGTCATAATCTATTCGATCTCAAATTCCATACTCCAATAAAAGTCGGCGAACTTAAAGGTTTGAACGCAATGCAAAGAAGTACAATATCCGGTGGGCTTATTGTGATTGTGTCAATTCTAAAATCTATTTCAGAAAACAGGAGCAAGGAATTGGTCGCAAAAATAAATGGTCTTTTGACAGCGGCAGAATTTGCGTCCCTTCAGACAATCATTTCCCGAATATCTATTACCCCTGCTAAAAGTAAAAAATAAACCAAAGGATGTGGTTAAATACGACCACATCCTTTTTAGTTACCTCAC
>ERZ778512.1741-NODE-1741-length-13177-cov-5.966697_pt1 | contig 13177 bp, 5 predicted proteins | sample MGYA00510346_ERZ778512 | MGnify/ENA primary metagenome ERZ778512 (study PRJEB29527, sample SAMN07138962) | mouse gut metagenome | material: feces | host: mouse | place: China:Nanjing | collected 2016-01-25 ...
TACTGTTCATTCACGTTTGTATATTTCGCAAACAAGTCCTCTTTTTTTGAAACCTCAATTTCATCATCAAGTCTCTGAATGGACAGACCAAAGGCTGTAGCCATAAGGGAATATGGAATCGTAATGCGGTTCTCTTCTACTACATTAGGAATACCCAATATATTCTTGTCGATATATTTTACGTCGGAAAAGTCGAAGATTGGCTTTCTCATACGGTTATCGTAACAACCGCCTCCCGTATATATGGCAGGACGGTTTTGAACTGCATCTCTGAATGCCGACTTCATAAAACCTCTTGATATTGTATCCTGATGAAGGAAATCAGTCAGATTCTTTATAACAGTATCAATATTACCCTTGAATTCCTTAAAGGCATTATTGAACACATCCTTTGGGACATCCTCTAACTCTTTCTTTTTACTGAAATCTATGGTTCTAAAACTATGCCTGTCTTCATATTCAAGAAAGAAGTTAAGACCTTTGGCAATAGACTCAAAATGATATATGTGTGGCTCTCCGTTATCCTCGATAACAAAGAAGGAAATATCAGTAGTACCGCCTCCCATGTCAAGCATGATGCTCATGCCTCTTGGGATACGGGAGTTTGCAGTCAGTGAACGTAATGCCGCATACGCTTCCGGAAGTATAATCAAACCATATTGCATTTTCAAATCTTCCGAGTATTCATATTTCGGAATCATGGAAAGTAACTCTTCGTATGGTGTCGCCAAGAATTTCTCAAAATCGTTCTGAAAAATATCTTCTACCAATCTGATTACCTGAATCAGATAGCCGGAAGCCAATGGCTTCAACCGATTAAATGTAGCCTTGCTTGCAGGGATCCCCATCTGGATAGAAAAATCCATTCCGAATCTCTCCTCCAGTCTAAAAATAATATATGCAAGATACAATACGGTTAAATCCTGAGGCTTTATCTCATAGTCCCACAAATATGCCGAGAAAGTTGCCTGTTTGAAGTATCTGTAAACCATCGGATACTCTACAAGCGATTCCTCATACTGTTTCTTTCTGTAAGCGTAATTCCTTTTAATTCGCTCACATTCAGACTCCCAAGTTCTTATTTCTTTTTTATATTGCGAGATATGCCAATCACGGCGTTCAATAGCTTTATTATACTGTTTCTTCAATAAGGCACACTGATTTAGCCAGCTCTGATATTCTTCTTTTTGCTCTTTTGATGCAATCAGTTGGGAATTTATGGATTCAGGGACAACAGAAACCAAATCTGTTTCTTCTGGTTTGGGAGGGTAAACAGGCTCTACAGGCATAGGCAATCCTAATCTCTTACCACCCATGTGAACCCATTTTCTCTTTCTTTTCTCGTAATCCAATTTTAATTTCTGGCATTTCTTATGCCATATTTTCATCGGATCTGATTTACCCTTCTTTTGTGGCAACGGACGCCCGATTCCGTATAAGTCCTTATAAGGGATAGTCATGGATATACCACCATCAGTGACGAATGTATAAACCGGCTGAGGTGGCATTTTGGGTTCATCTACAATAGGAATATCAGGCTCTACCGGTTGAGTCGGGAGAGTTAATTCACCCGGATCTGCAACAATCTTCTTTTTACGAGCAATAAGGCAGGAGTCCAAATCAATACTGCCATATCGTAAAGTATGGTCTTTATTGATCTGAATGATTGAAGGCAAGGCGTAAACACCCTCTTCCCATTCATAAAATTCATAGGTTTTATGTAATGGGGTATCCGAGTTCTCGATACAGATTTTGGTTTGATGTGTTCCAAAATCAAGTCCTACTGTTATCGCCATATTATCAATTCATTACTACTTTAGATAACGACACAAGAGTGTGTGTTATTATCGGGGGTTGTGATGTGTTTATCTTCTCAAATGCCGCATCTTTGGAAGTGTGCAGCATTTTAAGACGGTTATTGGCCAGTTGAAGTCTGTTTTTGGCTCTGGAAACCTCCTTTTCATCGCTTAGCCATTCGATGTTCTGTTCCTCATCTCGTATGTTTCGTTCCTCTTTCTTTATACGTGCGGCATAATATTCTTTAAGCTGACGGAGGCGCAGTTCTCTTTGAGAGTCATCCTTAATGGCAATCTCAGCCTTTCTTCTGATTACATAATCGGAGATAAAGGCGGTGAAATCACTTTCCATATTGGCACAGGCTTCCGCAGACAAGTTGTCGGAAATATCACTCGTATCCAGAAACTTGGCATTATCCTGAATATCTCCAAATATTTTCATATTGACAACCTCATCAGTTATTGTCATATCTTTGTCAACATTGTATAAGACAGGCACAAGAATGTCTGATGATACCTCCTTGCCCATAATCCTCCTTTTGGTTGATACAGAATACACAGCAAGATAATAAACGCCTTTTGGTATTTCTATCTCCTTCGGGATATGATAGCCTAACTGAAAGGTTTTTCCAATATCTGTTATTGCTTCTTTGAAATGAACCGATGCCGCTATTATTATCGGATTGTATATGTTTACATAGTCGGCATTCTTATTGTCAAAAGCATATTCCTGTTCAAAGGTAAGAACTATCTTCCCTGTTTCTCGGAAATCCTCCAGAATATCCTGCCTATATGCTCTGAACAAATCTTCAAAATCCGAGCCAAGCGGTTGATTGGCTGTTATAAAGTTAGTCAGGACAGTCGGGGTGCTTTTCGGAACGCCGAAAGAATATTCATGGGTATTGACTCGCTCAAACACACAGGTTTTAAGTTTTTCGGCAACGAGCATCCTGACATAGTTTTTCAGTTCCTCTTCCGTGACATATAGTTTTTGGTCTCGGATTTTGCTGATCTCATTCTGGAAATAGATGTCATTGGAAAGCGCATTAGTCATGCCTTCCTCAACTTGATCTAATTGTATCTTTTGATTTTCAATGGCTTTTTCGATGTCTATAATCTTCTTCTCCTGAGCCGCTTTTGACAGGTTCATGCCATAAAGGTCATTCTCAAGTTTAAGAAAAGACTCGGTCATTTCTTCAAGAATCATCTCCAGATCACCGATAACTCCTTGGAATACACCGATACGTTCAAGAAGACGGTCGTATATCAACTCCTGTATTGAATCCCTAACCACAAGATTATAGATATGCACCTGCGCAGCCTTTTGACCGAAACGGTCGATACGACCGATACGCTGTTCCACAACCATTGGGTTCCACGGAAGGTCATAGTTTACCAGATGAGAACAGAACTGCATATCAAGACCCTCCGAACCCACTTCCGTGGAAAGAAGTACGCAAAAATCACGACAAGCCTTGAACTCCTGAATTATCTTCTCTCGCTCTTTTATGTCGCCATGAATGGCAAAGACCTTGTAGCCCATTTTCTGGAGTCGGATTGCAAGGTATCTTACAGTGAACTTAAAGATAGAGAAAACTATAACCTTAGATGCACCGGCAGCCTTGACTCCATTGAAGATTTCGACAAGATTATCTATCTTGGAATCAGGGAGATTATTCTGAGATGACACATCGTTGCAGAAGGCTTCGACATCGCAATCATTATCGGTAAACAACCGATAGCCATTGACACTGCTCGCCACCATACGCTTTTTCTGAATAAGACCAAGTATCGCACCTTTAGGCATTATTTCTTCGCCATAGATGTCGTATTCAACACCGCCTTTACTTTCAAGATAGTTGTCAATTACTTCATCGTAAATCTCTCGTTCTCTTTCCGAAAGACAAATATTTATCTTGTGGGCTTTACGTTCCGTCTGCTGTCTTTCGTCAGTCGATACCTCTCGCTTACGAGTCCTTGAAAACACGTTGTTTATTGAACTCATTGCGGATATATCGCTCTGCAACTGAGCCCTTAAAGCAAGAGAGTCTTCCTTGTCAAGCATCTCTAAGATTTTTTCATACAACGGGATGCCGGAGTACAACTCTTTTACTGTTGAATCAGTGGAGTAGATTAACTCACCAATCTCATGGGTTTCTTTGATTTCGCTGTTAGTCAACAATTCCTTAATGGCAGGCAATGGCTCATTCGCATTAAGCATTGATATTGCTTTTACAAATGGTCTGTTGGCACTTATAAGGTTACGGAACACCTCTTGATTGTCAAAATCGTAAGGTTCAAGAAGGTGCAAAAGGTTATACAAATCGTTCTCACCAAGCATAATAGGAGTGGCGGTAAGAAACACCACGGAATCCGCATAGTCAAGTATGCGCGTCATTCCCCGGTATGTCTGCGTCTCGTTATTACGCATCTTATGAGCCTCATCGCACAAGACAACAGAATATTTGCGTTGAACTGATTGCAAAAACTCTATCAGGGCATTTGTAGGCCCGGTATCATCGTTACTTTTGCTATCATCCTTTCTTTTCGCCCTGATTTTCTCATAATTCAAAATTCCTTTGGCATTTTGAGGATGTGCTTTCAGGTCTTCAACCGCATCATTCAGGGATTCGTATATCTTGAATGAAAGCCCGAACTTTTCTTGTAGCTCGGTCTGCCACTTGATTTTAAGAGAATTAGGACAAACAATCAAGGCTGTCTTAAATTCCTCTCTCGCTTTCAGTTCAAGAAGTATATGTCCGGCTTCAATAGTCTTACCAAGACCGACCTCATCTGCAATGAGGATGCGGCGGGTATGAGAATTGAGGAATTTAAGCAGAGGCTTGAACTGATATGCCTTAAATAAAGTCTTTGATGCTTTTAGCGATGAGATTGTATTGTTATTGGAATTATTGATTTTGTACGTTGTGTTGACAAGCACAAACTGGTCTCGGTTGCCGAAGATTCCCTTGCGTACGCGCTCGAAGGGGTTTTCAATTTCAAAGAATCCGTCAAGATTCTGTTCAAGACAAGTTTCGAGCGATTCATTATATCTTACACGATACAACTGACGTCCACGTGCTGGTGGACATACTTCACATACGACACCTTTTTGTTGTGTCACTATGTTTAGAACAGTATCGCCACATGAGAATTTTGCCATAATTCCTAATAATTGTCAGTAACCGATGATGGTTCTTATTCTCTCACAATATTTTCTACATCAGTCGCTTTGCGAAGGTCTATCCCTCTTGAAGCCCCGTCAACTCTTACGTAATCGACAGAGAATTCTTTGCACTTACGACGAGCCTGACAGGAAGATGCCACACTATAAGGACTATACTTTTCGTATATGTCCAGACCTCTTCCGGGGACGATGCGCCACCCGTCATCGGTCGTTATGGCTCTGTCATGAAAGTCTCTGAAAGTATAGTCAAACTCGATGCCATACTCCACAAGGTCATCCTTGATGTCGTCAAGACGGTCGATAAGTTCAGGTATCTTTTCCTCTTCCTCAGAGGTGTAGAGTTTAATCTTCAAACCCTCTACTGATTCTCTTGTATCAATCAGCATGGTAATGAACTCCATCAGGTTCTTGACCTGCCAAGTAGCACGGATATAAGGATCTTCTACCACAATTTCTTTAGCGTTTGCCAGATATGGAGCAAACAACTTTTCATAAGTTACGCCGGTCTGCCCCATTCTGAAGGAAAGGGTCTTCTGGCGAGTGTCTGATATTCTTTTCCGCTTGGGTTTTGGCGTTTCAGTTGAAGGCTCAGTGTTATTTGCCGAAGTAGAATTGTCGTTGGATTCCTCAGTTGACGGCGTTTCTTCTGCCTCATCAGATGTTTCCTCTACGACTTCATCTATGTTGTTGCTGATACGTTCAAGAGTATCAACGGTTTTTATCTCGCCATGCTGTTTAAGCAGCTCATACTTGAATATCGCAGGCTCGTTGCGGAATGTCTCGTCGATAAGATAGAGCTGATCTTTTACTCGCTTTCGGCTTTCAGCGGCAAAGTCGATAAGTTCGTATGCCTCCTGATCCGTCATGTTACCGTCTGGATAGAGCAGCTTGACCATTCCTGAGAAAGTCTTACGGATTGCAAGGTGGTCACGTTCCGAGAGTGAACCGTCAAACTTGGCGTAATCTTTTAGTTTGTCGGTAAGGTCAAGATTGCGCAGCTCATGAAGAACGGCGGCAATGTAATCTGTAATCAAACCATAACCCTTTGAGAAAGAATTCTTTTTAAGTGTACGGATTTCCCATCCCGGATTGTAAAGGTGAATACGGTCGAGGAATGCGCCCTTGATGAAAGAAGTCGGTATAGACTCAAACAAGTGGCTATTTTTCAACATATAGGGCACAGTATGCTTGGTGTTGCCGACAAATGCCATTGATGCGGAAGCCTCATGCGTTCCCTTGCCACGGTTGAATGATTTGTTGGCAAGATAGTTCTGCATGGTGTCAATCAGAACAGCATCCACGTTGCGCCCCTTCTGCTGCTCAAACTCATCCCATGCCACTACGTCCCAGTATCCTACAAGACCGATATTCTCTTTTTTGCCAGCCATACTTACGAACAGGCGCGGACTTGTCACGTCGCCACCACTGACGAGTACACCGTAAGGAGACAGTTCCTGAAAGACATGACTCTTACCTGTTCCTTTCGGACCCAGCTCCACAAAGTTATAGTTGTTCTCGATATGCGGAAGGAGACGCGCGAGAGTGATGAACTTCTCTCTGCGGTTCATCTTATCGGGATTGAGACCGACGGTGTGCATCAGGAAGTCAATCCACTCCTCTGTTGTAAAGCAACGACGCTGGCTGATATAGTCCTGCAAGTCGATGTTGCTGATTTGGATAGGTTTCAATGTCTGGATTTCCCATCTTACCTTTACATCCTCGCCGGGGATATATCCTATGGTGATGATACACCATACGCCATTGCCCGAGAGAAGTTTCGGATTCTGTGTGACGTACTGTGTACCGATAGGCACTCCGGAAAGACCGAGGTTGGCAAAGGTCGCCTGATACTCGTCGTTCTTTTCATTGAGAGTGACAGTCACCTTGTCAATGATTCGGTAACGGCCATTCTCTCTGATTTTGCCCTTTACGACTTCGGCATCCGCACGGTTCACATAGTTGTTTCGGATTACCTCCTTCACTTTTTCGATGCCCATTTCAATGGCTTGCTGGTCATCGCTGGCACAGTATTGTCCAAGCAGATATTCAAGCACATAGGTAGGTACAGGCAGACCTCCTTTTACGAGGAAAGCCAAATCCTTTCTGACTACTTTTCCAAGAAAGGAGCGCATTATTTTTTCTTGTAGAGTCATATCTTGTTAAAAGTCTTGTTCGATAAATGTATTGTTCTTTACGGTCTCACGTATCAAGGCGTTTTTATCATCGTCTTTGTCCCAGACACGCAGTTGGAGAAGTCCTCCGGTGACAGGCTTGTTGAGCGACAGACTGATTTCATAAACCCTGTTGTTGAGATTTGCCCCATCAGTGCTGTCAAGCTTGATAGTCTTGACCTCGGTCACTACTTCGTCACCGTTGAATACCGCACAGCATACGGTACGTTCTGTCATTGACATTGATACAGGTTCAGACTGTATCAACTGGAATTTCAGCATACTTGACACCATGTTCAGGTTTGTGCTGAGAAGACTGACATTTACTTTCTGTTTGGTCAATACCTTCTTGATTTTGCTGACAATGACAGGAATGATCACCTCCTGAAGAGAGGCACCTCCATGAGTAAACTCATAGCCACCGGAGGCGGCAAACCTGTTCGTGCCATTCGGCACGGCGACGTACACCGGCGTCTGGCTTGAAAGACCCGAAACAGAATCAAGGGGATATTTTGAAACACCCTCTATTGTTACACTGGATTGTGTCAGATAATATCGAGTCTTTTTCTCGATATTATCCTCTGTCACGGGGTGTTTGTCCTTGTCCTCAAACACAATATCGTTGAAAAGGAAACCGTGATCCGATGTTACAATCACATTGGTCACGTTCAATGTTGCGTGGAGAGTGTTCACAAGCGAAGCCAGTTCTTTGACTGCCGCTTCGCAGGCTCTTGGCAGGTCACTGTCATGTCCGTCACGGTCTATCGAGTCGTGCAGGATATATACCAGAGATTTTTTGAAGAAATCTCGCTTTGAGGCCATATTATTGACCATCATCAAATCCTTGTATGACACACATTCCGCATCCGGGCAGAACTTCTGCAACTGTGCAGTTCTAAGAGCTTTGGTTGATAGGACTGTGCCATCGACTGCGGTCTCTGTTTCGGCAAGTGCAAGTGCATTGTGTGGGAACAGTTCCGGCTTGCAGTATTTTGTTTCTGTCGGGAGTGAGGCAATCATTGGCTTTAATGTAGCCATGTGCTTTTTCTTTCCGAGTTCGGCAAAGAGTTGGACTCCGACCTCATATCTGAGAGCATCGCTTATGATTACCACCTGCTTCTGTGTCGGGTCGAATTGCTCTTTATAGAAATCATACTGATGTGGAAGATTCAGAGCGTTCAGATAACCGGAAGTGGCGTTTACGCACTCTATCCACTCAATATTGATGGCATTGGCAAACTTGGCGTAGTCAATATCCAGACGGGCTTTCGCCTGAGATATGGAATCGCTGATTACACCGGCCACGAAGCAGGCGCGGAAATATCGGATAGCCTGACGGTAACAGGTATCAATACGACACCAGTCACCGGCATAGGCGGCAACGTATTCTTCTGCCGACCCTAACTTTGTATTGCCGACATTGCGAAGCTCCTCATAGAATGTCGCCACCTGTTCCATGAACGATATGGCGTTCTGTATCTCTGCCTCAGGCGTGAATTTCAATCGCAATTCTCTCGCTTTATCAATAACCGACAAAGGTTCTGCCACCATCTCCTCGCGGCAAAGGCTATTGATTATCGGCCATGCCAGCGGTTCTGTAAGTATGAAGTATGTGGCGTTGGTTCCGTAGGCATTGATAATCTCATCCTCACGGATACTTGCACCGAGAAGTTGCATCGCCGAGGCGAACTTACCTCCGACTATTTCCGTCATACCATACTCATATATGCGCTGCATCTGCTCTATGCGCACTGAACTTGATATGCGGAGTGCCTTGTAAGGGTCACTCTTCTCAACAGCAAGCAACTGAGTTATTACATTGTATTTCAGTATCTCGGCAATGCCTTTCATCACCGGGATAGAATTGGTGCTGTATGACTGACCGAAAATTGAAGTGAGTTTCTCCTCCAGCCCTTTCCTGGCATCATGCGTCTTATTCAGACGATAGTAAAAGTCAATTCGCTTCTTCTCCTCTGAATCCAGATCGAGAGCGATAAGTTTTGCTATAATCGCCTTCCATTCAAGTATCTTTTTGTCTCCGAGATACGACGTAATGAAAGCTCTGATAGCCAAATCTTCGCTAAAGAGTTCCGGAGAAAGGCTACCCTCAATCAGAGGCATTACCTTTGCACTGCGCAACTCTGTGAGATTCCGATTTACAAAACTTCCGAGTGCCAGCGGCAAGTTATATTGTTGTAGGAAAGATGCGTAGTCATCTTCCTTATACTCCATGTTGGCAACCAGCATGTCAAGAAGCGGAAATTTAAGATATTCCTCTTCCGACTGCGGGGCGTAAGGCTGACGGAAAAGCAAGACCACTTTCTTGTCAGCCCAAGTATTTTCAATAGCATACTTGGCATTGAACCAACTGCCGTCAAACACCTCGTAATGGTAGTCCTCCGGCCATGTCACGTCGGCGAGTTCCCCTTCAAGGAAACCCTTGTCGAACAAGAACAGAACATGGAGCTGAGGATTCCGTTCAAAATAGTCGTATATGCGGTTGATAGTCATATCTCGTTATAAGTCGTTAATTTGGAGTCTCTCTATTACCTATCTTTCAGAAAGACTTAACTTGCGGTAAGATATACAATATTGAGTATCATTATTTTATATCTCTCTCGCTCCTTTCTCTCTTCCTTTATTTGGATTTAGGGGGAGAGATAAGATAATAGCTTGTCCAGCGATTTGAACCTCGCCTTCCAATTATGCCTTCTTCTTCAAGACTAAGAATCTGAGTCTTAAATCGTTTCTCGCTGATTTCAGGCCCGATCCGTTCTCTAATATCAGCGAGTTTTGCCTCTTTATAGAGCTTGAGATCTTCGATTATAAGTTCCTTCAATCTATAATCTTCTATTCTCTTTAGGGATGTAGTGCCTCTAAACTCCGAATTTTGGAGAAGAATAGAGTTGACACGGTATTCTAAACCTCGGCTTCTTACATTTCTGCTTATTACAAGACCTTGCTTTACTAAAGGCTGAAGCCAAGGACGTAAAGAATCGGCGTTGTTGAGTTCAAGAAGTTTTTCCAACTCCCTTGCTGTAATAGATTCGTGCATGGCAATCAGACCGAGACAAATCTTCTGTTTCTGTCTCAACTGATAGTGTTTCTCAACAAAGTCCATCAATTCAAGGACTTTGCTATTCTGAATCCTACGGCATACTTTCACTGAGACAAAATCATCCCCTTCTATAACTTTGGGGACATTCTTACCCTGTTGTAAAAGTATCTCGTACATCTTATCATAACCGGAACCCTCTATCTCAACGTACTTTAAGGCACGCATTAGATTAGCGTAGTTCGGATTCCTTTTCTTGGATTTATGGAGAATATTCTCCGGCGTTACACCATAAGGAAGCCTTCCGGGGTTGACAATCTCTATATAGTCCGGATGTATATTGATAAAAATATCGCCGGTTATGGCATACGAGCGATGGACTTCAGCATTGCATATCAGCTCTCTAACCACATTCTTGTCGTATGCCATGACATTCTTGCGGAATAGTCCGTCGCTGATTTCCTGACTTTCTTTCCAATCAGGTATGGTCTGCCATACTTGTTCAATGATTTCATCCGGGGCGGATAGATAATCATCCCAAGTCCACTTGTTTATTTTTTCGCCATACTCATCATATTTGAAACATTGGAGCGTAGGCGCATTTGAGATTCTTTGACGCTGAGACTGAGTCCCGATGAAAGTGACTCCGAGATAGGTCATCATATCATTGTCCTCAGTCAATAACGCAAAATAGCGTAATAACTCCGTGTCGGTCTTCTCTTTCACAAATTCAGACACTCGGTCGGAAGATCTGAGGGCATCCAATATGTATTTCAATCTCGATGTGTCGCAATCAGAGATATTGTAGTTTGAAACCTGAAGTTCCCAATTATAACATCCTTTGTCTTCTGCAAGTCTATGTAAATCTTCGCCTGTTATGGGTTCACAGTTATCTCCATTACGCATATAAACCCTTCCGTCGCTGGTTGTCGCCATCACATTAGAACGGCGTATGTGAAGAAGAATCGTTTCACCTCCATTTTCGTAGGTTTTCCTCTCAGCGGAAATTTGTACGCCGTTAGTCTTGCCGTTGATATTATTCACCAGCATAGTCCTCAGTGAGTCTGGAATTTGTTGAGAACTTACAGGCTCTTCAACGTCATCTTCAATGCCAAACTCGATAACTCCACCTTCGGCATTACTGAAGCCAACAACGTCCTTGACAATCTCCTTCCAGTCAATCTTCTTGGAGGTTATTGTCAGCAATGACTTTTTATCGTATAGAGAATTCTCAATCATGATTTGTTTGAAATTTGAGGGACATAAGTATTGATACTATCTCGTTGAGCGTCATTTTCTATATTCTGATTGTATATTCCATTAGAGACTCTAATCATAATCAAACTGATATTTTATGGAGGAAACAAAACCTATCACGAGTAGAGATATACTCAATGAAGTTTGAAATTGGTATAATCGGAAACTTTGAAATAATGCTATAGAAGACAAAATTATCTGTAATAAAAAAGCCCTCGACATTATACTCCAAAATCTCCTTTCTCTTCAACTCCCGGGACAATAATAGGATATTATCAGTAACCCATCTTATCTTATTTGACAGTTTGAATTCATAACCGCTGTCTTCTCTAAACTTCTCGGCATCAGTCGGGAAAGACATATAGAAAAACGTAGGTTTGAGATATTTCGCATCTACGATATATACGGTTTTAGTATTGTCATCTATGATAATAAAATCAATTTCACCTACTGTCTTTTTTGGCAGTCGTTGTCCATTTATGATAACGGGAGCCTTAACGCAAGATACGTTGGATAAAGATGTAACATTTCTGATATAGCAGTATTTTTCTGTCTTCAAGATGCTCTCAATGTTATCTTCCAAAAACTTTGAATGCTTTTTGAATATGTTCTTTGCAGCATCCTTAAATTCCTTAATATTTGTCCATTCAACAGGCAATTCATTATGGGCATATTGTCCAGACCCTAATTGAACCATCGCCTCATAATAAATATCCTGAGTAGTGACATACTTGTCCTCACCATCAATATTGATTTTGATGATAGGCCGAAATCGAGATCTGAATTTTGGGTTATGAGGTTTGAGAATTGATAATAACAAATCTGAATTTTCTTCATCCAAAATAAGGCCTCTCAGATAAGCATTCGTTTTGTTATTTACGACAATATCAGTCAAATCAACAATGCCTTTTTGAGGAATGTCGCCGTTAACCAATCTAACGAACTGAGTTTCTGTAAGATCATTTGCGTCATAAAAGAATGGGCGAGAGTATATTCGCTGATATACTGAGTCTTCTGTTGATCCAAAAACCTTTCGATATGTATCTATAAAACTTTCAACCGTAAAACCGTCCTCACAATATTTTTGTAAAGCACCATTCTTTATTGCAATCTGAGCACGCACGTTCCTTTCAAAAATCATCTCATCAGTTATTTCTAATGACCATCCTTCGTCTGTTACGACCAAACGAGCAACATCCCGTTTTACTGTAAGAAGGAGACCATAGAATTGTGCTAATTCCAGTATTGAATTATGTATGAACATTAGCCCCGAAATATCAGCATTATTGTCAGGGAAAATAGAATCTGCTAATGTTGATAATCTTAAACTCGGTACAAGCGTAAAGATGGATTTACATAGTTTCTTAAATGATATTTCGCCAGCATCCGTCTTGTCGCCACCTTCATATCGCACGATGAAGGCAATTATATCCCTCGGACATTTCATCTTGGAAATTTCCGAAGAAAAGTAATTGCATTGTATCTCAATAAGTTTTCGCAAGGCAGATTTAATTTCATCAAAAGTGCTGTATTCGATTTTATTAAATCCTGCAATACGAAATTCAGATATACAATATGACAGGCATTTTGCTGGTAACGGATTCATATCTGTGTTCTGTATGAGAGTGATACTTTCAGTTACTTCAGTTTGGTTACTATGTCGCCGAAGAGGGCGTGGTTGGCGGGGATGCCGTTGTCGAGGTCGATGGGG
>ERZ778512.1776-NODE-1776-length-12988-cov-3.837934_pt1 | contig 12988 bp, 9 predicted proteins | sample MGYA00510346_ERZ778512 | MGnify/ENA primary metagenome ERZ778512 (study PRJEB29527, sample SAMN07138962) | mouse gut metagenome | material: feces | host: mouse | place: China:Nanjing | collected 2016-01-25 ...
AAAATTATTTTTCCGTACACCAATCATAAAAAGCCCAATTTAATGAAAGAAGAAGAATTAAAAAATAATTTCCCAAACACATACAAATATCTTCTAGCTAATAGACAAAAATTAGATAAAAGAGATAAAGGAAACGGTAATTACGAAAATTGGTTTGCATATGGTAGAACACAGTCTCTTGAAAAATTTAGTGTAAAATTATTCTTTCCAAAGATGACGAATTCCTATCTAAATTGCATAATTGAAGTTGATGAGAATCTTTTATATTATAACGGTCAAGCTATTTTAGGTAATTCTGTGAATGATTTATTAATAATAAAAAAACTAATGGAATCAACAGTATTTTGGTACTATATTAGAAAAACAAGTAAACCTTACTCGGCAGGATATTTTTCTATTGACGGAAATTATATTAACAATTTTGGTGTTTGTGATTTATCTCAAAGCGAGAAAGAATTTGTAATAAAGGAAGAAAATAAATCTATTTTAAATTCTTTTTGGGAAACAAAATACGGTATTACCATGCTCGATTCTAATGAATAGAATGATTTATATCTAACATTATTATTTTTAGCTTGCGATTCAATTACAATTAAACTATCTTTGCCCTTAGTATTCTCCATGAGCAAACTACCGCAAAAGCACGTAGCAAATTAGTGGGATAAATCATGGGATATGCTTGAAGCTAAAAATATAAAGTTTTAAATATCAGCGTGGTAACTCCAATTGGAGAATCCCAGGCGGATCACCAAAAATCAGAGAGTTACGCCAGAGTAATTCTCTTTTTTTATGCCCAATTTGAGTTGGTTGAGCCTCAGTTTGGGGTTCAAAACGGTTCAGTCGTTCATTTTCACGGTCAGTGGGCATTCCGGCCAGTACCAGTATTCGTTCCAACACCTTATGGCAATGACATTAGCTTTCTACCCACCTCCCTTTTTACGCAGAATACGGCAACTTTGGGGGTAACCCGAAACCTTTGTTCCTAACAGTAAACACCTCAAAGTTCTTTTGGAACTTGGAAGAAAAAAGGAGTGAATAGATGGAGTTTTAACAACCATAAGAGAAGAAAATATAGAATTTTATGGCAAAAATGTGCATTCTTGACAAAAAAAATATATTAATTATTTGAACTTTAAAATAAATTTCACATATTTGTCGGGAAAAATTCCAAGTTCCAAAAGAACTTAGAAAAAAAGAAAACATTTATTAACCCAATGAGAGATCTTATGAAAAGAAGATTAATGATGCTTTTAACCTGCCTATATATAATAGGTATTGGTTTGGTAGCAGCTCAGACATCAGTTGTCAATGGAGTTGTTACTTCTTCTGAAGACGGTGAGCCTATCATAGGTGCATCTGTATTAATAAAAGGTACTACCATAGGTACCACAACCGACATAAATGGAAATTTTTCTATTTCCAATGTTCCAGCCAATGCAAAAGTGCTGAGTGTTTCCTACATCGGTATGGTTAGCCAAGATCTTCCCATCAACCGAAAAGGCATAATGAAAATCGTCCTGCACATGAATGCAGAGATGTTAGACGAAGTTATGGTAGTAGCCTTCGGTACTCAGAAAAAATCTTCATTCACCGGTGCTGCATCTGTAGTAGGCAAAGAAGAACTAGCCAAACACGTCACCACCAATGTGGCCAATGCATTGGTAGGGTCTACTCCGGGACTTCAGTTGCGTGGAGGTTCAGGTGCTCCGGGAGCCAACCAAGGTAATATCAAAATCCGTGGTATCGCCTCCATGTATGCAGGTACCGACCCCTTGATCATTGTAGATGGAGCCCCTTATAGTGCCTCATTGAGCAACATCCCCCAAGGAGACATAGAATCGGTTACAGTACTGAAAGATGCAGCATCAGCAGCACTCTATGGAGCACGTGGTGCAGCCGGTGTCATCTTAGTGACAACCAAATCGGGACAAAACAAATCCGCACAAGTCAATGTAGACATGAAATGGGGGGTCAACAGTCGTGCCGTTCAAGATTACGAAACAATCGATGATCCCGGAAAATATTATGAAACTGTCTATGAACAGTACAAGAACTACTATTTCTATGGGCAAGGGCAATCCATGGAAAATGCCCACCTGAATGCCAACTCCACCATGCTTAAACATCTGGTTTACAATGTATATTCTTATCCAGAAAGCGAACAACTGATAGGGATAGACGGAAAACTGAACCCACATGCCACATTAGGCCGTAGCTATCAAGCTAACGGGGAAACCTATTATCTGACTCCGGACAACTGGCGCAAAGCGGCATATAGCAACGCATTACGACAAGAATACAATATCAGTGTGAATGGTGGCATGGACAAAGGATCATTCTACGCCAGCTTAGGGTATCTGGATGAAGACGGTATCATTGAATACTCGGGATACAAACGCGTTTCTGCACGTGTAAAAGCAGACTATAATGCAAAAAAATGGATGAAACTGGGTGCCAACATCGGTTACACTAATTCCAAAACCGAATCAAATCCCAACATGAACACTAGTTTCAACTCTACCAACCTGATGTATTACACTTCACGCATCGCACCGATCTATCCCATCTATGTGCGTGTGCTCGATGAACAGGGAACACCGGTCATCCGCACCGATAATAATGGGAACCCCCATTATGACTATGGTGTGGCTGCTTCCAACTACCCTGGTCTGGCCCGTCCATTCTTGGCAACCGGTAACCCGTTCGGATCCAACCGTTACAACGACACCTACCAAGAAGGACAAAAATTAAATGGCACATTCACGCTTGACTTGACTCTCACCAATTTCTTGAAGTTCAATGCAACCAGCACTATCGATTGGGGACATACCAACTATTCATTGTATTCGAATGCACTCTACGGTCCGTCCGTTTCTGTAAACGGCCAAATTGACAAGTCGCAAACCGACAGTTTCCGTCAAAACCATGTGCAGACACTTTCTTATTTCGACCAATTCGGTAAACACAATATCAACATAATGGCTGGTCATGAGTATTTCTACACCAAGACTACTTACCTATTTGCATACGCTCAAGGTGTATTCTCACCCGATATTCCTGAAATCAATGGCTCGGCCAATAAGGTTAGTTCCAATTCATACATTTCCGAATACAATGTAGAAGGATATTTCGGCAGTTTGCAATACAACTATGATGACAAATATTTTGCTTCCGCATCTTACCGCCGTGATGCATCTTCACGTTTTGCCAAAGCAAACCGTTGGGGTGACTTTTGGTCAGCAGGAGGTGCTTGGTTGATAAACAAAGAACATTTCATGGAAAACATGACATGGATCGATCAGTTGAAGTTGAAACTATCCATCGGCCAGCAGGGTAACGATAACATTGGCGACTATGCCTATACAGATATGTATTCACTAAATCCGGCTTCAGACACCCAGATGTCCGCCACTTTCTGGCGCATCGGAAACCCCGCTATCACTTGGGAAACCACTACCAACATCAACATGGGGCTGGAATTCAATCTTTTCAAAAGCCGTCTGAACGGTAGCATTGACTATTACACCAAAAAGACTACCAACTTGCTGTTCTGGCTGTCTGTTCCTGAATCGGCAGGTTCACGCGGATATTATGGCAACGTGGGAGATATCCGTAACTCCGGTATAGAACTTGTTTTATCAGGTGACATCATCCGTAGCAAAAATCTGACTTGGAATGCACAATTCAACATTTCGCACAACAAAGACAAAATTCTAAAACTTCCCGAAGCTAAGATAACAGAAAAAGGAGGTTTCACAGAAAACTCCATGTGGTATCGTGAAGGAGGCCCCCTCTATAACCGGTTCATCGTTGAATATGCCGGCGTAGACGACAAAGGACAAGCCATGTATTGGCAGGATTCCTCACTGAATGGAAAAACCGACCGTCCAGGAAAACTACACGATGCCAAAACTTATAACCCCAACGAAGCAACCAAATACGAACAAGGCAACACACTTCCGGATGCCTTTGGTGGTTTCGGAACGTCTTTGAACGCATACGGCTTCGATGTATCTGTTACATTCGACTATCAGATCGGTGGTAAAATATACGATAACATGTACGCCGGATTGATGGGAGTAATCACTTCTGCAAGCAGTGCCGGCAGTGCCATGCACAAGGATATACAAAAAGCCTGGACGCCTAACAATACTTCCAGCGATATTCCTCGCGCACAATATATGGATCAATACACTACTGCCAGCAGCAACCGATTCTTGACCAATGCCAGTTACCTCAACTTCCAATCTTTCACTGTAGGCTATACATTGCCCAAAATAGTGGTAAAGAAAATGGGTATCAGCAACATGCGCATATATGCCAGTGGAGAGAACCTTGGTTTCTGGTCGGCACGCAAAGGTCTTGACCCTCGTTACTCATTCTCAGGCAACGAATCGGTTAACGTATATTCACCGGTACGCACCATTACGGGAGGTATCCAATTGACGTTCTAATTGCTTTACAACTTGACTAAAAGACTATATATATGAAAATTACAAACTTATTCTCCATAGCAGCTGTCAGCCTTGCATTGTCCGCGACTAGCTGCATCAAGGAAATTGAACCGCAAAATTCAACTGTCACTGGCGAACAGGCGGGTAACGCTCCTGGGTCATTCAACAACTTCGTAGCCGCCATCACTAGTTCACTGAATGGTGCATTCACTTATAGCGGAGGTGACAACGCAGTCTATGACTTCGGTTATCCCTCATTCATGCTTATGCGCGATGTGATGGGACAAGACATCGCCACCGAAGACGGCAACGAATGGTACTCCACATGGTATGGCTGTGGTACTGGTCTCGGTCCTCAATATGCCGTATCACAATATCCATGGACTTACTATTATGGATGGATCAAGAGTTGCAACACTGTTATTACACTGTCTGGGGAGACACCAGAAGGTGAAAAGAAAACAGGAGCAGGTATCGCATACGCCATGCGCGCTATGTTCTATATGGATATGGCACGTATGTTTGCTCCTGCCACTTACGCCAAGGATAAGGAAGCACCTACAGTCCCCATCATCTTGGAAAACACCAAACTGGAAGACTTACCTAACAACCCACGCGCTACCAATGAAGTAATATGGGCACAAATATTGTCAGACTTGGACAAAGCAGAAGAAAACCTGGCTAGCTACAAACGCGAAAACATCTATACTCCGGACTTGTCTGTAGTATATGGTCTGAAGGCACGTGCTTACCTTACCTTGGAAGACTGGGCTAATGCAGAAAAATATGCTAAGATGGCCCAAAGCGGGTACACAGCCATGAACAAAGAGGAATATACCTCACGCACCAACGGTTTCAACACGCCCAACAACTCATGGATATTTGGACTGACTTTCAGAAGTACTGACCCAAACATCCTACGTAACGATGGAGACAGCAGTTGGGGGTCACAAATGATCATAGAAGTAAGCGAATCAGGATGTGGCTATGCAGCTAACTACGGAACCCCCAAGCGTATTGATTATCACTTATATCAAACGATTCCGGCTACTGACTTCCGCAAGAATTGTTTTGTAGACTTTGCCATTGACCAAATGGAGACAAAAGATGAACAAATTGCTGCGTTGGCTGTTTATTCTGATGTTCCCGAAGGCCTGTTGACTACTGCAGAGACAACCGCCTCGATGACAGTAGGAGGTTTGGAACTGAAATTCCGTCCTAAAAATGGTGAGCACGCCAACCAATATGCTGCTTTCACTGTAGCCGTTCCCTTGATGCGTGTGGAAGAAATGATGCTGATAGAAGCAGAAGCTGCTGGGATGCAAAGCGAAGGAAGAGGAATTGAACTACTCACCCGTTTTGCCCAATTACGTGATCCTGAATTTGAATATGGCAAACATGCTTCAGAAAACTATGGAAGCACATACGCCACTCCATTCCAAAATGAAGTATGGTGGCAACGCCGTGTTGAATTGTGGGCCGAAGGTTTCGCTACATTCGACATTAAGCGTCTGGACAAAGGCATCATCCGCAACTATGCCGGCACCAATCACAACCCGAACAACTTGTGGAACTTTGGCGGCTATGATGTAAACGGGAATAATATATATCCTAATTGGATGGATCTCTGCATCGTACAAACCGAAACCAACTATAACTCGGCTTGTACCAACAATCCCACGCCTCTGAAGCCTGCCGATAATTCACCAGAATATCAGTGGTAATTAAAAAAAATATTACAAACAACAATAAGAAGTCTTATGATGAAAAAATATATCAACAGCCTGTTTGTTATGTTGTGTACCGCCATGACGTTTACAGCATGTACAGAAGAGGAAGGAACCATGCCCGGCAACGACTCACAGCCATCAGTAACCATCTACCAATACACCCCTGGTAAAGGTTACAACCCAGAAAACGATGTATGTATACGTCTAGCCACCAACAATAAAACAGAAGCTGTATTCTATCTAGTGGAAAAGACCACCGAAAAAGCAGACTTTATTGCTTCCAACGGAGAAGAAGCATACGCAGACCGGGTAATATCAAACGGCGTAAAAGTAAACAATACATCGGACGAAAAAAATACAGACATCATCATTACTGGTATTTTGGGCAAAAACAGCATTACAGCCGTAGCCATAGCTGGTAATGAGAAGAGAATGTCCGAAACATCCTTCTTCGGTTATGTATGGACTCCAAAATATAAAGGAATATACACTTCCGAATTTTTCAATGAATCTTGGGAAGCAGTGCTTGAATACGAAAAAGACGCAAATCTTTATCGATTCGCCAACTGTTGGACAGAGGGTTATCATGCTATATTTTCTTGGAAAGGAAATGATGTATTGGTAAACAATGGCGGGAAATTTGAAACCGGACAAGAAGATTCCAGATATGGTATGATTAGTGCAACCCAGTCTGCCGCAGGCTATACAGAGAAGGACCAACGCTTATACTTTACTTATACTTGGACTGTATCAGCAGGCAGTTTCGGTGAATTCAGCGATTATTTCGAAATCAAAGAAGAAATCCAATAAGCATTCTCTCTAAAGTTTAACAACAGATAATGTTTTCTTGTTAAATGAAAACATTCCCCAAATGGGAGGTTTCGTGAGAAACCTCCCATTCTTTTGTACTCATCAAACAACTGTTCCATTTCTCTCTTTTAAACGTAAATTTCACCTATAAAGATACAAAATATTTGCGAAATTACTTCCTCTCTTATCCCCAAGCTACATATAAATAATACCAAAGACTTGTTCGTTCTTAGAATTATAAATAACTTTGCAGTCTCAATTTGACAAACAATGAAATTTGATATAAAAAAACATATTTATCTGACTCTCCTATTCATCTCATTATTCACCGCCGGAACGGCAAAACCACAAGAAGCCAATCTTATCCGCACAACCGCAACTGACAGCATACCAATCTGCACTAGCGATTCTGCCGTCATCAGCTTCCTGAAAGACGTTGGTGTTCCTATCACACGGAACACCACAGTGAAATTACTAAAAAGCGGTCGGGAGAAGTTCATAGACCTCTTTGAAGAAATACGACAGGCCAAACATCATATTCATTTGGAATACTTCAATTTTCGCAATGACTCTATCGCCAACACGCTATTTAACTTATTGGGAGAGAAGGTCAAAGAAGGAGTGGAAGTAAGAGCCTTATTTGATGCATTCGGCAACTTATCGAACAATAGACCGCTAAAAAAAGAACACCTGAAAGCCATCCGCTCCAAAGGAATAGAAATAGTCAAGTTCGATCCTTTTAAATTTCCTTACATCAACCACGCCTTGCACAGAGACCACCGAAAAATAGTAGTCATAGACGGAAAAACAGGATATACGGGCGGAATGAACATAGCCAATTACTACATAACCGGACTACCAGAAATAGGTGACTGGCGTGATATGCACGTCCGCATAAAAGGAGATGCCGTAAATGAGCTACAGGATATCTTCCTGACCATCTGGAATAAAAGCACCCGACAGCACGTGAGTGGAGACAAATACTATCCTTTACGAAGCAACTCTACCTATAAGGGAGACAAACACATAGCCATTGTGGATCGTGTTCCCAAGAAAACTCCAAAACTAATGCGGCAAGTTTACATCAAGTCTATTGATGCCGCACACAACAAGATACAGATCGTGAATCCATACTTCACTCCCATCCCCTGCATCAAAAAAGCCATCAAACGCGCTCTGAAGAGAGGTGTGAAGGTAGAAATCATGATACCGGGCAAATCAGACATTCCATTTACCCCAGATGCCGCATTCTATATAGCAAACAAACTACGTAAGAAAGGGGCCGAGATTTATGTATACAACAATGGCTTCCACCATTCCAAAATCATGATGGTGGACAGTCTGTTCTGCACTGTGGGAAGCACCAATCTGAACAGCCGTAGCTTACGGTATGACTACGAAGTCAACGCCTTCATCTTTGACCGGCAAATCACCAACGAGCTGAGTGTCATTTTTGAACAGGACAAGGAAAACAGCACCTTATTCAGTCAAGAAGAGTACAAAAAGCGCTCCAGATGGAAACACTTCGTAGGATGGTTTGCCTATCTGTTTACACCGTTCTTGTAAGATGTCCCAACCGGATTATACGACAAAGATAAAATAAATCCCCCGTTCATTCTATCAAACTACAATATTTTTCTTATTTTTGCCCAAATATGTAATTTCGCCCGACAAGGCACATAGAAAACGAGATAAAACGATGAGAGTAGTTGATTTGATAAAAAGTACAGATAAAACGGCTTTTTCTTTTGAAATCCTTCCTCCGCTAAAGGGAACAGGTATTGAGAAACTATATCAAACGGTGGATACGCTACGCGAATTTGACCCCAAATATATCAATATCACTACCCACCGCAGCGAATATGTATATAAAGATCTGGATAATGGGCTGTTCCAGCGCACCCGCTTGCGCCGACGCCCCGGAACGGTTGCCGTAGCCGCCGCTCTGCAAAACAAATACAATATCACTACCGTACCTCATATTCTGTGCAGCGGTTTTTCCCGCGAGGATACGGAATACGTATTACTGGACCTTCAGTTTCTGGGTATCACTGATTTATTAGTGTTACGCGGTGACAAAGCAAAACACGAACCGACTTTCGTTCCCGAAAGTAATGGTTACAACCATGCTCTGGAGCTGGAAATGCAAATTAATGATTTCAATAAAGGCGTATTTGTAGACGGTTCACCTATCAAGGTGACAGGAACTCCATTCAGCTACGGAGTAGCCTGCTATCCCGAGAAACATGATGAGTCACCCAACCTGGAACAAGATATTTATTGGTTGAAAAAAAAGATCGAGACAGGAGCAGAATATGCTGTGACACAAATGTTTTTCGATAATCGAAAATATTTTAAATTTGTAGAGAGGATAAGAAAAGAAGGAATCAATGTACCCATTATTCCGGGTATCAAACCTTTCAGCAAACTATCCCAACTGAATATAATACCCAAAACATTCAAAATAGACCTACCACAAGAACTAGCGGTCGAAGCAATGAAATGTCAGACGGACGAAGAAACAGCCGCCTTAGGCGTAGAATGGTGTATACACCAATGCCGTGAACTGATAGCGCATGGTGTTCCAAGCATCCATTTCTATACTGTCAGTGCCGTAGATAGCGTAAAAAAAGTAGCGAAAGCAATATATTAACAGAATATTCGCCATAAATTTATAAAAAGGCATGTTTTTTAAAGATGTAATAGGACAAAAGACAGCAAAGCAATGGCTCGTCACCGAAGTAAAAGAAGGGAGAATTCCGCACGCACAACTGATTTGCGGTCCCGAAGGTACAGGAAAACTACCTTTGGCGATAGCTTATGCCCGTTACATCTGTTGTGAAAACCGTGGCGAGCACGATGCTTGCGGAGTCTGTCCCACATGTGTGAAGTTCAACAAGCTAGTACATCCCGACCTGCATTTCGTCTTCCCCGTTATCAAAAAGAAAGCGGGAAAGGACACGGTATGCGATGATTTCATAGCCGACTGGCGCAATTTTGTATTGCAGAACCGCTATTTTAACCTGAACCATTGGTTAAAAGAAATGGGAGCGGAGAACCAGCAGGCACAAATCTTTGTCAAAGAGAGTGACGAGATTGTACGGAAACTCAGTCTGAAATCCAGCCAAGGAGGCTACAAAATCATGATTATCTGGCTCCCCGAGAAAATGAATGTGGAATGTAGCAACAAACTGCTGAAATTGCTAGAGGAACCTCCCACCAAGACAGTATTCTTGCTGATATCCGAAGAGCCTGATGCCATTTTGCAAACCATCCAAAGTCGTACCCAACGATTTAACATCCACGGCATCGAAGAGCCCGAAATAGCCCGGATGCTACAAACCAAGTACGGGCTGCAACCGGAAGATGCCAATGATATAGCTCATCGCTCGGAAGGCAACTTTCTGAAAGCATTGGAAACCATACATCTGAGTGAGGAGAACAAATTGTATTTTGAACTTTTTATAAGCTTGATGCGTCTCTCCTACCAACGAAAAATACGCGAAATGAAACAATGGAGCGAGTCAGTATCTGCCATGGGACGTGAACGCCAGAAGAACTTTCTGGCCTATTGCCAGCGTATGATACGTGAAAATTTCATGCACAACTTTCATCAACATGATTTAGTGTATATGAATGCCGAAGAACAAAAGTTTTCCACTCGATTCGCACCGTTTGTCAACGAACAAAACGTAATGGGCATTATGGATGAACTAAGTGAAGCACAACTACATATAGCACAAAATGTGAATGCCAAAATGGTATTTTTTGATTTTTCATTAAAAATGATTGTGCTATTGAAAAATTGAGAACTATGGATAATGAATTCAAATTAAAGAACGGAAGCGGCGGTCTATGTTGTAAAGGTTGCGGACGACAAAATAAGCAACTGAACACCAACGACTGGCTGGCTGATATTCCCGGTAATACCGAGGAACAAGAAATGGTCGAAGTTCAATTCAAAAATACCCGTAAGGGATATTACAAAAACAGCAACAGGCTAAAACTGGAAAAAGGAGATATAGTGGCCGTAGAGGCAAATCCTGGACACGATATCGGTACAATAACCCTGACGGGAAGATTAGTACTTTTGCAAATGCGTAAGGCAAACATCAAACCCGAAGCTGAAATCAAACGTATCTACCGCAAAGCTAAACCGGTAGACATGGAAAAATATACAGAGGCAAAAGCCAAAGAACATGACACAATGATCCGATCCCGTCAGATAGCCAAAAACTTGAACCTAAACATGAAGATCGGCGATGTGGAATATCAAGGCGATGGCAACAAAGCTATCTTTTACTACATTGCGGACGAACGCGTAGATTTCCGCCAACTGATCAAAGTACTGGCTGAGGCTTTCCGTGTACGTATAGAAATGAAACAAATCGGTGCCCGTCAAGAAGCTGGACGTATTGGGGGTATCGGACCTTGCGGCCGTGAATTATGTTGTGCTACCTGGATGACAAATTTTGTATCTGTATCTACCAGTGCAGCACGTTATCAAGATATTTCTCTGAACCCTCAAAAGTTAGCCGGACAATGTGCCAAATTAAAATGTTGCCTCAACTATGAAGTGGATGCTTATGTAGAATCTCAGAAACGTCTCCCAAGCAAAGAAATGACTTTAGAGACTGTAGATAGTACATTCTATTTTTTCAAAGCGGATATTTTGAAAGGAACTATCATGTATTCTACTGACAAAAATTTCATAGCTAATGCTGTAACCATCACCGCACGCCGTGCATTCGAAATTATTAATATGAACCGACGTGGTGAGAAACCAGAAAACTTAACCGAATCAGTAAAAAAGAACGACCCTCAAAAAACTATTGATTTAGTAGAACAAGAAAGCTTAACCCGATTTGACAAACGAAAAGGCAATAACAACAACCGAAAGAAAAAACGGAAGCTGGAAAATAACGGAAATAACGGAGAAAGTATTCCTAATGAAAACAGACGTCCACAACAGCCTAAAGAGAACCGCCCACCTAGAGAAGGGCGTCCCAAACAACCTAGAGAAAACAAGGTTCAACAACCACGCGAAGAGAACAGAAACCGCCCTAAAGAAGAATATCGCAATCGGGAAAGTCGTAACCGAGAAGAACGTAGTCGTGAAAATCGGGAAGACGGAAACAGAAACCGCAATAAACGTCGCCCAAATAACGGCAACAATGAAGGAGGTAGTGAAAACCGGAACAACAGAGAAGGAAAGAAAAATGACAATAATAACAACGGAAACAATAACCAAATTCCGAATGAGAAGCAACAAGCTCCTGCATCAACTAAAGAATAGACTAACATGGCTGCCAATAATAATATTGGCAGCCTGTCAAAGCGATATAGTCTATCACTCTTATAAACCTGTTCCCCTTGATGGATGGAATCAAAATGATACTATTGTTTATACTCTACCCAATTCTATCCCTACTGGAAATTATGAAGTAAAAATCGGTATCCGCTATCAAGAATCTTACCCTTACAGAGATCTTTGGCTAGGAATCAGCCATAACACAGAAGATACTTTGACTTATATCACAGATACTTTGCAACTCTTTCTAGTCGATGAAGTCGGAAACAAAACAGGAAATGGTCCTTGTGGACTATACCAATGTGATCTGCCCTATAAAGCATCTCTTCACTTTTGTATGGAAGGAAACACACGTACTTTCCGCATCGTCCACATCATGACGGATAACCCACTAATAGGAATCACTGATGTAGGTATCCAGTTGCGCAAAGTGGAAAGCCCAATGCACTAACGTTTCCCCCGCCCTGCATCAATGCGCAGAAATACAAAAAGTAAAATCGTAAATCCCCACAAAGAAGATCCTCCATAACTGAAAAAAGGCAATGGTATACCAATAACGGGAGTCAGTCCTAAAACCATACCTATATTAATAAACAGATGAAATAAGAAGATGCTCAACACCGAATACCCATAAACACGGGCAAAACGGGTATGCTGGCGCTCCGACACCACAATAAGACGTA
>ERZ778512.1783-NODE-1783-length-12940-cov-4.273341_pt1 | contig 12940 bp, 9 predicted proteins | sample MGYA00510346_ERZ778512 | MGnify/ENA primary metagenome ERZ778512 (study PRJEB29527, sample SAMN07138962) | mouse gut metagenome | material: feces | host: mouse | place: China:Nanjing | collected 2016-01-25 ...
AGGAATTGGTTGTTAGGGGAGATTGGTCTGGAGTTATATTTTTGGATTATAACGCTGATTCTGTAGATATTCCCCTATAATCCGATATATCAAACAGATAAGAGCGTGTGATATTTTTGGATATTCATCATATAAATGAATTTTAGAATGAAAAATATGTTTTTGTATCTTTTACTTTGCGTGGCCGGGATTTTGGTTCCGGCTGCGTTGATGTTTTATGTAGAAGGGAATATCGGTGTATTGATGTTAGGAGCCTATATTTTTATCTACAGACCTTGGATAGACAAGTTGCGCTTGGAAGCGAAAGGAATAAAAAGCAAGCGGGGTAATTTGTGGTGGAGATACCCGTTTTGGTCGTATGACTGCCAGAAAGAGCTTTATTCCAGATAGGTTTAAATGAGCCCCCGATATTATACGTGCAACCGCAAGCTGTGTTCGACTTCTCCATCATGGCTAAAGCCGGCTATCTGTTTCCGATCCGCGAGATGGAATACCGCCATTTAAGGGGAAATGGATCGCCTTTTGATTTTTTGCCCGATGGTTTGAGATAAAATGATTATCTTGCGGCAAAATTCAGGATATGGACAGAGTCTTTAAATCAAAAGTCGGTTGGTGGTATCATTTTATACTGATTGTGATGGCGGCAAGCACCATTGCTGCATTTGTGGGGGGAAAGTCTCCCGTGACGATGATCATGCTATTGCTGTTTACGCTGGAGTGTGTGCACATGTTGCTGTCAACTTGGTATAAAATAACGGCAGATGGCTACCTGATAGCCCATTGCAGCATCTTTCCGGAGAAGCGGATTCCTATTTCGGAAATCAGCGCAGTGGAAGTGACGGTAATGCCGGTTTCGAGTTACGCCGCTTTATCATTAGACAGGCTGATCATTTATAAAGGGAATATGCAATGGCTTCTGGTCTCACCGGTCAACAAGCAAGATTTCGTGAAATTGTTGCGAAAGCATAATCCAAAGATACAAGTCAAGGAGCCGGTTATTTAAATTAAAAACAGATTACCATGAAAGCACAGATTCGGAAAAACCAAAAGGATTGGCATATATACATCTTTTGGATTTCCTCTTTTTATCCGGCTGACAAGGATGAATTTATCTCGATATTACAACAAATAAATCCCAATATAAAACTTAATTAAATCTGAGAACATGAAATACGATGTTGCCATAATCGGGGGCGGCCCTGCCGGTTATACGGCTGCTGAAAAGGCGGCTGCGGGTGGCTTGTCCACCGTGCTTTTTGAGAAGAACGCGTTAGGCGGTGTATGCCTGAACGAAGGATGCGTGCCGACAAAGACTTTGCTTTATTCGGCGAAGGTGTATGATACGGTCAAACACGCTCCCAAATATGCGGTAAGTGCGGAGAATGCTGCTTTCGATTTCCCGAAGATCATCGCCCGGAAAAATAAAGTCGTAAAGAAACTGACAGCCGGCATCCGTATGAAGATGAAGGAGAACGGTGTGGAAGTGGTGGGCGGCGAAGCCGAGATCAAAGGCCGGGCAGCCGACGGAACGATTACTATTGCCTCGGGCGAAGCGGTTTATGAAGCGGCCAACCTGCTTATTTGCACCGGTTCGGAGACCGTCATACCTCCCATTCCGGGGTTGGCGGAGACGGAATACTGGACAAGCCGCGAAGCGTTGCAGTCCAAAGAACTCCCGGCTTCGTTGGTGATCATCGGTGGCGGTGTGATCGGCATGGAGTTCGCCGCTTTCTTCAACAGCATGGGAACGGAAGTGCATGTGGTCGAGATGCAGGACAAGATACTCGGGCCGATGGACAAGGAACTGTCCGATATGTTGCAGGCCGAATATGCCAAACGGGGCGTCAGGTTCTATTTGGGACATAAGGTGACGGCAGTGAACGGTGGCGATGTGACGGTCGGGAAGGATGGCGAGACGTTCGTTGTCCGGGGCGAAAAAGTCCTGTTGAGTGTAGGCCGCCGTCCCGTGACCAAAGGGTTCGGCTTGGAAACGTTGGCTCCCGAACCTTTCCGCAACGGCATCAAGGTGAATGAGTTCATGCAGACTTCCATTCCGAATGTGTATGCTTGTGGCGATATTACCGCTTTTTCTTTGTTGGCACATACGGCTGTCAGCGAGGCGGAAGTGGCCGTTGACCATATTTTAGGCAAGAACCGCAGCATGAGCTATAAAGCCATTCCGGGCGTTGTCTATACCAACCCCGAAATCGCGGGTGTCGGCAAGACCGAAGAGGAATTGCAGGCCGAAGGAACCCCTTACACCGTCAAGAAGATACCGATGGCGTTCTCCGGCCGTTTTGTTGCCGAAAACGAGCAAGGCAACGGAGTGTGCAAGTTGATTTTGGACGAAGACGAAACGATCGTCGGCGCCCATCTCTTGGGAAATCCGGCCTCCGAATTGATTGTCATCGCCGGTATCGCCATTGAAAAAGGAATGAAGGCCGATGAGCTGAAAGCCATAGTTTTCCCGCATCCGACCGTTGGCGAGATCCTTAAAGAAGCGCTCTGATAGTTATTCTCCCGCCGGATGAAAAAAGTTCCATAGGCATGAAACTTTTGTTCCATCGGCATGAAACTTTTGTTCCATCGGCGGGAAACTTTTGTTTCACTTGCATGAAACTCTTCTGGAATAAGCATCCCTCTTTCCTTTTCACAGAGAAATCCATCCACTTTTGCCTGTGTTTCATTGAAAATATCTTATAAGATACTGAATTTATTACAGGTTACAGAAAAAATCACTTACTTTGCAAACTTAATAAATAGGCATAATTATTACTATGGCACAAGAAGATGTATTTAAGAAATTAGTTTCGCACTGTAAAGAATACGGATTCGTATTCCCCTCTTCAGAAATTTATGACGGATTGGGTGCGGTGTACGATTATGGACAGTATGGCGTAGAGTTGAAAAATAACATAAAGAAATACTGGTGGGACAGCATGACGCTGTTGCACGAAAACGTAGTCGGGATCGACTCGGCTATCTTTATGCACCCTACTATCTGGAAAGCATCCGGCCATGTCGACGCGTTCAATGATCCTTTGATCGATAACAAGGATTCCAAGAAACGGTATCGTGCCGATGTGCTGATCGAAGATCACTTGGCCAAGATCGAGGAGAAGATGAATAAGGAAGTGGCCAAGGCTGCGAAGAAATTCGGCGATGCTTTCGACGAAGCCCAGTTCCGTGCAACGAACGGACGGGTGCTTGAATACCAAGCCAAATGGAACGAGATCCATGAACGTTTCTCGAAAGATATGAACGACTCCAATTTCGAGGACTTGCGCCAGTTGATTTTGGACTGCGAAATTGTCTGCCCGATCTCTGGAACCCGCAACTGGACCGATGTCCGCCAGTTCAACCTGATGTTCTCCACCGAGATGGGATCGACTGCCGACGGGGCAATGAAAGTCTATTTGCGTCCGGAAACGGCACAGGGTATTTTCGTCAACTTCCTGAACGTACAGAAGACCGGCCGTATGAAAATACCTTTCGGTATCGCCCAGATCGGTAAGGCTTTCCGTAACGAGATCGTAGCTCGCCAGTTCATTTTCCGTATGCGCGAGTTCGAACAGATGGAAATGCAGTTTTTCGTTCGCCCGGGCGAAGAGATGGAATGGTTCAAGCAATGGAAGGCTACCCGTTTGAAATGGCATCAGGCGATGGGGTTGGGTGATGAAAAATACCGTTATCACGATCACGAAAAGCTGGCCCACTATGCCAATGCCGCTACCGATATCGAATTTGAAATGCCGTTCGGTTTCAAGGAAGTGGAAGGTATCCATAGCCGTACGAACTTCGACTTGGGGCAGCATGAAAAGTTCTCGGGCAAGAAGATCCAGTATTTCGATCCCGAGCTGAACCAAAGCTACACTCCGTACGTGATCGAAACCTCTATCGGTGTAGACCGTGTTTTCCTGAGTGTGATGGCCGGTTCTTACTGTGAAGAGACGTTGGAAAACGGCGAGACACGTGTCGTATTGAAGTTGCCCGCAGCATTGGCTCCTATCAAGCTTGCCGTATTGCCGTTGGTAAAGAAAGACGGTCTGCCTGAAAAGGCCGAGGAGATCATGAAGTCGTTGCGCTTCGATTTCCGTTGCCAGTATGACGAGAAAGACTCTATCGGTAAGCGCTATCGTCGCCAGGATGCTATCGGAACTCCGTACTGTATTACAGTTGACCACGATACTTTGAAGGATAATTGTGTCACGATCCGCTTCCGCGATACGATGGAACAGGAACGTGTAAGCATCGACAAGTTGCATGACATTATCTCGGAAAAGGTAAGCATGAAGAATTTATTAAGAAAGATAATGGAATAAACGCATGAAGAAATACCTGCATATCGCGTTGATGTTGTTATGTGTCTTCGTTATCTCTTCCTGTAAAGAGGAGGATGATACTGAAGCTATCGAAAGAGAAGCTTATAAGTTGGAACAGGACATTGCCTTCCAAGCCAAAGTGAATGAAGCCGGTTTTGAAAAATGGGCTTCGGAGGCCGGTAACGGATATGTCTTTGCCAAGCTGATTAAAAAAGGGGATGGCAAGAAAGCTTATTTCAATAGTCGTGTATCCGTATATTATAGAGGTTCTTTGACGGATGGGACGGAGTTTGATGCCCGCCTGTTTGAAGACGGTACGCCTTTTAAGTGTGCGGTCCATTCGACCTATGCCAATTATTCGACCGTCAATCCGGATGGATACGGTTCCGTCATATCAGGCTGGACGGTCGCTTTGCAACACATGGTCGAAGGGGATAAATACGAAGTTTGGATTCCGCAGCAGTTAGCCTATGGCGCAAGCGGTAGCGGTGATATTCCGGGCTATTCGACTTTGATATTCGAGATGGAACTTGTTTCGGTAGACGAACAAGCTGTGAAACCGAATTGAAATCTTACTTAAGTTCGTTTTTATATTTCTCACCAGAGTTTACCGCAGTTCGTATACTCTGGTGAGATTTTTTTATGAGTCTTTTTACTTTATAACAAATGTATCTTTCAATTTGATGTTATCGGAAGAGGCTCCGATGAGGACTTCAAACTCACCGGGTTCAACGCTCCATTCCATGTGCCTGTCGAGGATCTGGAGGTCTTCGGGAAGAAGCGTGAATGTGGCGGTTTTCGTTTCACCCGGTTGCAGGGAGGTACGTTCGAAGCCGCGTAATACGGAGTCGTAAGTGATAACGCTGCTGACTTTATCGCGGATATACAATTGTACCACGTCATCGCCACTACGTTTGCCTGTATTGGTGACATCTACGGTTATGGTTATCGGACTTTTCGAATAGGGCGTTTTCTGTTTGATTACAAGGTTCGAGTATGCGAAGGTTGTGTAACTTAATCCGTGGCCGAACGGATATAGAGGACCGTTTACACGGGTATTTCCTGAGCCGTTGGGACCTGCAAAGTATTGTCCGTCCTGTGAACCCGGTTTGAATGGAAAGTTGAGTTCAATCTGTCCGATTGATTTAGGAAAAGTGACAGGTAAACGTCCGCCGGGGTTGTAATCGCCGAATAGTGTCTGCGCGATCGCTTTTCCGCCCGACTGGGAAGGAAACCAAGCTTCGAGTATAGAAGGAATGTTACGGTCTGCCCAGTTGATGGTCAGCGGCTGGCCGTTGATCAGGACAAGTACTATTGGTTTGCCGGTGGCATGCAATTCTTCCAGCAACTGTTGCTGACGGCCGGGAAGGCCGAGTCCGGTGCGTGATTTGCTTTCGCCCGTGCAGGATTCGTCTTCGCCCAATACGGCGATGATCACGTCACAGCCGGCGGCGGCACTCGTTGCTTCTGAGATGCTTCTTTTTTCTTCATCCGTCAGGGGAGTGGGGATGATCTCGCTGTCGGGCCAGTTGGCATCTTTTATTTCACACCCTTTGGCGTAGACAACTTTGGCCTGATCTCCCAAATAGTCTTTGATACCGTCATAAACCGTAATATTGTCCAATCCCTGCGGACCGTAACGGCTGATCATATAGTTTGTTTCTTTTGCGAGCGGACCGGTAACAAGCACTTTCTTGCTCCGGTTTTTATTCAGTGGCAGCAGGTTGTTTTCATTCTTCAACAGCACGAGTGATTGTTTCTGGATATCCAGGACGAAGTCACGGTGCTTATCCGCACCGACGATCTTGTCGGCGGCTTTCGGGTCTTTTACATAAGGTGAATCGAATAATCCCAGTTCGAATTTGACACGTAAAACGTCGGCAACCATACGGTCGACTGACGCCATCGACAATTTACCTTCATTGACCAGTTGGCGTACAGGGATAATATAGTCTTTCGGGTGAGTAAAGTTTGTACGAACGTTCAATCCAGCTTCTACAACTTGGCGTACGGCTTCTTCATATGAATCGGCAACATGGTGTTTGGTTTGTACGAACTCTACGGCTTCGCTGTCGCTGACCACGTATCCTTTGAAACCGTATTCCTGACGTAGCAACTTGGTGAGGAAATAATAATTGGCTGTTACCGGCACACCGTCCCAGTCGTTATAACTGCTCATTATACCTTTCGGATGTGCTTGCTGGATGACTCTCTTGAAAGGATAAAGATGTATTTCATGCAATTCGCGAGGAGCTACGTGCGGGTCGGTACGGACGGCGGCATCACGTCCGCCTTTAGGAATGCTGTAAACGGCAAAATGCTTCAAGGTGGAAGCGACGCCGTTTTTCTGAATCCCCTTTACCATCTGTATGCCTAATTCACTTACCAGATAAGGATCTTCTCCGTAAGTCTCCAATACCCGTCCCCAACGTGGATCACGGGCTACATCCAGAATAGGAGCATACACATTGTTGTATCCTAACGCTTTTGCTTCTTTACCGGCTATCATTCCTGCCTGATGGACCAAATCGCGATTCCAGGTGCTGCCAATGCTGATGGGAGCTGGAAGGGGAGTTGCTTTCGTATGATTCAATCCGTGGATACCTTCGTTGGAGAAGTCGACGGGAATACCTAAGCGTGTTTCTTCAATGAACCAGCGTTGTGTTTCATTGATTGCTTTGACGTGGTTGCTGAACGGATATATCATCTCCGGTGTCCTGTGGCGTGCACTTCCTATACCGTTCAGTTGTTCGTCGATATTGGCGATGCCATCTTTCCAGATCTCGTTTTTCCATCCTTCAGTGGGCAGGGAATCTTTCAAGACGCGTCCGAAGCCGTAGAGGGTGGCCATCTGGCAACTTTTTTCCTCCAGTGTCATTTGGCCGAGCAGATCCTGCACACGTGCTTCGATAGGAGCTTTTGGATCTTCATAGATGTCTTTTATGCCGTTTTTATTGAGATCTATCCATCCTTTTTTGTAGATGGAATCTTTGGCTTGCATGGTTCCGCATCCCAGACAAACAGTTGCTAATAACAAATACTTAAAATTCATGCTTTTATTGGATATCGTAAATTATCAGTAATAAAAAAGGGGGGATGAGTGTCAAATTTACCGATTCTCCTTTGGCGTGTCTTTGCGGGCTTGATCCGCATCTCATACTACACTGATTTTACAGCCATCAGGAAGAGATGCCGGATCAAGCCCGGTATGGCACAAACGGATTTTGATACACGTCCGCCAAAAGGTCAGAGGTTCAATGGAAGAACGTTTATTTGGTATCCCACCACAGGCGTGTGTCGATTTTGTTGAATTCGGCTTGTGCGTTGTAGTTTTCGGTATTCATGGAAGCCTCTTTCGACGGATACAACAGACGTACAGGTGCATTTTCCTTGTTAAGTAAAGCTCCGTTCAAGCGGTCATCGTCCAATACAGGCAGGTCTGTACGGCGATATTCAGCCCATGTTTCATAGATTTGCAGGAAGTTAAGATGCATCCACTTCTGTGTGGCGATCTGTTCCAATGCCTTTGAAGCATTGAATTTGTAGGCCGAAGAGGCAATCCAGCTATTTAAAGTCTCATCCGATACGTTGGTTTTGGCTATTTCTTCGTCCTTTCCTTCCGCATCACTGGTCTTGTAATAGTCGTAATAGTTTTGTACAGACAAAACTATGCCTTTGTTATAAAAGTCCTCCGCATTTCCGTTGTATAATCCACGTTGGGCGGCTTCCGCCAGACAAAGATAAGTCTCGGCTGCCGTCATGCCAATTCCGACCGGGAATTGGTAATTCTTGCGGAAAGTAACCGTATTTAGGCAACCGTAGGTTTCGCGAAGACTTTTTTCAGTACTTCCATTATAGTCGTTAATCAAAGCAATGGCCTTGTCGGCAGAAGCCGGATAACCAAGGATCTCTTTAGAGTCTTCATATACCTTACCTTCATCATCTGTTGCAGGCTGATACAAGACATACAGGCGAGGGTCGTTTGCCTCTTTGAACTTGTTGACCATCAACTCCGGTGCATACATATAAAAACCTTGTCCCGTAGAGTGACTTTCATTCATTGCACGCCATAGGGCGTCAGGTGCTGTTGACTGGCCTGAAACTTTGATATACGCATTGTCTTCGTTGGCTGTGATCAACTGGTCAATAGATAATTCGGACAGTACGGATTTGGTTTTTTCGGGATCTACGTTTGATATACGCATCGCATAGCGCAGGCGCAGTGAATTGGCAAATTTAGACCAACGCTGGCAATCGCCTGCATAGATGATATCCTGACGTTTGAATGTATCGTCTGAAGTTGCTGTTTTGAAATAATCGGCAGCCGTCTTCAAATCGTCTAACATATTGTAGTAAATATCCTTTTGCGTATCATATTTCGGGCGGAAAATCACTTCTCCTCCGTAGATAACATTACGTGCGGTAAACGCTTCCGAGTAAGGCATATTACCAAAAAAGTCACTGGCGATTGCCGTATTGAAGGCTTTCATCACCTTTGTGGCTTCGAAATATTTTTGATAACTTTTTTGTTCTTCGGATGATAACGTGGCATAAATCTTATCGATTTCCGTCAGCGTTCTCATACGTGTTTCGTAATAGTTTTCCCAACGTCCCAGGTCGTCGGTAATATTCTGATACAACGTATTGCGGTTTTCACCATCTTGGCGGGCCGTTGTTTGAAGATAGGTTCCCAGACGGCGGAATGTCAGATTGTATGTATCTACATAGTCGATAGCGATTGTTTGAAGCGCTCCTTGGGTAAATAGATATTCTATTTCGCTGGAAGTAAATGCATCCGGATTATCGTGTTTCTCATCCAACTTGTCTGAACAAGAAGAGAAAGCGACCATTGCGCTTAAAATGAATCCATATATTGTTTGTTTCATAGATTTACGTATTATGTTCATTAATTTTCAAAAAACTTAAAAACTTGTTTTAATTGCAAAGCCGAAACTACGAGCCGACGGGTAAGTCGTATATTCTACATAAGCATTGGTTCCGCTTGTGCCCAGAGTTGATTCCGGATTGATGTTGGGAACGCTCTTATAGATATAGAACAGGTTACTACCGATGAGAGAGATGTTCAAGTTCTGCAAACCGATTTTGGATACCCAGTTATTAGGCAGTTGGTAAGACAGTTTCAACTCACGCAATTTGATATACGTGTTATCATACAGGTTATCTTCCGAACCGTTCCGGTTATAACGTGAATTATAGTAATCGGAAGCCGACACGATGATATCATTCTTACTACCATCTGCCTTTACACCTTCTGCAATCATACCGTCATGATGGACGCGGCCTTCCAACGCATTGGCAGGAGCCGAAGCACTGTGGCTGTCTAAGGCCACTTTCTGGTTCGTGTTCTTGTCGATATAGTAAGCCAGACCGCCATATTCTTCATCACGACCGAACAAAGACTCTTTGCCGGCGCCTGTGGCTTTCAGGAAGTTGTTGGTGAATGAAAGTAACTTGCCGCCAAATGAACCATCGACGTGCGCACTCAAAGAAAAGTTCCTGTAATGGAAAGTGTTGGTGAAACCGGCCACCATCTTAGGAGCAGCGCTTCCGGCATAAGTGAATTCGGATTCCTGCTGGTAATTGCCATTCTTGTCTACGATCATGTTACCTTGGTCGTCACGCATCCATTTGCGGATGAATACACTGGGTGCTGCATATCCCGGGACAGCTTTGAAATTGGCTGCACTCCATGGGGAACCGATCAAGCGATCTTCCATGCCATCAATCAATGAGATCAACTCGTTGTGTGTAAAAGAAAAGTTCAATGTACTTTCCCATGTGAAATTTTTTGTTTCAACCGGCGTGCCGCTCAATTGAAGTTCGATACCATAGTTACCGATTTCACCGGCATTCATACGCATGCCTGTGGCTCCTGTAGAGGGTGCGACCGGTACGGTGATAATTTGGTTCTTGGTTTTGTTGGTATAGTAAGCCAGGTCGAAGCCGAGGCGGCCATTAAACAGGCGGCTTTCCAGACCGAATTCCCATGAATAAGTCTTTTCCGGAACAATGTTCGTAGGCGGAACATCGTTGCCGAAATCGTTGGTAATTGCCGAGCTATTGAAAGAACCATACGTATATTCCGTATTTGTAAAATAAATAGTCGGTGTCGTATTACCTACGATTGCATACGATCCTCTCAATTTTCCGTAACTCCACCATTCAGGTAGATTCAATGCTTCCGTGAACACAAAGCTCAAACCGGCAGAGGGATAGAAGAAACTGCGGTTGCCTGCGCTCAAGCGTGAAGACCAGTCGTTGCGGGCCGTCAGATCCAGATACAAGTATCGTTTGTAGGCCAGTTGAGCGGATGCGAACACGGCGCCCAAGAACTCGCCTCTGTCATATCCCGTATCTTTATTGGCTGCTTTCGGATCTTGTTTGTTATTATTGGTAGAGAACATGCCGTTGTATTTCAAACCGTCGGAACTCCAAGTCATACCCGTTTCGGCAATGTCTTCGCCGGAAATACCCAAGTTGGCAGATATGTCGTAATCTTCATTGAATGTTTTGTTGAACATCAACAAACCTTCGACATAGTCTTTTCTGTAGTGGTTGTCCGTTTTTCTGTAGAGGCCTTGCAAGTTGCTCATGTCCGCCGGGTCAGCATATCTCTTAAACATTTCCTTGTCTTCTTTCTTGTCATTGTAACGGTCCGTACCACCACGCAGGCGGAAGTTCAGGAAATCGAAGATCTTGACATTGGCAGACAACGAGGCGATCAAACGCTCGCGTGTTTGTGTATATTGATTTTCATTCTGCTGCCATAACAGATAGTTGATGATGTTATCGCGGTTTGAGCCGTTGATATTACTGATTGCATCTGTCAGGAAGTAACCTTCGTCGTTCTTATAATTATCCTTCCACAATTGGGTGATTTCGTTACGCGGCATCGGGAAATTGGATACGCGGTCAATACGTGTGGGTGGATTTTTGGTATCTGAAATGTTGAAAGAGACGGCAGCATCGAAAGTCAAACGTTCATGTACCTTGAAATTGCCGGAAAAACTGAAGTTATGTTTGTTCTGTTTGAAGTTTTCCAAATAACCGGCATAGTTCATATTGGTATAGGACAAACGGATGTTGTTCTTGTCGGAACCGTTCGTGATAGAGATACTGTTGTTGTTGGTAAAACCATCTTTGAAGATATCGCGATAGTTATTGGGCTGTGGGGAGAACGGGCGTTTTACGCCATCCCACCAAACCACCTCCGTTCCGTCCATACGCGGACCGAAGCTGCGGTAAGTAGTGCCACTGTAGGTATAATCTCCATTTTCGTTAGCTACAAAATAAGGTGTACTACCTCCACCGAACACGTTCTGAAATTCGGGCATGTAAGCACGCTGGTCGTATGTGTAAGAAGTTCCCACTTGGATGCCTAATCCTTTCTTTCCGCTATCGCCGCGTTTGGTTGTAATCACAATCACCCCGTTGGTCGCACGCGAACCGTACAATGCGGCGGCATTGGCGCCTTTCAAGATGGACATGGATTCTATGTCGTCTGGGTTGATATCGTTCAAGGCAGAACCCTGTTGTGTCTGGTCACGTTCGCGACCTGCCCAGTTAGAGTCTGTATCGTTGATAGGAATACCGTCGACGACGATCAGCGGACGCGTATTACCTTCTACGGAGTTGATACCACGAATCTGAATCTTCGTACCTCCCGTAGGGCCTGCGGCAGTTTGTGCGATTTGTACGCCGGCAGCTTTTCCATACAGTGAGTTGGCCACGTTCTGTACCGGAACCAGTTGGATATCCTCTGACTTGAGTTCGCTCATGGCATAGCTTAAGGCGCGTTTTTCCTTTTTGATACCCATGGCGGTTACGACCACTTCATCCAAGTTCTGTGTGTCTTCTACTAATTGGATGGCAAGAGAAGTTTGTCCGGTGTACTTGATTTCTTGCGGAACATAACCAATAAAAGAGATAGAGATAGTAGCACCTTGGCTTACTGTCAAAGAGAAATTACCGTCCATGTCTGTAATGGTTCCTTCATTGGTTCCTTTTACAGAGACAGAGGCTCCGGCAACAGGCCCGAATTCGTCAACGACAGTTCCTGTTACCTGTTTCTTTTGTTGACTGATGGTTAATGCCGTTTCCGGCTTGTTGTCTGCTGCATGCACCTGGGAAGGCGTGCAGAAAATACCGGAAAGTAAAAAAAGTCCGATAGGTCTGAATACTTTTTTCATAAACGAATTTTTAAGTAGATTCAAGAATTCTAAAATTTTTGTGCTGCAAATCTATTTGATTGTTAAAGGATGAGGTATTAATTTAAGAGGATAAGATGATGAATGCGGTTTGCGGTGGATTTTATTATTTTTTTGACGGATATTACTATTTTATTGTTTGATGGTCGCTCTTTCCCGGGTGAAGGTCTTTTCATCAGAGAATAGCGAAAGTGCGACAACAATGTAACGAAATATCATCTGTGTGTATTTTTAGGTTTGTCGTCCTGCCGGATATTCGTTTGGGGGATATAATTATATATAAACCTTATCATTAATTGTTGGAAATAGTTTATTTTTGCATTAAACACCTGAATAGTCATGAAATCCCAATGCTTATATCTTCTTCTTTGTTTATGTGTATTTTTTCCT
>ERZ778512.1790-NODE-1790-length-12911-cov-4.557794_pt1 | contig 12911 bp, 6 predicted proteins | sample MGYA00510346_ERZ778512 | MGnify/ENA primary metagenome ERZ778512 (study PRJEB29527, sample SAMN07138962) | mouse gut metagenome | material: feces | host: mouse | place: China:Nanjing | collected 2016-01-25 ...
TATGCTCCCCGCACGATATTGATGAACTTCCTGACCAACCACGACGAAAATTCATGGAACGGAACGATAAACGAACGCTACGGCGATTTGCAGAAAGCCTTTGCCGTGCTGACCTATACCGTGCCCGGCATGCCTTTGGTATATAGCGGGCAGGAAGTCGGACTGAATCACCGCCTGGAATTTTTTGAAAAGGATGAAATCAAATGGGTCGGGAATAGTCCGTTAACGGCATTTTATACCCAACTGGATAAACTGAAACATGAAAATCAGGCGCTGTATGCAGGCATAGATGCCGGAAAAATGAACATATTGAACCACACGGCTCCCGAAAGCGTATTCGCTTTCACCCGGACGAAAGGGAACAATCAGCTGTTGGTGATGCTGAACCTGAGCCGGAAAACCGTGCAGTTCAAACTTGACCAGCCTCTCACGGATTCATACGCCGATGCTTTTACCGGGCAGGCTGTCAAACCGGTTTCGCCACTTACCTTGAAAGCCGGGGAATACCGGGTATGGGTGAAAAAATAATGCTGTAATACAGTCTTTTTGTTGGGAGGGCGGACGCTGTTCCGCTCTCATTGTTTTTAAACATGTTAAAATTACGTATTTACGCGTAATAAAATGTCAAAAATATTCCGTTCCTTCGCAGCCGGATTTAAAAACGATAACGTATGAAAAAGTGGCTGGAACAATTGAAAACCGAAGACTGGGTTGTAGTGGCAGTAAGCATCCCTTTGTTGGCGATGGCGGTGTTTATCCCCGGTTATCTGCCGTCCATCCCTAAACATCTGACCCTGCTCTCCGATTGGCAGAATGCACTGGTACTCTATGCGATTGTACTCGTTGTTCTTTATTTGGGCTGGCTTATGTTGGGGCGGTCACTGAAAGGCATTGTCGTATCCCTACTGGCCGTATTTGTTGTTTCTTTATTGGCCCAGCTTACGGCAGCCATCCCGCAGGTGGCTTATTACGGATTTGAATCCGTCTTTTTCTCCGTTATTTTCGGATTGATAATCCGGAATGTATTTCATATCCCGGCCTGGATGCGTCCCGCCATACAGAGCGAATTTTTTATTAAAATCGGAGTCGTATGCCTGGGAGCCACCATATTGTTCAGTGATGTCATGAAATCGGGAGCAATCGGGCTGATACAGGCCGTACTGGTTGTTACCATCGTATGGTTCTTTGCCTACTACATATCCCGTCGCTTGGGAGTAGACCGCAGTTCCGCCATGATACTCTCCAGCGGAGTCTCCATTTGTGGTGTCTCGGCTTGCATCACGGCGGCACGGGTAGCCGGAGGAGATGATAAAAAACTCTCTTATATCGTATCGCTGGTCCTGATAGTCGTGGTTCCGATGATTTATCTGATGCCGTGGCTGTCCCATACGCTTTTACCGCTGCTATTTGATGATCCGAAAGTCATACAGGAAGTGGCGGGTGCATGGATTGGCGGAACAATCGACACCACCAGCGGCGTGGCGGCGTCCAGTGCCATCGTCAGCGAACTTTCCAACCAGCATGCGGTGATTATCAAAGGAGCGCAGAACGTCCTGATAGGGGTGGTTGCCTTCTTTATCGCACTCTATCTCTCTACCCGCGGAGAGAAAAACAATACCGCCCCCTCCTTGCATATCGTATGGGAAAAATTCCCGAAATTCATCATCGGTTTTGTAGCTGCCTCCCTGGTATTCAGCCTTTGCCAGGCAAACGACCTGTTTCAACTCTCCCCCAAAGGCAAATGGGTGGAACCGGGCGTTGCTAAGATGTTCAGCGGCTTATTTTTCAGTCTGGCATTCGTGTGCGTGGGACTGGAAACCCGCCTGAAAGAAATCATCTCGCGTGAAAACCGACATCTCATGTGGGGCTTCCTCACGGCACAAACTTTCAACATCATCATCACTTTCCTCATCGCCTGCCTCCTTTTCGGAGTCATCAAACCGCTGGTGGGGTAGCTTTTATGCGAAAAAGGTGTTTAATCTGGCTTTATTGTGCAATTTTATAAACGACGGAAGAATAACCGTCCAATTTTACCAAAGTATTTTCGCCTTCTTTCTTCTGCTCCGCTTTGCCCGATACGCCAACCGCTTTCTCGATTTTATCCGGAAGCGAGATTTGGTAAGCTGTACTCCCGAAGTTGTGAATGACTAACATCCGCTCCTTCTCTTTCGTCATATACCATGCCGCAATGCTTTTAGCGGCGGTGTTCGACTCGTTGTATGTAGCGTGGCGGCTCATAGTACCTTGTGCCAGTGCCGGGTAAGTATTGCGCAACTTTGTGAAAGTAAGGTAAGTATTCAGTAGCGAAGAAGCCTCATCCTTTTGTTCTGCGACAGATTTTATACTGGATGCGACAGTTGCGTCCACCTTGTCCGAAGAGGCGTAAGACGTTGTGTAATTGTCGCCCCACAACATGGCGCTGCGGACATACTCGTCCCCTTTCTCCTTTGATCCGTAGATACCCAACTCCTCTCCATAATAAATATAGGGTTCCCCCGCTGCTGTCAGCAATACGGCTGCGGCCAACTTCTCTTTGGCAAGGGACTTGCCCAATTTGGATGCCGTACGGTCCTCATCGTGGTTGGATAACTTCGTCGCTTCGATGTAATCCTTCCGGTATGCGGCATATTTCTCCTGGTAAGACAGAATATCTTTGGCAAAATAACATCCCGTACCCTTGTTGATAGCCCATTCGAGCCGGTACCAGAAATCAAATTCAAACAGAGCTGGAAGCCCTTCATAATAAGGGGCAACCTCATTGCTTCCTGACAACACTTCCCCCACAATGTAAATATCGTCCGAATGTCCTTGTTGCTTATAATGAGCATTCATGTCATCATAAAACATTTTCAGAAAACGGGGATTTTCGTTCGACGTGGCACTGTGGTAAATGTGTTTCACCGCATCCAGCCGGAAACCGTCAATGCCTCTGTCAATCCATCCTTTGGCTGCTTCGGCAATGGCCTTGTAAGCGGGAGAAGAAGCGGCACTCCCAACGGGGCCGTAATTCAAATCCGCAAACCAGTCGGTCATGAAATGAGAATGGTAATGCCATAGATTCATGGATGAAAACAGAATATCCGCTGCCGTGGAATTATTCAACGTGAAAGGCGTGCCCAATGTCAATTTATCCGATTTGGAAGGTGCTCCGTATTTGGTTCCTTTGGGCCAGGATGCGTCATTGCTGGTACGGATCAGAAAACCCCACGCGGATTGGAAATTTACCGTCAATTCGTAAATATTGTTGCCCTTGTCGTAGAATTTTTTACACTTTTTCTCGCCGTAATAGAGATATTTTGCACCGCTGGTACTTTCATCCGGATTATCGTTGTCGATGTCGGAGGCGTCGGCTTCCGTTACGGTCACCGTCGGCTTGGAAGCGTTCGACCAATTGAGCACAAATTTATAAACCCCGCTTACTTCGGAATCTGAGGAGGTCGTGGAAAACCATTCCCCGGCATTGTATCCGTTGCGTTCAATCATGGCGATATTACCCGCTTTTATATCCGCCTCCGGGTCTTGTGAGAAAATATAATAATCGCGGTATTTGCTGTCGGGCGAGGATTTGGCATCTATAAACCAGGGGTGGTCTTTGCCTGTGTGGTTCATCACATAGTCCAGATAGATTTTTATATCGCGGCGGTGAGCTTCTGCAATCAGTTGTTCGAAATCACCCATAGTGCCATACTTCGGGTTTATAGCGGTATAATCCGTCACGTCATATCCGTGATAAGACATGGCGGGATGTATCGGCGACAGCCAAATGGCTTTTATCCCCAAACTTTCAATGTAATCCAGTTTCTCGGTTATCCCTTTGAGGTCTCCCCACTTATCCCCGTTCGCATCGGCAAAAGAATATACCAGCAATTGATAAGAAATATTCCCCCGCTTCTCTCCGTCCCATGCTTCAGGCTCAGCCGTCACGCTTACCCATTCTTCCGGTGCAGGTCCGGGAGTCGGCTCCGGTCCCGGATCGGGCTCATCATTTTTACTCTCACTACAAGCTCCCAAAGAAATAAGAAGAGCAAAACACAGAACATGCCAAAACCTCAAAATCGGATACAATTCAATCGTTTTCATGATAAAAAATCTTTCTGATAATCACACCTCAAATATACTTGTAAATCACCACCCCTTGTCATAAAAAGCGAACAAACAAACCCTCACGACCTGCAAACGGTTGCGGTGGCAAAAACAATTCTGCATTTCCTTGTCTTTAAGCTGTTCTTTAAAAAACGAAAGAGGCTGAACAAACTGTTCAGCCTCTCGGTTTTATGGATGAAAAAAATTATTTTATGCTACCTGTACCTTCTCCGAAGTTCAGATATAATTTTTGTCCGGTGTTACCTGTTACACGGTCTTGATCGCCTCCGTTACCGCGGAATACGATTTTTCCGTTAAAGACCATAAATTCAGTTCTCCACCAGTCGCTTGCACTTACCTGCGGCATAGATACATAAGCGCGAATTTCGTCTGCAGCAACAAATGCCGGAGACACAAATTCACCATCGGCAGTTGCCGGAACTTCAAATTTAGCGTTCTCCATTGCTGCATCCCATCCGCCGGCGGTATTGCCAATCAGATAAACGCCAGGTTCTTCAAACTCGACAATTTTTTTGTCACCCATGACTGATACATATACGAGATACCATCCGGCTTTGCCTACTTTGATATTGCCACCGCTGTTTTCCAATCCGGCACGGTCAATGGAACTCTGTGAAATGGCGTCAGAGAAACCGAAATCACCGCCCCAATCGGCTTGTGGAGCGAATTTAATTTCATCTCCTGAATTGAAATAATACATTCCCCAGAAAGCACCGTCCGAACCGTTTACGGGAACAAACTGATTCCAGGTATTTCCCCAGCCGTATGCACTTCCCGTCATGTACAATTCCGCCACATCGGGAACTACCGTATAAGTCAGATTAACCATATCCAGTGTTACAATCCAATCTCCGGCACCGGCAATAACGGGAGTTTCTACTTTATAGATATCTCCCGTCCATACGAGAAGATTTTTAGTCGCTTTATCTCCGTTTTCCCGGCACCCCATTTGTACGGCATTGACTGCGTCCCAATCGGAATCTGTCGCTCCGTCAAAAGGAGAAGCTGCATAGAATTTAAACCAGTTCTCGTCTGCCGTTGTTGTGACTTTAGCCTGATAGATACCATTACCTTTGTCTTCCATTTTAGTAGCGGTCGTAATCGACCATTGACCTTGCCAGTCGCCCATCATGACATATCCTTTCGGATCTATTTCGGGAGCGATATTGAGCGGAGTCAAAGAAATTTCTATCTCTTCGCTTTCAACAGAAAGACCTTGATCATCCACAATAGCGGCACCCTGCGCTTTTACTGACAATGTACGGGCTACGGATGCACGGCTGAAATAAATCTGTTGTGTCAGGCTGTCTAATGTGGAAAGAAGCATTTTAAAACTTCCGTTTTCGTATACATACGGCAGGCTATTGCCATTAATCAACAGAGAGGTAGGAGAAAAAGTTGCTCCTTCGCTGGATATTGTTTTGAATTTGAGAACCTCTACAGTATCCACTCCTGCCATATCATCCATAACAATAGCTGCGTTTTCTCCTGCTTCAAAAGAAGCCTGTACTTGTGCTAACGCTTCTTCCTGGGGATTGGATTGGGGATCTGCCCAATCCTTATAATCCTCATCGCAGGCAGTGAAATTTAATGCTGCAATCAATATACCTGCGAATAAATATTGTTTTTTCATATATGATTTTCCTATTAAAATTAATAATTACTTCTTCACCTCTCCTGTTCCGGCATTGAAATTCAGTTCTATAACCATTCCGGGAGCTCCGGCGATGGAATAATCCGCTCCGGCTTCCGTCCAGCTATCAATGATATTCATATTTCTGTAATGGATCTCCGTTTCGGATTTTAACGTAAATTCCGTACGCCACCAATCGATACCGGCATCTACGCACATGCGGACTTCTCCGGCTGCAACCAACGCGGGAGAAACTAATATGCCGTTTCCTTTGTCAGTAAACATCCATTCGTCCAGAAGTGCCCAGTTGCCACCTTCACACGCACCGATAATATACACTTTAGCCGGGGCAATATTCATCGTAAATGCATAATCGTTACCCTTGGCAACTGTTTTCATCGTGATGAGATAGTAGCCACCCTTTGTTACCTGGATGTTTCCATCGTTATTGTCACCAGACACACCAGCGTTGGCATTGTCATTGACTGTTAACCGTGAATCGTTATAACCCAACCATTCGCCTTCTTTCGTACCGAACTTGAATGAACCTCCGTCTTCCAGATATACAATCCGGTAATATTGGCCTTCAAGCCCGTAAACGGGTGCCATTGTTACCCAGCTCCAGTCGCTCATCGTACCGGCAAGCCACATGTATTCAGGAAGGCTTAACGTTTCTTCGTTATTCATTTTCACTTTGGACAGGCAAATGGTATTGGAAAGAATCTTTCCGATATTTTGGCCGCTTACGACTGCCCGAAGACGTACATAAATGCTGATAGCTTCCGTTGGTACATCTTCTCCTTCATGCTGTGTGCTCCACAATTCCAGCAAAGAAGAGTTCAGTTCGGCAGCCTCAATAGCGATATGCGTATTGGTAAATGTAGATCCTAATTCAATGTAGTTCTCCTCTTCAAAACTTTCATCAAAAGTCACTTGTACCGCATAGGTTGTAGCTACAGGGAAACCGTAATCAGGTTGGTTGCAGGTTAATTGTACAGTCGTACCGGCAATGCCCAGATCATAGGTGTTATTTGCCGCATAGGCAGGTTCGTTCAATACGAACTCGGTAGCCTCGTGGAATACAGGATTACTATCCGTATCGCTTTCGCAAGCCGTAAAAAACGGCAGGGTTAAGGCTGATAACAATAATATGTTGAAAAATTTGTTCATTTTCTTAACGTTTTAAAGTAACAAGGTAATGGGATCAATAACCCGGATTCTGTGTCAGATTCGGATTGTTATTCAAATCGGCTGCCGGAATCGGATATACATTGAAATGGGCATCAACCGACGTTCCGTTCATGACACCGCCTTTCCAGTCCCAAACATATTTATTGGTCGTATACATATCGAAGCGGACTAAGTCGGAGCGGCGACGGGCTTCCAGATAGAATTCACGACACCATTCGTCAATCAAATCCTGTTCGGTTACTCCCTGCAATCTGCTTGCATGAGCACGGTCACGTAAAACATTCAAATCCGTTGCAGCATCTCCTCCTGTACGGAAACGGGCTTCTGCGCGAATCAGATAAGCTTCTGCCAGACGCAATAAAGGAATATCGACATCGGGATATTTGGCATGGTGAGTTGCACCGCCGTCTGAGCGGAAATTCAACCATTTGACAATGGAAAGTCCATTGGTAAAACCGGTAATATCTTCGGCAAGAATGCCACGGATACCGCCGCCGACTCCGGAATAAAATATTGCGCGGTCGTCGCCTGCTGCAGCGATTAAATCTACCGTACGTGTGCCATATTCGGCATCTTTGGCGTCAATTTCTTCATCGGTAGCGCCGTTTAAGGCCTCTGCATTGCTGGGAGGCATAGGCACATCGTCCAGATTCGGGAAAAATTTCTGTACCAAAGCTGCCCGGCTGAAAATACAACTCCACGGGTCATTCGTTCCGTTACGGGGCATCCCGGAGCCGCGGGTACCGCTTACTACATAATTAGCACCGCTGTAACATTGAGTATTGGCTCCGTCCTGACGGATGGGGAAAATAATTTCCTGCATCGCATTGGCATTTTCGTCGTTGTCTGCCATAAACAATTCCTGATAATTGCTGCATAATTGATAGCCGGAATTAATCACTTTGGTCGCATAAGTTTCGGCATTCGCCCAATCGGTTGTACCGGTATATACGCCGGCATTCAAATAAAGGCGTGCGCGGAGCAGCCAGTTGGCAGCCTTGTCTGCCCGGCCGAAAGGCGCCTGGCGGGGTTCATACATATCCGCTTCACATTCGGATAATTCCGTTTGAATATAATCATACAACTCTTTCCCGGCTTTTTCGATCGGTAAATCATTGTTAAAATGTTCCTTAAACGGAGCTTTTCTGAATAAATCCAGGTAATAAGAGTAATGCAGGGCACGTAGGAAACGAACTTCGGCACGTTGTTTCACACTTTCAGCATCCTCTTGTCCTTCCGTCTGGTCAAGGAAAAAGTTCAATTGCGTAATATTAATGCCTAACCGGAAGTAAACCCATTCCGTACGCTGGCTGGAAGAGTTCCAGTTGATGGCTGTAAACTGAGGTATATCCACATCGGACTGCCAGGCCCACAAACACTCATCGGTGGAAAGCTCCTGGCAATTGAAAATAGTACGGTAAAAACCGGATTCTCCTTCGTCTTGCCCGTCCAAATCGGTATTGCCTGCAGGGCCTTGCTGGCCGGTAGTGCCTAATAAAGCATAGGCTTTCACGAAAACGGCGTTTTGATCGAAAGACGGAGATGTCTGGGGATCAATAGAACTGATATTCAGGTCGTTGACACAAGATGACGTAAAGAAGGCCATCGCTGCGGCAAGGACAGAACTTAAAATATATTTAGCTTTCATACTCTATTGTTAAGATTAATGATTAAAACTGAAGGTTTATACCTAACAGGAATGTCGTGGCACGGGGATACGGATTGCTGTCGATACCGCTGCTGACTTCCGGATCCAAGCCTTTATACTTGGAAATGATAAACGGATTTTGTGCGGTAGCGTAAATACGTCCTCTCACGCCTCTGTCTGAATTTCCTTTAAAGAGATTTTTAAACGAATAGCCTAACGTGATATTGTCACAACGCAGGAAAGAAGCATTGCGTACGAAATAGTCGCTCATGTAATACTCTCCTAATCCGGTGAATCCTAACGCCTCTGCTTCTTTTGTATAGTTGTGGTACGAGTTGTTTGAAGCAAGATATGAACCGCCTACGCGGGCTTTGTCCGCCAGGAAGTTATAATACACATAGTTGTTGAAACTTGCCCGCAGAGCAAAACTGAAATCCCAGTTTTTATACAGCATTTTGGAGGTCAGACCCATTGTTACATCCGGAGCAGGGTCTTTGAACATGTATTTGTCGGCACTGTTGATAATACCGTCACCGTTACGGTCTACAAACATATTTTCAATCGGTTTGCCGTTTTCATCGTATACTTGTTGATAAACATAGAATGATTTGGCGGCGTATCCCACTTTATGTGCTTGTACTTTGGTATTGTTTCCCGGAGAAATTTTATCTCCTGTTTCTACATAATAGTCGGCATCGTCTCCTCCGGTCAATTTTGTAATTTCGTTGTGATTCCAGGTAACATTATAAGATAAGTTCCAGGTGAAATTATCGGTTACCACCGGAGTTCCCGTTAAAGAAAATTCCACACCGTAATTTTCCAACGAACCGATGTTGGACAGCAACTGAGAGTTGAAGTTCGTTCCTACCGGGATTTTTACGCTGTTCAGCAAATCCTTCGTTTCACGGTAATATCCGTCAATAGCACCCGTAATGCGGCCGTTCAGGAAGCCGAAATCCAATCCGGCATTATAAGTTGTTGTCTTTTCCCATTTCAGATCCTTGTTAAACGCATTCGGACGGGAAGAATAATAATACTCGCTGCCGAAAGGATATTGTACATATTCATTACCGATTACATACAGCGGAGCATAACCGAAATCGGAATTAACATTTTGTTGGCCGGTGATACCCCAACCCAAACGGAGCTTCAAATCGGAGAGAACATTGGAATCCTTCAGGAAATTTTCTTCTTTAATCTTCCAACCCAGTGCCAAAGACGGGAAGGTACCCCAGCGGTTGTCTTTGTCAAAACGGGAAGAACCGTCCCAACGCATCGTAAACGTCAGCAAATATTTATCGGCCAATGTGTAATTCAGGCGACCGAAATAAGAAACCAGCGTATTACGGGTAGCATAAGCGGTTTGTTCTCTGAAAGACGGATTGTAAGCTTCTCCGGTCAAAGGATTTGTCCCTTGTCCGTAGCTGAAACCGTTCCGGTGGAAATGCTGTTCCTCGCCTCCCGCCATAATATCCAAAGCGTGACTGCCTAATGTCTTGGAATATTGGGCATATACGTTGTAGGAAAGGTTATATTTATACTGTGCTTCTATGCCGTCCCATCCATAGTAATTATTGCTGAATGAATACGGAGAAATTACGTTGTTTTGTCTGCCTTCGGCATATTCTCCACCGATATTGGCATGAATGTGCAGGTCAGGCAAAAAATGAACCTTATAATCGACATCAACATTTCCTGTAAAATCATGGCTGTTGGCGTGATTATTCTGTAATTTCAATGTTGCTAACGGGTTACTTGGTGTATTGGGATTCGTTGTTTGGAGCCAGTTAGGATCATCATAATTGGCTGACATAAGATATTGCCAATATCCTCCCGTTGTGGGTGAATCCATGTAAACGGATTGTGTCGGGTCTGCCGTCAATGCGTTGCCGATAGCTGAACCCGCATCGGCATAACGGTTCTTGCCGTACATATATTTAGCTGTGACATTGAATTTCAGATGGTCATTGAAAAACGTCGGAGCCAAATTAACGGAAGTTGTTACACGCTGCATATTGGATGTCTTAATAATACCGTTTTGGTCCGTATATCCTACAGAGACGCGGAACGGCAGATTTTTTACCGCACCGTTGAAAGATAAATGGTGGTCGGTGCTTACAGCTACGCGGAAAATTTCATCCTGCCAGTCCGTATTGGCAGTTCCAAGCTCAAGAGGAGCATTTCCGTCATAGCGACCGTTTACGTATGCACGGAATTCGTCACCGTTCATTACGTCATAACGGTCTTGCGTTGTTGATACACTTACATTGCCACTATAGCTTATGCTGAGTTTGCTGCCCACTTTCCCTTTTTTCGTTGTAATCAAAATAACACCGTTGGATGCGCGGGAACCGTAGATGGCGGTAGCCGATGCGTCTTTCAACACCGTGAATGTTTCAATATCTTCGGGATTTACCATGGCCAGACCGTTGCCCATACCTTTGATACCTTCATTGTCTATCGCCAGACCGTCAATGACGATTAACGGGTCATTGCTGGCATTCAGTGAGGAACCTCCGCGAATACGGATCTGTGCACCGGCACCCGGAGCTCCGTCATTGGAGATAACGCTCACACCGGCGATTTTCCCCGTCAGCATGTCTTGTGCGCTGGTGGTGATACCTTTGCTGAGTTCGTCCGGTTTGATAGCTGTTACCGATCCCGTTGCATCGTTCTTTTTTACAGAACCATACCCGATAACCACCACCTCCTGCAATTGTTCCACGTCGTCTTCCAATACCACGTTCAGGACGTTTTGGTTGGCAATCGCAATCGTTTGTGGTTTATAGCCAATAAAAGAAAATACCAGAACATCGCCGGTAGAAACCTTTAAGGCGTATTTACCGTCCATGTCGGTAGCCGTACCGGTACCGTTGCTTTTAATAAGTATACTTACTCCCGGTAGGGGTTCGCCTTTATTGTCTTTTACCGTACCGGTGAGTTCTCTTTGTTGTGCAAATGTCAACGTTGATAACAACATGCACAAAATGAAGAGAAATCCATTTTTTTTGTTTCCGTGCTTCATAATCTTGTAATTTGATTTAATTTCTTGGGCTTGATTAACCGATTTTTCCTTCCTTGATGTCTTTTATGAATTAATTATTACACTTATTTTTTCACCCAAAAAAACGGAGGTTTTTTTGGTGAAAGAAAATACACGCTCAACTTACGTCTGTATTGACTTTTCAAAAGTATACCGAATAAAACCCAATGTTATGAAAACGTTTGTTTTTTTATGAAATATTATCCGAAACCGTTATCGCAAACGTTTGATATTTTAACATTTCATCTTGGATGAAGGTTGGCTATCCGTTTTTGACTCTTTAAAGAAACAGAGGCTTCTTTACGTTTTCTATATAATTATCTGAATTTCAATAAATCATCTCTTTAAAGTTGTTGTTTTTCACCCATAAAAACCTCCGTTTAAATAGCCGGAGGTATTTCTTTTGTCTTTCTTCCTGAAAAGACAGGCTAAAACCTAACTTTATCCGGCTCTTTCATCGCAGTAACCCCTCTGTATCTCCTCTATAAAGTGCAAACAGAGTGCAAACAAAGTGCAAACAGAGTGCTTTTGAAAGGACTTTGTTTAGGCTTTGTATGGATTCTTAAAAGGGTTTGTAGTGGAGATACAGAGGAGTTATACCGGTGAAAAAGAGCTGTTTCCTATGGGATGGGCATGTGGTGGGAAGGGGCAAATAGGGTAAACCGGAAGCATTATTTTGTAGAATGGGAACAATTTTTTAAATTTGAACGCATTCGAGCGAGAACAACTATGGCTACACAGATTACAATCAAAGACATTGCTAAAATCCTGGGCATTTCGGTATCAACGGTATCCCGTGCGTTAAAAAATCATCCCGACATCAGTGCGGAAACCAAAAAAGAGGTACAGGAACTGGCTAAAAAGTTGAATTACACGCCGAATGCCATCGCTTTGAGCCTTCGCAACAAAAAAACATTTCTGATTGCCGTGATTATTCCGGAAATCATTCATCACTTTTTTTCCTGTGTCATCAGTGGGGTGGAGGAAGTGGCTAACCGGAACGGCTATAATGTTGTTATTTTTCAGAGCAATGAGCAATACGAGCGGGAAGTATCTATTTGTCAGTCCATCTTAAACTCGAGGGTAGATGGCGTATTGGTTTCTATGGCAAAAACCACCCGCAAGGCCGACCATTTCAAAGAATTGCAGCAAGCCGGGATTCCCCTTGTGTTTTTTGACCGTATTTGCGGCGATTTGGATACGGATAGAGTGATTGTGGATGATTTCAACGGAGCCTTTGCTGCCGTACAGCATCTCATTTCCGTCGGGTGCAGGCGTATCGCCCACTATTC
>ERZ778512.1800-NODE-1800-length-12874-cov-5.245573_pt1 | contig 12874 bp, 10 predicted proteins | sample MGYA00510346_ERZ778512 | MGnify/ENA primary metagenome ERZ778512 (study PRJEB29527, sample SAMN07138962) | mouse gut metagenome | material: feces | host: mouse | place: China:Nanjing | collected 2016-01-25 ...
GCCCTGTCACAAAGGTCTGACAACCTATTACAATCATCATTGTCGCAAGTATTAACGATTGTATATGCCCACTCCCACTCCCTTGAAAATAAAATATCATAAATCGGACACCTATTGCAACCCCCACTAAGATAAAAAACATTGCTACCATTAAAAAAAACATTAGCGGACGGTACATAATTACAGCCCTTACAATTGTCAGCATGGATTTTTTTACATAACTAAATATAGAATTCATCAGTTTTGATTCTCGAAGCTGCGGATTGGTACGAATTGGCACTGAAGTAATTGCCATCTTATTCCGCCCTGCCTGCACAATTGTTTCCAATGTATATGTATATTCATTGTGCACATTCATGCGCATTGCTGCTTTCCTACTATATGCACGGAAGCCGCTTGGCGCATCCGGAATATTCGTCTTAGAAGCAATCCGCACAATTCTGCTTCCAAAACGCTGCAGTTTCTTTTTTATCCATGAAAAAGACTCTATTTCGTCAATTGGACGTTCGCCGATTACAATGTCTGCCTTTCTCTGCAAAATCGGACGCACCAGCTTTTCAATATCTTCGCCGCAATACTGGTTGTCTGCATCTGTATTGACAATAATATCTGCTCCCTCACGCAACGCCTTATCAATTCCAGCAAGAAAGCCTTTTGCCAGACCAAGATTGCGCTTAAAGCGTACAATATGATGTACCCCCCATTCCTTTGCAATATACTCTGTATCGTCATCGCTCCCGTCATTTATAATTAAATATTCTATTTCATCAATCCCATCAATATGCCGTGGCAGATCATTCAACGCAATTTCTAATGTTTCTGCCTCATTATAACAAGGGATTTGAATAATTAACTTCATTTCTTTAGCCTCCCAAAACCTTCTGTTTCTGCCAATTCCCACTCCCTATCCTACCGCCAACAGCGGCATAAGCAATCATCAAACAAACGTTGCCCTTTAGTGCCTTCGAGATATTATAACAGACTTTTTAAAATTTGCCTGCTTTTTATACATATAAGAATAAATTACTAAAAAAGCAAAAATGTTTTCTGCGACAGGGATAAGATTATGGAACAGCCAGACATCTGTTACATTAGCGGGCATATTATATTTCTTGTTCTTTTCTGCTCTTTGTATATATGTGATTTCATTTTCTACCAGTGCATAGTTTCTCATATCGTTTTCATATTCTATCAAACGCTCTGGCAAAACATTCTGTTCTATATATTCCAATACCTCGGTATAAGTCATTCTAAAATCATACACAAGTACAATAACTTCTAAATCTGGTTCTATATTTTTAGCATTATCCTCTTTTACTATCTGATAAATACGAAGCACGTAAGCGGATATCATACTTCACCTGTTCTGGCAGTTTTTCCTGTTTTATATCCAATCCAACCTGCAATAAATACAATTTCGGCACAGGAAAATACCTCTAGTTTTTCCATATAACATTTATTCCTCCGACAGCCGCCACCTGCCCAATAAAAAGACAACCGTTGCCAAGCTAATCTGCATAATACTGCTATTATGATTTTGTACCCATATTTTCAAGGACTGCGCATTCTGCTTCATCCTACTACTCCCCTTCCTCCTCTTTCGTTCCTTCTGCGTTTGATTCTTTATCCTGATCGGATTTTCTCATATTGCCTTTTGCATCCAACAAACCAAACTCCAGCTTCTTCATCCGAAACTGTATATCCTCTAAAAGCTTGCGATTTGCTGAAATAATATCTGCCTGCAATCCTGTTACAAAAGTCTGGCATCCTATAATAATCATCATTGTCGCCAATATCAGCGATTGCACATGTCCATTCCCACTTCCCTGGAAGAAATAGACAAGAAAGCGAATACCAATTGCAATCCCGGCCGCAATAAATACCATTGCCACCGTTACAAAAAACATTAAGGGACGATACATAATAACAGCCCTTACAATTGTCAACATAGATTTTTTAATATAGCTATAAATGGAATTCATCAGCCTTGATTCCCGAAGCTGCCGATTCGTGCGGACAGGCACAGAAGTAATTGCCATCTTATTGCGCCCTGCCTGCACAATTGTTTCCAATGTATATGTATATTCATTGTGCACATTCATGCGCATTGCTGCTTTCCTGCTGTATGCACGGAAACCGCTCGGCGCATCTGGAATATTTGTCTTAGAAGCAATCCGCACAATTCTGCTTCCAAAACGCTGCAGCTTCTTTTTTATCCATGAAAAAGATTCTATTTCGTCAATTGGACGTTCGCCAATTACAATATCTGCCTTTCTTAGTAAAATCGGACGCACCAGCTTTTCAATATCTTCGCCACAATACTGGTTATCCGCATCTGTATTGACAATAATATCTGCTCCCTCACGCAACGCCTTGTCAATTCCGGCAAGAAATCCTTTCGCCAAACCAAGATTGCGCTTAAATCGTACAATATGATGTACCCCCCATTCTTTCGCAATGCGCTCTGTATCATCGTCGCTTCCATCATTTATAATCAAATATTCTATCTCATCAATCCCGTCAATATGCCGCGGCAGATCGTTCAACGCAATTTCCAACGTTTCTGCCTCATTATAACAGGGGATTTGTATAATTAATTTCATTTTATCAGCCTCCCAAAGCCTTCTGTTTCCGCAGGAAGAACCAAACCACACTCTTTATCCTACCGCCAACCGTGATCTAAGCAATCCGCGAAAAATGCTGTCCTTTAGTGCCTTCGAGGATATTATAACAGACTTTTTTAGAATTTGCCTTCTTTTTATACATACAAGAATAAATTACCAGGAAAGTTCATGCTGTTCCAGCAACAGGTAAAAATCCATGCAAAAATTGCAATACGAACTGCATTCATTATGCAAATGTGTTTTTACTTGTTATATGTAAGTTTTCGTACAGGCTTTGCAGTAAATACTAAGCCTTGTATGAACAGTAAAGAAAGTTCGCATATTTAAAATTTGCATATTTTAATCTTTCATATCAAAAAGCTCTTATTTGAAGCTCCTATACGAGAAGTATAGCATACTATCCAATAATTCACCATAAATTAAATAGAAATTTTGTTAAAATTAAATATTTGCTGTTACTATACGCTTTCAATGTCATTTTCTATGGATTTTCCTTACTTTCTTCGTTCTATTCTTGCATAAAACGTTCAAACAAAGCCCCATTATTTGGTACTAACAGTGTAAAATCCGGCGTTTCTGCAATCGAAAAAAATTGCTCCCGCACTGTATTGCGACTGCCAAACTCCGCACCGGTTACATAGAAAGCTTCCTTATTCGGCTGCATTTCCTGCGTTGTTGCAATCACAACTTGTTTTTCTGGTAGATAAAACTGCAAAACCAACCCCATACGATACCCGCTTGTATCCCGCAAAAAATAAATCGTTTCTTTCTTATTATCTAACGCAAGCTTATTTATCGCCTCTGCTATCTCTGGCATAGAGCGTTCTATATTCTTATTAACGGGAATAACATAGTCTTCCACCATTGCAATCCCCATATATCCCCAAACACATGCAACACCAAACAATACCAAGCATTGTCTTTTTATCATTGATTTGGGCTGCAATAATTGTGCCTCTTGTACTTGCTGTTTTGACAGATTTTTATGATTTTTTGATACAAAATAATTCATTTTCTGATTTATTATATTTGCATTTTTACTTTGAAAAATATGTTTCAAGAAGCATTTCAATGTTCTTATATCGGGCAGTTTAGCTTTCAAAATAATGCAGATTGCAGCTGCTTCTAATATTGTTAACCTTGCCGTTTCCCACACTCTAAAATGCAGTATTTCATTATCCCAAAACACCCTGCTCAGCATAATACTGTGCACCTTTTGGAAAGAATCTCCGCCTGCCTGAATCAATGCATTCTGACAAATCCAAGCAGCCAGTAAATAAATAATAGAAAAAATGCATAAATGGCTCAGCCATTTTTTATCACAAAACAACACATATAAACCATACAATATCAAAATTCCTGTTACAGCTTCTTGGTATCTGCCATACACAAGACTATCCACACGCCATATATCTATTTTGAACAGCACGCATACTCCAAATAATCCCAACCATATTAAAAACACGCCGAAATACCAAATATTTTCCGCGGTTACAGTAACGTCAACTTCTTTTGTTTCACTGAAATTTCTTATTTTTCGGTATCCAATTTTTGCATAATTACGCACAACAAATACAAAACGTTTGCTTAGATCTAACAGTGCAAAACAAATCACTAACCCTGATGCGGCAGCTAAGTAAAACCATTTTCCTGCAATACTCACTAAAAACTTTAAAAATCCAGAAGGCGTAAAAATTCCCAGCACTTTTGCAATCTGCCCAGCAAAGTCATTCGTTGCCAGCCTTGCATCTGCATTTTCTGCTATATTTCGTAAATCATCTATATTTTGTGCCAACAAAATGCACGCTATTATAACCACACCTATACTTATTAATATCGCAATTCTACCTTTTCCATTATCCGCAAGATACAACACCAGCAGACAAAACATCGCTCCCAAAATAATAAATAATGTTTTTTGATTCCATACGCTATAAAATGCTTCTGCCCATGTAATTGGTATATTTGCTAAATAAAAATCATTTTGCAGTTTGCACTTTATACACTGATGCACAATACTGCCAATGCATAACACAGCAAAAAAAGCGGCAGCCTGTGGTATACGGCTTCTTTTCTCCTGTTTCAAAAGCATTACCACAACTACCGAAGCTATCACTACAGCAATGCATCTTTGATGCACTGTATACATATAAAAGGAAACAAATGCAAAACAAATATAACTTGCAATGCTTCCTTTATCTGTCATACACATCATCACGTAAAAATATACCCAAAACAAAAAAGCCAGCGCCGCTTCTGTCAGCGTTAAATGAGAGTAAACGATTATTGAAGGATACAGCAAGACCACAAAGCATGAGAAATCGCGCACATACCAACTCCAATTTTGCAAATATCTAACGCACAATTTTTTTGCTATAAAAAAGCTTACCACAAGCATAAAAGCGTGCATTATAATTGCAGTCTGAAACATCTGTGCATAATTCCATTTACATATACGGGCAAGCAACTGAATGGGTAACAGTAGTAAGCTATACCCATAAGAATAATAACTAATACTCTTTGCCGCCGCTGACCAATCCTGCCCTATCCAAAAAGAACTATTTGCCCAATAGCCAAATTCATCACTATAAACAATCGGCTGTTTCGTTTCCGAAAGACGATATGTTGCAAAAAAGAACAGAATCACCATAATCATGAATTGCATCAGCCATTCTTTCTTCTCTTTGCATTTCCATAAACGCATACTATGCGGACTCCATTTTTAAATATTTAGTATAACCCATATAAAATAACCTTATTCTTGGTGTAGATTATACTAGTACAACCTCGTACTTAGGCTCTACTCACAAATAATCTACACAATTCCTTATTACTTCAAAATTAATGCAACGCTAATTCCTCTCGCGCAACTGCCAATGCACGCTCAATCACCTTGTCCATATCATAGTATTTATATTCGCCAAGTCTTCCCCCGAAAATTACCTTCTGCTCTCTCTTGGCTAGTTCTGAATATGCTGCATAAAGTGTGCTGTTTTTCTCATCATTAATCGGATAGTATGGTTCCTCCCCTTTTGTCCACTCACTTGGGTACTCCTTAGAAATTACAGTTTTTGGCTGATTTCCAAAAACAAAATGTTTATGCTCTATAATACGTGTATACGGTATGTCACGTTCTGTATAATTCACTACCGCATTGCCCTGATAATTTTCACAATCCAATATTTCCTCTTCAAAACGCACCATACGGTATTCCAACACCCCTAATGTATAATCAAAAAATCGGTCAATCTGCCCTGTATACACAACCTTATCCGCCAATGCGTCAAATGCCGTCTTATCTTTAAAATAATCAACTTCTAACTGTACTTCAATGCCCTCTAGCATTTTCTCAACCATTGCCGTATACCCCTGTATTGGTATCCCTTGATAGCGGTCATTAAAATAATTATTATCATATGTAAAACGTAAAGGCAGACGCTTTATAATAAAAGCCGGCAAATCCTTGCAGCTTCGCCCCCACTGTTTTTCCGTATAACCCTTCACCAGCTTTTCATAAACATCACGCCCTGCAAGAGATAGTGCCTGTTCCTCCAAGTTCTGAGGGTCTGAAATATCCAATTCCGCAATCTGGTGCGCGATTATATCCTTCGCTTCCTGCGGTGTACGAATATTCCACATTTTGCTAAATGTATTCATATTAAAGGGCAAATTATAAAGTTCATTTTTATATACCGCAATCGGCGCATTAATATATTGATTAAACTCCGCAAATTGGTTTACATACTCCCATACTGCCTTATTGCTTGTATGAAAAATATGCGCGCCATACTCATGTACCGCAATCCCCTCCACTTCCTTAGTATAAATATTTCCGGCGATATGGCTTCGCTTATCAATTACTAGACAACTTTTCCCTGCCTTCTTCGCCTCCTGCGCAAAGACTGCGCCATACAAACCCGCACCAACAATTAAATAATTATATTTTGCCATTTTTAAACTTCCTTTCCCTTTATTTCATCATTATAGAACCATAAAAAATTATTATACTCACGAGCGAATAAATTTGGGGCTGTCGCAATAAGCTTTGATGCTACTAGATATGGTATAAATCTTAGCACAGAGTTAGAATATCTTGTATCCGTTTATCTTAATGTGACAGCCCCTATTTGCTCAACCTCGCTTTGCTCGGTGATACTTTTAACCACCACTATTACAACCACAACAATCCCTATTTGCCCCAACCTCGCTTCGCTCGGTGATACTCTGACCGCAGCAGAGCTGCGAGGAATTAGACCCATAACAGATTAAATTTTCCTTTCTGCATAGCCCCTATTGCTCGCTTATGCAATATGGATTATGCAGAAATTAGAAAATCTTAACGGTCATCAGTATATTCACATGCTATTTTGTTATTTTGTCACTCTTTCTTTCCTGTTCTTTAAGGCAATCTTATTATAGCAAATTATTGTGTGATATTCAATTATACTTTACATTTTCCAAAATAAACGCATTCACAAAAAGTTACATACGATATGGGCTGTGCAGAAATTGGAAAATCTTAACGGTCGTTCGTATAACATATTTCCTTGAAACGCCCGTGTGCATAAAAAGAGAAAAGCAGGTATAACACCGCCCTTTTCTTGCAATGTATACCTGCTCCTTTCGTTCTATTCCATCTTATTCAATATCAATCTCACAATTACATATAATAATATATTATACTCACAAGCAATTAAATTTTCCATTCTGCACAGCACGTATTGCCCGCTTATGCAATGGGCTGTACAGAAATTGGAAAATCTTAACGGTCGTTCGTATACTTATAATAAAAGCACTACCTTCGGTTAAATGCTGCTCTATCACTCTAATTTTCTAGTTTAGTTTCATCTGCCTTATTTAGCAACGCAGTCAACTCTGTATTCATTACTGCAGATATATTATTTATATCCTCTAATGCTTTACCACTTCCACAAGAAAAATAATTATATAATTGTAATAAAAGAACTAACTTGTCCTTCTCGGTACAATTCACTATCTTCTTCCACAAACCTGCTAAATCCGGCTGTTCTCCAAATAAAATATAATCTACAGATACGCCTAGTTCCTTTTTCAAAATTCGAAAACTGTTTATAGAAACACAATTTTCAGCGCTCTCCATCTTTTTATACGCTGACAACGAAATATCTAATATTTCTGCAAATTTTTGTTGTGTTATTCCTAAATTTTTACGTACTTGATGTAATCTCTTTGCCGCTTCAAGCTTTTCCACCTGATTATCGTTTTTTTTTCATACGATTTTCCTCCAATTTTATTTTACGATAATTTTTCAACTAGAGAAGGTAAATTTCATATTATACTAGTACTTATAGTAAACGCATTTTGTATCTGCGTTTTGACTTTTTGTAGCTGCTGTGTATTCAATTAGATTTGGATGCAAAACGCAAAGGTATAATTCGTTTACTATAAATTTGCCAATAACGCTGACTTACAAGGATAATTATCTTGCGTAATATGGCAAAATTTATCGTTTATTAGTATATTTATATTCATTTTCAAGGTATTTATGAAATTAACCTTACCCAAACACCTCTATCATTATAAATGATATTGGCAAAGATTTCCATAAAATTTGTAGATTTTTACACTTTTTTAAGATTTACCAAGTTATCCCACTGCTAAGTCTTCTTAAATCTGTTGAAATATTGAGATATTTTCTAGGGAAACCTATTAATAGATACTCGTTAATGCATTTATCTGCCGATTTCTGTTCAACATTGCCGATGTGCTTACTCGTTATACATTTAGGTCGGCAAATGTTTTTGTTCATGAGTATAAAAAGCAGGTATGTTTCTGCGCAATTGACGCCATCCCATACCTGCTCTTATCATTCTTATCTACTAAAGGCTTTACCTAACTGAAATTGACTTTATTTAAAAACTCCGTTATTGCATTATCCATTTCTGGTGTTTTCTCCTGCAACGTAGAAAACCTTATATTATCTTCTTGTGCAAAATAACGGAATAATTGAATCATAAGATAAAGCTTGTCCTTATCAGAACAATTTACTATCTCTTTCCAAACATCTGCCAAATCTGGCTGTTCTCCAAACAAAATATAATCAGCGGATACGCCAAGTTCTCTGTTTAAGATCCGTAAGCTATTCAAGGAAACACAATTTTCACCACTCTCTATCTTCTTATACGCGGATAACGAAATATCTAATATTTCTGCAAATTTTTGCTGTGTTAATCCTAAATTCGTACGAACCTGCTGCAATCTCTGCGCCATCATAATCCTTTCCGGCTGATTATCGTTTTTTTTTCATAGTAAATTCCTCCAATTAATTTCACTAAAAATATTTTTGAGAAGATGCATTCAAAATATATTATGTTCGATTATATGCGGTTGCGATTTTGAAATTTATCTTGCTCACTGTTACTATGTCATTATATAACGAATTGGGAAAATATTCCAGAGGATTTTGAGATTTTATATTTTTTTAATATTTTGAGTACAACCACTCCGTAGCGGCTTGATGCAGCTCAACCTCCATGCGTTCTCACAGACTATGTAGCGCAGTGAAAGTTCTAGGCTAAACTATATCTATCTTTTTTCATAAACTAATACAGCATATTGACAATCCATATATATGTCACTAGAATAATATTATAGTACACGGCAAAAGTATTTCATTTACTATAAAAAGTTAAAGCAGAGTCTATATGAATTGAACAAACGGGAATACAGGCAGGAGGTATGGCATGGCAGGAAAAGCAAAGCTTCCCATGGGGATTGAAAATTTTGAAGATATCCGCAAAGAGGACTTTTACTACGTTGATAAAACGATCCTAATAAGGAATCTACTGGAAAACCGATCCTATGTAACCCTCTTTACACGCCCAAGGCGGTTTGGTAAAACCCTAAATATGAGCATGTTAAAATATTTCTTTGAAACAGGCAGCGACCCTGCACTTTTTAACGGTCTTGAAATTTCCACGGATGCAGAATTCTGCAGTAAATACCAAGGAAAATTTCCGGTAATTTCAATCAGCCTGAAAAGTACAGAAGGCAATACTATCGAAAAGGCACAGAAAAAATTTAGGTCAGTCATAGGCAGCGAGGCGGTCAGATTCTCATTCCTTTCAGACAGTGAAAGACTAACCGAAACAGAGCGCCGGCAATTTGCGAAGCTTATTCAACTGGATGATAAAGGAGAATTTGCAATGTCAGATGAGTTGCTGGAAAACAGCCTGCTGATGCTGTCACGGTTTCTGCGTAAACACTATGGACAGAAAACAATTATTCTGATTGACGAATACGATGTCCCTCTTGATAAGGCGTACCAGTCAGGATATTATGATTTCATGGTAGAGTTTATCAGAAATTTGTTTGGGAATGCTTTTAAAACAAATGACAGCCTGTATTTTGCAGTGCTTACGGGGTGCCTCCGAATTTCTAAAGAGAGCATTTTTACTGGTCTTAATAATTTTAAGGTATATACGGTAAAAGATGTGCGTTACAAGGAATATTTTGGCTTTACGGATACGGAAGTCAAACAGATATTGGAATATTATGGGTTGTCAAGTCAGTATCATGCCGTGAAAGAATGGTATGATGGATATCTGTTTGGCAATCTGGGTATTTATTGTCCATGGGATGTCATTAATTACTGTGGTGATCTGCGCGATGGAAGTGTATCCGAGCCACAGAATTACTGGGTAAACACGAGCAGTAACGACATTATCAGAAACTTTATAAGCAAGGCAACAGCATCGACAAAGAGTGAAATTGAACTGTTGATGAATGGCGGCAGCATCAAAAAGAAAATTCGACAAGAACTAACTTATAGAGATCTGGATTCACAAGATGACAATTTATGGAGCATCCTTTTTACAACGGGATATCTAACACAATGCGGAAAAAATGACAATGGCATGACAGAACTGGTTATTCCAAACAAGGAAATACAATGGATATTTGAAGAGCAGATACAAGACTGGTTTCAAGCAGAATCAAAAAAAGATATCCAAACACTGGAAAATTTCTGCAGAGCATTTGAAAAAAATGATATAACTGCCATCGAAAAAGGATTTACGTCATACCTGCGTAAGACCATCAGCATACGAGATACCAGTATCCAAAAAGATATGAAAGAAAACTTCTACCACGGGATTTTGTTAGGATTATTCGCGGGCATGATCGGCTGGAAAGTTCGGTCAAATACAGAGTCAGGCGACGGCTATAGTGACATCAGCGTGGAGGTCGAGGATAAGGAAATTGGCATTATTATTGAGTTGAAATATGCTGAGAATGCGGCATTTGACATTGCCTGTAAAAAAGCATTAAAGCAGATACATGACAGAAATTATGAGGATGCGTTGGTTGATGATGGGATGGAAACCATCTATAGGTACGGGATTGCATGTTATAAAAAACGTTGTAAGGTAATTTCAGAATGATTTTTGAAATTTATGATATTTGCATAATAAAAAGGGCTGTTGGGTAATTATTCTGTTTCTGCAATATGCTATAATATTGCTTAAATAGCCCAATATCCCTTTTTTGTTTTACTTTATTTCTTATCGCCTTTCATCATAATTTACATTTCAGTATCATTTATACTGGCGCTTGTTCCCAAAGTACTTTCAACACAACCTTTTTCTCCAAGAAATCCAAGATTCCAGCCATTACCACTGCCTTCTCTTTATCATCATCGCATCTTTCCAGTATATCCAACAACAAACTTCCTGTTTCTGTTTTTTGTTCATACTTGCAATTCAATATGAAATTTGCTTCCTGTAAGAGTTCCTTTTTCCTTTCAATTATAGCAACAAATTCTTCATTTGACATTTTTAAACCATCGTTTACACAAAAATACGGTATTCTTGCATCAGACCAGATTCTTCCAAGAGCATAAATTTTTACATCTTTACTATCAAAAAGCATATCTGAATTTAGTACTTTTTCCCATACTTCTTCATAAAACTTCTCTTTTTTATAATGACATAAAGTTAATTTATTAATAATTGCATCAACCAAATCAGAATACTGTTTTTCTAAACTTTTTAACTGCTGTGCCGTAAAATATGCCTCCACCTCTTTTTCTTCAGATGAATCAATATAATCAGCATTTTCAAGGAAATACATTAAACTCATTTTAGGGAATTGTGATTCCATAATTAAATTATATACTATTACCGCCTTATCATATCTGCTCCCTTTCGTTGTTCCCAAAAATTCATGGAATCTTTGTACAAATTGCTCATTCCCTGTTTGCATAAAATATTCTTCCTTCCTTCTACAATACTTACTGGTTGATTCTCTCCTTGCTTATTCCCCCATGCTATTGCTATTGCAATTTCACTATTCTTATTTTGATAATTCAGAGTATTACAAAAATTCCTAACTCTTTTCATAAGATCATCGCCCTCATTCGTAAACAACACCATTTTAAAATCAGACGGCTTAGGATTTACAAGTTCTTGTTCTCTCCGTTTTTGGACAATATTGTAAACGCCCTCTCCCATTGTTCTGATATAATAACGCTTCTCTTTCCCCAATGTGCGCGTTGAAACCAATCCCTCTTTTACCGCTTCACCCGCAATTTGCGAAATGCGTGCCGGAGTTACATTACATAATTTTGCTAATTCTTTATTTTGCACGCCCGGCGTTTTATATACAGAATTCAAGAATAAATATGCAGAAGCTTCCCCATATTTAGAAGCTAATGTATGACATTTTTGAGATGCTGTTTTCTTCTTTTTAATATATGACAGCATACTCAGTCCACCCCAAATTCCACCATACAAGTAACTTTGTTCGGAGGATAATCCCTCAAACTGTTTATATTGCCATATTTTATTTAATTTATCCAAAAATTGTTCATAACATTGCCATTCTGTATCATCATGGCTTTCCACAAAACGCTCTGACATTTTATCAAAAATAAAAAATACCATTTCATCTTCAATCTCTTTTTTCTGACTAAATCGTTCCCTAATTTCCTGAAAAATTGTAAGTTCTTCCATATGTTTTCTCCTTAACTATCGCTTAACCATTATTATATACGCAACCAGATTGCATTTCAAGTCTTTTCCTAAATTCGCATATAACTTCGATATCCTTTTCATGTGTTCCGTTAAAATCAAAACAAACCTCGAACATACATCCATATTCACAGCATGCATCACATACCTCTTTTGTTCTCTCTATGTATGTAAAGCATCCCTCTACCACTGATACATTCTTTTGCGGAACTGCAATAATTCCAATTTTATTTTTAATTATTA
>ERZ778512.1806-NODE-1806-length-12838-cov-3.722209_pt1 | contig 12838 bp, 9 predicted proteins | sample MGYA00510346_ERZ778512 | MGnify/ENA primary metagenome ERZ778512 (study PRJEB29527, sample SAMN07138962) | mouse gut metagenome | material: feces | host: mouse | place: China:Nanjing | collected 2016-01-25 ...
CTTCCGGGATCATTCACCAATATCATGCCGGCAACCGTGATGCCGCGCAGTACATCAAGCGACAATAAACGCCTGGTTTGTTTTATCATTTCCATTACACCTCTTATTATCATTTACTTCCCGATACCCCTCTCCCTACCCCTTTACAAGGCAAAGAAACAAAAAAGGGAGAGAATTTCTCTCCCTTTTCCATGAAATTATCGGTAACAATAACTATTTATCAATATACCGGATTCTGAAGCACAATACCTTTTCCATTGGTAATAGCACTTGAAGGCAAAGGCATTATATTAAAATGATCGGCAGCCGTAACAGAACCCTTCTCTTTCGCTTTTTCAACATATTTTCCATGACGGATCAAATCACTGCGGCGGCATCCCTCAAACCACAATTCATGACCGCGTTCCAACAAAATTTTATCCAGAAAATCCTGAACACCTGCAAAATCGCCCACAGCATAACGGCTCAATCCGGCACGTGCACGCACATCGCTGAATAATGCGGCAGCTTCCGACGTCACTGCATTTCCTTCACGTACCAAGGCTTCCGCCATCAAAAGCAATACATCGGCATAACGATATACCACCCAGTCCACTTCACTTCCTTCGCCCGTAGCGTTCGGGTCTTCTCCATATTTCACCGGCAGCGCTCCCAGTGTCATTTCATTTCCCGTACCCGGATTGGCCTCATTATAGACCGTCCCTTCCGCATCCGTAAATTCACCCACCAGTACTTTCAGACGCTTGTCCTGGGCTTCAAAAGTATGATAAAACGCCCACGGCACACGGTAACCGTTCCACTTCTGGATATTTTCGTTCTTTGTGATATACTGGCTCGGTAAAACGTGTGCCAACCACATACTTTCACAAATGTCGCGTTTCTCCTGACACGCCCAGATAATTTCACTGTTCCGTTCGTTTTCCAAAGTGAAAATATCCTCATAATTGGTTTGCAGGGCATAACCGTAATCGGCTTTCATCAACTCGCGTCCACAAGCCACGGCATCCGACCAGCGTCCTTCGTGCATGTAGAGTTTCATCAGAAGCGTATGGGCAAGTCCGGCGTGCATCCGTCCGTAGTCACCGCTATTGGCCGCATACACCGGAGGCAATACCTTAGCAGCTTCTTTCAGTTCCGTTTCGATGTAATTTACCATCCACTCCTTCGTCGGACGGGGCAAAATCTCTTCTCTCAACGGATTTTCAAGCTGTTCAAGCGTAGCCACAGGCACCGGTCCGAACCAGTCATACAACAAATAAGCCATCCAGCCCCGTCCGCAACGCAATTCCGCAATCAGACGGGCTTTCTTTTCCGGGTCCATATCCACACCTTCAATCCGGCTGATAGTCAAAGTCATTTTACTGATACTGTTCACATACCCATAGAACTGTGTCACACCTCCGGTATAAGGGGTAAACTCAGGTACCAATACACCCGTCCATACCGCATCATCCCAATTACAATCTCCCAAATCGGTTGTCATATCCCCGATAATCTGGATTCCTCCCTCACCTTCCGTAAAAATTCCGGACCAATAATTAGACCAAAAAGGCGCATACGCCGCCGCTGTGACCAAAGCCTCCGCATCTTCTTCCGTTTTCGGGAAGATGGTCGGATTGATTACATCATACATTTCCGAATCGAGGTTCGTACACCCCACCACCGGAATGAAAAACAATAGAATATATAATAATTTTTTCATAGAACAAAACTTTAAATTCAATTAAATTAGAACGTTATATCCACTCCCAAGCTGTATGTCCTGACATTCGGATAAGCCCAGCTGCTGTTATCCGTTTCCGGATCCAGTCCGTCATAAGGAGTGATGACAAAAGGATTGTTCACATCCACATAGACTCTCAAAGCGGACAACACACCTCTCATCTTTTCTGCCGGCACTGTATAGCCCAATGTAATATTCCGCATTCTCAGGAACCAGGTCTTTTCCAAATAGTAATCGCCGATACCGTATTGACTATCATTCTGGAAATAACCGGGCATCGTTCCGTTCTGATTGTCGTGGCTCCAAATATTTTTGACAGAGCGCGGCATATTGTATCCGCGGTTCATATTTACCACTCCCGTCATGCCGTCTGCTCCCGTCAGCCAGGATTTCTGATAATCCCTTCCGTTTACCAACTTGTCAAACTGTCCGTACATATAGAAATTCAAGTCCCAATTTTTGAAACGTAACGTATTGTTGAAACCGAAAAGATAACCCGGGTCGGAAGAGCCCCAGAATTCTTTGTCCGCATCGTCCAGACGTCCATCCGGCTTGCCGGTCTTAATCTGACGTCCTTTGGAGTCTACCATAATATTTCCGTCGGCATCCCGCTGGAATCCGTCAATATCTTTCAGCTTCACCTGTCCCGGGATAGCAGCCGGCATGTGGGGTACCACTTCTCCAGGTTGTACCAGACCATCCGCTCTGTAGCCATACCAACCACGCATGGGAGCATGATAAATGGAATAAGCAGCAGGTTTCCAATCCGGGTCACGCTGTTTCCATTTGTCCCGGTAAGCCGAAAGCGTAATGTCCGTAGACCAGCTGAAATCGGTCGTTTCAATATTCCGGGTATTAATAGTCAATTCAAATCCGCGGCTCTGCGTCTCGCCGATATTGGCAATAATTTTGCTCACTTCATGGTAATTCAACAATGATTTTTCATTGAGCAGATCGGATACCACCCGGCTAAAGTATTCTGCCGTCACATTGATGCGGTTATTGAGGAAGCCCAGATCCAATCCGAAGTTCCACTCTTTAGTCGTTTCCCATTTCAAATCCGGGTTACCGAACTGACTCAAATACACTCCGGTCACTTCACTATTACCAATCACGTTGTTGTAACCCACCTGATAGAAACTGATGGCCTTATTGCCTACATTGGCATTACCCGTTTCACCGTAACTGACTCTCAGTTTGGTATTGGAAACGATGTGGCTCAACCCCTGCATAAAGTTTTCGTCGGAAATTCTCCATCCCAAAGCTACGGACGGGAAATACCCCCAACGGTTATTCTTGGAGAAGTTGGACGAACCGTCAGCACGTAAAGTCGCCGTCAATAAATAACGTCCCAAATATGAATAGTTCAGACGTCCGAAGAAAGAAGCCATCCGGTCTTTTCCGGCACTTGAAGACACTCCGGGCTTCTCAGCCGCTCCCGCACCGATATTATTGAACAGGAATCCGTCAATCAGGAATTTATTATTGCTCAATCCCAACGATTCGTATTCAAACACCTGATAAGAGTGACCTGCCATAATTCCGAAACTATGGTCTTTTATCGTTTTGTTATAGCTTATAGTCAACTCAGCCAGGTAATCGGAATTATCAGCCTGTGCAATGTCCGCTTTTCCGCCCTCTCTCTGTCCGTACAAAGTGGTACGCGGCAAATATGTCTGGCGTTTCTGGTAATTGCGGTCAATTCCGACATTCCCCCGGATGCGCAAGTCTTTTATCGGCTCGATTTCAAGAAAAACAGTTGCCAGCATACGCTCTTTTCGGGTCTGGTCGGTAATTTCCAGCAAAGAAACCGGATTGGGCAAAAAGGCGGCCATCGTATTCAACACATAATCCCCGTTTGCATCTTTTACAGACAATAGCGGATTAAATTGGGCTGCCGACACCAGAATCGGAGCCTGCTCATTCTGTCCCGAACCTAACGGCACATTATCATAGTTGTTGCGCGACATGGTCAGGTTGATACCCGCTTTTACATAATCGCTGATTTTCTGGTCCAAATTCACACGGGCGGAATAACGTTCCATGCCGTTGTTTTTTACCACACCTTCCTGTTTAAAATAGTTCAATGAAACCAGATACTGCGTCTTTTCAGAACCGCCATTCAAAGAAACATTGTGTTGTGTCTGCCAGCCCGTACGGGTAATCAGGTCAAACCAGTCGGTGTCGTTTTCCGGCACCTGGGTTTCATCATAACGGGGAGCAAAAGGAGTTACCGAACCTTCGCTCACACCTCCATAAATACCGATTTTATTATCATACATCCATTTTTCTCTCAAAAAACGGTTGGTTTCATGCATAAATTCCCTGGCATCCATCATATCATAGCTCTTTGCCATTTTCTGCAAAGATGCGGAACCGGAATACTGTACGCGCAGTGCACCGGCTTTTCCCCGTTTAGTAGTGATGATAACCACACCGTTACCTGCACGGGAACCGTAAATGGCCGTGGCACTGGCATCTTTCAAAATTTCAATAGACTCAATATCATTGGGGTTAATGGAAGACAAGATATTGTCTTTGCTTCCGTCACTATACTTTCCTGCGGATACGTTTCCGGGATCACTGACAGGAAAACCGTCGATGATAATCAAAGGGGCATTTCCTGCCGCATCCGAAGAAGCGGAACCACGAACCAGGAATGAAGCCCCACCACCGGGCTGTGCACTGATAGTCGACACCTGAAATCCGGCTGCTTTTCCTGCCAAAGCCTGACTAACGGAACCACCGTAGCCAAAGGCGTATCTTCCATTTTTACAGAAGAAACCGCTCCGGTCAAATCTCTTTTCTTGGTGGTTCCATATCCAATCACCACTACTTCATCCAGGTTCTGCGCATCCTCTTTCAGAACAATTTTAAGTTCGGGTGCAGCCTGTGCCACAATTTCCTGGGTAATGTAACCGATAAAAGAGATTCTCAGTTTCGAACCCTCCGGAGCCATTACGGAAAATTTTCCATCCATATCGGTGGAAACTCCCGTCATGGTTTCGGTAACAAAAACGTTTGCACCGACAATCGGCAAACCTTTCGTATCAACAATAAACCCCTTCACCTCCGCCTGTTTACTCCGGTTCTGCTGAGCAATAACCTGCTCTTTCCCTACAGTGAGATAGATTTTGCCGTCTACTTGCTGATGTAGAATACGTGTTCCCTTCAACAAGTCGTTCAACACGGTTTCCACTTCAACATCCTTCTGACTGATAGTCACTTTCCGGCTGCTTTTGATGACTTCACTGCTGTATGCTATCTCCACACCGGATTGTTTGGACAACTTTTCCAAAGCCTCTTCCAAAGAAACATTTTTCAGGTTTAACGATACCCGCTGGGAATACACAGACGCAAAAGTCCCGGATAACGAAATTAATAAAAATAACGCCGTAACCCTCACCCTTAATGAGGTTACCCACGAAAAAGAAAAAAATCCTTTTCTTTCGTGATGAACTAACTCTTTTTTCATACTTTTGATTTGTTGGATTAATTTAACACTGGTTCAACAATCTGATGACCGGAAGATGCGACAACATAGTCCGGTCATTTTTTATACATACACTATTTATTCTTTTCCATTTCTGCTACTTACAATATACCTGTCGTCCACCCGGCGAAAGCGTACCGGAGTAATCCGCTGCATGTCTTCCAAAATCTCCTTTAAACTTTCACGGTGAAAGGTGATGGTATATGTGTATCGGTACAATGCCGGATTCTCAACCTCAAAAACCCGGTCAAATTTCCTTTCCAGCGCCTTAAGGACTTCCCGGAGGGGTTTTTTCTTAAATATCAAGCGGTCTCCTTTCCACGCATAATAACTTCCGGCATCGTCGGTCGTATCCACCCGGCACGCTCCGCTATATTTCGACAACCATGCCACCTCTCCGGGTTTCATAGCCACCCAATTTTCCTGTGCTGCCACTTTGTTGTGCAACCGGATAGCCCCTTCCGCCAGACAAGTCTGTATTAACGAGTCCTCCGGATAGGCTTTGATATCGAATGATGTTCCGGTCACCAAAATATCCATTGCTTCCAACTCCACCCGGAAAGGTTTTTCACTGTTTTTAGCCACCTCAAAATAAGCCTCTCCTTCCAACCTCACCACTCTTTCCCTGCCGTTGAAATTGTCAGGATATACCAAGCGGCTGTCCGCATTCAGCCAAATCCGCGTGCCGTCCTGCATCAGCACCTGGAGCTGCTCCCCCTTGGCCACTGTTACCTCCCGATAGGAAACCATCTCTTTTTCAGGCGTTCTGAACAACAACAGAGCCAGAGACGCTGTGAATATCAGAGGCAGCACGACAACAGCCGCCCGATACAACCACATGCTGTATTCTTTTCTCCGGATTTTCTTTTCAATGCGCTCAAACAAGACATCTGTAGGAATTTCATGATCCACCATTCCGTCTTTTTCACCCTCCCATACCGCCATCTTCTTCTCCATATCAGCCGACAAATAGGCCTGCCCTTCGGCAGAAGCAAACCATCGCCTGACTTCCTTCTCTTCCGCCTCATCACACAAACGGGCAAAATAGCGGCCAATCAACTTTTCGTCCAAATTCATTTTATTTATGATTCACTATTACTCACGATCTATAAGTAATACACCAAAAAGGCAGGGAGGTATGATATAAAATTCAAAAAAATTAATCTTTTTTTTGAAAAAAGCTCCTATGGCAACAGAAAAAGAAAAGAAAAAAACAATAGCAACGCAGGGGAAATCCGGTTGCGCAAATCTTTAATTATCTGATTATACTGAAACTTGACAGTGTTGACAGAAATCTGCAAAAGACCGGCTATTTCCGCATTGGACAAATTGCCTTCCAGTTTCAGTTCACAGATTTTACGCTTCTGCGGGGACAAGGTTGCAATAGCAGCAGTCAGACGTTTCCGCAACTCCTCTTCATCCAAATGCAGCAAAAGGCTGTTGTCTTCCGTTTCCTCTTTTTCAAGCACAAATTGCTGCTGCCGGAGAGCTTCCCTTTTCCCGTCACGGAGTAAGTTGAGGACGTAGTTTTTTAAACTGGTGAACAAATAACTTTTCAGATTCATCTGCTCGTTCAGCAGTTGCCGGTTTTCCCACAACCGGAGAAAAAGCCATTGTATGGCGTCTTCCGCCTGATAACGGTCGCCAAGATAATGAAAAGCAAAACCATACAGCCTTTTATGGTATTCCATGTATACCATTGTAAAGGCAAGCCTGTTGCCTTTTTTCAACCGAACAACCACTTTTTTTTCACCTTCCATCACCCAAGCGAAATGTTTCTGAACTCCCCATTGTTATACGTTTTAATTACCTCTTAGAGTTTCCCCTCAAAGCCACAAGAACGGTATAATCCATCACCATTTAAACGTCCGTTTTTTTGGGCACATTTCAGAAAACCGGAATCCTTAAATTTTTTTCTTTTTTTACCCCTTCCCTTTCCTTTCAGAAACTATCAAAAAGATTGATTCTCAAGCAAATATTACTCCACCCTCACACTTACCTATCCAAACATACACGGACCCTCTTCTTTTCAGCTTTTTTTCCCAATTAAACGGACGTTAAAAAAAGATAAAAATAGGATGATTTCCAAAAAATTAACCGTAAATATCGTTTCCAAAATTTCTTTTTGAAAATAAAAAACGTGTGCGATAATCCAAGAAGCAAGACCACCCAGAATATTCAGCCCTTTTTCTTCAGTTCAGACTCAGGTCTTCCCTTTTTAATAATTCCTCCATTCTCTCAATAACCGGGGCTTTCTCTTTCAGACGCCACACACTGTTGTGTCCTCCGGCATACAGGACACAGTCAAACCCCAAAGCGCACGCTACCTCCGCATCGTGAAGCGTATCGCCAACCATAAGGGTTTCTTCCGGACACAAGCGGTACGCTTCTACCATTCTCTTCCCTCTTTCAATCTTTCCGGCAGCATATATGTTATCGGAACCGCACACCTGTTCAAAATAATGGCCGATTTGAAAATCAACAACCATCTGTTTAAGCAGGTCTTCCCGCAATGCCGAAAGGATATACTGCTTCCTCCCCGCCTGCTGTATACCGCACAACACCTCCGGGACAGATTGATTCAGGGTGATGTTCCCGGCAAAGCGGTCATAGGTTTCCACAAAATCAACCGAAATCTCATGCAGACTCTCTTTTTCCATGTCAAATCCTACTTTTTTATAGAAATCAACTACCGGAAAACCGAAAACATCCTTGTATTCTTCCACAGAAAGTTTTTGCAATCCTCTCTTCTCCAGCATGTCATTTAATGTTTCCACCCCTGCCGTGATGTCATCCAACAACGTACCGTTCCAATCCCAAACCAAATTTTTATATTTTTTCATCTCCCGTTTAATTTATTCCCGTTGTGTCTAATTTTCCGTAAAAATAATGTATTTCCAATAAAAACCATGCATTCCCCTCCCGGTTCATAGCACCAGACAAAAAAATGAGACCCGTCTCCGAATCCCATTTTTTCTATTTATCCTGTCCCGGTATATCTTAGATGTTGGCTGCTATCTGTCTGGCACAATCCTGCATTTCTTCTTTCGAAAACTCTTTTTTCGGATTAGAAAAATTCAGGTCCTCGCCTCCGTTCAACGGCACAAGATGCACATGAGCATGCGGCACATCCAACCCGATAACGGCCACCCCCACCCTTTCGCAGGGAATGGTTTTCCCGATGGCTTTTGCGACCTTTTTTGCAAACACCATCAATCCGGCAAGCTCCTCGTCGCTCAAATCGAAAAGATAATCTTCTTCCCGTTTCGGTACCACCAGGGTATGTCCTTTCTGCAAAGGAGCAATGTCCAGAAAAGCATAATATTTATCGTCTTCCGCTACTTTATAAGAAGGGATTTCCCCCCGGATTATCTTTGAAAAAACAGATGCCATCGTGTGTCGTATTATAAGCTGATATCCATAATTTCAAACTCCATCTCTCCGGCAGGCACCTTCACTTTCACAACATCTCCCAACTTCTTCCCTACCAACGCCTGAGCTATCGGGGTATGAATGGAGAGTTTGCCCGCTTTAAAATCGGCTTCCGTCTCCGATACCAAAGTATAGGTCATGGTTGCACCGTTTTTCGTATTACGGATAGTCACCTTGTTCAACATCTGCACTTTGGACGTATCCAACTGGGATTCGTCAATCACCCGGCAAGTAGCTATGGTATCCTGCAATTGAGCAATCTTTGCTTCAAGCAATCCCTGCGCATCTTTTGCCGCATCATATTCCGCATTTTCGGAAATATCTCCTTTTTCTATCGCTTCACCGATAGCTTTGGAAATTTTAGGTCTTTCGACATTCTGTAATCTCTCCAGTTCATCCTGCAATTTCTTCAGACCTTCTTTGGTTACATAGGATACTTTTCCACTCATAACATATAATTTAAGCTCAGTTAATACACAAAAAAATAAACGACACTTATCCTCCAATAAGTGCCTTTTATTTAAATAAAGAATTCCATTTATAATTTCGGAATCCTCACCTCCGAGGACAAAGGTAAAACCTTTTCCTGAAATAAAAAACTTTTCCGTGGAAATTATTCAAACGTTGTAGAAAGATAAAATCTTACCGGAGTACAACCCCCGCACTCCCATACGGTTACGGCAAATATTCTTTTTGAATATTTGTCATGGCCGCAAAAAGATTATTTCTGACATGCGGAGAAAGCGCCTCCATTTCCCGGATTATCCGTGCCACAGCATCCCGGTTGGTTGCCCGCTCGTACGGGCATTGTTTTTTCTGTTGCCGGAATCCCCTGTAAGCGGCATAACGGGATGTATCTTCATTACTCAGGTAGATAAACGGACGAATCAAAGTAAACGTCCCCCCGAACATTTCCAACCGGGGCGGCATACTGGCCATCGTACCGTTAAACATCATACTCATCAGAAGGCTTTCTACCGCATCATCTCGATGATGTCCCAACGCAAGTTTATTGCATCCCAGCTCTTTGGCTATCCCGAACAAAGTCTTCCGCCGATTCCAGGAGCAGACAAAACAAGCCGGTTTGCCGGAACCTTCCCTCACCCCCGCATCGATAGTGCGATGCACAAATTCCACCCCCAACTGCCCGCACAACTGCCGGACATAGGCTTCATCCACTTCATAAGCCACATCCTGTACGGCAATATGGGCTGCCACCACTTTATAATTGTGCTTCTTATCCCGGGAACGCAACGCCAGCACTTCTAACAAAGCCAATGAATCCTTGCCTCCCGATACGCCAACCAAAATCTTATCGCCGCTTTCTATCAGCCCGTAATCGTAAATCGCTTTGCCCGCCTTCCGGAAAAACTCCCGCATGAACAATTTCTGTTCCTTGTCAGCCATACCCTCTCCTGTTTTAATGTGCTGCAAAAGTAATAAAAAGAGGCATTCCGACAGCCGAAAACCCCACGCTTAAAAATTCAAAAGCAAGCATGAAAAATAAATACAAGGAGCCTTTCTTAAAAATTTTATTATCTTTGGCGCATCTTACGCAATATTTTTAACTAAATAAAATCCTATTTCATGAAAAAACTTTTTCTCCTTCTGTTTTGCGGATTCTGCATCCTGCAAACGATGGCACAAACAAAGCCCTACTGGCAGGATGTGCAGGTAGTCGCGGTGAATAAAGAATATCCCCGCTCTTCCTTTATGACTTATGACAATTTAGAACAGGCGCTAAGTTTCAAATATGAAAACAGCAAATTTTACTCGTTGCTGAACGGAACCTGGAAATTCTATTTTGTGGACGGGTACAAAAAGCTGCCTGCCAACATCACCGACCCTTCCCTTTCCACGGCAGACTGGAAAGACATACAGGTGCCGGGCAACTGGGAACCCCAGGGTTACGGAGTGGCTATCTACACCAACCACGGTTATGAATTCAAGCCCCGCAATCCGCAACCACCGACTCTTCCGGAAGAAAATCCGGTCGGTGTTTACCGCCGGGACATCGATATACCGGCAGAGTGGATGGACCGGGATATTTACCTGAACATCGACGGAGCCAAATCAGGCGTATACGTTTACATCAACGGACAAGAAGTTGGCTACAGCGAAGATTCCAAGAACACCGCCGAGTTCCGGATCAATCCCTATGTAAAGGCAGGAAAAAACGTACTGACCTTAAAGATTTTCAGATGGAGTACCGGCTCTTATTTGGAATGCCAGGATTTTTGGCGCATCAGCGGTATCGAACGCGATGTGTACCTGTGGTCTCAGCCCAAAACGGCATTAAAAGACTATCGCGTTGTATCTACTCTCGACGATACCTATAAAAACGGTATTTTCAAATTGGGTATGGATATCAAAAACACCTCTGATAAAGCAGAAAAAGTAACCGTCGGTTACAGTCTGCTTGACAGCAAAAACAAAACAGTAGCCACGGCCCGCAAAGAGCTGACATTGGCCCCTGAAAGTGTCGGAACCGTTGATTTTGATTACACCGTTAACAACGCAGCAACCTGGACCTCCGAAGCCCCCAATCTCTACCGTTTGGTCATGACGGTAGAAAAAGACGGGCAGACAACGGAAATTGTTCCAGCACGCGTAGGTTTCCGCCGAGTAGAAATCAAACAAATTGCCGAAAAAGACATCCACGACCGTCCTTATACCGTATTGATGATTAACGGACAACCCCTCAAACTGAAAGGAGTAAACATCCACGAACACAATCCGGAAACCGGTCACTATGTGCCGGAAGAACTGATGCGCAAGGACTTCGAACTGATGAAACGCAACAATATCAATTCCGTACGTCTGTGCCACTATCCGCAAAGCCGTCGCTTTTACGAATTGTGCGACCAATACGGTATCTATGTCTATGACGAAGCCAATATCGAATCGCACGGCATGTACTACAACCTGCGCAAAGGCGGTACGCTGGGAAATAATCCGGAATGGCTGAAACCTCACATGGACCGTACAATCAACATGTATGAAAGAAACAAAAACCATCCGTCCGTAACCATCTGGTCTTTAGGAAATGAAGCCGGGAACGGATACAATTTCTATCAGACATATCTCTGGATCAAGAACCGCGAAAACGGCAACATGAACCGTCCGGTATGTTACGAACGCGCACAATGGGAATGGAATTCCGACATGTATGTACCCCAATATCCGGATGCCGCCTGGTTGGAAGAAGTGGGCCGCAACGGCAGCGACCGTCCGGTAGTGCCTTCCGAATATTCCCATGCTATGGGAAACTCTTCAGGCAACCTCTGGGATCAATGGAAAGCCATTTACAAATACCCGAACCTCCAGGGCGGCTATATCTGGGACTGGGTAGACCAGGGCTTGTGGGTAGATAAAGACGGCGGTTACTGGGCATACGGCGGGGATTTCGGAGTAAATGCCCCCAGTGACGGAAACTTCCTTTGTAACGGTATTATCAATCCGGACCGCAATCCGCACCCGGCCATTGCAGAAGTGAAATACGCCCATCAGAATGTAGGTTTCGAAGCTGAAAATCTGGCAGAAGGCAAAATCAAAATCACCAACCGTTTTTATTTCACCAACCTGTCAAAATATTTAGTGAAATACATCATTAAAGCCAACAATAAAAAAGTCAGCGAAAAAGTACTGAATTTAAATCTGGCTCCGCAGGCATCCGAAATCGTAACGATTCCGATGGCAGCACTCCAGCCCAAAGCGGGAACGGAATATTTCGTCGATTTTGAAGTGTATACCAAGACCGCAGAACCTCTGGTGCCGGCAAATTATCTTATCGCACACGACCAATTTAAATTGCCGATAAAAGCTCCGGTGAAGAAATACACGGCACAAGGGCCGCAGTTGAAAATCAGCGACCGGAATAATCTGCTGACCGCTTCTTCATCGAAAGTCTCTTTTGTTTTCGACAAAAAAACGGGTATCATTACCTCTTACAAGGTAGACGGTATTGAGTATTTCCAAGACGGTTTCGGTATCCAGCCGAATTTCTGGCGTGCACCGAGCGACAATGACTATGGTAACGGCGCGCCTACGCGCCTGCAAGTATGGAAACAGTCCAGCAAAGACTTCAACGTAGTGGAAGCCACTATTGAAAAAGAAGGCCAGACGGCTGTAATCCATGCCAACTATCTGTTAGCGGCAGGTAATCTGTATATGGTCACTTATAAAATTTA
>ERZ778512.1809-NODE-1809-length-12827-cov-4.584795_pt1 | contig 12827 bp, 10 predicted proteins | sample MGYA00510346_ERZ778512 | MGnify/ENA primary metagenome ERZ778512 (study PRJEB29527, sample SAMN07138962) | mouse gut metagenome | material: feces | host: mouse | place: China:Nanjing | collected 2016-01-25 ...
TTAAATTCGAGGCGGGAACTCCCGATTATATCGGAACTACTGCCTTGGCAAAGGCGTTGGATTATGTATCTGCCATTGGTATGGAGAATATTGCTGCCCACGAGCATGAACTGACCCGATATGCCATGCAGCGTCTGAAAGAAACAGACGGGATGCGTATCTTCGGAGAGGCCGGTAACAAGAGCGGTGTCATTTCTTTCCTGGTAGGAAATATTCATCATTTGGATATGGGTACGTTGCTTGACCGCCTGGGCATTGCTGTGCGCACCGGGCATCATTGTGCACAGCCTTTGATGATTCGTATGGGGATTGAGGGAACTGTACGTGCTTCTTTCGGTTTGTATAATACCAAAGAGGAGATAGATGTGCTGGCTGCCGGCATTGAGCGCGTCAGTAGGATGTTTTGAAGCCTCTTGTTGTAAAGTAATGTTACAGGTGTAAGATATGTAATCTTACACCTGTAACATTATCACCTTAAAATTTTTGCCACTTTGTGATTTTAAATAGAGCAGAAGAGAGTCACAAGAAAAGGTACGCTGAAATCCACTACAAAGCCGTGAAATATGGAAACCACTACAAAACTTTGACCGGAATAGCGGGTAATGATGGGCAAGGTGGTATCCATTGTAGTAGCACCTCCTGCCGAAATGGGCGCCAGATTACCAAACCAACGTACCAGCAATGGGGCAAATAGCAATGTGATAATCTCACGTGCAATATTGGATAACAGTGCAATGGTTCCTAGTTCCGCTCCTTTGTATTCTGTAATAAAGATACTGGACAGAGAGTAATAGCCGAAACCGGCGCCTACTGCCATACAATCTGTTACCGGGCGATGCGGGAGAAACAGACTGACCGCTGCACATCCTGCCAGTGTTCCCAATATGGTCATGACCGGTAGAAAAATCAGGCGGGGATTTAATGAACGGAAATTACGTAAGGTTTGCGGATCGTTACCTACACTGACTCCTACACTGAACATTAACGCACACAATGCATAGAAACTCAGCTTACTTTGTGTAAAGTCGTATGGAATAAGGTGATATACTCCGCAAAGGGTTCCCAGTACAAAGAAACCGACGATAATCAAACTTCCTTTCATATTTGTTCCTCCTTTTTCTTTTTGTAAAGTACATACCATAAAGCCCATGCTGCCGTAACACTGCCCAGCATTGCTGCCAAGGTGATGACAATGGCTTCCATTCCTATGGTGTGCAGACCATTGATGATTTCCTGATTACCGCCTACATCTAAACCCAATAAAAAGAGCAGCAACCAAATAAGAACGGTGATGGCTTTGTGTATTCCTGAAAGCTTCTGCTTGCGAAGCAGAAAGCCGAGGAGCATCCCTGTGAACATTAATCCAATAATTGTAAACATATCTATGTCGCTTTATTTATGGGCAAAGATACTTCATTTTTAGATTATAAAGCGGTATCATCGTAGCGAAAACCGCCTTGTTTTGTGGCAAGTATGATTTTCTTTATAAAAAGAGACGCTTGTTTTTCTTTTAAAAGAATATCTTTGCAAGCAACAATAAAGATGAGTTATGTTATTACCTTATTTGAATAAAGACTTGATAGAAGCCGGCTGTGATGAGGCGGGTAGGGGATGTTTGGCAGGATCGGTATATGCGGCTGCCGTTATTTTGCCTGTAGATTTCAAAAATGAATTGCTGAATGATTCCAAGAAACTGACGGAGCATCAGCGTTATGCGCTGAGGGAGATTGTGGAGAGGGAAGCATTGGCATGGGCTGTAGGTGTGGTGACACCTGAAGAGATAGACCAAATCAATATTCTCAATGCGTCTTTCCTTGCTATGCATCGTGCTGTTGATCAACTGAAGATTCGTCCCCAGCATTTGTTGATTGATGGAAACCGTTTTAAGAAGTATCAGGATTTACCACATACCACTGTGGTGAAAGGAGATGGGAAATATCTTTCTATTGCCGCTGCATCTATCCTTGCGAAAACCTATCGTGATGACTATATGAATGGCCTGCACAAAGAATGCCCTTTCTATGACTGGAACAGCAACAAAGGGTATCCTACCAAGAAACATCGTGAGGCTATCCGCAAGCACGGCACGACTCCGTATCACCGGATGTCCTTTAATTTGTTGGGGGAAGATTCTCAGTTGGAGATTCCTTTCTGATTTAACGAAACGAGGAATCTGTTTTTCCATATTGGTAGTAACAGATACCTCGTGTCGTTTTATAATGATCTTATTCTGATATCAGCATTTTCCCCTTTGGTAGGAACGGTGTCCGTAAATGGTGATCACCACAAAGCAGATAAACGGCAGAATGAACGAGACATTTACGGCTGGCATGTTCCAGATGGTATTCATGTCAATGATGCTTGCCTGCAATGGAGGAAGTATGGAACCTCCCAAGATAGCCATAATCAGACCGGCTGCCCCAAACTTGGCATCATCTCCAAGTCCTGCCAGGGCGATGCCATAGATCGTAGGGAACATTAATGACATACAGGCTGAAACTGCTACCAGACAGTACATGCCCCAGATATTCTGGAAAAAGATTACGCCGGCAGTAAAGCAGCAACCTGCAATGGCCAGTATCGCCAGCAGTTTGCCCGGATTGAGGTAGCGCAGGATAAAGGTACAGACAAAACGGCTGATACAGAAAATGACCATCGCAATGATGTTATATTCTTGTGAAAGTACCTCAGCTGCCTTTTCTTCCATGCCTTGCGACATGAACAGGCGCGTGCCGTATTGGATGATGAAAGTCCAGCACATGATCTGCGCCCCTACGTAGAAGAACTGTGCCACCACTCCCTCGCGATAATGATGAATGGAGAATATACGTTTTAAAGTCGTTTTGAAATTGATGCTGTGAGACTGGTCACCGTTTTTAGGCATTTGGGTGAAACGGATTACCAGAAACATGATTAATATGACTATACCGATAGTGAGATAAGGGGCAATCAGTACGGACAGGTCAGCATCTTTCATGGCTGCAAATTCTTCAGAATTCAATTGGGCACGTTCTGCCGTATCCATTGGATTCAGCTTTGCTTGGATAAAGTTCATGGCTACATACATTCCCAGCAGTGAGCCCATGGGGTTGAACGATTGTGCCAGGTTGAGACGCCGTGTGGCAGTGGCTTCTGTTCCCATGGACAAAATGTAAGGGTTGGAACTGGTTTCGAGAAAGGAGAGCCCGCAGGTCAGGATGAAATAGGCTAATAGGAAAGGATAGTAGCTGCCTGTCATTTTGGCGGGAAAGAATAATAAGGCTCCTACGGCATAAAGTCCCAGCCCCAGCAGGATACCGGCTTTGTAGGAGTATTTACGGATAAACATAGCTGCCGGAAAAGCCATGGCGAAATATCCGCCGTAAAAGGCGACTTGCACCAATGCGCCATCGGTGACACTCATCCGGAAGATTTTTGAGAACGCTTTCACCATCGGGTTGGTGATGTCGTTAGCAAATCCCCACAAGGCAAAGCAACAAGTGACCAATATAAAAGGTAGCACGTAGCTGATTCCGTCTTTGTGCAGAATGGATTGGTTTGTATTTTTCATTTCTTAAATTAAAAATTGAGAATCAAAATTAAGAAGTGAGAATTGAGAATTAAGAAAAGGATAGGCGTGTGGCTATTTTTCTAATTCTCAATTCTCAATTTATGAACTATTTGTAAATAGGTCCGTAAGTTGCGCACGCTCTGTAGTCGGAACCTTCCTTGTCCATGCCGAAGGCATTCCATGCCGCCGGACGGAAAATCTTGTCGTCTTCTACATTATGCATACATACAGGAATGCGCAGCATAGATGCCAGAGTGATCAGATCCTGTCCGATGTGACCATAGCTGATGGCACCATGGTTGGCTCCCCAGTTGTTCATTACCGAATAGACATCGCGGAATGCAGGTTTATCGCATAGGCGAGGCACAAACCAGGTGGTAGGCCATGTGGGGTCTGTACGCATGTTCAGTACCTGATGGATTTCCGGATCAATATCTACTGTCCAGCCTTCTGCCAGCTGCAATACGGGACCCAGGCCTTTTACCAGATTAAGGCGCATCATGGTGACAGGCATGCCACCTTTAGACAAGAAATTGGAAGAGAAACCGCCTCCACGGAAATAGTCGCGGTCTGCCGGATACCAGGTTGTAGCTTTCAGGCAAGCTTCTACATCGGCTTCGGTCATTTCCCAATTGGGTTTCATGCAAGGTTCTCCCGCAGCGTTACGGCTTTCACCGGTAGCGTCTAAAGTTGTCGCGCCTGAATTGATAAGATGAATGATACCGTTTTCGGCCATCCCCGTCAGCTCTTTGCCTGTCACACGTTTCACCGCTTCGGGGCTCCAGTAAGTACGGATGTCGGAGAACATTTGTCCGCAGCCGCTCAGCAGATGCCCGAACAGCATGGCAACTCCGTTGCAAGCATCATTCTCGGTAGCCAGCACGTATGCTTCACGGATTCCGTTCCAGTCGAAAGTGGTGTTGAGCAATGCTTCACTGAAGTCACCGTTGGGTTTCCAGTCTGTCCATTGGCGTTGTCCCTGGAAGCCCGCTGCTATGGCATTGTGACCAATAGCTTCTTCTTTGAATCCCAATTCGCGGAGTTTTGGATTACCAATCATCAAATCGCGCAGGATGATGGTCATTTTCACAATAAATTCCCAATCGGCATCCTTCTGTTCGCGTGTCTTGCGTTTTTCTGGACGATTCTTGAAGTCTTCGCCTTCATTGGGCTTGCAATATTTTTCTGTCCATGCCATTGCCTTGGCATATTCCTCGTGGTCATAGATTCCTTCTTCCATACGGCGCAGGATTTCTGTTTCGTCCACGCTTTCATTGCGTATACCCAGATATTCTTGGAAGAAGTCTGGATCGACGATAGATCCGGCGATACCCATGCAGACGCTGCCGAAAGAAAGGTAGCTCTTTCCGCGCATATTGGCTACAGCCATGGCGGCACGGGCAAAGCGCAACAATTTCTCTGCTACATCGGCAGGAATGGTATTGTCGTCCAGGTCTTGTACATCGTGTCCGTAAATTCCGAAGGCAGGCAAGCCTTTTTGTGCATGTCCGGCCAATACGGCAGCCAGATAAACGGCGCCCGGGCGTTCTGTGCCATTAAATCCCCATACGGCTTTCGGCCAGTGCGGATGCATATCCATTGTTTCGGAACCGTAACACCAGCAGCTGGTTACGGTAATGGTGGCACCTACTCCTTCGCGTTCGAATTTTTCGGCACAAGCAGCGCTTTCGGCTACACGACCGATAGTGCTGTCTGCGATGACACATTCTACCGGATTTCCGTCACCATTTTTTAAGTTGGATGAAATCAGTTCGGCAACAGCTTTTGCCAAATTCATAGTCTTTTCTTCAAGGCTTTCGCGAACGCCGCCTTGGCGGCCGTCGATAGTGGGACGAATCCCGATTTTAGGATACTTTTTCATGATATAATAGGTATTTAGTTGTTATATGGAATTTCTTAAATGTACTTCGGTAGGGAGGTATATCTTGGTTTCTTTACCGGTTAGTACGAATTCGGCGGCTTTCCGCCCTAACTCTTCCCAATTGATGCTTAAAACGGTAATGCCCTGGTCTATCACCTCGTAGGCAGGTGTGTCGTTATAAGCTATCAGTCCGAAGTCTTCGCCGCATTTCAGCCTTTCAGCCCGGCTTTGCTTGATAATATGGACTACATCTATCTGGCGGAAAGCGATATATACTTCTCCTTTGCAGACTTGTATTCCGTCTATGTTCTTTATAATGGCTGAATCGATGCGATGATCCAGACAGAAACGGTTGAAATATTCGCAACTGCTTCGGGGGTGCTTGATGTCTTCGGGAAATAAAAGTATTAGTTTCCGGTATTTCCTCAAATGTTCTTTCAATGCGGCCAACGCATGATAAAAGGAATCGTCGAAATCCTGACATACGTACGAATAATCCTTTTTGTCGAATTTGCCGAAATCCAATAGCAGTAGCCGGGATGAGTCTATCTTGTAGAGGTGTGGAGATAACTTTTCATTGTCAAAGTTCATCACAATGTATTTATTGTATCTGCCCATGGACTCACGCAAGATGGTGTTGAACAGCCGTTCGTTATATTGATGAAACAATAAATCCACTTTGTAGTGTATGGACAGTTCCTTGATAAAGCTGTTATATAGTAAATATTTAAAAGGCGAATATTCGTCCAGTAGAAGGAGGATGTTTGTCAGTTTGTTGGCTACATAGTAACCTTTTCCCGGAGTGGAGTCTATGATTCCTCGTTCCTTCAAATCAATGAATGCTTTGAATACCGTATCCCTTGATACCTGATAATCACGGCTCAGTGTATTGATGGACGGTAGTGCGCAGTCTGGCTTGTATTTGCCCATGGATATCTCCTGGCTGAGTAAATCAGCCAGTTGTTTCACTTTCGTCGTCTGTTGTCCAAAGGTAACTTTCATGAGCTGTCCAAGGTTTTATGCAGACAGTGCAAACTGTGCTGAACTATCCCGATGCAAAGGAACGCAATTTATTCATAAACAGCAATATGAAACGGTATGTTTTATAACACATAGAATGTACTCTTATTGTCCGGAATGAATAAAAAGCCTGTATCTAAATATAAAAATAGGTGAAACATGATTCATTGACAGGGCTTTTTCGTACCTTTGTAGCTGGAACAAGAAAGGATAAACTTTAAAATAAAAATAAGATTATGAGCAAAAAAGCCCTTTTAATGATTCTTGATGGCTGGGGTATCGGTGATCAAGGTAAAGACGATGTAATCTTTAACACTCCCACTCCTTACTGGGATTCTCTGTTGGCAAACTATCCGCACTCTGAGTTGCAGGCTAGCGGTGAAAATGTTGGTCTGCCTGACGGGCAGATGGGTAACTCCGAAGTAGGGCATCTGAATATCGGTGCGGGACGTATCGTTTACCAGGACTTGGTGAAGATTAACCGTGCTTGTGCCGACAATAGCATAATGAAGAATCCCGAGATTGTTTCCGCTTTCTCTTACGCAAAGGAAAACGGCAAGAACATCCACTTCATGGGACTGACTTCAAACGGTGGCGTGCACAGTTCATTCGATCATTTGTTTAAACTTTGCGATATCTCTAAAGAATATGGCATTGAGAATACATTCATCCACTGCTTTATGGATGGCCGTGACACAGACCCGAAGAGTGGTAAAGGCTTTATCGAACAACTGGCGGCACACTGTGAAAAATCAGCCGGTAAAATCGCTTCCATCGTCGGCCGCTTCTATGCAATGGATCGTGACAAACGTTGGGAACGTGTGAAAGAAGCATACGACCTGTTGGTGGAAGGCAAAGGAAAGCAAGCTGACGATATGGTTCAGGCTATGCAGGAGTCATACGATGAAGGTGTTACAGACGAATTCATCAAACCGATCCATAACTCTACCGTAGACGGTACTATTAAGGAAGGTGATGTGGTTATTTTCTTCAACTACCGCAACGACCGTGCCAAGGAACTGACCGTTGTGCTCACCCAGCAGGATATGCCGGAACAAGGCATGCATACTATTCCGGGCTTGCAGTTCTACTGCATGACTCCGTATGATGCGTCTTTCAAAGGCGTTCATATCCTGTTTGACAAAGAAAATGTTCAGAATACGTTAGGTGAATATCTGGCTGCTAATGGCAAGGCTCAGCTGCACATTGCGGAGACAGAAAAGTATGCTCACGTAACTTTCTTCTTCAATGGCGGTCGTGAAACTCCGTATGATGCCGAAGAACGTATCTTGGTTCCGTCTCCGAAAGTCGCTACTTACGACTTGAAGCCTGAAATGAGCGCATACGAGGTAAAAGACAAACTGGTAGAAGCGATCAACACCCGGAAGTTCGATTTCATTGTCGTGAATTACGCTAATGGCGATATGGTAGGCCATACAGGCATGTATGGTGCTATTGAAAAAGCTGTGAAGGCTATTGACGAGTGTGTGAAAGATACAGTGGAAGCTGCCAAAGCTAATGATTATGAAGTAATTATTATTGCCGACCACGGTAATGCCGACCATGCACTGAACGAAGATGGCACACCTAATACTGCCCACTCTTTGAATCCGGTTCCGTTTGTATATGTTACAGAGAACAAGGATGCTAAAGTGGAAAATGGTGTGTTGGCAGATGTCGCTCCTTCTATTCTGCATATTTTAGGTATGGCTCAGCCGGCCGAAATGACAGGGCGGGATCTGATTAAATAATATAGAAATTATATTTATCTGTCATTCTGAACGAAGTGAGGAATCTGTAATGATGCATGGACTCACCACTTTGTTCGGAATGACATTTTAATTTAAGAAGAGATGATACAGATAGATGATGTTGTAATCTCCCTTGATGTGTTTCGTGAGAAATTTCTTTGTAATCTCGATGCATGCAAAGGTGAGTGCTGTATAGAGGGGGATGCCGGCGCACCGGTAGAACTGGAGGAAGTGGAAAAACTGGAAGAGGTGCTTCCTGTTGTTTGGGACGAACTTTCGCCCGAGGCACGGGCGGTGATTGATAAACAGGGAGTGGTTTATACGGATGAAGAAGGCGATTTGGTAACTTCCATCGTCAATCATAAAGACTGTGTATTTACCTGTTATGATGAGAAGGGGTACTGTTATTGTGCCATTGAGAAAGCTTTCCGGGCAGGTAAGACCGATTTCTATAAACCAATCTCCTGTCATCTTTATCCCATCCGTATAGGTGATTATGGTCCTTACAAAGCGGTGAATTATCATCGTTGGAACGTATGTAAAGCCGCAGTGTTGCTGGGACAAAAAGAGAATCTGCCTGTTTATAAGTTCTTAAAAGAACCGTTGGTACGGAAATTTGGCGAGGAATGGTATAAGGAGCTGGAGATTGCGGCAGAGGAATTGCAGAGAAGAGGAATGATGTAAATCTTGTCCGGTTTGTATCATTCCCGATTTATTATATTAACCAAAATTTAATACTACGAAAAGCCCCCATGAAAAGATTACTCTTGTCGTGCTGTATCCTGTTATGCGTCGTTTCGGCTATGCAGGCTCAAGAACAGCCCTTAATCAGTCCGGATGATTCTATCCGCAGTTTGGTGGGACGTCTGTTCCCGAACAGCAATCCGGATATCTCAGCGCACATGAATCTGCAATTCTCTACTTCGGGAGTTGCCAACTTTGTTGAAGGCGATTTGGAAGACGCCTCTTTCAAACTGAATCGTGTGAAGCTGGAAATATTAGGTTCTTTCAGCAAGCAATTCTCTTATCATTTCCGTCAGTCGTTTAATAAATACAGTAATCCGCACTCGCTGGATAATTTATCCTCTTCTATAGAGTATGCTCTGGTAAATTGGAAGATGTCCGATAAGTTCACTTTGAATGTCGGAAAACAAGATATCGCCTTGGGAGGATATGAATATTATGTCAATGCCATCAAGGTACGCGAGTATAGTGAGTTTAATGATAATATCAGTTGCTATCAGGCGGGGGTAGCCGGAAGATTCAATTTGTCGTCTGCCAATGAGTTGGTGCTTCAGGTAGTAAACAACCGTAGCGGAGAGAATGATGAGACTTATCTTTACGGTTTGCCGCAAGGGGTGGAAAAGGCCAAAGTCCCTGTTCTGTCAACCGTGAACTGGAACGGGCTCTTCTTTGATAATGCGGTGCAATTGCGTTATGCGGCGTCATACGGACAGCTGGCGGAAGGTAAAAACCTTTATTGTTTTACGGCGGGTAATATATATGAGAAAGGTCCTGTTATCGCTTATGTTGATTTGATGTATTCTCGTGAAGGATTGGATAGCAAAGGAATTATCAGTGACTTGCAAGGCCCTGTTCTGTCGGCTCCGTCTACAGCGCAGCATGCGGAATACTTTACTACCGTGGTGAACTTTGACTATCGTATCCATCCTAATTGGAATCTTTACCTGAAAGGCGCTTATGAGAGAGCTGGTATTTATAAGACAAACGGGCATTTTGAGAAAGGGCTTTATCGTACGACATGGAATGCGCAGGCTTGTGTGGAGTATTTCCCGATGCGCAATAGCGAACTGCTTCTCTTTGCCCATTTTTTATATAAAGGACATCATTTGGCCCGGCGTGCGCAGGCCTTGGGAGGCATGAGTCCGGATACCCAACGCGTTTCCATCGGGCTGGTTTACTCTATTCCGGTGTTCTGATACACACAACTGTCCTCATGCTGCACGCTAAAGCGTTTTTGCTGTATGGTCAAGACCTTTTATACAGAAAGCTACTGCATCCTTCCATAGCAAGATATACGTCTCACAGTGGAAGAACGTAGTAATTGATAGGAGGAAAAGTCTTAAGGATGAGGTTTCCTCTTTTTTATTGTAAGATCGGGAAAATACGCTATATTTGTGAAATAATTAAATACTTCAATTAACAACACAAGATAGTATAATGAAAAAGACCGTCTTTTTTTTCCTGATGACTATATTGATAGCCTCATGCCATCAAGAAGATCTTTCTTCTGTTCCAGATGAACCGGAAGGGAAACAGCCTGTTTTTGATTTATCGGAAGAAGAGGTGCTTCAGGGTTGCATTTATGTGAAATTGAAAGAAGAACCAGCCGGAGAGGTGCGGGTAAGGAGCATAGGCAACACGGTAACGACAGGAGTCAAGGTGTTGGATCGGGCTGCTTCTTCTTTGAAAATCGAGAGAATGGAACGTACTTTCCCTTATGCCGGCAAGTTTGAAGAACGTACCCGTAAAGAGGGGCTTCATTTATGGTATAATGTCTGGTTCTCTAAAAAGACATCGGCCACCCGTGCTGCTACCGAAGTGGCTTTTCTGGATGGTATTGAAATGGCTGTACCTGTTCCTAAGATTGTATCCAGGGCAACGCCGGAAACAGCGTGGGGCCTGTATGGCGTCCGGACGGGAGAGTGGCTGTTCAATGATCCGGATCTGTCCAGACAATGGTATCTGGATAATCCCGGTACGGAGTCTTGGCAGAAGAAGGGTGCGGATATCCGTTTGTTTGATGTGTGGAAACAATATAATGGGAATCCGGCTGTCATTGTAGCGGTTGTAGATGGAGGCATTAATCAGGAACATCCTGATTTGCAGGATAATCTATGGACGAATCCGGATGAGATACCAGGTAATGGTATGGACGATGATGGCAATGGATATGTGGATGACATACATGGTTATAATTTTGTGGATGATAATGCGACTTTGGTTCCTCACCGCCATGGGACTCATGTGGCGGGCACTATCGGTGCGACAAATAATAATGGAACAGGTATCAGCAGCATTGCAGGGGGGGACGGAACTTCCGGCAGTGGGGTGAGACTCATGAGTTGTCAGATTTTGAAAAGCCTTACCTCTATCGGAGGAGAAGTAGCTTCTGATCCGTTTATTGCCGCCGCGATTAAGTATGGCGCTGATAATGGAGCTGTCATCAGCCAGAATAGCTGGGGATACGCTGCCACTAGGGCGGGAAGGAATGCTTCTTCGTATATTAATCCTGTACATAAGGAAGCTATTGATTACTTTATAAAATATGCCGGATGTGATAACAAAGGAGAGCAACTTGACGGAAGTCCCATGAAGGGAGGTATTGTATTGTTTGCATCAGGTAATGCGAATACGTCCGATCCCAGGATAGCGGCACCGGCTGATTATGAAAAGGTTGTTGCGGTTGCAGCCATTGAGGCCGATTATAGGAAAGCTTCTTATTCCAATTATGGCACTTATACGGATATTTCTGCTCCCGGCGGATCGTTGGATGGAGACGGACGGATTTGGAGCACGACTACGGAACGATCCAATAATTATGAATACTTGGCTGGTACATCGATGGCGTGCCCGCTGGTCAGTGGTGTAGCGGCCTTGGTGATAGAGAAGTATGGGGTAGGCAAGAAAGGGTTTACACCGGAGGCTTTGAAGGAGATCCTCTATCAGAGTGCATACGACTTGGATGAATATAATCCGCGATATGCCGGTCAGTTAGGACACGGATGTGTGGATGCCGCCGCCGCTTTAGAGATCGATGTCTCCAATCTTCATCCTTTTATCTTAAAATCCAATCAAATAACTGATAATATGCTGATATTCAGTGTGAGCAGTAGTATGTCCGGCAATGGGAAATTGATTTTGTATAATGGCATCGGCAGCAAGGTGCTGGATCTTCATCTGGAACTTGAAGCCGCATCCTTGCATGCTGTGGACATAGCCAAACTCTCTGCCGGATATTATACCTTAGTGTATCAGGCTAAAGGGATGGAAATCAGAGAGAAATTTATCAAGTACTAATCCCGAAAAAATAAAGAATATGAGACGAATAGGATTAGGTCTGTTTATAATAGGCATAACTTTTGCCAAGGCTTATGCTCAGGAGGATTACGGGCCTGTCAATACCGGAGCGGCAAATTATCTGACTGTACCGGCCGATGCGCGCAGCGCGGCCATGGGGGGAGCCGGTGTGGCGGCTCCGGGAGGAGATCATGCCGTTTTTCATAATGGTGCGGCAGCTTTATCGGATGTGACGCACAGAGGTGGGGTTGCTTATACTTATTCTCCATGGATGCGTGACTATGAGTCCGGATACTCTCTTCATAGCTTGGGTAGTTTTTACAAAATCAATCAGCGTAATGCCATTCTGTTAGGTTTCCGTTATTTCGGCTATCCGGAGATGGATGGAACAGGGGAGGGTGTTTCGGGCATACATCCCAAAGAAATAGCCGTGGAGGCTGGTTATGCATACGAGGTTATAAAGAATTTTTCTGTTTCCGCTACTTTCAAATACTTATTTTCGGATATGGGCAGGATAGGCAATAGCCGTGGCGCAAGTTCTGTGGCGTTTGATTTAGGAGTATTGTATAAGTGCGGGATAAAT
>ERZ778512.1813-NODE-1813-length-12813-cov-13.170403_pt1 | contig 12813 bp, 10 predicted proteins | sample MGYA00510346_ERZ778512 | MGnify/ENA primary metagenome ERZ778512 (study PRJEB29527, sample SAMN07138962) | mouse gut metagenome | material: feces | host: mouse | place: China:Nanjing | collected 2016-01-25 ...
TCAATAAATATTATAACAGCAAATTAACTTGTATTGAAAAGTCTTATTTTCAATAGTAAATCAGGAGAGAATTATTAATGAATGTATTAAAGCCATTTTTGAGTCCTAAAAAATTAAGAAAATTACAAAATAATCCTAAAGCATTCTTTAAAGATGCGCTAGATAAGCGCATTATCCCGATTGAAAATCAATTAAAAAGTTTAAAACCAAAGAAAAAGCACGGCTTTGCAGAATACTACATCATCTCCGCAGTTTATAATGTTGAAAAATATTTGGACGATTATTTCAGCTCTATCCTCAAGCAAAGATTGGATTTCAAAAACAATATAAAAATTATTTGTGTAGATGATGGTAGCACCGACAATAGTGCAAAAATCATCAAAAATTATCAAAAAAGATTTCCAGAAAATATCGTCTATTTACATAAAGAAAATGGCGGACAAGCGAGTGCTAGGAATCTAGGGCTTCAATGGTTGCAGGAGAAACTAGGCTATCTTGAGGGGTCAAGTGCGGAAATCACTACGCCTTTGCAAGGAGGCGAAGCGGACGAAGCAATCCATAATCCTAGCTACAAGCCCATTTGGGTAACCTTTACCGACCCTGATGATTTCTTGGATAGAGATTATTTCTATGAAGTGGATAAAGTTTTGGAGGAAAATAAAAGCAACAATATAAAGCTAGTTTGCACTTACTCTATTTTGTATCAAGAGTCGTTCAAGTCTTATCAAGATGTTCATTTCGCAAAGAATCAATTTACCGAAGAGGTGCAACTTATAAGTATAAGTATAAGTACAAGTATAAGTACAAGTACAAGGTGCTTTTTCTACCTTGACATTTTAGCAAAGGAAAGATTACTTTTTGATGAGGATTGCAGACCTGTGTTTGAAGATGCTAAATTCTATCTCTCTTATCTTTTGGTAACACAAGAAGCAAAAATGGCATTGGTAAAAAGTGCTAAATTTTTCAACAGAAAGAGAAGTGATGCTACCAGCACTCTTGATGGTGCTAGAACAAAAGTTGATGGTGTGCTTAAAGTCTCTACCATAGGTTGTTTAGAAATACTTGAAAGATATAAGCAAAAGTTAGGCGAAGTTACACCTCTTGTGATTACAAATGTGTTGGCTGAAATTTATTTTCAAACAAAACCTTTTGTAAATTATCCAAACAATGTTGTATCTAATGAAACAATAGAATCATATATGGAAGTTCTTAAAAAAATTTTTACTTTTATTGATGCGCAGACTATCTTAAAACAACCTTATTTTTATTTTGATTTTAAAGTTGGAATCTTAAATTGTTTTAAAAACGAATATCCACCCCTTCAAAACGCCTATATTGATGGATTTGATGTAAAAAAAGAGCAAATTTTAATTAAATACTTCACTCCTGATGATAAAGATATAGAATCCATAAGGTTTGACGGGAAAGAAGTCTATGCGGATTACGAAAAAATTGTGCAAAATGATTTTTTAGATAGAGCGTTTTACTATGAGAAGCGTTTATGGGTGCGTATTCCAAAGAATGCCAAGAAGTTAGAAATTTTTGTCAGAGGGCAGAGAGCTTGGATTATTTTCAATAAAAAAGGACAAGATAGTTTAGTGGTTGAGTATTTGCGGAATCATTTTGAGAGACTCCGACCAAATGGCAATTTATGGTTATTTGCCGATAGAAGCAATGAGGCTGATGATAATGCCGAACGTCTTTATCGTTATATTTCAAAAAATTATCCAGAACAAAATGTAATTTATGCTTTAGATAAAAATTGTGATGATTGGGACAGGCTTAAACGAGACAAGTTTAATCTTGTCGATTTTGGTGGAGCAGAGTTTTCGGATATTTTAAAAAATTGTGATAAATTTATTTGTTCGCATTTAGATGCTGATATAATGCAACATATTCACAAACGACCCTATATTGATTATGTGGTATTGGAACACGGTGAAACTATTGCAAACAACTGCGCAGCTTGGTTTAATGGTAATCCAATCAAGCTATTAACTGCTAGTTGTGGCTTGGAGTATAGATATATTGCCGCTAATTATACTAGATATAAGATAGGATACAAAGAAGTAAAGCTGACGGGGTTTGCAAGATATGATTCTTTGTTGAAAGGAAATAAAAAGAATACTAAAAAAATATTGATTATGCCAACTTGGAGGTTTTATTTAAGAGGTTCTGGAAGCGGTAGGCAAAGAATGGAATCCAATAAAGATGTCCATAAATTCTTACAATCAGATTATTTTAAGGCTTGGAATTCTTTTTGGCAAGACAAAAGGTTGAAAGATCTTTGTGAATACCATAACTATGAGATTATATTGATTCCTCATTTTCAAATGAGAGGTTATTTTGGGTATTTTGATATGCCAAAATACATTAATGTAATCAATAGAGATGATGGAAAATCTTTGCAAACTTTTTTCAAGAATGTTGATCTGCTTATTACCGATTATTCAAGCATTAATTTTACAATGGCTTATATTCAAAAACCAACGATTTATTATCAATTTAATGAAGAAAAGAAATTAATGGGTCATCACCTAGCAGAAAAGAGATTTGACTACCGCAAAGATGGCTTTGGTCCTGTCGTTACCACTGAAGAGGATTTATTGCAAGAGCTTGAGGTTTTGCTAAAAAACGATTGCAAAGTAGGAGAGCCTTATAAATCCAACATAGAAAATACCTTTGAGTTTAGAGATGGAAAATGTTGTGAGCGAATTTATCAAGCAATTTTGGAACTAGATAAACCCTACGAGAGAAAATGGACGCTAGATTATGTCCTAAACCTTGCACAAAATGCCTTGAACGCGAAGTGCTATAAAGAAGCAAGTGAAAGATTTAGGTTTGTGCTAGAGCATTTGGGAGAATTAACCACCGCGTCATTGCGAGGAATGAGTAAAACTAATGACGAAGCAATCCATAATCAAGCAGACTTTAAAGATTCCATTTCAAAATCAAGGGTTGACAAGGTTAATGATGGCTTAAGTGAGGAAATCCTTTTTGATTACCTCTTAGCTTCAAGATTTAATCAAACCTCTAAAGAATCTTTGGAGTTTATCAAAGCCAAAGAGTATGAGCGCAAACTTGCACTTTCTAATAAAACAAAATTTGAAATCATTAAGAATTACATTGAAATCCTAGACGCTAAGGAAGTGATTGCAAGATTAGAGGATTTAAGAGAGGCAATCCCAGCGCAAGATTTGCTAGAGTTTGCTTATCTCAAACTTAGAACCTATGCGTATTTGGGTGATAAATCAAAACTTAAAGAAGTCTATAATGAGTTGAAAAACACTTACAATATTGACAAAAAAGACTTGGATTTGGATTTATTTTTGTTCCAAAACGAACTCATTAAAGCTACAAGTGTCCAAGCTACTGCCACTTCTGCGGGGGGGGGGGGGGATTATAGCCTCTATAATATTTGGTAGATTTGTGGCAAAAGGAAGCATTAATGAGAGATAAGTTTATTCTTTTAGTTGGTACAGATTTTGGGATTATGTAGGATAGAGGAGTGAGGAATGATTTGGAAAGAGTGTGATTTGTTAGAGCTGCATATTTTGATTTCAAATTCAATGATTGATTTACAAAAAGAATATAGTATTGAATTAATTCGCATATCCACAAGCGTTTCAATAACTAATCTTAATGTGGAATCCTCTTGTGATTTAGTTAATTGGATGAAAATACCTCTCAAATTTAATATTTGCGGGGATAAAATGCTTGAAATTTGCTTTGATAGACAAGTAATATCGCGTTATTTAAAACTGAATATTGATTTATTTTCAAACCAAATAAAGGTTTTTACAAGCAAATATGATGCGCTTTGTTTATGTAGTAGAGGGGATGGATTTGGTTCGAGAATGTTAAATTTTCTCTATGTAAAATATATCATAGACAAATGTCCGAATTTCAAATTTGGTTTCACTTGGAGTGAGAGAAAAAACATTGAAAACGAAGTCTATATTGCAACCAAAGAAGAACTTTTTACTAAAGAATACCTTGACTTATATTGTTACAATGAAAAGCTTTGTTATGAAAATTTATTTTTTTCTGGTAGTAGAAGTATAGCTGACTTAAAACGCAAAAAAGTTTTCACACATTCATTTGGGGATTATCAAAGTTCTGTTTTTTTGGGAAAATCTCATTTTTCAGACTTTGATTTAGATGACTTTAAAGAGAAATGCCCCAAAATTTTTGAAGATATTAGATTTTCCCACAAATATAAAAATTTATACAATCAATCTAAAAAAATTTTGAATAATTTTGTTGGAATACATATGCGCAGTGGAGATGTTGTTTATAATATTTCACAGAGAAAGATGTATTTCACTTATCAAGCTCCGATGAATAGAGTATGCCCACCTGAATTGGTTGTGGCAATAGCAATAGAATTAATAAAAAATGGAGAAAAAGTAGTAATATTTTCAGATGATATTCATTTGGCTTTAAAGTGTAAAAAATATTGCAATTCGGATTTGGTTTATGCGGCAAATGAATTACTAGATAAGAATCTAGGCAGATTTGAAAAAGATTTTTGTGAGCTAATTTTGCTTTCATGCGCAAAGTTAATTATTGCCCCACAAGAATCTACTTATTCTATATTGGCTTCTTATATCGGAAAATCAAATATAAAAACTTTTAATGAATATATGCCATTTAACAAACAATACCAAAAGATATTAGAAAACATTCAGTTTGACTCTCATAGGCTTCAAAAAGCAAGTACTTATGGCTTTTTAACCAAACTTGCAGAAAATTTACATTTAAAAGATGAAGAAATCTCAACAAATTTAAAATCATTAGTTGAATATGATCCTGACAATTCAGGAGCAGTTTTTAAATTATGTGATATAAAATTCAATCAAAAAAAAGAAAGAGAATGCGAAGAGATTTTACAAAAATTAAATAATTTTTCTTTAATTGCTGAGGATATTTTATGGATTAGGGCTTGTGCTACATATGAATTTCAAAAATATTTCTCAAACTATTTAAGATTCGCCGTGCCAAAATATCCTAATATTTCTTATATTGCCTCTATTATTCGTCAAAAAGCATTTGATAACGAAATATTCAAAGACCATTTATTGAAACTTCTACTAGAACAACCCACTCCTCAACTAAAAGCCATTGCTAAAGAAAAACCAATCCCAAGTATCTATCTAGTAACCGCAAAACACAGAATCCACAATCATTTAGCCTACAAACTAGGTTCTGCAATGATTCTAAACTCTAAAAGTCTTTGGGGATATATACGAATGCCTTATGTTCTTAGTTTTATCAAAGAAACACATAGAAAAGAAATTGCAGATTATGAAGCAAGAGTTGCAAAGAATCCTAGCTTAAAACTTCCTCCTTTAGAATCCTATACAGATTACAAGCAAGCTTTAAAAGAAAAAGAATGCTTTACTTATAAATTAGGTAAAGCACTCATTACTACTAATTCTGTGCGGGGGGGGGGCGAATCTTTGCTTATTTGCAATTTTTTCAAGAAGTGCGTAAGTTAAAGAAAGAGTTTAGGGGGAAAAGGAAATGAGATTCCATCGCAAACACTTTGGTAAGGCTTTAGATTCTGGATTGCCACGAATCGCAAGTGATTCTTGCAATGATAGAGTGTGTGTCAAGATTAAAATTATATTAAGGAGATGCAATGGCAATGGAATTTGACATTCAAGAAAGCACAAAAATAAAAGGTGTTTATATTATCACACCCAATAAGTTTAAAGATTTAAGAGGCGAGATTTGGACGGGTTTTACGCAGGAGCATTTAGGGAATCTTGTGCCAAAAGGCTTGCAATTTAAACACGATAAATTCATCAATTCTCATTTGAATGTCTTGCGTGGAATCCACGGAGATATTAAAACTTACAAGCTTGTAACTTGTGTGTATGGAGAAGTGCAGCAAGTAGCAGTAGATTGTAGAAAGGATAGCCCTACTTATTTGCAATGGGAGAGTTGGAATATCTCCCCACAGAATCAAAAGTTGATTTTGCTTCCACCTAATATGGGGAATGCGCATTGTATTTTGTCCAAAGAGGCGGTGTATTACTACAAGCTTGCCTATGAGGGTGAATATTTGGACGCTCCTGACCAATTTACTTATGCGTGGAATGATGAGAGAATCGGTGTAGATTGGAAAGTCAAGAATCCTATTTTGTCGCAGAGAGACATTCTAGCGGCAAAAGGAAACTAAATGCAAAAAGATTCTAAGATTTATATTGCGGGGCATAGAGGCACGGCGGGAAGTGCTTTAGTGGGGGTTTTGGAGCAAAGAGGCTTTAAGAATCTCATCACAAGAACACATCAAGAGCTTGATTTGAGCAATCAAGAGGCAGTGGAGGAGTTTTTTAAACAAGAAAAACCAGAGTATGTATTTTTGTGTGCGGTGTTACCTTGTGGAGCGGCGAATGTCGCGCAGAGGGCGGATTTTTTGTATGTTAATACAATGATACAAAATAACATTATCCATAGTTCTTATTTAAATGGCGTCAAAAAGCTTATTTGCTATGGTTCAGGCTATATGTATCCAGAAAATGCAAAGAATCCTTTAAAAGAAGAATATCTTTTTGATGGTGGGCTTGAATGGGGTGCGACCTCCTTTGGAGTGGCAAAGATTGCAGGAGTTTTGCTTTGTGAATCGTATAATCTGCAATATGACACGAATTTTTTGTGTTTAGCGCTCAATAATCTCTATGGCACAAGGGCGAATTTTGATTTTGCCAAATCAAGAGTTTTACCTGCATTGTTGCGTAAGTTTCACTTAGCTAGGCTTTTAGAGCTAGGGGAGCAAAAGGCACTTTGTGAGGATATAGGAGTGAAAAGCTTGCAAGAGGCGGAGGTGTTTTGCCAAAAGTTTGGAATCTCAAAGGAAAGCGTGGAGATTTGGGGAAGTGGCAAAGTAAGACGCGAGTTTTTGCATAGCTTTGATTTAGCCGATGCAAGTATCTTTGTAATGGAAAATGTGGATTTTAAAGACTTGCATAAAGGTGAAAAATTTGTCAAAAACACGCATATTAATGTTGGCACAGGCGTGGATTATATGATTAAAGAAGTGGCGTTGATGATAAAAGAAATCGTAGGTTTTAAGGGTGAATTGAGATTCAATACAGAAAAGCCCGATAGCACAATGGATAGATTGATGGATATTTCTAGGATTCAATCTTTAGGTTGGCAGCCAAAAATTAACTTAAGACAAGGAATTACAATGATGTATGAATGGTATCAAGAGTGCGGGGGGGGGGGCTTTTAGATGATAAATCCTTTGCCCTTGCAAGAGTTGGCACTACGAAAGCCTGTATTACAAGATTTGGAATCGCAAATGTTTGTGCTAGGGATTCTACAAATGCTCATAATTATAGAGCTTTGGAGGTGTGCTGTGCGTAAGGATTCTAAAATTTATATCGCAGGGCATAAGGGTTTGACAGGCAGTGCAATCCTTGAAAATCTTAAACAAAAAGGTTACCAAAACTTTGTTTTAAGAACGCACAAAGAGTTGGATTTGACAAGACAAAGGGAAGTAGAGGAGTTTTTTAAAAAAGAGAAACCAGAATATGTGTTTTTGTGCGCTGCAAGAGTGGGCGGGATTATCGCAAACAATACTTATAGAGCAAATTTTATTTATGAAAACTTGATGATTCAAAATAATGTAATCCATAGTGCCTATTTAAGCGGAGTTCAAAAGCTTTTATTTTTAGGCACGACTTGTATTTATCCCAAAAATTCTCCCCAACCCATCAAAGAGGAATATTTACTCACAAGTGAGTTAGAATACACCAATGAGCCTTATGCAATCGCAAAAATTGCAGGACTTAAAATGTGTGAGGCTTATAATCTGCAATATGGCACGAATTTCATCGGTGTAATGCCCACAGGAATTTATGGCGCAAACGATAATTTTAATTTAGAAAATTGCCATGTTTTGCCCGCATTTATCCGTAAAATGCACTTGGCAAAGCTTTTGAGTGAGAATAAAGAACAAGCACTTATTACAGCCACAAATGTTGCAAACTTTAATCAAGCAAAAGAATATTGCGCAAGATTTGGAATCTTTGACAATAAAGTGGAGATTTGGGGAAGCGGTAATCCAAGACGAGAGTTTTTACACAATACAGATATGGCAGACGCTTGTGTATTTGTAATGGAAAATGTGGATTTTAAGGATTTACACAACAATGAAAAAGAAATCAAAAATACACATATCAATATAGGTTATGGAAGTGATGTTTCTATCAGAGAGTTAGCAGAACTGATTGCAAAGATTGTCGGCTTTAAGGGTGAATTTTTCTTTGATACTTCTAAGCCCGATGGAACATTTAGAAAATTACCCGATTGTTCTAAACTAGAGAATTTCGGGTGGAAGTATCAAATCAGCTTAGAATCTGGAATCTCAATGCTTTATGATTGGTATTTGAAGCAAAATGCAATCAGACAATGATGATTTTTAAGGAGTAATAATGAAAAAACAAGTGCTTATTACAGGATTTACAGGGCAAGTTGGTTCGCAAATGGCGGATTTCTTGCTAGAGAATACCGACTATGAAATTATCGGTTTAATGCGTTGGCAAGAGAGTATGGAGAATATCTATCATCTAAGCGATAGGATTAACAAAAAAGATAGAATCAGCGTATTTTACGCGGATTTGAATGATTATTCTAGTTTGCAGAAGCTTTTTGAAAGCAAGAAGCCTGATTTTATTTTTCATTTAGCGGCACAAAGTTTTCCTAAAACTTCGTTTGAGATTCCACTTGAGACTTTGCAAACAAACATTATCGGCACAGCGAATATCCTAGAAAATATTAGAATCTTAAAGCAAAAAGAAGATTATGACCCAGTGGTGCATATTTGCTCTTCAAGTGAGGTTTATGGTAGGGCGAAAGTTAGCGTGCGCCTTAATGAGGAAACACCATTTCACGGGGCGAGCCCTTATAGTATTAGCAAAATCGGCACAGATTATTTGGGGAGATTCTATGGAGAAGCTTATGGAATCCGCACCTTTGTAACGCGTATGGGGACGCATAGCGGTCCAAGACGCAGTGATGTGTTTTTTGAAAGCACAGTAGCAAAGCAAATTGCACTGATTGAAGCAGGCTATCAAGAGCCAATTATCAAGGTAGGGAATCTTGAGAGCACACGCACTTTTCAAGATTGCAGAGACGCGATTCGGGCGTATTATCTCTTGAGTTTGGCAAGCGAAAAGGGCAAAGTGCCTTATGGAGAGGCTTTTAATATCGCAGGAGAAGAAGCCTTTAAATTGCCTGAAGTGATTGAGATTCTTTTGAGCTTTAGCACAAGGAAAGATATTCAAGTGCAAGCAGATAGTGAGAGATTTCGCCCAATTGACGCAGATTATCAAATGTTTGATAATACAAAAATCAAAAGTTTTATTGATTGGAAGCCCGAGATTCCAGCTAGGAAAATGTTTGAAGATTTATTGAATCATTGGAGAAAGGAAATCTCTAGTGGCAGAATCCCATTAAATAGGTAAAAAGATGAAAATCATCAGAAGTATGACGCCTTTGAGGCTTGGGCTTGCAGGGGGAGGGACAGACATTAATCTGTATTGTGATAAATACACAGGATTTGTGCTGAATGCGACGATTTCAAAATATATTCATTGCACACTTAAGGTTACAGACAATAGCAGAATTACATTTGTTTCTCCCGATACAAATGCAAGAAGTGAATGTAAGAGTGCAGAAGTTTTAGAGCTTGATGGGGAAATGGATATTTATAAAAGCATTTACAATCGCCTTGTGAAAGATTTTATCCATAAACCGCTAAGTTTTGAGCTTACAACTTATTCTGATGTGCCAAGTGGGAGCGGGCTTGGAGGAAGCTCTACTTTGGTAGTAGGTGTTATCAAGACTTTTGTGGAATGGCTGCATTTACCGCTAGGAGAATACGACATTGCTAAACTTGCCTATGAAATAGAAAGAGAGGATTTGGGGATTGTTGGCGGAGCGCAAGACCAATATGCTGCAACTTTTGGTGGGTTTAACTTTATGGAGTTTTACGCCGATAAACGCGTGATTGTCAATCCTTTGCGGATAAAAAATTGGATTATGAGTGAATTAGAAGAACAAATTGTGCTTTATTTTACAAACATCACGCGAGAAGCAAAAGATATAGAGGAGCATAAAAAGGGAAAACTTGGAGATGAAAAATCTCTCGCGGCAATGCACGCTATTAAACAAGACGCAAGCAATATGAAAGAAGCTTTGCTTAAAGGGGATTTTAAATCTCTAGCTAAGATATTAGGTAAGTCTTGGCAAAGCAAGAAAATTATTTCTGAAATTGTCAGTAATGATGAGTTAGATAGAATCTACAATTTGGCTATTGATAATGGAGCTTATAGCGGTAAAACAAGCGGAGCTGGGGCAGGAGGGTTTATGTTTTTTATGGTAGATCCTACTAAGAAATACGAATTAATTAAACTGCTAAATCAAGAGCAAGGCTATGTTGAAGAGTTTAATTTTACTAAAGAGGGAGCAAAATCTTGGATAGTTTAGAAGTCTATGTAAAAAATCAAATCGCAGATTCCATTGCAACAAAACAAAAAATTTTGGGTAACGAATCTTTATTGCAACAAATTAAGCAGGCGGGATTAAAATGTATAGAAGTTTATAAAAATGGAAATAAAACCCTTATAGCAGGAAATGGCGGAAGCGCAGCAGATGCGCAACATATTGCGGGAGAATTTGTGAGTAGATTTTATTTTGATAGACCAGGGATTCCTTCTATCGCATTGACGACAGATACTAGCATACTCACTGCCATAGGGAATGATTATGGCTATGAAAAGATTTTTGCAAGGCAACTAGAAGCAAATGGCGTCAAAGGAGATTTGTTTATTGGAATCTCTACAAGTGGGAATAGTAAAAATATCTTAGAAGCCTTAAAGGTTTGCAAAAATAAGGGAATTTTTAGTGTGGGATTGAGCGGGGAAAGTGGAGGAGCTATGCAAGAGCTTTGCGATATTTGTATTAAAGTGCCATCAAATACGACACCGCGCATTCAAGAATCCCATATTCTCATCGGACATATTCTCTGCGCCATTGTAGAGGAGCAACTCTTTGGCAAAGGATTTGCAAATTAATGCAAGCAATCGTGTTGGCAGGAGGATTCGGGACAAGGCTTAAAGCAGTCATTAAAGAGATTCCAAAGCCTATGGCTCCTATTGGCGAAAAACCCTTTTTGGAATATATTTTAAAATACCTCAAATATCAAGGGGTTTGCAGTGTGATTCTTAGTGTTTCTTACCGGTATGAGGCTATCCAAGAATATTTCCAAGATAACTTTTTGGGTTTGGAGATTTTATATAGCATTGAAAAAGAGCCTTTGGGCACAGGTGGAGCGATAAAACAGGCTTTGGAGTTAGCAAATAGGAATCCTCTTTTTGTGCTTAATGGAGATACTTATTTTGATGTTTGTCTAAGTAATTTAAAGTTTGAGGAGGGAAGCAAGATTTGCTTAGGGTTAAAAAAGATGAAAAACTTTGAGAGATATGGTTGTGTAGAAATCAATCAAAAGGGACGCATTGAAGCCTTTAAAGAGAAAGAGTTTAGGCAAGAGGGATTCATCAATGGTGGGGTTTATCTCGTAGATAAAAGCTTGTTTGAAGGTTTTTCTTTGGAAAATAAATTTTCTTTTGAATCTTTTTTGCAAAATCATTTCAAGGAATTAAAAGCTAGCGCAAGAGTCTTTGAAGATTTTTTTATTGATATTGGGATTCCAGAGGATTATGAGCTAGCAAAAATAAAAATGCAAGATTTTTAATAAATTTTATTTATTATATTTTTTAAATTAATAAGGAAAAAAATGCAAAAAGTTTATCTGGTCAGCTTTGCAGACACGAGGCTTGGAATTAGTGCTTGTAGATTTAAGCAAGAAGCTGAAGAAATGAATATTTTTGAGGATATTTTTATTTATAGTGAATGTTCTTTGCCGCTTGTTTTTAAAGAGAAATTTAGGGATAAATTTTATGTGGATTCAAAAAATGGTGAAGTTTTTCACTATAACACAGGTTATTCTAAAAAATTGAATGGACTTTCTTATTCTCGTGGTTTTGGGTATTGGTGTTGGAAACCCAAAGTTATTTTAATGGCATTAGAGCAAATCAAAGAGGGAGATTTGCTTGTTTTCTTGGATATTGGATTTGAGTTTTGCTCTTCTAAGAGAGGGGAGCTGATAGAGATGTTAGAAAAGACCAATCAAAAAGAAATTGTAGGATTGCAGTTTGATGAAGTAGAAAAGAAATGGCAAAAGGGCGATACTCTGGCATATTTTGATTTAACTAATAATGAGGAGTTTTTAAACTCTGGGCAATTTGGTAGCGGAATGATTTTTTTAAAGAAAAGCAAAAAGACTCTTAAAATCATCTCTGAATGGATGGAAATTTTTGATAAACATTATGATTTTGTAACCGATGAACCCTCAAAACTGCCCAACAAAAAGGAGTTTGTCCGAAATTCTCACGACCAAGCGATTTGGAGTATTTTAATCAAAAAGTATAAGGGTGCATCTTTCCCGCGCACTTTTTATTTATGAAAGGGCAGATAATGCACACGCTCTGCTTGTGCGTAGGAATAAAATCTATCTCCCAAGTAATGCAAAAGAGACAAATTTCTTTAACAATCAAGTGTTAAAAGGCGGAAAAAGGGGAGTGCATAACACTTCACATATTTATACTTTTGTCAATGAATATCAAGAGTTGAAAGCTAGAGCTGAATTAAATTCGAAACTATTGCAGAGTGCTCTCTTGCGTATCCACTCCCACCTCGCCTACAAACTAGGTTCTGCAATGATTCTAAACTCTAAAA
>ERZ778512.1815-NODE-1815-length-12796-cov-4.436151_pt1 | contig 12796 bp, 5 predicted proteins | sample MGYA00510346_ERZ778512 | MGnify/ENA primary metagenome ERZ778512 (study PRJEB29527, sample SAMN07138962) | mouse gut metagenome | material: feces | host: mouse | place: China:Nanjing | collected 2016-01-25 ...
AAATTTAATTATGTGTTCATACTTTTCTATTACTTTATTTTATTGTTGATTATCACAATTATATGCTTATTCTACGATGCTACTACGGGTTACTTTTTACTGCTATTTTTAAATAATGAAATATACTCCAATATCTATCACTCTATCGCTATACTATTCTATCTATATACTAACTTCTTTTCTGTTCGGACAAGTCATTATAACATTTTGATACAATTTTTAAGGTGTCTACTAAATCCGAAATATTCCTTTCATTCCGTCCAATCATCTTCGTATAAATCTGAATCAATTCAAAATATTTATTTTCTGCTTCAGATGAACATTTCTTAGCAAGTTCTAAAATCCTTTTTGTATTATTATTTATATCTTCATTTGTTATTTCTCCCATTGTCTGCATTGCATATGAGATAGCATTTACTACAGGAATATTATAAAACACTATTGCATCATTAAGGCTGTTATACATGGTTTCTGCTCTTTCTTTGCTACAACCATTCTTAATAAACATATCTACAAACTCGCTGTCATATGCAAATATCTTATTTTCATCATAAAATGGATTTTTATGTAGTTTTGTAATATCTTTCACTTTGATAATTTCACTGGACAAACTTGTATTACTTTTGGAAGTATCTATACAAATAAATTGTTGTGCCTCCGAATCAGGTGTTTCTCTGTACAGCCCAATATGTACAATTGTCCCGTTATAAACCTGCTCCCTGACATAACATATTACTTTGTCACCTTCAAAGAAATTGTATGTACCTGTTTCGTCTGTATATTGAATACTAAATCTTATCTCTGCATTTAATCCCATTTTTGTTTTCCTCCATTTTTATTCTCTGATATTTTTGTTTCTAATAAGTAACAAGCAAGTATATAAATACCTGCCTGTCATTAAATACATTTATTATCTTAATTTCCTTTGTTCTTGATACAGCCTTGATGTCATATAACGATACGTTTTATCCATATCTTTTCGCCACTCACTCATAAAGTTTTTATCCACACTGCCTTCTACATTAATCAGGCTATCATAATGATTGTTGATTACAACAGGCTCTGTATTTTTCTTTTCCAACACATAATCCGGTATCCTTGTAGCAACTTCTGCTACTTGTGGGATAAAGCGATTTTGTGGTATTTGGGAGTAAGCCTGATAACCATTTTTTCTGATAAAATCATCACTCAATTGTAAAAATAGTCCTTTACTAACTCCCTCCTCAAATGAAATATATCCTTCTGGCAGTTCCTTTTTGTTCTCTTTGATAGCAGTAACAATTTTATCTCCATTTGTATTGACAGAATTGTCAACACCTTTTACAGCAGACACTACATTTGCATTCTGTGAATTAAGAGATGTGTTCATTTCCTTAACAGCGGATACAACATCTGTATTTTGTGAATTAACGACAGTATTTACTTTTAAAGTATTGCTGTCTGCATTACCTGTTCCATTCGGTGTTAAATCTGTGCCGTCAATTGCAATTCCCATTCCTTTATAGAATGCTGTAAGTTTTTCTACGGTTTCCCCTAGATTATCCCCGGTTTCTTTGTATATTTCTGTTGCTTTTGCCATTAAATCCTTTTCTTCACGCATGATTTCTTCTACAGATTTCGTAGAATTATCTAATGCGTCAGCTAAAGTATTGGCAAATTCGTCCAGTGCTTCGGTCTGCATATTAATTGTGTGTTCTTCTTTCGTTTCTTTCAATGCATCTTCTTTTTCTGCTAGTTCTGCCTTTAATTGTGCAAGTTTTGCTTTGGTTGCGGCATCTGTTGCACCTGTCAGACTTTCAAGAGCTTCTATTTGTGCCTTAATGCTATCAATTTCTTTTTGTGCATTTTTAATAGTCTTATCATAATCGTAGTATTCTTTCTTTTTCTGTAGTGCTTTCTTTCTTGCTTCAATAAGCTTTTTCAGACTGTTTAATTCTTCCTCTGCATTACGTTTCATTAATTCTATAATACTGCTTTCGAGAGTAGCAGTAGAGTTTAATGTATCATAATAATTTTGTGCAGCTTCGTTTAAGTCTGCCATATAAGCCTTCTTAGAAGCGTAAGTATCTTCATTTTGCTGTATTTCATTATACAGATTCAGATATTCATTGGCTTTTGCTTGTGCATTTTCAAACTCTGACATTAATAATGCCGCTTTTGCTTGTCCATATTCTGACAGTTCTCCGTCTGCTTCAAATAACCAGTCGTCTTTGATTAGACTTGTAATAGAAGATAAGATACCCGAAGCAATTTCAAGTTCGCTGATTGCGTCAGTGATATTTTCAAAACGGATTTGTCGGAGTGCGTCATTTACTTCTTGTATTTCATTCGCAGTACCAATCAGTTCTTGTTTGGTAGATGTTAAAGCATTTTCCCATTCTAAAGCCCATTGGTCAGCATATTCTTCCCAATTGTCAGCATTTACAGCACGCTCATTTAAAAGGTCTAATACAGATTGCAGTTTGTCTGCCATTGCGATATTGCCTTTTGCCTTGTAGTCCTCCATTGCTTTATCAAACAATGCCATTGAAGCTTCAAAATCATTGGTATCTAGTGCATCAAGAAGCTGGCTGTATTCGTTCATTTCGGACAGGGTAGTGTTGTATTTTTCCTTTAAGGTATCAAGATATTGGCTGTATATCTCAACCTCGCTGGATAATTCATCTGTGCCTAAATCTGTCAGGATCTTCTTTAGCTTTTCACCACTGAAACTGTCATATAATGATACTAATTCCTTATAATAGGAAATACAGCTGTCAAGATAACTTAGCTGATCTTGTAATGATTGCAGATTGTATTCTGCTATCTGCTTTGCAAGAGAATAAAGATTTGAAAAATAATCACTAATATCGGACTCTGCTTCTGAAACATTTTCTGTATAGGTCTTTTGAAGCTGTTCCAAATCGTCTTCCATCTGACTTAGTAAGTCATTTATCTGTGTCTGCTTTTCATTATTCCATGCATCCAATTTTGCTTTGTAGGTATCATATTTTTTGGCTTCACTTGCAGAAAGATTCTTGCCGTTATCTAATTTCTGTTGTAATTTATACCATGATTCCCATGTCTTCATATATTCGGTGATATTAGTACCTGTTGCACCTTTGTTTAATGCTTCCAGTTCTGCATTGTATTTGTCAAGCTGTGCCTGTTCTGCTTTTGTCAATCCTCTTGTATCTTTTTTCTGTTCTAATTTCTGTGCTTTTGCAGATAGATTTTGGTACTGTTGGGTATTTTCGGCTTCTCTGTTAATATCGTCAATCTGTTCATGATAACTATTGTAAGTATCCTCGGCAGCTTCTTCATAGGTCTTTTCAATCAGGTCTAGTTTACTGCTTGGATTAAGTGCTTCTTCGAGTTCATCATCTAGTTTTGATAAAACGTCTGCTTTTTCCTTTGCATAATTTTCAAGCTGTTCTGTGTACTGATCATACTTTTTCCACTGGCTTACCGATAGGTTGCCACCCTTGTCGATTTTATCCTGCAACTTCTTCCAAGCAAGGTAGATTTTATTGTATTCCACAATGTTAGAAGCAGTAGCATTCTCGTCAAGCGATTCTTTTTGTGCATAATAAGCTTCAAGCTGTGCCTGTAACTTGTCATAAGTCTTTTTCTGTTTCTTAGTGAGATTGTCATATCCTTTCTCATCTAAGGCAGCAAGTTTATCCTCGGTCTTTTCAATATTTCTCATTAAATTGCGGTATGTTGCGGATTCTTCAAGGTCAGTCTGAATACCCGAAATCTTATCCTTTACTTTATCTGCTTCGGACTGTTTAGGAGCAGTACCGTTTGCTTCTGCAAGTTCATCATATAACTTATCGAGTGCAGAACTACCTTTGTCCCGTAAAGTTTCAATCTGTTCTAAGTAGCGGTCATATTTCTTTTGCTCGGACTTTGTTAAATCCTTTCCACTGTCAAGCTTATTTTGTAGTTTCTGATAAGCAGTATAAACTTTTTGATAATTGACAATGGTATTGGAAGTTGCCCAGTTATCCAACTCACTTTGTAAATCATAGTAGTTTTGTAACTTTTTCGTAAGTTTCTCAAACTGTTTTGATTTGGTAACGTCCCAGCCTTTTTCTATATACTTATCAATCTTTGCTTCGGTTTTTTCGATATTTTTCAGCAGTTTTGTATAGGTGCCGGACTGGTCAACATCTAAGTTGTCAATCTCACTTTGAATCGAGTCTGCAAGTTCTTTGCGGTCACGGTTTACAGCGTCAGCAACTCTTTTGGAATCACCAAGAGAACCTTCTGTAATTGTTACACCGCCAACTTCTTTCGTTGTGACAGATGTAATCTGGTCAGAAAGTGTTGCAAACTGTTCCACTAATTCTGTAAGAGAACTGCGCTTGCCCATTGCATCATTTAATGAGATAAGGGACTCCATCTTAGAAGTAATGGAAGATAAGTAGCTGTCCAAATCAGAATAGTAGCTTAATACATTATCCAGTTTTTGCTTAATCAGGCTGCGTTGCTGTTCGTAAAGTTCATTCATTGCATCTCTGCATTCTTGGATAGTGTCATTGTATTCCTCTACTTTATCCTTGCAGTTTTCTAACTTTTCATACCAGTTCTCGTATTTTTTGATGGCTTCCTGAAGTCCTTCGTCCTCAATTTCCTCGATTTCAAGTTTACCATTTTTGATTTTATCTTTGTATTCGTTGGACAGTTCACTCTTGTCAAGCTGTTCAGAATACAATTTTGTAACATCTTTTACGTGCTTGATTGCATCAATAACCTGTGAAATTTCTTTGGAGTTTGCTTTGATTTCTTTGTCTGTGCTTTTAACAGCACGGTTAATCATTGCATTCTTTTTCTGCCAAGAGAAAAACTTGTCAACTTTATCAATGAGTTTATCTGTCTGGTCGGATATTTTTTCAACTACTTTTGCAGCTTTTTCAATACCCTTTTCAATCTTTTCAAGGATTTTTTCTGCCCAGTCACGTTCTTCGGGTTCTTTCTCTTTTTCTTCTTTTTCCTTCTTTTCTTTTTCTTCTGGATATCCACCACCGGACTGCATTTTTAAATCGACTTTTCCTACTAAAAGTTTGGAATTTTCATAACCTTTAATAATCGTGTCAGCAGCTTGTACCTGCATACTGCTTTCACCGTATTCCAATGCCATATTTGCACGGGCAGCATATAACATACTTTCGGCTGCGCTTAATGCTTGATTTGCAAGATTACCATAAGAAGCGGCAAGATATTGAATCGCCTGTTCTTCGGTCTGGATATTATTGATAAGATCTACAGCCTGCAAAGCCATAGTAACTTGCATTTCCTGAATCTTAGCATCTGCAAGGCGTTGGAATGCTTCTTCATCAAGAGAGAGTGCACCGTTTTCATCGGATAACAAGGCAAGATACTGGAATCCCATATCACATAATGACTGGTATTGGTCAACACTGATTTTGCCGTATTCATTGTAAGTATCACGTATCTCAATTAAACCGTCATATGCGGATTTGATATCTCCAAGTTCACCGCTTAATTTACTCTTATATTGCTCAACATCCTTTGTTAATTCTTCCAATGCTTTTAGTTGGTCTTCTGTAAAATTACCATAAGGACTTTCAGATAGAGTCTGCTTTAACTTTTGGTATTCTGACTGCATATTTTCAAGACCATTGACATATTCAGCAGTTTGTTTTACAGCGTCTTTACCATCAAACATAGCAAGTTCAATATCTACATCTATTTTCTCACCTTTTAATAATTGATCGGCATAGGCTGTCAACGCTTCGGGAGAGAGGATAGTGCCATCAGGAAGTATTGGAGTTACAACAACCTGCTTTGTTTCATTGCCGAAGGACTGTGCATAGACAGAAGATGAAGTTAATTCCGTGTTGTACCCGGCTGCCTGTATTTCAGGTGCTTCAATGGAAGGTCTTGTTAGGTTAATATGACTCATGCGTCCGTATTCAGCTTCCATTTTATCTGCAAGGTTTGTTAATTTTAATGCTTCACCGTTGTAATATTCATCCTGTAATGACATCATGGACTGGTAGTATTCTGCGATATTGATGTAGTTCTTATCACGTAACCGTCCTAGTTCATCACGTTCGTATTCGTATGCGCTTACAAGATTGCCGTGCAGTGTCTTTTCTGCGTCAGATATTTCTTCGGTGTATTTCGCAATGTGTTCTTTGGAATCTTTTAAGTAGGTGTTGAGGAGTATTTCGGATTGTGAGAAAAACTCGCGTTCGTTGATAACTCCTTTGTCGAGCTGGTTTTGTAATTCTGCGAGTTTCTTCTTGTATTCCTCAAGCCATTTGTCAGTTTCTTTTTTGTCAGAACCTTTTGATTTGGACTCGGATTTATTTGTGTCTGTCTTAGGAGTGAAGTCAACTTGTACATTCTGAATTTCTTGTGAAAGCGTTTTGGTGTATTCATTAATGGATTTCATAATCCATTGGCGTGTTTTGGGGTCAGTTTCATTTTCTAAATCAGTCTTAAACTGTGCTAATTTAGCTAATGCTTCTGCGCCAATCCCTGCTGCCTGCGCAAGAGAGAGTATACGGTTGATATCGTCCTGTGTTTCAACTTTCGTATTATTTACTAATACTTTTGTTAATTCAAGCTGTGCTAATGATTGTCCAAGACTATCAGATGCAATCTGCTCATTTACAAATGCATCAATTTCACTTTGAGAAGCATTTTGTAAATTAAATGAGGCATCTGCACATTCTTGTTTAGCGGCAGTATACTGCTGATAACTATATCCTAAAGCAGCAATCATAACTTGTTCACTATTTTGTATTCCAAGACTCCTCAATAAAGTTTCAATCAATTGTAAAGACTCGGAAGATACTTCTGAAAAACTGGGAGTTAATGTATTTACAATATCATCTGCAAGTGTATTGAAGGAATCTCTTACCTGTTGTTCAGTTGAATTAGTATCAGTAAGTATTCTTGCAAGATTTTCAAAGGAAGAATAATCAATATTGATTCCCAATTCCTCATTTTCGTTTAGTTCATCTAAGGTAGATTTGATACTATCAAGCATAGATAAATCTACATTTTCAAGTGTGAATAAAGGCTTTCCATCATCATCTGTTGTAAAGATATCTTGATATGCAGATTTTAATGAATCAAATGTTGGTTTAAGTTGAGTATTAAGCTGGTCAATTGTTTCGGTGATAGAAGATGACTGTGGAGAATCAGTTTTTTGCATGAAATCTTGAAACTCTTTTATTTTAGCAATTAACTCATCCCAAGATAAAAGTGCACCCTCATCTACTTCAATCTGTTCTGCTGCAATTTTTAACTCATCAAGTGTAAGTTCTCCTATTTTTTCGTCAAATTGATCTTGAAGTATTTCTTTAACTTTTATTGTATTAATACCCTGCTCATACCATTTAGAAAATTGCTCAATAGTAGCCATAAAATTATTGACTGCCATCTCAATATCTTCATTTGATAATGTACCATCGGCTAGAGCCTTTCCAATACTTTCATCTTTTTGTACCTCGTCAATCATTTTTTGCCGATATTCTTCAAATGATTGTACAGATTCTACACTAACAGCCTGCAATTTTTCATTTGAATCCGATAAGTTTTCAATAATATTATTGACAAGAATATCCGCTGCCTCTAATTCATTATTCTGCTGATCCGAATAACGATCAATAGAAGATGTAACTCCTTGATACAATCCTGTATTCTTAAAACCGTTATCTGCTAAAAACTCCTTAAATTCTTTCAAACGTGCAATCTTTTGTTCTATATCATCAATATCTTTTGTATCCACAACAAAGCGCATATTCATTACAGTTTGATTATCATTTTTTCTGATAATATCGCCAAAGCCATTGTCATCAAAGAATTTCACAAGGTCATTGTACTTGGTGTGTTCATAACCTTCAATTTTATGTATCTGTCTAGCTTCTGCACCGTTCCACTTAATAGATACATCATTCCCGTATTTATCTGCCCCTCCGGTTATAACATCTGATGCATAAACAGCATTATAATAATTGTCCCTTGCATCTTCAACATTTTGTTTCGATTTTTCAGCCTGTATACTTTGAAGTTTACTTATCTGCTCGTCCAGTTTCCCATTGACAAGATCTAGATTTTGTGCTTCTGCACCAACTAACTGTGCTATATCATGCTGTAATTGTTTTATCTCATTTCTATTATCAGATGATAAATTTGAATTAGATTTTAATTCCTTATATTTTTCAACTAATTCATTTAAGGAATCTGTTTCTTCTTGGTTCGTTTTTACTTTTTCTTTTGAATTTTCATATAATTCTACTGCTTGATCACTTGCTTTCTTTTCTGATTGCGCAAGTTTATCTAATGTAAATATCAGTCCTCCAATAGCAGCAGTCGCGGAAACAGCCCATCCAGCCGGTGTTGTAGCAAGCCAAACTGCTGTAGCCTTTATCTGATCCCATACAGCAATTGTACCAGCCTTTATCATTGCAATCCACTTCGGCAAGGAACCTGCTGCTTGTGCTGTCATAGACAAAGTTACACCTGTACGCATTGCAAGTTCTTTTGCTTGTGCTTCAGTCAATACATTAGTAGCAACTGCTTCTTCTAATTTCTTAGCTGTTAATTTTACTGTCTGATACCCTTGTCCCTCTATTGCACCAGAAAGACCTAATGCTGACATAGCAGCAGATGTATCCGCTTCTGCTCCTAATACAGTCTGTAAGTTTTCTTGTATCTGTACAGCCGTTAAAGTCTGCTTGCGTTTTAGCAATCCTGCATCTGCCATCGCCTGATAATTCTTTGCAACACTTGATTCATTTATTGCTAATGTTTCGGCTATCTGTGCATTGGTTAATCCTTGAGTTGACAGTAATAATGCTGCCTGTCTTGCTTCTAACCCTTGTATTGCATTTGCATAATCCGTTATCGGAGTTGGTTTAAACAATCCGCGTGATGCTGTTTTAATCGCTTGTATTTGTGTTATGTAGGATTGTAATTGTGAAGCATCCTCAAAACTACCCATTATCTTTAGTTGTGATGAAGCTAAGTTTTTTGTATTAAAGTTGACTTTGTTAAGATCAACCATAACATCTCTTAACAAGTTTATTTCTGTTACAAAATTTTTGATTTTCAATTTGTAGGATTGAATATATTCTAATATTTTGTTATAATTTGCAAAATGGAGGATAATACAATGTCTAATCAAATTAATACCATATTAGAAGGAAAATACAAAGATAAGAAGATTTATATATCTTCTAATAAAACCAACCTTGAAACCTCTGGTATAGGTTGGAATTTTACACACAATAATATTTCCTCATACACTGTTATTGATGAAACCAACAAAGATCAATACTCTTTTTGGAAAGGTGCTTTAGGTGTTGCACTTTTCGGTAGTGTTGGTGTTGTTGCTGGTATTGGCGGCAAGAACAAAAAGGAATATCTTATCGCTGTTGAATGGAAAGACGGCGATAAATCCTTAATTCTTATTAATGATGAATACTACAAAGTATTTGTTAAAAGTATGTTCTAGCCATTACATAATAACAATATTATTTACATCCTATTCAATCTCACTCTATGCTGCTTCTTTGAGTTCCCTCATTGCTGGTCTGATTACCAACGAGCATAGACTACCATATATATTTATGGCAGAAACCGGACTATCCTTCTATATCTTATTCTCTAAGATATTGTGCCTTCTAGTCACTGCACCTTCATCCTCGTTCTACGTAGGAGGGCAGGATTCCACACCTGCCCTGAGTGCCTTACATTCACTCAGCTTGGCTTCGCGATTCCCTATCTTTGTATATCAGTTTTAATCATATACGGGCTACTTAGCATTATTGGTTAGCATATAGCCAAATATCCATTTTTTCTGCTTTTCAGCAACTATCACGCCTGCCATTACTGGCTTCGCTGTAGGAGATATTAATAAGGGTTCCCGTTGTATTACTCTGCTTCCACATTTCATACTTTGACACATTTTAAAACTTGCAATATGGAGTCACCTCCATAAAGGGCAAAATCATTATCTCGACTTACCTTTGTTTAAAACCGCAAATATACCAATTCCAGCGGTTCCAATACTTCCTAATTTGGATGTTAACTTATTTACAATATCCAATAAAGAGTTTGTGCTATTGACAATTGTAATCATTGCATCCGAATTAGCAATATTCTCTACTGTATTTACCCATGTATTTTTCAAACGGTTCAGAGAGCCTTCCCAGTTGTTTGCTGATTTCATAGCTTCATTCATGGCACTGCCGGAACCTTCTGAATAATCTACAAGCATTTTCTCATAAGTAGACCAGTTTTCAAGGAGTGCATTTAATTGGTTTCCTCTGTGCTTGCCACCAATCGCTGATATAAGATTTGCTCTGCGAGCATCCATTTTATCTAATGAGGTATATGCTTTGGAAAGTTCATTTAATATCTGCATTGGATCGCGTAATGTAACAACGCCGTCTTTAACTGTTTTCAGTGAAACACCCAATGCATTACAAGCTTTTTCATATTTTGTCAGACTTTCTTCATCTATAATTTCACCGTCATCTAACTCACCCGATACTTGTTGTAGATTCATTAATATTGCCTTAAATGCACGTCCTGCAACTTCTCCGCTGTCTTGGGTTACGGCTATCATTGTACCTATCGCCGCACTCATCTCATTCACTGCAACCCCAGAACTTGCCGCTTGCGATGCTGTTATTTTAGTCGCTGTACTAAGTTGTGTCATACTAGTTGCATTTCTATTTGCGATAAAATTTTGTCCGTCAAGTATGTCGTTTAGTTTGCTGGCTTCTCCATTTAACTTAAATGCGGCATCTGTTGCAATAAGATATTGATTGGATAAATCTGCACTCATATCACCTGCTGCTTGTGCAAGCACTGACAACTCTGCCATATTCTGTGCATCTTTCCCTTGAAAACCAGCCCTAGAAAAATCTTGAATACCTGTCAAATAATCGGATATCGACTTTCCATAATCACTAGCAGTTCTAAACGCTTCTTTACCAAGCTGATTTAATTCATTTGAGGTCATTTTTGAAACTTTGCTAATTTCAGTCATAATAGAATTTACTTCTTTTAATTCCGTAAACGCCTGTTTTACCTTTGTTATTCCCTGCATTAGCAAGTACATAGGTGAAACCCAATACGATAAGAAAGAAAAACTATTCTTCAATGAAGCCGCCAATGTTCCCGTTGATCGTTCTGTATTTGCCTGCTCTGCCTGTATCCTTTTCATTGTAGCTGTAGCAGATTCTCCCACTGACTTATATACACCATCTGTCTGTTGTAATTTCGCAATCCAGCCATTAATTTCTGATTTCGTTGTTTCTGTCATATTGGTATTGCTATGAAGGAGCGTTTGCAACTTTGCGGTCAATGTATCTACTGCACTTTGTGTCATATACATATTGTTAGCAATAGAATTAGAAGCATTTGCATTCCTTAAAGCAGACTGAAAGTTTAAATATGCTGTTCTCTGTTGTTCTATCGTGGAACTGCCATTATTCATAATCGTATTTAATTCCTGTTCCGCCGTTTTTAGAATATCAATCTTTGACTTAACATTTGGAATTTCTACTCCCAAACGATTATACTTTTCAATCTGCTGTTGTACTTGATCAGCATAAAAACCATTCGATATATTACCTTGTACCTGCGGAAGTATATTTTGGCTGAAATTATTGAGTTTCGCCTTTTCTTGTGCGGTCTGTTTATATGCTTCTTGTTTCCTCTGTTCATTTTTAACAACGGTATCTGTAGTAGAAACTGCATTTTGTTTTATCTCTGTTTCTTGTTCTCTTAAAATATCAAGTTTTGTAGATGTTTCTCCAAGCCTATCCAAGTAAGCAGCTAAAACCTTTGTAGTTTCTCCTGTCGGCACAGGCTGCAAGCTACTGTCCCCATACATAGCTTCTTTGGCAATTTTCAGGTGTTCGATGATTGCATTGATCTGGTCGCCAAAAGCAACATATTTCTCCAAGTTTGGGGAAATAGTAAATAATTCACCCCATACACTATCTAAATCTATTGCATTTTTCCTAGAAGTAGTAAATGTTACATCAAGATTCCGAAATTCATTATTTAACTTTCGTATACTCATCCCTGTATTCTGAAACAATTCTGATTTATTGTTTACAAAAATCTTTTTCCCTTCAAACTGTTTCAAAATATCTAGGGATTCCTTGAATGGTGTCATATCCCTTGACTTTCCAAATTTATCAAGTACTTTGCTAAGAGAATCCACTTTACTTATGATATTATCCCATGAATTAGATGAGCCTGTGTTTAATATCTCTTTAGAAAGTCCATTTATTTCATTAGTCAGCCCACGTACCTGCTTTAAAACAGAACTGTCCATATCTGAACGATTTAGATTGAACATCTTTGATAAATCTGCACTGCTTAGTCTGCCAAACTCCTTTATCACGTTATTAATATTCTGCCTTATGCTGCCCAGACTTGCAGATACACCAATATCTATATTTTTCCCTATCTGTTGTCCTACTTTGGTTATCTGGTTTTGGTTAATGTCAATATTTGATAAAGTAATCTTTTGGTTAATTATATTTTCTAACTGCTTTGTTAGATTTTGAATTGTATTGGGAGCAATTTCAGCTTTAACTTTAATACTGCCAATCTTCTTTTGTATATCCTTTATTGACTCTGGATTTATCTTTGCTGTAACTTGTAATTTGTCAATCTGTTTTTGAATAGATTTAATATCTTTATTTAATTGTGCCTGACTCTTTTTCGACTGTAAAGCTGCTACGACATCAAGAAAAAAGTTGTTTCCTTCTGACATATTTCTCCTTTTCAATTATTAAATTATTTTTTT
>ERZ778512.1836-NODE-1836-length-12691-cov-6.517331_pt1 | contig 12691 bp, 12 predicted proteins | sample MGYA00510346_ERZ778512 | MGnify/ENA primary metagenome ERZ778512 (study PRJEB29527, sample SAMN07138962) | mouse gut metagenome | material: feces | host: mouse | place: China:Nanjing | collected 2016-01-25 ...
TGTTTTGCCGGTTGAACCCTCTGCACATCAGAGAGTAGGTGAAAGCCAGAGAAAAGATAACACATATATGTATCGCTGGACAAGCAATAATGGTAAAAGAGAGTGCATTTATGCCCGCACACTTACTGAATTGCGAGAATTAGAAAAGGAGGTTGATAGAGAAATTGCGATAGGTATATGCAGAAACTCTTATACTTTGAATGAACAGATTGAAAGGTATTTAAAAACAAAAGTAAGTTTGGCAAATTCAACAAGAGAAAATTATAAATATTATTTTGAGCATATTATTCAGGAAAGTCAGTTAGGGAATGCAAAGGTGGTTGATATAAGAAAGTCTGATATATTGCTATTTTATAATAATTTGAAAGAGCAAGGATTGAGTGTAGGGACAATTAAAATAATACATAAAATAATCCGTCCAGCGTTTCAGTTGGCTTGTGATGATAATGTTATTGTTAAAAATCCGGCTGATGGTTGCACAAAAGAATATGTGGAAGATATTGAGAAAAAATATGCCCTTACTTTTGAGGAGGAAGGAGAGTTTTTAGATAGGATTAAAATGCGTCCTAGAATGGAACGTTATTTCCCTATGTATGCAATAATGCTCCAAACAGGGCTTCGGATTAGTGAACTTATTGGTCTGACATGGAATGATATTGATATGGACAAAAGGGAAATCAGTGTAAATCATCAAGTACAATATCGGATGGTACAAGGTGATATGAAGTTATATGCAAATGACACCAAGACAAACGCAGGTAATAGAATTATTCCTATGACAAATGATGTATACTCCTTGTTTTCAGAACAGAAGAAAGTTTGGATGAAGACAAAAAAAGATCCTGATTTTGAGGTAGATGGCTATAAAAATTTTGTGTTTGTTTCCCATGTAACGGGCAAGTGTATGAACCATAACAGCATAAGGCGCATGATGAGAAAAATTGTAAATATGAATAGTGAAAGAGAAATTCAACTGCCAAATATAAGTCCACATATACTAAGACATACAGCCTGCTGTCGATATGCCGAGTCCGGATGCGATATTAAGGTACTTCAATATCTTATGGGACAAACGGATATCCGGACTACGATGAGAGTATATAATCATGTTGATCTAGGAAGGGTAAAAAGGGAACTAGATAAGCTGGAAATGTTAAACATTCAGCCTAAAAATTTTACACCAAATTTTACACCATTTGCTAGTAAATATATGTAGATTTGTAAAGATTTATGTAAAATAAGCCTTGAATCACGAACACACTTTTTGTGAAAAATTACTTGATTTTCGTAAATCATCGTTATATAATTACCAAGTAAACAAAAATAGAAAATTCTTCGGGGTTGGGTGAAATTCCCTACCGGCGGTATAGTCCGCGACCCGCGTTTCGTTTTATATAGGAATTGTCTTTATCCCTGATAAAACACAGAAATCGGTTGATATGGCGAGATTCCATAACCGACAGTAAAGTCTGGATGAGAGAAGAAATGCCTTGTATTCGTTTTTATAGTGGTGTTTTGTATGCAGTACCCCCGAATATTTCGATATTCGGGGATTTTTATGTGTAGATCCGTGTAGAGGAAATAAGCCTCTAAGGCGGTGCACAGATGAAAATACCATAAAAAACTGAATAATGTATTTGCATCAAAACTGCTGCACGAACCTACAGGCAGACTAAGAAGAATTTCCTGCATTCAAAAAGGAGATTAAAATGAATAACGAATTAGTCAAAAGTATTGTCGAAAATGTAACCTTTGTGCTTGAGTTTTTAGGAATTGTAGCAGTCTTGAGTCTAGCGGCGGTTGTTGCGGAGCGTGTAATCGCGAAAAAGAATGGTCTAAGCAGCAAGCTTCTTACAACACGTAAGATTGCCATGATAGGTATGTTTTCTGCGGTAGCAGGGATATTGATGCTGTTTGAAATACCCATGCCGTTTGCGCCGTTTTTCTATAAAATCGACGCCAGTGAACTTCCGGTGCTATTATGCGGTTTTGCCTTTGGACCAGTTGCAGGCGTGCTTACAGAGTTTGTCAAGATTATTATAAAACTGCTGTTTAAGCCCACATCAACGGCATTTGTAGGCGAACTTGCCAATTTCTGTGTTGGCTGTTCCATGATATTGCCAGCAACGATTATTTATCATATTCGTAAGAAAAAAGGCACGGCGATTGCTGGATGTACTATCGGAACTTTAGTAATGACTATATTTGGAACTTTGTTTAATGCAGTTTATTTACTGCCAACCTTCGCGGTAATGTACGGAATGCCGCTGGAGGCACTGATTGGTTTGGGAACGGAGTTAAATCCCAATGTAACCAATGTACTTACATTTGTAGCGTTCTGCGTAGCACCGTTGAATTTAATTAAAGGTGCAGGTGTTTCTGTACTGGCTTTTGTGCTTTACAAGCCGCTCAGTCCGATTCTGAAAGCATCATATGAGATGGAATCAGAAAAAGTGGATTACATCAATTAGTTTTGCATATATAAGTTCCACTTATATATAAATCCTCAAAAAGCATTTTCCATTTTTATGGAAAGTGCTTTTTTCTTTTATGCGCACGCCGATGCAAAGGAAATATGCCATTGCATAGCGCATCGGCGGCGCGCGAGTAGTGGAGAAGACATTTCCTTGCTCGATTGCGCAGTCACGCCGATCCCAATTATTAAGAAAAATGTAAAATTTTCTAAATATGTACTGTAACCTAAAGACAAATAAATATAATAGTGATATGATAATCCATGTAAAAAATGATAAATATTTTTACAAAACGAAATACAGGGAGGAATATGAAATAAGACGATATGGAGAATATTTTAATCGAAATCAAGGATATGACCAAGGTCTATAATCCGGGAGAAAACGAGGTTCGTGCCCTTGACGGAATCGACTTGCAGATACGAGAGAAAGAATTTGTAGCGATTATCGGCCATTCTGGTTCTGGTAAATCCACGTTAATGAATATGTTGGGATGTCTTGACGTACCAAGCAGCGGCACTTACATGCTGCACAATATTGACGTGTCAGATTTGGAGGATGACGAGCTGTCCGATGTGCGCAATCGGGAAATTGGCTTTATTTTTCAAGGCTTTAACCTGATTCAAAATTTAACTGCTGTAGAGAATGTCACGCTGCCGCTAATCTATCGCGGTGTTGGGAAAAAGGAGCGCAACGAACTGGCACTGAATGCGCTGGAAAAGGTTGGATTATCCCATCGTTTGGAACATAGACCAGCACAAATGTCAGGTGGGCAGCAGCAACGTGTAGCGATTGCAAGAGCCATTGCACAGGCACCGCCGATTATTCTTGCTGATGAGCCAACAGGAAATCTCGACTCCAATTCCACGAAGGAGATAATGCAGATATTGCGGGAATTGCACGGCGAAGGCAGAACCGTGATTTTGATAACACATGACAACGAAATCGCCGAACAGGCGGATAGAGTTATTAAAATCAGCGACGGCAAAATCGTATCGGATACAGGCACGGCGCAGGTATAGAAAGGAGAATTATGAGTAAGAAAGATAAAAAAGAACTAACACAAGAAAACGGGGTAAGACCCAGAAAACGCAAGAAAAAATGGCTAAAATTTGCAATTCCGGCAGCTATTGTTGTGGTAGTTGCAATAGTGGTTAAAAATTCTATGGGAAACGGAACAGCAGCAGTGCCTGTTTATACCAGCCAAGTAACAAAAGGTGATATCAGCACAGAACTAAACACTAGTGGAACCGTAAAAGCTGAGAATACCAAAACTTTTTTTGCACCAGCAAGCGCGCGGGTGGAAGGAATAGAAGTGAGCTTGGGAGATATTGTTAAGGCAGGGGATGTGCTGTTATGCTTTGACGAGGAAGCAGTGGCATACGCAAAACGCCAAAGCGAGTTGGAAAATGCTATTAATTCTGCAGACTACAATTCCAATGTACATAACAACAATGAACAGCGCAGCAAATTGGAAAAAGCGCAGGCAGAGATTGCAGAGTGTGAGGCAGCAATTGACAATTATGAGAAATATATCGACGATTTAACCAATGGCATTACAGATATGAATGCACTGAAAAAGGCAGATTTATATGCAGAGATTTACAGTGTGGAGAAACAGCTTAACAACTATGAACTTGCGATGCAGGTGCCTACAGAGGATATGGATTTTGAGGATATCTTAAGGCGTAAGACCGATAAACAAAACGAACTCAATAAACTGCAAAATGAATTAAATATGCTTTCTGATTACAAGACAGATTATGGCTGGGAAGATATGCTGACACAGGCAAAAAAGGACTTGGCAGACTACGAAACAAGGCTTTCTGAGGCAAAGAGCGACAAGGCAAGCGCCGAAGCAGCAATTGTGGACGGCAATAAATTAACTGGCTTCCAGTTAAATCGTGAGAAATCACAGCTTGTATCTGAAGACGCCGGAAAGAAATATGATGAAGCGTTAAATGGCATTGTTGCAGAATTTGACGGCGTTGTATCGTCATTAGACGTTGTGGAGGGTGCTTCTGTACAAGAGGGCGCGCAGTTAATGGTATTAGAGAGTTTTGAACAGCTCTGTGTTGAGTTTCAAGCATCAAAATATGATTTGGAAGTGTTGAAAGTAGGGCAGACTGCGGAGGTGGAAATATCCGGCAAAACCTATAACGGCACGGTATCCAAAATCAATCATATGGCACAGGAGAACGCCTCTGGTGCTCCAATGGTAGGTGCAAAAATCCATATCGAGAACCCCGATAATAACATTTATTTAGGAATTGAGGCAAAACTAAAAATTTTAACAGCAAGCGAATCGGATGTCCTTTTAGTACCAGTAGAATCAGTTAATATTGACAACGAAGGTGAATTTTGCTTTGCTATCGAAAACGGCATGCTTGTCCGCAAACCGATTCAGTCTGGTATTTCATCGGATATCTATGTACAGGTTAAAGATGGACTTTCAGAAGGGGACGAGATTGTTACCTCCTCCTATATGGGAATGGATATTTCAGAAGGAATGGCAGTAACCCCGATGCCTTCCAATTAGCACGGAGGAAGCATATGACAAAATTAGTGGAATATATTAAAATCGCCCTAATGAATATCCGAAGCAACAAAGGACGCTCGTTCCTGACAATGCTTGGTATTATTATTGGTATTTCCTCCGTAATATTAATTGTTTCGGCTGGAAACGGCATTAAAAGCGGTATTAGTGGACAGCTTGACGAGCTGGTAGGCGGATATGTGTATATTTATGTCGATTCGCAGGGGGAAAATGGCGATATTATCCGATTTACGGACAGCGATTTAGACATGATTATTGAGAAAGTGGATCATATAAAAGGTGCTACAGATATGTGGATGTTTGGCACTGCAAGCGCACAGAGCGGAAAGGGAACATTTACTGCTGCGCCGACATTTGGCAATGAATCCATGCAGTTTTACAATACAACGCAAATGCTTCGTGGGCGTTATTTTACAAAAAATGAATGCTTAAGTGGCAGTAAAGTGTGCGTTATTACAGAGAAAAGTGCAAAGAAATTATTTGGTTCTTCTAATGTCCTTGGCATGGAGGTCAGCATGAACCTTTACGGGATTACACAAGATTATACTATCATTGGAATACGCAAAGACAGCGACTCCGCCGTAAAGGGAATGGTATTTAACTCCGCAGAGGTGGAACTGGAAATTCCATTAACGGTACTTGAGAATGTTTATGGCTATTATACAGAGAAATTTACCTCATTTTATGTATTCTGCGATTCTTCAGAATATGTGCAGAGCGTATCCAAGCAGGTAATTAATTTGCTGGAAGCTAAGTATAATGTACGCGGCAGAGATTATATTCAAGTACAAGATATGGCGAGTCAGGTAGATATGATAAGCGACGTACTAAATTACGTGACAATATTTGTTATGCTGGTGGCAGCAATTGCATTGATTGTCGGCGGGATCGGCGTTATGAATATTATGCTGGTGTCCGTTACAGAACGTACCAAAGAAATTGGTATTCGCAAAGCCCTCGGCGCAAGAACAGGCTCTATTTTATTTCAATTTCTAATGGAAGCTGTGATTATAACGCTGATCGGCGGCTTTGTAGGAATTATCCTCGGTGTGCTCGGCGCAAGAGGTGTATGCAGCATTGTAGGCGCAATGGGAATGGGCAGCATTCAGGCAGTGATAGACCCGCAGGTCGTGCTTGCCGCAACCGCCTTTTCGTCCCTAATAGGAATATTTTTCGGCATTTATCCTGCAAGAAAAGCAGCGAAGCTTAGCCCAATTGAAGCATTAAGACATGAATAATACTTGCACTTTCTAAACTTTTTGGTATACTGTTACTAGAGAGTGTTTGATTTAAGCACCTGTATAGATTATAGGTGCTTCTTCATTATTTTTACACTATTATACGAAGCGTCGAAAAGACTGACGCGAAGTATAACAATATGCACGCAGCCGCACAAGGAAAATTGTCGCTTTGCGGCGTACGGTTGGCGCAGCGAAACGGCAAATTTCTTTGCCGTTTCGTATATATTTGAAAAGGCAGGATAAACCCAATGGAATTAGAATTTGACGTAAAGGTAACAGCAGGGGCGCTATATGACTATTTGCTCTATCATACTTACACAAGCTTTTCTGGAATGCTTGGAACAATTGCAGGTGTGCTTATACTGATAGTATTTGCATCAACAAAATACCCTATCTATTTGATTGCAGGTACTGTTTTAATTGCATACTTGCCTTGCACACTTTTTGTGCGTGCTAATAAGCAAATTGTAAACACGCCGGCATTTAAAAAGCCTCTGCACTATCAAATGACCGACGAAGGCATCTGCGTTTCGCAGGGAGAAACCAAAGAAAACCAAAGCTGGGGGGACTGCGTCAAAGCAGTATCCACGGGAAAAAGCATTATATTATATACTTCAAGGACAACCGCTTCCATTTTTCCCAAAAAAGATTTAGGTGAAAAAAAAGACCCATTGATTCAGATGATTTCTACACATATGCCGCCTAAAAAAGTGAAAATCCGGTTTTAATGTCGGTTGGAAAGGTAACGTATGAGTGCACAAAACAATATTAATTATAATACAGTTAGAACGGAATCGGAAAAGATTACTTATCTTGAAACAACAACGCCACAGCAAACATTTGCCATTGGGCAAGAACTTGGACGCAAGGCGGCAGCAGGTGAAATCTATACGCTGACAGGAGATTTAGGCGTCGGCAAAACCGTATTTACACAGGGCATTGCAGCAGGGCTTGGCATTGTAGAACCTGTAAACAGCCCTACGTTTACCATTGTACAGATTTATGAGGAGGGCAGGCTGCCTTTGTATCATTTTGATACATACCGCATTGTGGATATCGCGGAGATGGACGAGATTGGTTATGAAGACTATTTTTATGGTGATGGAGTATGTATTATTGAGTGGGCGGAATTAATTTGTGAATTAATTCCGGATACCGCGGTGCGAATCACCATAGAGAAAGATCTAGAAAAAGGCTTTGACTACCGCAAAATAACAATAGTACGATAATCACAACGATAGTCGTATATAAAATATTTATAAATAAAATATAAAAAAATGAAAAAGATAAATTATTAAAATAGTACAATTAAAAAATCAACAAAACGAGGTGTGACAATGAAGCTTCTTGCACTTGACAGTTCTGGTCTAGTGGCGTCAGCAGCAGTAATGGAAGATGATACATTAATAGCGGAATATACGATAAATCATAAGAAGACGCATTCACAGACGCTACTTCCCATGCTTGATGAGATAAAGCATTTGATAGATCTTGATATAAAGACGATAGATGCCGTTGCTGTTGCCGCTGGGCCGGGTTCTTTTACTGGTCTGCGAATCGGCTCTGCCACAGCAAAAGGGATTGCGCTTGCACGGAATATCCCTATTATTCCCGTGCCAACAGTCGATGCACTGGCATATAATCTATATGGAACAGAAAAAATTATCTGTCCTATAATGGACGCGCGCAGAAACCAAGTCTATACAGGATTATATACGTTTGAAAGTGTACAGGAAACAGCAGTTCCTGATACACTTGTATCCTTGCTGCCACAGTGTGCACTAGATATCGTAGAGATATGTGAAAAAATCAATGCACTTGGACGTGCAGTTGTTTTTTTGGGAGATGGTGTACCAGTATATCAGCAGCAGATAAAAAATTATATGAAAATGCCATACCATTTTGCCCCCGCGAGCTGTAACCGTCAGCGCGCCGCAAGTGTGGCAGCATTAGGCGCCTGTCTTTATGCCAAAGGCGTCTACCAAACTGCGGCAGAACACGCGCCGGAATATTTAAGACAGTCCCAGGCAGAACGAGAACGAAATGAAAGTAAGAATCATAAAGTTTGAAAATATTTAGATGGGTGCTGGTAAATGTTTTAACAGGAGATTATTAATGAAATATCGAATACGCGAAATGTGTAAGGAAGATTTAGAAGCTGTAACGGCATTAGAAGCTGCGTGTTTTTCAATGCCTTGGAAATATCACGACTTCGAAAATATATTATCTGATCCAAAATGCATTTACCTTGTCGCAGTGCTAGAAACTGAAAAACGAGATGCGCAGCTACCCACAGTAATTGGCGGCTGTCTGCTAATCGATACCATAGGCGAAGGGGATATTTCCAATGTCGCTGTACACGCTGACTTTCGCAAAAACCATATAGCAACGGCGTTATTACAGGCGCTGCTTACAATAGGAAAAACTAAGAGGGAAATTAAAGTATTTACGTTGGAAGTACGAAGCCAGAATTTGGCAGCAATCGGTCTGTATCAGAAATTAGGCTTTATTTCCGTGGGAATCCGTCCTCGTTTTTATGAAAAACCAAAGGACGATGCACTGATAATGAAATTTTACATAGAATCCGAAAGGCAGGAAAACAATGCTTGATATATGTTTACTTGGAACAGGCGGAATGATGCCGCTTCCGTACCGTTGGCTGACTGCGTTGATGGCACGGTTTAATGGTACCAGTATTTTAATTGACTGCGGCGAAGGCACGCAGATTGCGATGAAAGAAAAGGGCTGGAGCCCCAAACCTATTGATATTATGTGTTTCACACACTACCACGCCGACCATATTTCAGGGCTTCCTGGTATGCTTTTAACAATGGGAAATGCGGAGAAAACATCGCCGCTTTTTATAATTGGCCCTAAAGGGCTTGCGCGGGTGGTAAACGCTTTAAGAGTGGTAGCACCAGAGCTCCCATTTGAAATTAACTACCTAGAAATTACAGAGGCAGAACAAGTATTTGAATTTGATGGTTTTCGTATTGAAGCATTTCGTGTGAATCATAATGTATTGTGTTACGGTTATAATATTGTGGTTTCCCGAAAAGGCAAGTTTCAGCTTGACAAAGCACTTGCGCTGGGGCTTGACCGAAAATATTGGAGTCGATTGCAAAAAGGAGAGATTATCGAACTTCCCGAGGGGACTTATACGCCAGAAATGCTACTTGGAGAGGCGCGCAAAGGGTTAAAAGTTACGTATTGTACAGATTCAAGGCCAACAGAAGGCATTATAAAAAATGCTGCAGGCGCCGATTTATTTATTTGTGAAGGAATGTATGGCGAGCCAGATAAAAAGGAAAAAGCCAAGGAATATAAGCATATGACATTTTATGAAGCAGCACATATGGCAAAACAGGCAGAAGTGGCGAAATTGTGGCTGACACATTATTCCCCTTCTTTAACACGGCCGGAGGACTACAAGAAGGAAGTGCAGGAAATTTTTCCACAGACCTATATCGCACGTGATGGATGGAGTGAAGAACTAATGTTTGCGGAAGATGATGCAGAAACATAAACGAAAGGAGTATATAAAGATATGGGAAAAGTTAAAAATGTAATTATTATCGTTATTTTGGCAGCGCTTGTCGGCGGGTACTTTTTGTATCTGTCTAACAGAAAAGTGGAACAAAAAGATACTACTGTGACTGCTGTCCAAAATGTAATTCTGCGGAATTTGGAAACGGATTATCCGCCCTCACCCAAGGAGGTTGTGAAATACTATAGCGATATTTCCAAATGCTTGTACAACGAAACTTATACAGACGAACAGTTTGAACAGATGGCAGATAAGCTTCTGGGAATCTATGATGATGAGCTGGTACAAAGCAATCCACGGGAGCAGTATATCAAGAGCCTGCGCAGCGATGTGGATAGTTTTCTCAGTAATAAATACAGTATCGTAAGCTATACGCCTTCCGTAAGTACAGATGTAGAATATGATACCGTTGACGGAAGGGAATGTGCAAAGTTGTACTGTACCTATTCTATTAAAAGCGGAGCAGATTATGTAAAATCAAAGCAGGTATTTCTTTTGCGCAGAGAAACCGATACCAAACACTGGAAGATTATGGGATTTGATATGGTTCAGGAAAATAATGGCAATCAATAAGAGAAAGTCTGCTCTTTTATATTGATTGAGAAATTGAAAGGTTTAGGAAGGTATTGTATGGAATCAATAGAAAATATTGTAATACTTGCAATTGAAACCTCGTGCGACGAAACGGCTGCAGCAGTTGTTCGAAACGGGCGTCAAGTATTGTCCAATGTGATATCGTCGCAGATAGATCTCCATACGCTTTATGGTGGTGTGGTACCAGAACTCGCTTCGCGCAAGCATATTGAGAAAATAAATCAGGTGATTACACAGGCATTAAATGAGGCAGAAACAACATTGGAGGAGATTACTGCAATTGCCGTTACATACGGGCCAGGATTGGTAGGCGCGCTTCTTGTAGGTGTATCAGCCGCCAAAGCGATTAGCTTTGCAGCAGAAAAGCCACTTGTCGGCGTGCATCATATCGAAGGACATATTAGCGCAAATTTTATTGAAAACAAGGAACTTGTGCCTCCTTTTGCGTGCCTCGTGGTATCTGGAGGACATACGCATTTAGTTGTGGTAGAAGATTATGGAAAATATAAGATTTTAGGGCGTACAAGAGATGACGCGGCGGGGGAAGCATTTGATAAAGTAGCACGAGCTATCGGTTTAGGCTATCCTGGCGGCCCTAAGATTGACAAAATCGCGAAAGAAGGCAATCCCCAAGCCATTTTATTTCCAAGGGCGAAAGTGAGCGGCTCTGCTTATGATTTTAGCTTTAGTGGATTAAAATCCGCTGTATTAAATTACTTAAATTCCTGTGAAATGAAGGGGATTGCGGTGAATACAGCAGATGTTGCTGCCTCTTTTCAAAAGGCTGTGACAGATGTGTTAGTGGAACACGCGATGGCTGCGGTAGACGAATACCAGTTCACAAAATTTGCCATAGCAGGCGGCGTGGCGTCCAACAGCGCATTGCGGGCAGCTTTTCAAGAAGCCTGCCATCAGAAAAAAATTGCATTTTATTATCCCTCGCCAATTTTGTGCACCGATAATGCGGCAATGATTGGCGCAGCAGGCTATTATGAATATATCAAAGGAACACGCAGCGGCTATCATTTAAATGCTGTTCCCAACTTAAAATTGGGAGAGCGATAGGAAATCAGTATGGAAAATATCAAAACAACAGCAATAGTTCTTGCTGCTGGTCAAGGCAAAAGAATGCAGAGCAGCATCCACAAACAGTATTTGGAATTACAGGGAAAGCCTGTCCTTTATTATGCATTAAACGCCTTTGAACAAAGCTTTGTCAACGCGGTAGTCTTGGTAGTAGGAAAGGGCGAAGAAGCGTTTTGCAGACAGGAGATTCTTGAAAAATATGGAATAACAAAGGTGAAAACGATTGTAGAGGGTGGCAAAGAACGCTATCATTCTGTAGCAAATGGCCTGCGTGCAATTACATGGCAGTGTGATTATGTATTTATCCATGATGGTGCCCGTCCACTAATTTGTAATGAAATACTGCATCGTGCGTTAACGTCCGTTCAGGCTGCAAAAGCCTGTGCTGTGGGAATGCCTGTAAAAGATACCATAAAAATCGCAGACGAAAACGGCTGTGTAGCGAGTACGCCCGCCCGTTCTCTTGTCTGGCAGATACAAACGCCGCAAGTTTTTGATAAAATATTAATAACCAAAGCCTATGAAACATTGCTAGAGCAGGAGAACCAACTGCTGGCGCAAGGTGTCCAGATTACAGATGATGCAATGGTAGCAGAATATTTTGCAGATATTTCTGTAAAATTAGTCGAAGGTTCCTACCAAAATATAAAAATAACAACGCCCGAAGATTTAAAAATAGCCCAGATTTTTCTGGAAAGTCAGAACAGCGAGTAAAAAATCAAAAAAATGCATGCCCCAAAATGCCCAAAAATCAAGGCTTCTAGCATAATATGAAAAAAAGTTGAAAAAATTTTAAAAAAGTTGTTGACAAAAAAGGAGTGTTTGTCTATAATAAATCTTGCGCTGCTGATAAGAGCAAAAACAAATCAACAGTAGAGCACTGGAAAGTTTAAACAATTGAATTAATATATGGAGAGGTATCGAAGTGGTCATAACGAGGCGGTCTTGAAAACCGTTTGTCCGCAAGGGCGCGTGGGTTCGAATCCCACCCTCTCCGTTTTTATTTCTGCCATTTGGAGAAGTACCCAAGCTGGCCGAAGGGGCTCCCCTGGAAAGGGAGTAGGTCGTTAACAGCGGCGCATGGGTTCAAATCCCATCTTCTCCGTTTGATATCGAATTAGATATCAACTAACAAAGAAAGAACCTTGACAAATAAACAGTAATGCAACCCTGAAAATTCTAAGAGAAATAA
>ERZ778512.1850-NODE-1850-length-12618-cov-3.429117_pt1 | contig 12618 bp, 15 predicted proteins | sample MGYA00510346_ERZ778512 | MGnify/ENA primary metagenome ERZ778512 (study PRJEB29527, sample SAMN07138962) | mouse gut metagenome | material: feces | host: mouse | place: China:Nanjing | collected 2016-01-25 ...
TTTTACAATTATCATTTTAACCAAGTATTTCCAAAATTGTTAAGTATATACAATTACTTTCTATACTTTTAAATCCCCCTTCCAAATTAATTAGACATTTAAAGAGCACAAATGACACCTACTTAACATAACAATATCAAAATACTTTTCGATCCTTTTGTTTATTAGTGCAATTACTACTTTGACAGCTATCAATATTCATCTTCATAACATTCACCTAAAACATCTGTATCAAAAGAAATCTTAGAATCATCTTTCTCGACATGAATAAAACCATTATTACTACCACAAAAATTTACTATTGCTTCTTGTGGTAAATCTAACATAATCTGCACAAGTTCTCCAACTGTTACTCCTTTTAGATATTTTCTCTTTTTAACATCAAACATAAATTGTAATACCTTTCCTAAATTAAAAATTTGTTCAACAATATCTTATATAATTTCCAATATTCTTCTTGTATACAACTTTCAAATACATTAATAGAGGTTGATCGAAATCATTAAAACCAACCTCTATTTTAAGTCATACACTAGTGCCTTATGCTGCCAACACAAACTGATATGCTTTGTCTACAAGTGTGTTGCCATTCATTGTTCGAATAAACAAATTTTCATTATAACTTTTTGTGAAGCGTAATGGCTTTTCATGATTTACGTAGTCGGAAACAGCATTTACAAAGCGATAACCATTTTTCCCAATTCCTTGTAAATCAGGTGCATACTGATATCGTAAAAACAAATCATTGCGTAATTTTAAAATATTATCTGTTTGCATCTTGGACGCACCATATTTTATCGGTAAAAGCATATTAATAAAAATTTTCACTTTAGCATCATCTATTTTGATATCATAAAGTTTTTCTGCCTCTTTATTCAAACTATCCATATACGTTGAAGTCATAAAAAGAGTGCTTTCTGCCTCATGTATCTTGTCATATATGCTTCCAGTATGTATCATAGACCATGAGCGCTTCGCAGTTCTTAATGCGAGGTTTAATGTATTATTGCATACAACTCGTATTGGCGTTACGGCAACTTTTACTGCTGAACTACCATCATGTGCATTACTGAACACTAAATATGTCACCACCTCATCATCAAAAATCTTATACTTTTCTGGTAATTTAGCTAATAACCAAATTTTCCTTCCACCCATTAAAGAACCTGCAGTTTCATATCGAACTCCCTTTCCTAACAGGTTATCTGTAAAAGAAAAAGCTTCTCGATTTTGCACAATTTTATACTTGCTTGTCACAACCCCTAATACTTTGTTATCAGTATCTCTGATATTTACTTTATATCCGGGAATCTTTTCACCCATTGCAGTAAATACTGATTCTTGTAGTACTGACCAATTTAACCCTGCTTCTATAATTGCTTCTTCTGATGAAAGTGCTTCTGCTACTTCTGTTCCTAGACCATGCCAAGGTTTTTCTCTTTCGTAAAACATAGATTCTACTTCTGCTGCCATTCTTAAATCTCCTCCTTTAACTAATTGAATACTTACTGCTTGTACTTTCTAAATTATATACGTCTCCTTCCTATATAATATACAGCACTAAAGCTGCCAGACGCATATGTGGAATCGAACCACAAAGTTAAGAACCACCGTTTACAATTCTTATACTTTCCAGATACACAATAATCAAATTATGCATCACTTAGCGTTATTAATTACTTGTACCTAATCTTCTTATAACTTACAACTTTCCACGTTAAATTAAGTCTGCGCTTTATTGACTTTTCTAGCGACGTTAGAAAGAGACTGACGTATTGTCAGCCTCTTTCTGCTTAATTTATTGCTACGTATGTAATCGGATTATAATTCATTCTCTCTAATCTGTTTCTGCAACGTTCAATATCATTTATACCTTAGCTAGACGCTCCATATGTAATTGTTACTCCTGATTTCATATGATTTGTCCATCCACAAGTTTTTTTGCTGTTAACTTCCGTGTTAACCGTCTTACCACATGCTCTTGTATAATACATTATTTGATCTGCTGTATGTGTACAAACAAGTGCATAATGCATAAGCTGATTTGCGGTATTACTACAATTTTTTATATACTTTGTTTTATTCGTCGTACTACCACATGCTCCTCCTGTGAAATGTTGGTGGTCATCAGCACACCAACATGCTATAAACCCGTTGGTATCATCGTGTACCCCGTCTGGATTAGTGCAATAAACATGGTGTCCTTCCTTGTTTCTATCTGCACAACTATGTTCTATCGTTCTCATCTCTCTTGTTCCTGAACATGTTACAGTTTCTTGTACAGCCTTAGTGTAACACCCTTGTGGCGTATCTTTTTTTACATTATCAGCTTGACTCCCTGTACTATTATGCAAATTATTATCTTGATGCCAATGATACTTTGCTTGTGTATAACACCCCTGTTGCGTAGGATTTGTTGCCGCTGTCACACTTCCTGTAGTTTCATGATTACTATTGTCGTCATGCCAATGATACCATGCTTTGGTAAAGCACCCTCCACTTGACGATGCTTGGTAATCATCTCCATAGGTATTTTCACTTCTATCCTCCGAGTCTACTGTTGTTGAACTCGTATCATGCCTATGATACAGCTGTGTTCCATAGCATCCACCTGTACTCGTTTGTCCAGACCTTAATTCATGTGATGTATCTGTATCACTCAATTTTGTTCCATCTGGTAATGTATGATTATGATATATATACGTCTTTGCACCATAACTACCATTACCATCTATTGCGGTTGTAGTAAGACTGCTTATTTTATCTTTTATACTTGTATTGGTGCTACTCTTCGAAACAGCACTGCCATTGCAGCTAATGATATTTACAGCCTTTACAATACTCCCATTATCAGGCATCATTACAGCAAAATTCCTCTCATAGTATCCAGCTGGTAAAGTAATAGATGTCTTACTATTACTCAACTGTATGTCTGATACTGCTTGTTTTGGTATTGTACCAGTAATAATGCTATAATCTTTGTAACCTTGAAATCCTGATAAAATTTTATCTGCGGTTGTCAATTCGTCACCTGTTGTCATTTCTCTAATACCATTATCCAGAACTTCTATTGTATAATTATCCGCAGATGTTATACGTGATTTTCCGTCATTTATGCTATTGATAGTTTCTGCGACCAATGTTTTACCATCTATCACCTCATCTGCTATATTGGCAAAATCTCTGGAATCAAATACGACATCGTCATGTTCATTGACTTTTATGACACCAGAACTCTTCCATATTGAATCTCCAGCATTTACGTTAATGCCAACCATTGTCACTAATACAGCTATAACTGTCATACATAAAACTTTTGCACACTTTTTCTTCATAGAACCAACCTCCTTAATGTGCATTAAATGTTATTTGTACCTTTGAAATTTCGTGATTTGTCCAAGAACATGATTTTAAACTATTAACAATTGTTGTCCTTGTTTTGCCACATGTTCTTTCAAAGCGTACAGCTTCGTTTGCAATATGTCCACAGTTTGCTAAGTAATACTTCTTGCCCGAATTACTTGTCATCTCTTTTGTATAACATCCTCCTTTGGTATTGCTTTTATAAGTATCACTAAGACCTCCTTTTTGCTTGCCTGACTCTGTGTCTGTACTCACTGAATGATGATGATAAACAGGAGTAGTGTAACAGCCGCCATAAGTGCTAGATGTTGCATCATCTGCTATGTTATTATCACCACTTAACGAATCTGCATTAAGTGATGTACAACTATGCCTGTGATAGACAGGTGTAGTATAACAACCACCTACGCCTGCCACACCAGATAAGTGTTCATGTGTTTCATCATCATTTCCTAATTTTGTTCCATTCGGTAATACATGATTGTGAAACTCTGATGCTGCTATTGTATTGACAGTACCATCTGTATCTACCCGCATACAATCTTTCCCTTTTTGTAAAATTGCTATTGCTATCGCACTGTTAGAATCTGTTGCTGTTTTTCCTACTAAAGTAGCTATATCTGATATACTCTCCATCGAAACGCTTTTCGATTCTGACAGATAACCATAACTTATGATTTTTCTTTTAGCACTGTTAGTTACATTATACCCTGATGTAGCTGTAACGTCTGGCATCACTCCTGTTATATACTTATGATTTACATAAATTTTTTCGCCTTCTAACAATGTGTTTTCATTAACAGCATTAGCGAGATCAACCTGTGTTGATGTAATTATTCCTTCAATTACAGTAGAATAAGAAATATTATTTGTATTTGGTATTCTCGTCTTATTATCATTTACACTGTTAATTGTATCACCCAGCTTTTTCCTGCCTGCTGCTGTAATACTTAAGATTTTTGCAAAATCATCTGCATCAAAACGTACATCGTCGTGTTCGGCGGCTTCTATAATACCTTTACTTTGTACCTCTGCTGCTGAAACATTTATTGGTACTATTAAACTTAAAATTGCTACAAAAATTGCTAAACGCTTCATACATAAAACACCTCCTACACTATCTTTATTGAAAACGATCGTAATTCCTCGTTAGCATCTTCAATTTTGTTATCCATAATCTTTTTAACAATACTTAAAATCTTTTTATGCATACTTATTTGGGATAATAACACACTATTCTTCCTATTATTAACCGGTATTTCGCTAGCATTAACATTTAAGAAGTTACACAATATTGTCATTACAGCTATTCTTGTTTCTGTATTATATCCATTTAAAACTGCATTTTCATTTATTGATAAAAGTGTGAATGATCTGATATCTTTTTTAATTATGCCAAAAAGTTCGCAACTATCACAACATAAATTTTCTGCTTTGTCACAAAGTTCTCTCAATTTTAACTCTGTTTCGTATGTCACAAGCGCTCCTTCCATTACAACAAAGCTGCAGATAAACACTAAAATTATCTGCAGCTCTATCAGTTATTTACATATTTCATATAATGTATCAAAATCTCTTGCATCAAAAATTACTGTGCTTCCGTCTTTTGCAGTATACTCAATACGTCCTCTAGAGTCAAAACTAGGTTTTGGTAAAGTACCTTCTGCTTTTGCTTTCATAGTAACACTTACCATTAACAACATACCTAACAAAAGACCATAAATAACCAGCTTTCTTTTAATCATACCTGCACCTCCTAGTTTGTTGATGAGCCCGGTGAAAAATCAACTCTATGATTATAAGGATCCGTTGCATAATCAACTACATTGCTAATAATAAGCGTTGGTACATTACCCGTAGATACATCTTTCCTATATGTTATAACTGCACGGGTTTTATTCAACCCTTGAACCATGTAATTATTATTTGTCTTATATGACGTAAAATTAGCAGCTTGCTGTTCTTTGTAGTCGTTAAACTCTTTTGCATGTGCTGCTTTATATGCTGCATACTCATCATCATGTGCTTTTTTCCACGCTGCGTATTCTTCATCATGAGCCTTTTTATCTGCTGCATATTCTTCATCATGAGCTTTCTTATACGCTTCAAACTCAGCAGCCTGCTGTTCCTTGTACGCTTCATACTCTTTATCATGCTGGTTTTTCCATGCCGTAAATGCAGTTATATCCAGCTTTGTTGCTTGAAGCTTACGGATTTGTGTATTTATATTGTTTGTATCTGATTCGTAACCCTGCATATGTTCTTCAAATGCTTCTTCAAGATCCGTTACTCTACTATCAAGATCACCAATTGTTTCATTAATAGAGGTAATCTCATTATTAATCTTTTCTTCAAGACCATCTTTATATTCATTAAAGACCGAAACATCCAATTTACTTTCTTCAAGATGACTGATATCACTGTTTATATTTTCAATATTATTGTTAATTGTTTCAACCTTATTTACAATTTCAGTAATTGCATCTGGATTTACAATTGGGTCACTAGGTGTACCCGGATCTGGATTATTTCCACCCGACCCCGAGCCATCTCCAGGCTTGTAATTATCCTTCCATGATTCAATTGCCTGAACTCTTACAAGAAGCTTATTATAATTTTTATTAATAAGCGCTGCCTGCTCTTTCAACTGCTCAATTGCATTTGTATTCTCGTTTACCTGCTCCGTTAATTTCTTCAGCATTTCATCATACTTACTCTTTATGGTATTCATTATATTATTAGATATCTGTGAAAGCTGCTCATCTGTCAGCGAAACAGTAATAGAAGACATCTGTTTTGAAATCTCCTGCTTAATCAACGCTGTTAGTTGATCGATATCAATACCTTCTCCGCCACCAGTACTTCCGATAGCTTTCTTAATTTTTTCGATATCTTCATCTGTAAGTTCGTACTGATATTCAATAGTCGTAGAATTACCTACAGACTCTTTAATAATCTTCTTTACATACTTTTCTATATCATTCCAAATATCTTTCTTTATAGCTGTCTTAATCTTTGTAATCTGCTCATCCGTCAATTCAGCTGTAATATTTACATTCTTCATCTGATTCTTGACTTCATTCGAAATCTGTTCCGATATATACTTCTTTACTTCATCCGTTAAGAAAATATCAGGATGTTTTTTCAAATAATTATTAATAATTTCTGAAAAATCAAAATTTTTAATAAAATCCTCTACAATCTTACGAATATCTTCCTCTTTGAGCTCTTGTTTACTTATATTAGTAATATAAGAATTAATAAGCTCTGTTACCTCTTTCTTCTGTATTTCTGTTAACTGCAGCGATTCAAGCAAGGTTTTAAGTTCTTCTTCACTCATACATTCGCACTCTTTAACAATAATTTCACTTTCCTCGGAATCGACTCCCATCGAAAAAAGCTGCTGCTTTACTTCTTCTCTTATTTCACTCTTCAACTGTTCATTCATATGATCCTTCATATTTTTAGTTACAGAATCAATGATACGTTGTATGTCTTCGTCAGACAATCCTTGTGTACTAAGACTCTGTGCAGCTATCTCTGTAATACGCGAATCTAAAGAACTATAAAGGTCATCCTTCAACATAGCCTTTAATTCATCTGTATACTCTTCAGCCAACATCTGCCCTGCTGCATTTGATGTCGCCGTTCTAATGCCTGCCAACAAAGAAATCACAAGCGCTATCATAAGTACAACTGCAACGGTACGAGCAAGCCAACTGTTTTTCTTTTTATCTCTTTTATTATCCTGTTCTGTTTCGTATTCATATTCATTTTCGTTTTTGTTGTTTCCCATAAAGACACCTCCCGTATACCACCTTTATTTCTGATTTAAAATAATGATACTTGATTTCAGTAATTCCAATATTATCCCTATTGGTTAACTCGTCACTTGCTGCTTAAGCCCAAATTACTGTTTCGACCAGCAATACTTTCTTCACTACCGTTACTTCCATCATATTCTTTCTTACTTTGAGATGTCTTGTAATTTACTATAAGTACTCTCCGTATTTTTAAATCTTTCTCATCCAATTACCTACACATAACTGAACATATTTTAAATCTATTCCACATTACGTTGTAAGTAACTTCTTCTATCAATTCTTACAATTTTGTTATACTTACTCACAGTTATTATTCAAACTATCCATTACTTCTTGTTCTGCTTTTCTGTTATAAATAACAAGAATAGTCGCAACGACTACTGTCAACGCTACTAATATCTTTATAATACGTACCATAATATCTACCTCCTTTCTGAAAAAGTTTTATACTATAGTCAGATATTTTTACTTATCTTATTTATATATGTCTGCGTACAAAAGATTTTTTCATAGTTCATAATTATTTTAGCATTCTGTCTTCATATCAGTTATAAGTTAGATGTACTTTGTATTGTTACTTGCAACAGATTATTAATGATTTGTGTATCTATATTACCGTATGTCTTTATCTCAAACTTCATACCATCGTTATCCCACTTATAACTTATATAATCAGTATACCCTTCTAACCATTGATATCTATACACAGTTATATCATTAATCAATTCCATTTCCAAAAATTTATAGCTTTTATCAGATATCTTGCTAAGTGATATTACAAAATCAAACTTCTTATCGCCTTCTACATTTTGATAATAAGACGTAACTATACCATTACTATTATAGTATAATTCAGTCATACTAAATTCATCGTAATTCACTTCAATAAACTTAAATTCTGGATGTTCTTTCATAAATGCGTCAGCGCTTAAATACTGCCATAATTCGCTGTTATCATCTGAAAAAGCTAAAACACCCTCATCTTCTCGTACTTCTACTGTACACACACTCTTATCCAAATTTGTTTCACTTTCGTTATATTCCAAATATTCTTCTACCACATTACCTTCAACTGTACTTATGCTACACCCGGTTAATAGAGAAAGCACTACAAATAACAAAACACTTTTTAGTTTCATAAATCTCTTTTTACTCCTTATTCTCTGTATAATTCAACGCAACAAAACTTCGACTACTATAAAAGACATTAACGAGATACTTCGCTAATGTCTTCTAACTAACCAAAACTCTGTAATAATTAATTATTTAAATGTCTTAGTTTTTCTATCGTAATAATAAACTTTATTACTTAAAATATCTTTTGAATTTAACACAGTTTCATTTACCTTTTTGATTGTTTCAGCCCAGAATTTATCGTTTACACTTCCTTTACTTAAACTTACTGGCATAACAATTGCTTCATGTACAGAACTAAATATTATTGTAAGATCATCATTAAAAATATCAGTAAGCTCTGTTAATACACTTTCATATAAAACTACGCCTGCTCCATAAACTCCTATTTCGTTTGTAACAGCATAAGCATTTATCGGCTTTATTTCGCGAAAACCATCCAATTGAGCAAAAACAGATGTATACTCTACCTCATCCTTCGAAGTAAACCCTAAAATATCTGAAAGGTATTTATCTAAATTTTTTATTTTTGCTTTATAATTGCTTTGTGTATTGTTTATTGCTAAAATTGCTATTGCTTCCGGCGATACATCCCAACATTCAATAAGTTCATTTGTAATATCAATAAATGTACTTGAACCATTGCCCGGACTTACATCTATACTAAAAATCATTGCAATATCCCCCATACAGATACAAGGTACATGTTTCAAGTACTCTTTATTCCTCTTACAATTAATCAGCCGATATACTATTCTGCCACTAACATTCTCAAAATCAACTTTACCATTTAATATCATCTCTCTTGCACCTATACTTATGGCTGCTGGAGTTAACAAAAGAATGCTAATAATACCCTGAACAATACTATGTTTGCTCGTACCATTTTTATACTGTTTATAGTACTCATACAGGTTTACACTCGGATACCGTAAATTATCATTATCATCATCTCCAACTATCGTAAGATATTTTCTTTTAACAATACCATGTTCCCACATGGTATTTAATTTAACAAATAGTCCACTTTCTTTTTCATTCACATAACGCCTTACCTCCTGAACAATTTCTTCATAAAAATTTTCTTCTCTCATACGTTTTCTTCTCCTTTTCTTAATTTCCCAATATTCAGTTGTTAAATTCGACACTTTTCACAATAAGAATAATAAGAATCTCTCCCTATTATAATGTGATCCCTTAATTTTATATCCAACAAATCCCCCGCCTGTTTTATCTTTTTTGTTACTTCATCGTCCTTCTTTGACGGTAATATATTTCCAGACGGGTGATTGTGAATCATAATTATACTATTAGCCATTAGTAATATAGCTCGAAGGAATATTTCTTTCGAGCCTACTACAGACATATCCATTGTTCCGTGCGATAACTGAAAAATACCTAATGGCTTGCCTTTTATATTAAGGTACAAAACATACAGGTATTCTTCAATCATATGATGTATATCGAAATGCTCACGAAATAATTCAACAGTTGTATAAGGGCAATTTACGCATATATCGTTATCAAATGCGTCTTTCTCCAATAATATTACATCATTACTATCATTAAATTTGATTTCATATATCGGAATCATGCAACCTCCTACCTTACAGATTCTAATGTCCTGTAATCGAAATAATAACCCGCTTGTGCCGCTTCCATTTCAGTATTAAATACTTCAATAATTTTACCATAGCTATCTAAATACTTATCTGCATATGTGTACAATTTCTGACCCGAATGTATATCTTTATACCCAATAACATACCTCTGATGTGTTACCTTAGTGCCACCAATACCAAAAGTTTCCGTTGTCTTATGAAAACCAACTGGAATATCAGACATATATGCAATCACTGTAATGTCTTTCACAGCATTTGTACGTACAATTTTTGTCATATCTTTTGGCACGAATATTGTTGACAAATTTTCATGTCCTCTCTGCTTCCATACTGTTTCCATTAGCGCATCTGATATAACTGCATTGATAATCCGTGACTGCCCATCCTTAGACAATATCTCGTTCCTATTCCTATCTGTCTTTGTCATTCGTATATTTTCTATTGATACACCACTTCCTGTATTATTCTTGTTGTACTTTAACGCCCTACAATAGTCATAACCCATATTTAGGGCGCACAAATACGTGTATCTGTAATTGTTTCCTTCTTTGATATCGACCTCATACGTATATGGCTGTTTCATTGAAAATACACAATCATATGCTCCCTTATTATTTATAGCTACTGGCTCTGCTACATAGTAACCATCATAAGTAGCTACCATAAAGACTTTAATGTATTTTGAGCGTACTAATGACATATTACTCTCCGTTTCTGTCATCCCTGTACCTTTTAAATATATTGTGCAAAACATATTCAGCGCTGTTTCCGGATCTACACGCACATATTCGTAGTCTGCATAATCCATACCTAAATCTAAAGACTCTTGCACCATTTCATCTACAGCCGCGTCTACAGCGTAATTAACTACTATATCTGCTTTTTCTTCTTGTAACTCTGCAAACAACTCTTGATTTGTTTTTGCAAAAAACAAATTCGTACCTAACCATATCAATAAGGCAGCAGGAAGTGCAAAAAACTTAAACCTGTTCAATCATCTCACCCTCCCTGGTATTGTAAATTCATCGCTTGGCATTTGTGCTCCCAACAATACACGAGCTATCGCCTGATACAGTGGTGCGCCAATCTGTTTTACATGTATTATCACTAAGTCACCTTGATCGTAATGTCTGTTGTCATCTACTGTTACATAGGACGTATACGTACCATCACCATCATAAGCGGGATTCGTGATCTTTTTCTGTCTTGTTATTGTTGTATTATAATATGTAGATAGCGATGCCATCTTTATGTTATATTCCTCCAAAGTACTGTCAACCAATTCCTTTGAATCAATTATCTCATCTACAACAGCACGAGTCCATGCCAAAGCCTGTGATTCATCACGCGCCCATTGTATGATTCCAACATAATACATTGGTGTAACAAATAACATAACGACAATCATAATTGCTGATACAACATTCCCTATAATGTCTTTTACCATAAATCAACCACCTCATGATTCAAATGTATATTGCCAGTAACAATTCCCAGTACTTCCCCATTTTAACTCAACACTGGTAATTTTCTTACTCAAATATCCACTTAAACCTCCTGAATACATCCGCCCAATTTTAGCATACTTCTCTATCACCCATCTATTATCTATTTTTTCTAACTCCATACTCCCATATTTTGCTGCACGTGGGTAAGGTATGCCTTCGTCAACAACAATAAGTGAAAGAAGAATGTCTTTGCCTGTCTTTTTCACAGAATCTACTTCGATTGTTCCTAAAGTGTCTAAAGATGTCTTATCCTGCCTATTCGCAACAATCGAAGTAGACCAATATCCTGTGAGCAAGGACATACCCATCAAACTACACACAAGTACTATAATAATTGTCATAACGTCTAGATAGTTATCTATACCTTCATTCATTATTTCACCACCTTCAATTCTAGCGTAAATGTGTCAGCATAATATTCCAGCTTCACGTATTCCCCAGCATAACTGTTTAGAAGATGCTCAAGAACAGTTTCATAATCATTACTTACCAAAATTGCGTTATCATACAAAATAAGCTTTTTTATAAGGTCTCCTTTGTTGATGATAAACTTATATGCCAAAGGTGCTGTAATTCGTTCTTGATTTTGTAATTCATTACCCACTGAAGTCTCTGTATTATTCATTAACACGGATGCATTATAATTAAAAGTGAAAAAATAACCATTTGCTATTATTGCTAAATTTAATACAACCGTTATTAATGATGCCAATAAGGTTATCGTTGCTGCCATGCGAATATATGCTGCTAAATCTTCATTCATATGTACACCTCCTTAATGGCTGTGAGATGCTGCTGTACATTCAGTGAATATTATACTCTTGACAGCACCACTCGGCGCATATTCAATTTCTGCCTTAAAATGTCTTCCATCTACATGCTTACCACTTGAATCTCTTTCGATAAGCTTGCTAATCTCATCTGCACTATAATCACAAGCTTTACTAATCAGACTCCATTCATATGTGGAAGAAGTTGAAATTATAATTACTTTAACAGCTGGTTCTCCACGATATTGATATATTGCTGAAACAATATCCTGTGGCTCAACATAAGTTTGATCCCACATTTTATACTGTACGCTCTCTTGCATAACTTTTCTGCTTTCTTCTTGTTCTGCAAGAGAATTATTCATCTCTGTAAATATCCCAACAGTAGTTAATACCA
>ERZ778512.1858-NODE-1858-length-12589-cov-5.890298_pt1 | contig 12589 bp, 12 predicted proteins | sample MGYA00510346_ERZ778512 | MGnify/ENA primary metagenome ERZ778512 (study PRJEB29527, sample SAMN07138962) | mouse gut metagenome | material: feces | host: mouse | place: China:Nanjing | collected 2016-01-25 ...
GCCTAAAATAAGGCTTTAAGAAGTTTTTGGGTAATAGGAAGTGTTGAACTCCCGTATTCATGAAACAACCCTAATTTTTAGATTTTTGTAATTGCCGTTTTTTCCTTTTTATGTTAAAATAAAATATATAATAAAATTGTTCAAAATGTGAAAAAATGTGTTTCACAGGCAGGAAATACTAAATTTTTACCAGAAAATGCCGATACATATTAAAATAGCACAAATGCTCATCTTGAAAATTTATAATCAAAGGAGTGATTAATATGGCAAATATTTCATGGGCAGCTTCCTCATTAAGCAATTCTTTCAGTTACGGCAGCGCTGGATTCAGCAATATGTTTAGTATGCTGAATGATTCTAAAATGATTAAATCCGGCACATACCGCAAGTTAATGACATCGTATTTTTCTACAATAGATGGCAGTCCTACTGGTTACAAGACTGGTTCTTCCAGTGACAAATACGATAAGACAGATTCTACTACAAGTTCAGAGAAAAAAGCAGTTAATAAACATGCCTGTTCATACACTTATGACAGCAATGCAAAGACTACTTCTTCTATTAAGAACAAAGTATTAGAGGATCTTTTAAGCAAAGAGCCCAAGAAATCCACAATTAAAAATCCCGTGCTTGACAAGCTGTTAGGCAAGGATGATGAAGACAAGTCCCAAACCGGCGAAACAACAACTACTACACCGGACGGCACTGTTACAGCGAAACCCATCGAATCGGAAGATAAGACTACAAACAACGCTTCCACTTCAACAACAACAAACACGACAACAACTCCCAGTGAAGTGACCGCAGGCGCTTTAATCGACGCTTCCATATAAATTGCATAGTTAATAAAGGATTTCTGTTACAGGTCAGCCTTGCTGAAACGATATCGAACTTCTTTCACACATAAAATCCCCCTGCATATATTAATTAAAAACATATGCAGGGGATTTTTATGTCAAATTTAAAACAAGCTGAAACTCCACCACCCTCTGGGGATTCTTTTTTCGGAAATCTGACGATAAATGTCACTTCCTCTTTGGGACTGATACCTATTTCGAATGCTACTGTCAATATTTCACTAACCACCGCGCCAGATTCTGTAGTAGAAACCTTAATTACAGATGAATCTGGACAAACGGAAACCATTTCCCTGCCCGCGCCGAATATCGCATATAGTGAGGAACCTGGTTCGCCAATGCCGTATACAGAATACAATATAAGTGTAACTGCACCAGGATACGAACCTGTGATGGTTTCTGGTACAGAAATACTACCTGATGCCAATGCTGTTCAACCAATTACCATGACCCCATTAGAGGTTGAACCCCCCGGCGCACCCGCAGAGGAAACAGTACTAATTCCTGATCATACTCTATATGGCGAGTACCCGCCAAAAATACCTGAAGACGAAATTAAACCAATGGATGAATCTGGAGAAATTGTCCTAAGTCGCGTTGTTATTCCAGAATATGTTATCGTACATGATGGTGTACCGCAAGATTCCTCCGCACCAAATTATTATGTGCGCTATACGGATTATATTAAAAATGTTGTTTCTTCAGAAATTTATGCAACTTGGCCAGAAAATACGATTTACGCAAACACACTGGTAATTATGTCATTTACGCTAAATCGTGTGTATACGGAGTGGTACCGGAATCACCACTAATTCATGATAAAAATTGATTTCATACCTCCAACATAAATGCTACTTTACGAACGTAACATTTTGGGTTACTTGATTAGCATAGCATCTCCAAAAGAAAAAAACCGATACCGCTCAGAAACTGCTGCCTGATATGCATTCAGCACTCGTTCCCGTCCTGCCAGTGCGGAAACCAGCATAATAAGTGTGGACTCTGGCAGATGAAAATTCGTTATTAGTTGATCGAGCACTTTAAATTGATAACCTGGATAAATAAAAATCTCCGTATTCCCGCTTCCTGCAATAACCTTGCCCGAACTATTGGCAGCGCTTTCAATTGTACGACAGCTAGTTGTCCCTACACAAACAATCCGTCCACCTGCTGCCTTTGTGCTATTTATTAAGTCTGCTGCCTGCTGTGATACTTGGTAGAGTTCCGAATGCATATGATGATTGATAAGATTTTCTTCCTTTACTGGTCGAAATGTCCCCAACCCTACATGTAGTGTTACATAAGCAATTGAAACACCCATTTCCTGCACTTTTTCTAACAATGCCTCTGTAAAATGAAGTCCAGCAGTCGGTGCCGCCGCAGAACCATTATACTTTGCATAGACAGTCTGATAGCGGTTTTTATCCTCTAATTTATGCGTAATATAGGGAGGAAGCGGCATTTCCCCTAACTGGTCAAGCACTTCCTCAAAAATTCCCTGATAAGAAAACTGTATCAACCGATTTCCTTCCTCCACCACATCCATTACAGTTCCGCTAAGCAGCCCGCCGCCAAATTCGATAACGGCACCTTGCCTTGCCTTTTTTCCAGGTTTTACCAAGGTTTCCCAGATATCGTTTTCATGGCGTTTTAACAGGAGCACCTCAATGGATGCCCCTGTTTCTGCTTTCGTTCCTATTAAACGTGCCGGAATCACTTTTGTATTGTTCAATACTAGACAGTCCCCTGCTTTAAGATAATCCAAAATATCGGTAAAAACTTTATGCTCTATTGCTCCTGTTTTTTTATCCAAAACCAGCAGTCGGGAACTTGACCTATCTGCCAACGGATCTTGTGCAATTAATTCTTGCGGCAAATCAAAATAAAAATCTTTCTTTAAAAGCGTTTCCATATTTATGCCCTCAGCTCTATTCCAAGCCCTTCCAATCCATTTAGGATTTTCTTCATCGCGCTTGTGATATCACTCTCCTCAAGTGTCCTATCCTTTGCACGAAATGTAATCGAGTATGCAACAGACTTATAACCGTTCTGAATCTGCGCACCTTCATAAATATCAAATAATTGATAATCTTCTAGTATTTTTCCGCCTCGCTGTTCAATAATATTTTCAATATCGCCCACCAAAATATTTTTGGGAACCACCATGCTAATATCACGTGAAACCGGCGGATATTTTGCAATTCCTTCATATTTCCTGTCAAATGAAGCAAACGGAAGTACCGCAGGCATATCCAAAACTGCAATATAAACCTTTGTATCAATATCATAGTTATCTGCGACTTCCGGATGTACCTCACCAAGATAACCAATACTTGTTCCTTTGTACTGAATAAGCGCCTGACGTCCTGGATGCAAAAATGACTTTTGCGCATTGGGATCGTACATTATTTTGCGCTTCATGCCAATACTTTCCAAAAACTCCTCAACAACGCCTTTCATTGTAAAGAAATCCCCATCACCATACATACCAAGTGTAAACTGCATTCGTTCATCTGGATAATCCGTAACAGGCAGACTCTTAGGAATATAAATATTCCCCAGTTCATACAATCGTACATTTTTATTTCTTCGATTATAATTCGTTGCAAGTGATGTTAAAATACCGTTTAAGGAAACTGTCCTCATAATGGAAAAATCTTCTCCCAAGGGATTTGCAATTGTCACTGCACTGCGCAAATCACTGTCCATAGGAATCAACAGTTTATCAAACACTTTGGGACTTTCAAAAGAATAACACATTCCCTGGGAAAATCCACAATACTCTGCCACATCTCTTGCTTTTTCCTCAATGCGAAGTTTAAATGTCAATTTGCCTGTTGTTGCCTCTCCGCTTGGCAGCGTTGTTGGGATTTTATCATATCCATAGAAACGTGCAACCTCCTCCGCAATATCTGCAAAACACACGATATCCTGTCGGAAAGACGGCACTATTATCCTATTTGTAGATGTATCATAAGCCAATTCCAATCTATCAAAAATCGCAAGCATTTCCTCACGCGAAATATTGGTTCCCAAAAATTGATTTATGCGTTCTGGTTCAAATGCAATCTGTTTTAATTCTGAAAATGGTACCTTTACATCAACCATTCCATCAACGACTTCACCACAACCAAGTTCTTCGATAAGCTGACAAGCCCTGTTTATTGCATACTCTGCATTTCTTGGATCAAGCCCCTTTTCAAAAATACCAGAAGCGTCTGTGCGAAGCCCTACCCTTTTCGCCGATTTCCGAATATTAGCGCCGTTAAACGTTGCCGCCTCAAATAATACAGTCTGTACATCCTCTGTAATTTTAGAGTTTTCACCGCCCATAATACCTGCGATACCGATTTCCTTTTCTGCATCACAAATCATTAAAATATTGGCATCCAGTTTACGCATCTGTCCGTCAAGCGTCTGAAATTCATCTCCGTCTTTCGCGCGCCGTACAATGATTTTTCCGCCTGCCACTGTCTTTAAATCATAAGCGTGCATTGGCTGCCCATATTCCATCATCACATAGTTTGTAATATCAACCAAATTGTTGATTGGACGAATCCCACAAGCTGCAAGCCGCCGCTGCATCCACTCCGGCGATGGCGCAATTTTTATATTTGTGCATACTCGTGCGCAATAGCGTGTACATAAATCTGTATCCTTCACCTCTACAGAAATATAATCGGTTACCGTTCCGCCGTTTCCGTGCACGGTTACATGCGGCGCAAGAAATGGCTTCTGAAATGTTGCTGCCGCCTCCCTTGCAATTCCTAAAATACTATAACAATCCACACGATTTGAGGTTACTTCATACTCTACTACTGTATCATGAAGCCCCAATGCTTCTATTGCATCTGCCCCAGGCGTCACTTCCTTTTGGAATACATATACACCTTCCTCCGGAGCTTCCGGATATAGCTCCCTGCTCGATCCAAGTTCTTCAATTGAACACATCATACCATTTGATGCAATGCCACGCAGTTTTCCTGCCTTGATCGGAATACCATCCTCCGGTAATGCACCACCATCATGACCGCCTGCTACTTTTCCGCCATCCAATACAACCGGCACACTGTCACCTTCTTTTAGATTTGGTGCTCCCGTTACAATTTGTATCGTTTCTGAACCAATATTCACCTGACAGATAATCAATTTATCTGCATCTGGATGGCGTTCAATTTTCTCAATACATCCAACAACGATTTTCTCTAAATTTTTATCCAGCCTTTGATAACCTTCCACTTTTGTTCCAGAAAGCGTCATCGCATCGCTATATTCACGATCCGAACAATCCAATTCGGGTACATATACTTTTATCCATGATAATGGGGTATTCATAATTCCATCTCCTATTCTTGGTTATTTTGTTATAGTAAATGCCAAAAGTATTTGCCGTTTACTATAATTGATGCACGCAGCCGCATAGGGAATTTAGCCGCTTTGCGGCATGCGATCGGCACAGGTAAACCCAAATATTATTTGCATTTACTATATATTTAAGAAGTATTCCTTTCTAAGCATACTCACTGTTTAAAACTGCTTTAAAAACCGAATATCATTTTCATACAACAGACGCATATCATCAATTTCATATTTCAGCAGCGCAATTCGCTCAAGTCCAACACCAAATGCAAAGCCGGTATATTCATCTGGATCAATATTGCTCATTTGTAATACTTTAGGATGCACCATACCACAACCAAGAATCTCAATCCAGCCCTCACCCTTACAGAATCGACATCCGCTGCCGCCGCACTTAAAGCAGGAAACATCCATCTCTGCCGATGGTTCTGTAAATGGGAAATGATGTGGACGGAATTTTACTTTCGTTTCTTCACCAAACAATTCTTTGGCAAACTCCGCAAGCGTCCCTTTTAAATCAGCAAATGTAATATTCTTGTCAATCACTAATCCTTCAATTTGATGAAAAGATGGTGAATGTGTCGCATCAACTTCATCTGCACGAAATACACGTCCAGGCGCAATCATGCGAATCGGAAGTTTTCCTTTCTCCATTTCATGTACCTGTACACCAGACGTCTGCGTCCGAAGCAAAATATCTTCATTGATATAAAATGTATCCTGTTCATCTTTTGCCGGATGATCAGCCGGAATATTTAGTGCTTCAAAATTATAATAATCTTTCTCAATCTCCGGCCCCTCAACAACCTCGTAACCCATACCAACAAAAATCCGCTCTACTTCCTCCAAAGCAATTGTATTTGGATGACGATGCCCTATTTTACTTTTCTGTGCCGGAAGCGTTACATCAATTACTTCTGCTTTCATAATCGCCTCGCGCACTTTGCGTTCCATATTGGTTTTTGCTTCATCAAGAACTCGCTCAATTTCCTCTCGCGCTTCATTGACAAGCTGCCCAATTTTGGGGCGGTCTTCCGGCGCAACTTCCTTCATTCCCTTTAAAACTGCTGTTAATTCGCCCTTTTTTCCAAGAAAGTTAACACGCACCTCATTTAATTTTTCCAACGCTTCACTTTCATTAATCTGGCGAATCGCCTCCGCTTTGATTTTCTCTAATTTTTCTTTCATTTCAATCAATCTGCTCCTTTCCAATAATTATCAAAGTAAATCGAAACAAAAAAGTTTTTCTCCCCTGTTTGTCATACTACTTATCGGCTTGCTTTTCGCACAATTCTGTGCAATCGAGTGGAGAAGCGCCATCTTTCCTACTCGCCACGCGACCCGTGCGCCGCCTTAGCGGCATATTTCCTCTGCATGGGTCTGCGCACAAAAAAATCCCCTACAGACTTTATCTGCAAGGGACGATGAAACCGCGGTACCACCCAGCTTCCTGCACTAAATATTTCCAGTAATATTCTGCCATAAATCAACTTTCTATTTTGGCATTTACTTAATTCACTGTAAAACAGCACAGGCTCTTTATAGGCGTAACGTGCCTTTCCGTCTTTTCCTACTATATGTTAATGTTCTGTATAACAAACAAAAACATACTTCAAAAAAGCTACTCTGGTGGGAAATTCGACTTTATATCTGAACTGTGAAAGGCTTCCAGCCGATGACCTTCCTTCTCTGGCAGAAAATATAAAGCTACTTAACACCTTCAATGCATTTACATATTCAAATCACTTTGTTAAAACTCATAATAATTTATATTTTATAAAAAGTCAAGTAACTTTTTAAATATTTATGGAATATTGAAAATATAAAGGTTACAATTGATGCACACAAAATGCCCAAAAACAGGCATTTTAGCGTGGGTGTGAAAAGTAACAATATAAATCAATCAGACTTTTCTGCCTGCAATTCTTTTTCTAAAAACTGCTTGATATATGGGTTATTTTCTTCACTCAATGTCGGCTAAAACGCCCTATAACGGCATTTTTGATACTGCTCACCATCTAACACAAAGGTATATCCCAGTGTCTGCACCGCCTTTTGACTCTGATCATTTGAATCATGACAGATAATACCTATTCCTGCTCCAGTTTTCCGGTATAAAGCTGATAATACATTCCCCGCTTCGCCAGCAAGCTGTCATGATCTCCTTGTATCTTCTCATACATTGCCTGCCTCAGATTCATGGCAAACCCGGAACTGGCACTGGAAGCCGTCCTGCCTGATTCCACCCCAAACCACAACGCCAGCATTGCCGCCACGATCATGGCAAGCCCGATCAGCACAACTTTCCCAAGACTCCGGCTTTCCAGTCCATAGTCAATAATGACCGCCATTATAATGGGAATGATCACTTCCATGATTACTTCCATAACCACAAGAACAGGAGTGAGTACGGCATCCCGTTTAAATTCTCCAATGTATTTTACCAATGTTTTAAACATAAAATCCCTCCTGACAATCCCGTCTCAACTGCTCCTGACGTCATCACGCCAGTGCCGGATCACGACCACTGCCAACTTCTTCCTTTCTCTATTGCCCTGCATTTATGGACTGATAAATATCACAGATTACAGAAACACATTTTTCAATCCCAATCAGGCTGCTGTCCAGGCACAGATGGTAGTTCTCCGCAAGACCCCATACCTGATCCGTATAATATTTATAATGGGAAGCCCTGCGTTTATCCAGCTGTTCCATTTCTCTGACAGCCTCATCATAAGACACATGGTTTCTTTCCATAAGATGCCTTGCCTTAAATGCTTTTCCCGCATGAATATAGATATTCAGACTGTTTCCTGTTTCTTTCAGAATAGAATCCGCACAGCGTCCCACGATCACACAGGGTTCTTTTTCTGCAAGTTCCGTGATAATCTTTCTCTGGACAAAGAAAATTTCATCCTGCAGGTATTCCGAATTTCCAGAGGGCATGGTACGGGAATAAGATAAATTTTTCACCAGATTATACAGCACACTGCTGTTACGGTGTTCCCCTTGTTCCTCCACGAACTCTTTTCCAAAACCGCTTTCCTGCGCCGTCATTTCTATCAGTTCTCTGTCATAAAAGGGAATGCCAAGTATTTTAGCAACCTGCTCCCCTATGGTATGTCCGCCGCTTCCGCACTGCCGTCCGATTGTAATAACCTGACCTGCCATAATCCATTACCTCCCTGCTGTTTCTTTTTGTCCCTTATTGTCAAAAATACGTTTCCAGAATACTTTCACTGTAATCAATGCAATAATTCCAGACAATGCGTCAGAAAACGGGCCTGCCCATAAAATTCCTTCCACACCCATTGTATAACCTAAAACCAGCATAGCCGGAATCAATAGGATAATCTGCCTTGAAAGGGTAAGCGCCGCAGCCGGAATCGGCTTTCCGATTGCCTGAAAAAAAATACCTACAACTGCGCCCGACGGGATCAGAAAACAGGCAAGCAGATAAATGCGGAAACATTTTACCGCGAATTCTACATAAAGGTCTGATTCCTGACCAAAAATACCGATGATCTGCTCTGGGAAAACCTGAAAGATAAACAATGCCACAAACATGATTGCGGTACCCAAAATAAGCGACCATTTCAATGTACTTTTAACACGATCATGCTGTCTGCTTCCGTAATTGTATCCAAGAATTGGCTGCACGCCGCTTGCAATCCCTAATGTAACTCCGGTAATCAGCTGGCTGACCTTCATCGTGACACCCAAAGCTGCCAATGGAATATCAGCTCCATATTTAGAAACCGCACCGTACTTTACCAGCATATTATTCATGATTGCAATAACGAACACCGAAGCAATCTGTGAAATAAGGCTGGATGTTCCAAGAGAAGCGATGTTCCCCACAACCTTTATATCCGGGATAAAATATTCTTTTTTTATTTTAATCGTCTTAAATTGAAACAAACACATAATAAAGTAAAGCGCGTTCAATACCTGCCCCAGTATCGTTGCCCATGCAGCTCCTTTTACGCCCCACTCGCATACAAAAATAAAAATCGGGTCAAGAATCATGTTTGTAGCACATCCGATCAGGAGACCGACCATGCTTATCTTCGGTCTGCCGTCAGCACGGATCGGACTCCCAAAAGCAGAACAGATAATCGAAAAAGGAAATCCAAATACAATAATCCGTCCATAGTCCAGCGCATAAGGAAGTACGTTATCCGTAGCCCCAAACAGCCGGCAAAGCGGTGTCAAAAACAATTCAAACAAGATCATCAGGACAATTCCGGTTCCAATGACGATCGCTACCATATTCCCTATGCCTTTTGCGGCCTTTTCCGCTTCCTTTTTCCCAAGGTGCAGGCTCATAAAAGCTGCCGCCCCGTCCCCAAACATAAAGCCGAGAGCCAGCATAATCGTTGAAATCGGCATAATTACATTCGTTGCCGCATTGCCAAGATATCCTACCCCCTGGCCGATAAAGACCTGGTCTACCATGTTATACAGTGAATTCACCACAATGGAAATAATGCTTGACACTGCATAACGCATCATCAGTTTTCCAACCCTTTCTGTGCCGAGAGGATTGGTTTTCGTTATTGTTGCTTCCATTTTCTACCTCCTGGTTTTATAAATCTGCCGAGCGGGTATCCGGCATCTTATCCATACCCAGCTCCCTTTTCTGTCAGCTCCATATTCTCCTGCATTTTCTTTAACACATCGGAAAAAATCTCTAACTCCTCTGCCCCGATACCTGCCGTCAGCCGTTTTTCCAGCAGGGTAATATGCCGCTCAACCTGCTCCTTCATTTCCACTGTGTGGCTGGTTGGCAGTATTTTTTTCAGGCGGTCATCATAGGAAACCTTTTCCCGCCGGATAAAATCCTGTGCCTCCATTTTCTTTAAAAGCGTAGAAACAGATGCGCTCCGTATGTTCAGTTCCTCTTCTATGTCCTTCTGATATATCTCCCTGTCCGGATATGACACCAAGACAAAATTCAGGATTCGTACCTGCGTACCGCAGCGTCCCGTCGTTGTATCAAAAACCCTTTTTATCTGATTGGCCAGCCCCAAAACAGAACCGGCACACTGTTTTCCATCCATAGATCACGTTTCTTTCTTCAAACTGGTGCGGAAAAAGGCGGCCAATTCATTTTCCAATGCATCACAGTCTGCAGCCTCTCCAATCATTTCAAGTTTCATATTAGGTGGACACCCCATTTTTAGGACATCCAACAGGCTTTTGCAATCTTTACAGCCAAGCCCATTTTTCAAATTCACATCACAACCCCTATCGGACTATATGCTATATTAAAGCACACTAACTCTTGAAAGTGAAGTGAAAATATGGTGTTATCAATGACGAAAACGCAATAATCGAGGTGAAACCCATGAATACAGACCAGTTAAAGAGCTTTATCCAGGTTGCCGAAAACCTGAACTTTGCAAGAGCTGCTGAAATTTTAAAGATTACACAATCAGCGGTTTCCCGGCAGATTCATTCGCTGGAGGATGAATTGGGAACAAAACTTCTGCACCGCACTACCCGGACAGTTACTCTTACCCCCGCCGGAATCAGTTTTTTGGAAGATGCGAAAAATGTTATGGGCAGGTTAAAAGTTGCTGAGCAAAAAATACAGCGCCACCAAAGTACAACTATACAGGTTCTAACCATTGGATGTCAGAATGAAGCTAATCTGGACCTGCTCTGCAAGGTACTCAAATCCTGCAAACAGCAGATTCCCGAACTTTATCCATTTTTAAAAGTAATCCCTCACAGATCTATTTTAAATCTTTTCTATCAAGATGAACTGGATCTGCTGTTTGGTTTTCAGGAGGATATTCCAATAAAAAATGACACGGTTTACAAAGAACTGTTCCAGATACCATTGTGCTGTATTGTTCCAGCCTCACACCCCTATGCCGGACGCCCGGAGCTTGCAAAAGAAGAACTATACCTGGAAAATATTGTCGTCTGCAATTCCTATGCAATCCCCGCCAGGGTTGCGGAAATGCAAAATCAGATTTCACAGCATATCCTGCCAGAGTCCACTTATATGTGTGAAAACCTGCAGGTACTCCTTACACTTGTAAGAGCGGGTTATGGCTGCTCTGTTCTTCTGCTTATGAATTTTGTAAACGCGGATATACGCGGTATTCCCTTAAAAGACAGTGAGCCTTTATCCTATGGTATCTTCTTTAAGAGTTCTCATAGCCCTCTTTTGAAAAAATTTATTTCCATTGTAACAAATACCTCTTACAGTTAACCACAAAAAGCGATATGGATACCCGAAAGTTTCCTTATACTTTCTTTACTGTTCGTAATCGAAGACAACAATATAATCTTTCTGTTTTCTATATAACAGAAAAACAGCTATTACAAATACAGAAAACAGATTATCACCCTGCTTTTTAAAAAGAATGCGTAAATCAAGCAAAAAATCTGCGTGATTTACTCATTCTTTTTTACAGCACACAAATTACAATACTGTTATCAAAAAGCAAAGGAGAATAAAAGAAATGGCTACATTATTGGAAGCGAAAAACGTAACAAAAATTTATGCAAAATCACAGCGCCCAAGCCTTCATAACGTATCGTTCCGCGTAATGGACGGCGAATTTATCGCCATTATGGGGGCTTCCGGATCCGGAAAGACCACATTGCTTAATGTTCTTTCTACGATTGATACTCCCACAAGCGGCAGCATTACAATAAACGGTATCCATCTTAAAAATCTGACTGATTCCAAAGCAGCGGATTTCCGCAGGGATAATCTGGGTTTTATTTTCCAAGAATATCTGCTGTTAGACAGCCTTACTATTTTTGAGAATATCGCTGTTCCACTGACTTTGCAGAAACTTCCGCCTCAAAAAATAGAAAACATGATACGAAGCCTGGCGAAAAGCTTTGGTATTGACGCACAGTTAGATAAATATCCAAGTGAGCTCTCAGGCGGGCAAAGGCAGCGTGCTTCCGCTCTAAGGGCTATTGTGAAACGTCCAAGCATTTTATTTGCAGACGAACCGACTGGGGCATTGGATTCAAGTTCCGCAACAGATTTGCTGAACACTTTAAAGGAATCAAACGAAAGTCTCCATACTACGATACTAATGGTCACACATGATGCTTATGCTGCAAGTTTTGCTGACCGCATCCTGATTTTTAAAGACGGCTGCATCATTCAGGAATTATTGAAACAAAATGCTGACAGGCGTGCATTCTATGAATCCATTGCACAGACAACCGCAAAATTAGACACAGAAAGGTAGGGAAGTACCCATGAACCATTTATCTATGGCACTTAAGAACCTAAAAAATAATTTTTCCTTTTATGCCCTCTATTTATTATCCATTTCCTTTGTGATTACTATTTTTTTTGCATTTACTTCATTTTCCATGAATAAAGTTATGCT
>ERZ778512.1872-NODE-1872-length-12492-cov-5.823510_pt1 | contig 12492 bp, 12 predicted proteins | sample MGYA00510346_ERZ778512 | MGnify/ENA primary metagenome ERZ778512 (study PRJEB29527, sample SAMN07138962) | mouse gut metagenome | material: feces | host: mouse | place: China:Nanjing | collected 2016-01-25 ...
CATTGTTTGACCATCTTGGCGTTTAGGGTGACGCAATGACGAAGTCAGGAAATATTGGTGTCCGGTAAAACTTTTCAACATATTTTCCGCCATTCTGTTTGCCGGATAGCTGATGTAACCGCTGTATAGGAACACTGAAATCACAAGAAAATGGCATATATGACCTTTATATAGCCATTCTGACGAAGTTCATGCGCTTATATGTTGGTGGATGTTGCAAAAGTAAGGCGCGTTTTACCGGACACCAATAAAAATGAAAATGTTTGCTGCAAGCAAATATAATCAATACTCTAAAATATAAAAAGAGGAGACCCAGTCGGATCTCCTCTCAATTGATTATAAGGGTATAATTATTTGTCAGCGATGCCCAAAGCCTGCTTTGCAATGGTATTGTCCGGATCAAGTTCGAGTATCTTTTTCCAATATACATCAGCTCCTTCCTTGTCGTCTTGCAGCAATGTATAGTAGCCCAGATACCTGTAACACTCAACGAGACGGGCTTTGTCAGCAGCGTCTTTCTCTGCTTTCGGCTCAATCATGCCTGCCAATTTCTCATAATACGGCTTTGCCTTACCGTCTTTTGTCTCCGGATCCATGTAAGAGTTTACACGCGCCTTCATGAACGTTGTATACTCAACGGCAGCCGGGAACTTCTGCTCCATATCGTCATATACGCCCTCGGCTTTCTTGAAAGTTTCCATCTTTGCTTCATCCTGCAAAGTGTTCGCATACTGTGTATAAAGCTGAGCAAGACCGGCAATATCGGTAGCGGAAGGCGCATCCACGAATTTCAGGAACTCCTCGTATGTCTTAATCGCATTGGCATAATCGTCATTCTGCTTATAACCGTCAGCCAATTGCTTGATGACACCGGCACGCTTTGACTTATCGGTAATCTCTTGTCCAAGAGCTTTCTTGTACATCTCGATGGCCTCCACATACTTCTTGGCTCCACTTAAAGCATTTCCGTAGTATGTGTAGTCAAAATATGAGAACTTTGCACTATCTGACTTATTGAACAAAGCATCAGCATACATCAACGCATTGTCATAGTCTTTGAGGTCGGTGCTGTTGAAGAATGCCAAACGGTTAAAGCCGGCATCACGAGGCTGCTTTGTCAGAGCGAACTTAGCGACCTCCAGGCTCTTGTCGTATTTCTGCGTGAACCAAAGAGACATGGCGTAATCGGTAAGGTCAACTTCTTCCATGTTGTTCATGTCAACCTTTGAATAGCAACGGATGGCATCATCAAACTTATTGGAAGAATAATATATGCGGCCTGCCAGGGCGTCAACGGCAATATCAGGACGGTGTGTACGCAACTCCTCCAACTTGGCAACAGCCTCGGCGGGGCTCACCTTGCGGTATACACTCGCATACTTATAATAAGCCTCCGGATTTTTCGGATCGAAATATATTGCCTGCTGATACTGTACGGCAGCATTGCCGCCATCGCTGTTGAGAGCCTCCAAGTCACCGAGAAGAATATACACAGGACTGTATTTAGAATCTGCCTTACGGGCATATTCCGCATACAGACGTGCATTCACAGTGTCTTTAACCTCATAGTAAGCACGACCGATACCGAGAAGGACAGGAGCGTTCTTCTTGTTTTTCTTATACACGGCTTTTACCTGATCGGCCAAATCAGCCGGATTGCTCTTTATTACTTTCGTGATTTCATCAACCTGTGCCTTCGCATCCTGAGCCATAGCGGGCATACCTAATCCCATCAACATGGCTCCAACTAATAGATACTTAAATGTTTTCATATCAAATTGTTTTTATTTTTACTTTATTTTCATCTCATCAAGCTCTTCATAACATGACAAAGTATTATCCTATCATCAATTCTACACCAGCAACCTTACAACAAATCAATAAACTGTTCCGGCCATTTCAATAATCATTACCACTTTGTTACTATAATAATGCCTTCAGAACTTTAAATTAAATCACCTTGGCTTTATAAACATCATTAATCATGTCTGAACCAAGATATGTTTTGATAAAAGCCTTTCCGCACCCGCTTAAATTTACAACAATCCTCTATTCATTGTTTACAAACACCTCACGCACCGCCATATTTGCCCTATAAGGCAACAGACCCGCTTTATGAATAATAAGCTGGCCGCGATGATCGGCCGCGATGAAATTTGTAAATCCCCACGGTAACCCATGATACGGATCGTTCAGAAGGGCATAAATAGTGCGTACCAATGGATAATTGCCGTTATATAGATAGAACTGGTAAGGTTTCCAACTGCTTTCAACAGTAGCCGGATGTATCTTGCTTACCGCCATTACTCTTATATTCCTCTTAAATGTGACATTTGTCGTATCACGCTTGTCATTAAGCCAATTGGATCCTATTATTCCAATGGAATTAGGATGTTTTTCGACAAAGTCTATAACCTCTGCGGACTTATTTACCGCATATATATTGGGACTGTTTATCGGGCGCCCCCCAAGCAAAGAGTCTACACAGAAATGCACCGTACTCGACTGCTTATTATCGAAAGCGACCTCAATATCCCCCAACTTCGAACCGGGATATAACTTTTCCCATTTTGATACCTTTCCGCTCAATATAAGCCTCAAATCCTTTATGGATATTATAGTGTCGGGGTTGGTATTATTTACTATCAACGCCAACCCGTCGTATGCCAAGGGGATGGCTACCGGCAAAAACTTCCTGTCTTTCAGGTTTTTAAATTCCCGCTCGGTAAATTTTCGTGTCGTGATTGCCAGGCATGTCTTTCCTCTCATCAACATGTTAACGGCATCAAGTTCATTTGTATATTGAGGTATAACCTTTGCATCGGGATATATGCTTTGAAATACCTCTATCTCCTCCTCTATAATAGGACAGAAACTTTCATCAGAGACGAATTTAATCGTCCCTGATGAATAAGTATCCGTTCTACCGTTTTTAGGCTTGTCTTTGCATGACAAAGCCAAGCCTAAAATTAAAGTTAATCCAATTATAAAATTGAATATTCCGTTTCTCATGCTTTTATTGCAATGTGAAAGTAACAGGTACCGTGTATTTCACACGTACCGCAGAACCGTTCTGCTTACCGGGGATCCAATGTGGCATACCTTTAACCACGCGTGACGCTTCTTTATCAAGTGACGGGTCAACCGACTTGATAACCTTCACGTCTGTGATCGAACCGTCGCGCTCAACAACGAACGTCACGATTACACGGCCTTGCACTCCATTCTCTTCTGCGACAGCAGGATATTTGATGTTCTTTGAAAGATATTCGAACAGTGCCTGAGGACCTCCGGGGAATGAAGGCATCTGCTCAACGACATCGAACACTTTCTCTTCTTCTTTCGGAAGTTCCTGTGCGATAACCTCCTTGGCTTTCAACACTTCACCTTCCGACTCATCATTACCTTTAACATCGAAAGAACCGATAGCAGTTGTGGTTTTGGCGAGTTCATCCTGTGATTTAAGCTCGTCTTCCGGCTTAACCTCATCGTCCTTCTTGATTTCAGGAGCGGTGAACTTCACAGAACTCTTCACCTTCTCTACGACTTTCTGTTCCATCTCTACCTTAACCGGTTCCTTACGCTCAACCTTAGCTTCTTTCTTCTTTGCCAACTGAGACAACTCAACATCAGTCTCAATGGCAACCTTCTTCGGTAAAGCATTCTCAATGGCAACCTTCGCCCACAGAGCAACCATAATTGTTATGATTGTCGCAAAAACAAGAATCATCGCTTTAACATTTCGCTTACCCGTGTCCTTACGTAACTGATAAGCTCCATATTTCTTATTCTTGCCTTCAAAGACGAGGTCGACCCAGCTATTGTCTATTAGATCTATTTTCGACATAGTTCTTCTGTTTTTTTATTGTTAGTCACCGATTACTTTATACCCTTTGTATCAAGAAGTTTCTGATCGTCAGGATTAATCTTGTCGATGACATACTTACCAATACTGCAAATCTGCATCTCGTCAAGAGCCTCAACCATATTATTATAGTTAGCAGTATCCAAAGGTTTGATAATGATGGTCAGAGTAGGTATCTTCTCACCGGCAATATTACCCTTCTTCAACTCCTCAAGTTCTTTCTGGTATTCGGCATCAGTCATTTTCGAATTATATGCGAGCTTTCTCTCATCCAATTTCTGCTTTGCCTGCATGATACGGGCAACAGGATTGATACCCTCCTCAGTTGTATGCTGGATCAGCACCTTGCGGATACCGTCTTTTCCCCAACTTGTCTCCTTGATGCAATCGGGATTGTCATACTGCGGCAGTCCCGCTATATAATAAATCTTGTCGTTTGCACCAAGATAAACAGTAATTGTATGAGAAGCCTTTGTCACCGACTTATCCTCTTTCTCTATGTTCTTGTCACTACTCGGCATGGTCAGCTGCATAGCCTGCGGCTTGCTAAGAGTGGTACAAAGCATAAAGAACGTGATAAGAAGCATCATCATGTCCACCATAGGGGTAAAGTCGACCCTGGTGTTCATCTTTTTCTGCTTGCTTGCTTTCTTTTTAGCCATACATTAATCCTCCGCTGACGTTTTAAGATTTGTGATAAGTTGATAACGGTTCTCGTCCATATCCTGAAGTTCCGACATCATCTTCTTTACGACCTTATAAGGTGTCTTCGCATCGCACTTGATTGCGATCTTAATGTCGGGATTTGCATCACGAGCGGCCTTAACCCACTCTTGAAACTCACTATAACCGCCGTTAATGCTGTCGGTGGGGATACCGAGTTTCTGAATTTCTTCAGTCATTTTCTCCGGATCAAGACTGAGGTACTCTGCCAGGACATTCATCGGCGCTCCCACCATGGATTCCTCCTTGAAGTGCTTCAACTGTGTTCCGTTCAGCGTCACGCCGAATTTATCGGTAACAGTCTGGAGCATCGCGTTCATGTCGTTCTTATTATCAGTGCCTATGAATATCTGTCCTTTCGGACTTACAAGAATATTCAAGACATTGTTTTCCGGCACTTTGACCTCTGACACCGAGCTTGGCGTGTTGACCTGCACAGGTTCCGGCTGCAAGAATGTTGATGTCAACATAAAGAAGCACAGAAGCAGTGTCATCACGTCAGACATCGGGGTCATGTCTATCCAGATGTCCTTTTTCTGTATTTTTATTTTACCCATTATATAAATTAATTAAAAGGTAAAACAATTAAGCCTCGTCTGTGTGGTTAACGTCGTAAGTTGTAGCGATAGTGTAACCAACCTCGTCGAGAGCGTAAGTAAGTTTGTCAATCTTGTTTGTGAAGAAGTTATAGATAACAACGGCGAACCAAGATGTCAAAATACCAGAAGCAGTGTTCACAAGAGCCTCGGAAATACCGGCAGAAAGAGCCATAGAGTCAGCGCCACCACCGCTTGACAGAGCCTGGAACGAGTTGATCATACCCAACACAGTACCGAACAGAGCGGTAAGAGTACCCAGAGTAACGATTGTAGCTACGATAGGCAAGTTCATCTGCAGTGTAGGCATTTCAAGCTGTGTAGCCTCTTCGTGAGCCTGCTGTATCTTGGCGATCTTCTGCGCTTTCTTCATTGTGTTGTTGTTCTCAACGTCCTTGTAAGCAGCAATAGAAGCAGACACAACGTTAGCCACCGAACCTTTCATCTTGTCGCAAAGAGCCTTAGCCTCATCAAACTTACCTTCCTTTATCAAAACCTTAACCTGTGCCGTGAACTTAGGCAGGCTCATTGTGCCGAATGCGGACTTCAAGGCGAAGAAACGCTCCACACCGAGACAGATAACAGAAAGAAGCAATGTAAGGATGATACCCACAACGATACCTCCCTTATATACGGTACCCATAAGGTTTGCTGGATGTCCGGCAGTGTCACCTCCAACGAAGTTGTCCGGATTACCGAGAACGAGGAAATAGAAAGAATATGCAGCTATACAGCATATTACAAGAATCCAAAATGCGTTCTTAATACCTCCGAAGCCCGCTTTCTTAGCCGGGGCTGCAGCTTTTTTTGTTGTTGCCATAATTTAATAATTTTAATTTTTTAGTTATTTATAAATTTAAGTTTGTTATATTCACGATTAGTTTTTAAAGCACCGAAATCATCGGCAAACTCATGTTTTCCGTCTTAATCTACCCGCAAAGATAGCAAAATAATGCTTACCACAAGGTTGATTAATATCTTTTAACCTATCATTTGTAAAAAAACAGAGACCGAAATATTCTTTTTGCTTTTTCACTAACACAGTTTTGCCAGCGCATTTTTTATACGTGACATAGCTTCCCTGATATTGTCATCGCTTGTGGCATAGCTCATACGGAAGCAGTCCGGATCACCGAACGCATCACCGCCCACCGTAGCCACATGACCTTCTTCAAGCAGGTAGAGAGCCAAATCGGAAGAGTTTTCAACAATCTTCCCACCGGCTTTCTTTCCGTAAAAACTGCTGCACTTCGGGAACAGGTAGAATGCTCCCTGCGGCACGTTCACTTCAAGTCCCGGAATGTCTTTGGCAAGTGACACGATAAGATCCCTACGACGCTCGAACGCCTTCCGCATGTCTTCCACACACGCCTGCTCTGCCTCGTAAGCATACTGAGCCGCTTTCTGGCTGACAGAGCACGGACCGCTCGTATACTGTCCTTGCAACTTGTTACAACCTTTCACAATCCACTCCGGAGCGGCTATATAACCTATACGCCAGCCTGTCATAGCATACGCTTTAGACACGCCGTTCACTATTATTGTACGCTCCTTCATGCCGTCAAACTGCGCTATGCTCTCATGCTTGCCCACATAATTGATGTGCTCATATATCTCATCGGCAATCACAAACACGTCATCATGCTTCAAAATCACTTCAGCCAGTCTGCCCAACTCTTCTTTCGAGTATACGCTTCCGGTCGGGTTGCTCGGCGAGCACAGTATGAGCATCTTTGTCTTGGGGGTAATAGCGGCTTCGAGCTGTTCGGGAGTGATTTTAAAATCTTGCTCGAAACCGGCCTCAATGATTACCGGTTCACCGCCGGCGAGCTTCGCCATCTGCGGATACGAGACCCAGTAAGGCGCCGGTATTATAACCTCGTCTCCGTCATTGACGAGTGCCATAAGAGCGTTGCAGACGCTTTGCTTCGCTCCGTTAGATACAAGTATCTCGCATGCCGAGTAGTCGAGCCCGTTCTCGTTTTTCAGTTTGGCTGCCACGGCCTCACGCAAGTCGGCGTATCCAGGCACGGGCGAATATCTTGAATAATTATCGTCAATGGCCTTTTTCGCCGCCTCTTTTATGTGTTCGGGCGTATTAAAGTCAGGCTCACCGACACTCATGTTAATAACATCTATGCCGGCTGCTTTCATTTCAGAGCTTTTTTGCGACATAGCCAGTGTTGCCGAGGGGGCAAGTCTTTGCAAGCGATCAGATAATTGTGCCATAATTTAGTATATATTACTTATTTATAATAACTGCAAAATTAATAATTTTATTCTTTCTTCTGAAAGATTTCTTTTTCTTTTTAACCTTATTACACTATAAATCAACATCCATAGGCATGTCAGCTGAGGTTCAGTGTGTGCCCCATGCGCTCTTTCTTGGTCTGCAAGTACTTATAGTCATATTCGTTCGGTGTAATCTCAATGGGCACGTTCTCCACTATTTCCAGTCCGTATGCTTCGAGCCCTACACGCTTCACAGGGTTGTTGGTCATCAGGCGCATCTTATGCACTCCGAGTTTGCGCAACATCTGTGCGCCGCACCCGTAGTCGCGCTCATCGGGCTTAAAGCCAAGATGAACGTTGGCATCCACGGTATCATATCCCTCTTCCTGTAACTTATAAGCAGCGATCTTATTCATCAGACCTATTCCACGGCCTTCCTGCTGCATATATATCAGCACGCCTTTGCCTTCAGCCTCAATCATGCGCAACGCCCTGTGCAACTGCTCGCCGCAGTCACATCGCTTACTGCCCAGGATGTCGCCAGTGGCACACGAGGAGTGAACTCGCACGAGTATCGGTTCATTCTCGTCCCACTCACCTTTTATAAGCGCCATGTGTTCAAGCCCGTTGCTTATCTGCCTGAAAGGCACGAGCTTGAAGTCACCGTATTCAGTGGGCATGCTTACCTTGTTGCCCACCTCGATGAGCGACTCCGTCTTCAACCTGTATTCAATCAGGTCTTTTATGGATATAAGTTTTAAATCAAACTCTTTCGCCATTTTAATCAATTCCGGCAACCGTGCCATGGTACCGTCATCGTTCATTATCTCCATCAACGCCGCCGCCGGATAGAGACCGGCCAACCGGCACAGGTCTATGCTTGCCTCGGTATGCCCGCTGCGACGCAGCACACCATTATCCTGTGCATAAAGCGGGTTTATATGACCTGGACGTCCGAATGTCGTCGGTTTGGATTCGGGATCAGCCAGCGCTTTTATGGTAGCCGCCCTATCATGCGCGGACACGCCCGTACTGCACCCTTCGAGCTTGTCTATCGTCACCGTGAACGGTGTTCCGAGCACTGACGTGTTATCCTCCACCTGATGCGGCAGGTCGAGTTCTGCACAACGCGACAACGTCACCGGCGCGCAGAGCACTCCGCGGGCATGCTTCAGCATGAAGTTAACTTTTTCGGCCGTGATTTTCTCGGCCGCAATTATCAGGTCACCCTCATTCTCACGGTCCTCGTCGTCTACGACAATGACAAACTTTCCTTCCTTGAAATCCGCCAAAGCGTCTTCTATTCTGTTCAATCTTGATATTTCCATTATTCGTTGCTTATATTTAATTTCGGAGACAGGAACAATGCGGAACATCTCATGGCAATCAGCGCCACACACCCTGACTCTCTCCAAAAAATCTGCCTATCGTTTTCCATTGCCATCAACCGTTGACGCTTCCCGCACCACCCACCGGACTACCACTATCCCTCTTTTTCAGAGAAGGCCTCTTCTATCCTCTTCACAACAGCCTCGTTAGTGCGCCTGATCACACGCAGGTCACCGAGCAGACGCAAACGGAAGCGCCACATCCTTAGATAGAAGAACACACCCAGAGGGAGCACAAGTCCGGTTATGATGTTGAAAGCCTTTCGGCGGAACGGACGCGTATGAGCGTGGGTGGCTATCAGCGGATAGTTGTTCAGTTCATTTAGTATTATCCTGTCTCTCGTATTCGACAGGTCTTCTATAACCTCTTCCAACTCTTCGTTTATATCCCTTATGCGCCTGTCATCGCCATCACGGAAAAACACCCTTATCGGGTTTGGCGCTTTCAGCAGGTTGTGCGTATTCGAATAACCCTCTATCTCGTCACTGATATGAATGAGCCTACCGGCATCCCGCGCATAGTCGGGGTCTTCAATTATCACCTCTTTCTTATATATATTGCGCTTATTGCGCAGTCCGAGCGCAGTGCGCACGAAATTTATATACATGTCTATGTTGAAAACCGTAGAGTCTTTGTTTGCCTTATATGTGAAGAACACCGCCAGGGGAGCAAGCACAATCGTGGAAATCCACTTTCCGAACCATACCGTCCACACTTCGTCTCGAGCCATCTTCATACCCGAGTTCTCGAATATGAAATATATGATGAACACGAGCACCGAGATAATCACCGGCACCCCAAGTCCTCCTTTGCGGATTATAGCGCCGAGCGGGGCACCGATAAAAAAGAAGATGATGCACGAGAGCGACATCGTGATCTTTCCTATCGCCTCAATGCGATGGTTGCGGTAGTTTCTGTTCAGTCTGTTAGTGTAGCCGCCCTTCATGTCTATGTCGGCCGCACGCATGCGCACTGTTGAAAGTGCGCTCTTGACCACTTCGAGCTTCTGGTCGCCGGTCATTTTCCCGAACACCGAGTCAATGTCAGCCTCCCCTGCCTCGGCCTCACGGCGCGCCCGCAGCGAGTCGGCCTTATCGAGCGCCATTCCATACGCCTGCATGCGCTTGTTCTCCATGTAATAAGCCCGCCCCACACTGTCATTGAACTCGGCAATAGAATCAATGTCATGATATATCCGCCCAAGACTCTTCGAACGCGCGTCGCCAGCTATGCCCGCCACATCAGCCATATTGAAATCGCCATCAAAGTCAAGCACCATCCGTTTGGTGAAGAATGTCTCCCTGCGGTAAGGCACACTGGCACTTCCCGCCATATCCTGTGACTGCATGTTCTCGAACCACTCGCCGCTATACAGCGTGAGCAACAGGTGTTTTTTCTCTTCCGTAGACTGTAACCGGCCCGAGTCGGCAAGTATTATCGCCGCGTCTTCATAGCCGCTGTTCATCCGGTATATCATCACACCATAGAGCATCCCCGTGCCTACATCCTTGCGCTGCACGTATACATTGCTGCCTGGAATACCATCATAGAACACGCCTTCCGGTATTTCAAGCTCGGGACTCTTCTGCTTCATAGACAGCAGCAACTGCGAGAATGATTTGTTGGCGTCAGGCCCGATGACATTCTGGAAATAAAAAGAACAGAAACTGATCGCCAGCACGATGACAATCAGCGAGCGCGATGCCTGTAAAAGCGATATTCCGGCAGCCTTGATAGCCGTCAGCTCGGAACTTTCACCAAGGTTTCCGAATGTGATTAGCGAAGACAGGAGTATAGCCAGCGGGAGAGCCTGAGGCACAAGCATAATACCCATGTACCAAAAGAACTGGGCAAGTATATCTACCGACAGACCTTTGCCTATCAACTCATCAACATATCTCCACAAGAACTGCATCATCAGCACGAACTGACAGATGAAGAACGTGCCGACAAACAGCAGTCCAAACTGCCTGGCCATGAATATGTCTAACTTACCAATACGAAATTTCATTGCAATCAAAAAACAGCGCCTTGGCACTTATCAGCCTGCAAAATTAGCATAAAAATATCAGAGAACATATATTTTTTCGGTTTTTTATTAAAATAATGTGAATATGCCTCTTTAAGACGACCACGAGTCTGTTTACCTTTCACGAGACAATGGCAACACAATCTTTTTTTATTATATTCAAATAAATTTCCTCTAAAATTTTGCCGTTTCATTTTTTTATACTATCTTTGCACCCGCTAAACGATTACGGCGGGATAGCTCAGCTGGTTAGAGCGTCGGATTCATAATCCGGAGGTCGAGGGATCGTGACCCCCTCCCGCTACACCAATTTAAAGGCGCTTACATGTTACGTAAGCGCCTTTTTGTTTTCCACATACAAACAGCATCCGCCTTACATTTCCTGATATTTTTGCTCAATAAAAAATCAAAACTGATTTATAAGCCACAAAAAAAACGATAATCGTAAGAGGATTGACACCAGCCGTAAACAATGAAAAAAGTTTACCTGCCCACCCACGACAACCACCGTATGTCCTGTCAACGCATATCGCAATACGCTTACGGAAATGCACATTTTATCAAATTTGCGAAAAAACAGGATCCAAAACATAAGACTTGATAAATATTTACAAAAAGCGTTCAACATACATGACGAAACGCGATCGAGATCGAGATGAGACACAACGGCATACCGAATGTGTATTTAGAGCCTTATAACTTACTATGACTAACTAACCATAAAGTCTTGACTTTCAATACTCTTTGATTTTTAACACTTTCTGAGTGCTTTTTGGCAGTTCCCGATTTTCCACATATTTTTGCAGCGTATTTCTACCGTGGAGAATTTGCGGAGCTTTTATTTTGTCATATCGTGAACGTAGTTTACAATGATTTACGAGTGGTTACGATGAAGGACAGATTTGAAGCTGATAGGCAAAATGCGTTATATCGTGGACCGGGTTGACAAAGGTTGTCAATGGTTCACTTCCGTTTACTCCATAGGTGGAATACTCAAAGTATGTAGAACATAGTAATATCAAAGAGTATGAGACCGACAAGAAAATGTGAATTTTGTGGCAAGACATTCGTGCCAAGAAGCGGTATGCAGAAATACTGTTCCGAGGAATGTCAGGCAGAGGCAAAACGTCTTAGGAAGAAAAGACAGCAGGACTTGATTAACGGTATTGAGCCTATCATGGAACTGCAACATCAGGAGTATCTTACCTTCTCCAAGGCTGCCATTCTGATGGGATGCACCCGACAGTATATCTACAAACTTGTGGCTAACGGCAAGTTGAAGGCATCAAGATTGAGCAGCAGAATGGCATTCGTTAGAAAGGCTGATATAGAGAAGATGTTTGAGGGTAATCCCTACAAGCGTGTGGTTCCTGCCAGCAAGAGCAAGCTCTGTAAAAAGGCAAAAACAGAAAAGCCAACACAAAACCAGGAACCAACAAAAGGGAAAGAGGAGAATGAGGTGCTTGACTATTATTCGGGCGAGGAAGTGATGTCCATTTATAAGGTCAAGAAGTCTTGGCTGGAAAAGGCGCGTGAGTTTGACCCCTTCGGGCACGCGGAACTGACCCCCTTCGGGCATAATAAGATTGACCCCTTCGGGCAAAATAAAAATGACCCCTGTCGATGATACGGCAGGGGAATTTTTTGTAGTTTTGAGA
>ERZ778512.1901-NODE-1901-length-12372-cov-8.104003_pt1 | contig 12372 bp, 9 predicted proteins | sample MGYA00510346_ERZ778512 | MGnify/ENA primary metagenome ERZ778512 (study PRJEB29527, sample SAMN07138962) | mouse gut metagenome | material: feces | host: mouse | place: China:Nanjing | collected 2016-01-25 ...
CGACTCAAGCTATACGACCCTGGCGGCAACATTTATTATTAAACAAGCTCTTAATGATTATTTCTTCATTGATACCAGTTGTTTGACTACCATATTGTAGCCTTCTGAAAAATATGGCCGCTGAAACTCCGTCTCACGACATACCTCACCCCTCCATACCACAATATCAAGGTCGACGGGTACTATTCCGGTTGTCTTATCGGAAGGAACACGCCCGCAACGGCGCTCATAAAGTTTCAGCGAGGCGTTGACTTCGTCAAATCCGACATAGGGAGCGACACCTACGGCGGCTACGGCATTGAGATACTCCGGAAACCTTCCGCTCCACTCAGGGGTGGAGTAAACAGGTGAGAAGAGAGCAGGATAAAACGTGCGGCCAAGCCAACCGATTGCCTCGGCTACCCTTATAGCACGGTCGGGACTGTTGGATCCAACGCCCACTATACACATCGTATCGGGGAGGTCAACTCTCATGCCTGCGGCAGTTGCGAAACATCCTTCATCGTAAGGGCAATGCGTCCGCGCATATAATCGACATCCATGACGCGCACCCTTACTTTCTGATTCATCTGCACTACTTCAAGAGGCGACGACACAAACCTGTCGGCAAGCTGTGAAATATGGATTAGTCCATTCTCATGAATACCTAAATCGACAAAACAGCCGAAAGCTGTTATGTTGTTGACCACACCCTGCAGCTCCATACCTGCATGAAGATCACGGATATCATGTATACCGGTATCAAACTCTACCGGCTCCTCATCTACAGCACGAGGGTCACGGCCAGGCTTCTCCAGTTCGAGCACGATGTCGGTAAGAGTCGGAAGTCCGACTTCCTTGGTAACATATGGCGACAAGTCGAGGTTCTGGAGGGTCTTGGGGTCCTTTACAAGAGCATCAACCGTAGTGCCACGGTCGGAAGCTATTGCCTCGACCAGGTCGTAACGCTCAGGATGCACTCCGGTATTGTCAAGAATATTGTGAGCGCCAGGAATACGGAGAAATCCGGCACACTGCTGAAATGCCTTCTCTCCCATACGCGACACATTGAGCAACTCGCGGCGTGATGTAAAATCGCCATTCTCGGCGCGATAGCTTACAATATTGGCGGCCAGAGTCGGACCGATGCCGCTGACATAGCTCAGTAGCTCGCGGGATGCCGTGTTGACATTAACCCCGACGGCATTTACACAACTTCCTACAGTAAAGTCGAGCGCATCGCGCAATTTAGTCTGGTCTACATCATGCTGGTACTGCCCGACCCCAATATGCTTCGGCTCAATCTTCACGAGTTCGGCCATAGGGTCAATCAGGCGACGCCCAAGGGATATGGCGCCACGGTCGAGGTCCTTAAGATCGGGGAATTCGCGCACACCGACCTCCGACGTAGAGTAAATCGATGCACCACTCTCGTTTACGATATATATACGTACCGGCCGCGGATAACGCAACTGGTTAAGGAAATTTTCAGTCTCTCGTGAGGCAGTGCCGTTTCCAAGAGCTATGGCATCGATTTCAAAGCGGTCGACAATAGAGCAAACCTTGAATGCAGCTCCATGAAAATCGTTGACCGGAGCATTGGGGAATATCTGGTCGGTACACAGAACATTACCCTGAGAATCGAGAGCGGCAATCTTGCATCCATTCTTAAAGCCGGGATCCACGGCAAGCACTCGTTTTCCGACAAGCGGAGAGCCCATCAGCACCTGACGAACATTGTCGGCGAATATCGCAATCGCGCTATCGTCGGCCTTGCCCTTGGCGGCATTCATAATCTCAGTCTCAATCGAAGGCTTTATCAGCCTGCGGTATGAGTCACGGACAGTAGAACGAATCACAGCAGCCACTTCGTCAGAGGCTGTCGAACGAAGAAACATACGAGTAAGACGCTCAATCATCTCATCGTCGTCAATCGACACATTCACCTTCAATATCCCCTCTTTCTGTCCACGAAGCACTGCAAGCAGACGATGTGAGGTGCACAAACGCAGTGGAGAGGTGTAGTCGAAGTAATTCTCATATGTGCGGCCTTCCTCTTCCTTACCGGACATCACCTTTGAGGTAATCACGGCATTGCGCATATAGCGGGCACGTACTATCGAACGCGCTTTCTCGCTGTCGCTTATCCACTCGGCTATAATATCAGAAGCACCGCCGACAGCCGCCTCGGCATCGGCCACGTCGCCTTTGATGAATTTTTTGACAGCCTTGTCGAGCGAATCGAGATTCTGCGACATAATCATACGGGCCAACGGCTCCAGACCTTTCTCAGCTGCAATCATAGCCCTCGTGCGGCGTTTGGGACGGAAAGGCATGTATATATCCTCGAGAGTAGAGGCCTCACGGGTGTCCTCGATGCGTCTGCGTAAATCGTCAGTAAGTTTTCCCTGCTCCTCCATTGAGGCCAATATTGCTTCCTTACGTTTTTCAAGAGCTTCGAGAGAGCGGTAACGGCGCTCGATATTATGTATGGCATTTTCGTCAAGCGCGCCGGTAGCTTCTTTGCGGTAACGGCTGATAAATGGTATGGTGGCTCCGTCTTCGAGCAATTTTACGGTGGCATTTACCGATTTGCGCGGGATGCTCAGTTCCTCGGCAATGATAGATACAAACTCGCTGTTCATCGATTATGTAAGAGTCTGAGAATAAGATGCTATATGATTATTTTATAATTGTCTGCGATGAGGTGGCCGACTCTGCCTGGCAGCGCCGCAAAGTTATGAGGGTGATTTCAGGAGTGGCTCCGATACGCATCGGAAGAGCCACAGCGCCTACGCCGATGTTGACATAGAGCATATGGCTTCCGTCGGAATCGGAATACAAACCACCCCATGTCGGATAGCGATATTTGGCGGGCGACCATCCGCCAACCTCAATCTGCATGGCATGGGTATGACCGGATAACGACAAGGGAATCTCAACAGAATCGCATGAGGCGACTTCCTCGACCCAATGTGCCGGATTGTGTGTAAGCAATATCTTGAATACCGAATCGCCGAGAGCCGGATATGCTTTTCCGAGATCGCCGTATACACTGAATGGTGGGTCTCCCCAGTTTTCAACGCCTACTACAGCTATAGAGTCGCCGCCACGCTTGAGTATTTCAGAAGAGTTAAGCAACAGACTCCAGCCCATGTCGGCCTGCAAGGCATGCATACGGGTGAGATTATCGGCTTTGGCTTGCGCCGACGGCCATTCGCTATAATCGCCGTAATCATGATTGCCAAGTATAGATATAACTCCGTCGGGAGCTGAAAGCCGGCTCAATGTAGCGGTAAAAGGCGGAAGTTCATCGGTACGGCGGTTTACGATATCGCCTGTAAAGAATATCACATCCGGGTTCAGGCCGTTGATGGTATTGACTACTTCAGACACAAAGGTAGTGTCGGAGCCATAGGTGCCGACATGGAAATCAGAAAACTGTACCATACGGTATCCATCGAACGCCTCTGGAAGTCGGTCAAAACATAGAGTAATCTCTTTTACCTGGCACCTTGTACGATTGACCAGTGCCCCCCACCACATTACAACAAATGTTAGAACTGCCACAACAGTACCTGTCAGTAACAACGGTCGGGAGATATGCCTCTTCCACAGCATTGGCAGCATGGCCGACAGGCTGAAAAGCGCAAATACCAGTTTTGGCACGTAGATGGTAAAATAGCTGTAGAGCATCCACATGTCGGCCAACAGCAGAGAATCTCCTCCGCGCCTCCGCGGAAGAGCCACAATCACCACTGCATAAAGTATAAGCAACAGCGATGAGACCGCATATGCCTTTGAGACACGACGGTTGCATACCACTCGACGCAACACACTCCATATATATCCGTCGACCAGAAGGTTGAAAGCGATAAGGATTATCATCGGTAATATAGGGAGTCGCATCGGGAGATAACAATATTATAGTTAAACGGAGAGGATATTTTCAGTATAGCCGAATATAGGAGCCTTTATATATTATCGGATTCGGAATCAAGACATACATCGTTGGCGATAATACTGTTCTTCAACGGGTTGGCATACATAGTAAGCATCATCTCATAGAGGAACTGGGTATCAGCCTCTGACAGCTCGGGGATATCCACCTTTAATATCTGCGCATGCAGATAATTGTTGAAATCCACAACTTCCTGGCGGGTATATCGATCGGCCCATTTGTCGGTGTTGTAAAGCTGGTCGAACGCGATATAGTTAATCGGGAAGATTTTGTAGCCTGAATGAATGTCACAGTCTATTATACGGCATACATCCCGGGCCACGGCAGTCTTGTCGAGTGCGCGATCCATGTGCGACAATTCGTCATTCACAGGATTGCCTACTTCGAAATGTACTCGACCCTTAGGCTGGAGCAGGCCGGTCTCCATGGCGAAAAGGTCGTCGCGCTGAGTCTTCTTGAAGTCCGGATCATTGCGGCGAAGCAGAAACTCGCGCGCCTTCAGATAGTCGTTGGGATCATATTCATAAGAGATACTTACAGGCAAAAGGTTTACCTCCTCAAGATTGCCTATAAAATCCTTGTCGCCAGCCAGACCGAGCATCTTTATGAGACTGTCCTGAGCCATATCACTCGAATCCTTGCTGCGTCCCTGACGCTCTGCAATCCATACCGACTGGTTTTTGCCGGTAATCGCATAGTGTATATATGCCGACAGTTGCTGCGCGGCCTCGAGGGCTTTCACGCGCGGAAGATCACGCTTAACGATAAAACTCTTGTTAAGGCGCACAAGGTCGTTGATCCATGCATATATAAGCAGATTGTCGCCTATAGCCACCTCGGTAGTAGGATAGCCTGCACGCAGGAAACAGAGATTAAGGAAGGACGTATCCAGTACAATATCCCTGTGATTTGTTATAAAGGTATATGCTTTTGTCTTATCGATTTTGTCGAGACCGGATATTGTGATTCCGGATGTTGTCTTGGATGCAAGCATCTCAAGAAAGGGCCACATAATCTTGCGCTGGAAGGTGGTCTTGTCTTTGACTTCAAGCAATCCATTGCAGAAATCATTGAAATCAATCTCCGGGAGCACCCACTTCACAGCATGCTCAAATCCGGGTTCCTTTATCAACCCGGCCATTTTTTCATGGAATATATCGTCGGAGTACGGTGCAATTTCGTCAAACTGCCTGGTATCCATTGTCAATTCATCTGCCATAATCTTAGTCTACTGAAAAATTACGATTCTCAAAGATAGCAAATATCACTTATTGTTCTGATATAAGTTCTTATCTATTAACTACATTTAGCAATTTACACACTTAATCCGCCGGCATAATCGGCCCAGCGCTTTATCAACGCTTCCATGTCGGAAGGCAAAGGTGCGGAAAAAAACATCTCTTGGCCGGTGCGCGGATGCACAAATCCGAGAGTACGCGCATGGAGAGCCTGTCGGGGACATAACTCGCGGCAGTGTGCCACAAACTGACGGTAGCTGCCGCTTCCCACACCCCTAAGCACTGCATCGCCTCCATATCGGGCATCATTAAACAGAGGATGTCCGATATGCTTCATATGCACACGTATCTGATGAGTCCGGCCTGTCTCAAGGACGCATTTCACCACACTCACATAGGCCAGAGTCTGTTGGGTGTAATAATGCGTCACGGCATGCTTTCCCTGGTCGCCGTCGGGAAAAACAGCCATCTGCAGACGGTCTTTCGGATTACGCCCTATATTTCCTTCGATACGTCCGTCGGCCGGATCGGGAGCGCCCCATACCACTGCCACGTACTCGCGTTTGGTAGTTTTCTCGAAAAACTGGCGTCCGAGCGCTGTCTTTGCATCGGGAGTCTTGGCCACGACAAGCAGGCCGGATGTGTCCTTGTCGATACGGTGCACAAGCCCCATACGAGGATCGTTGACATCATAATCCGGAGTATTACGGAAATGCCATGCCAGCGCATTGACAAGAGTGCCGTGGTAATTCCCATGCCCGGGATGCACGACAAGTCCTGCCGGTTTGTTAACCACCAGCAAATCGTCATCCTCATATACAATATCAAGCGGAATGTCCTCGGCGATAATCTCAAACTCGTAGCGTGGACGGTCCATTACCACCTGCACCACATCCAACGGTTTTACCCTGTAGTTGCTCTTTACAGCCTTGCCATTGACAAGAATGCAACCCGCCTCTGCAGCCTGCTGCACGCGGTTGCGGGAAGATTTCTGCAGACGGGCTACCAGAAATTTGTCGACACGTAATAATTCCTGTCCCTTGTCGGCTACAAATCGGAAATGCTCGTAAAGTTCGCCACCGTCGTCATCCCCGTCTACAGCAGAATCTGCCCCGACCAACTCGTCAGGGACATAGTCGACAACGTTCTTCTCTATATCGTCAGTAGAAATCATAGGGATAATTTACAGATACACTTACAGATGGCAGGCAATATCATAACACATCTTCGGGGAACACCTATTCGAGATTCAGCACAGACGCTTCACGGTCACTCTCTATAGCCTCAAGTGTGTCAACACTGTCTACATCAAGACTGAGTCCCTCTCCGACTTCGATAGTAATTGTGGCAGAGGTCGGGACTCTCGCGCCAGGCTGTACAGACACACCGTTGAATTTCACGCCAAGCACCAGATCCTTATACTCGCTCGGCACCAGTACCTCACATATATTGCGGATTCCGGCACCCTCAAGAGTGGAACGCGCCTGACGTAGCGACATATCCGTCACGGCCGGCAATGATATCATCTTGGGTGAGAAAGCGGTGACGGTGAGATAAACCGTGCGATGAGGTTTCACTTTTGTGCGCGCTCTTGGCGACTGCTCAAGCACAGTGCCCGGTGCTGTAGTCATATCATATATCGAGTCGGAAAGCTCAGGCTTCAGCCCGACGCTCTCAAGGGCCTTTACAGCCTGATTGTATGAGAGGCCTTTCATATCCGGCACTACCTCATATGCGCCATGATCTGTCCAGACATCAAGCCCAATCAGCGCCATCCATATGACACTGAAGCCGACAAGAATTATCAGCAGGAAATTAAACAATATCGGGTGGCGCTTCATGAAGCTCATGCTCCGGCGCAGGGTATTTGGTTTCTGTGTTTCTTCCACTTGGAGGGGATTTTCGTCCTGGAGAGTATGTGCGCAGAGAAATTTCCTGCGCAGGGATGAGAATTTGGATGCAAATTTACGCAAAAACTCCCTTTAATCCTTATTTTAAAGTTAAAATTCCGTAATTCACGCCTTCAAAGGCGATTCCCGATAGCCGGATTCAGCAAAAAGGCGCTTATCGTCTTCCACAGTGTTGCCTACCGTAGTGAGCATGTCGCCCATCAGCACTCCGTTTACACCACCAAGCAGCATACGCCGCATCGTATCATGGCTGAGGCGCATTCGCCCACCGGCAAAACGCAGTATGCACCGCGGAGCAATCATGCGGAACAACGCAGCCGTGCGCACTATCTCTTCTTCGGAAATCAGAGGTGTCGACTCCAGCGGAGTGCCGGGAATCGGATTCAATATATTAATAGGTATAGATACGGCTCCGGCATCACGGGCCTCGGCGGCAAGTTCGAGACGCTGACGCATGGTCTCTCCCATGCCTATTATCCCGCCACAGCACACCTCCATACCCACACTGCGGGCCAATGCGATTGTGCGCAGTTTGTCAGCATGTGTGTGGGTGGTGCATAGCGAGGGGAAATATGACGCTGATGTCTCAAGATTACAGTGGTAGCGCTTTACACCCGCCTCTTTCAGGCGGCGAAGCTCGTAAAGCCCCAGCAATCCCATCGAGGCACACAGATAGAGCGGCGTCTCGGCCTCTATCCTGCGGTATATACGGCAGAAGTTCTCGATATCGGCCGGAGCAACCTTGCGCCCCGATGTCACAAGCGAAAAGCGTCGTATGCCATGCATAGTATTCATGCGTGCGGCATCAAGGGCCTGCTCCTCCCGGATAATATCATACTCAGACACTCCCGTGTGATGATGGCGCGACTGGGCACACCATTTACAATCTTCGGAACAACGTCCGGAGCGGGCATTGACTATAGAGCATGTATCTATTTCATCATTATGCCAGCGGCGGCGCACCTTGTCGGCGGCATCCGCCAGTTCATCGACTGAGTATCTGTCGTTTAGTTCAACAGCCTCATCTACAGTAATTCCATTGCCGTTGTCAAGCACTTCCGATAGTCGGGCAGCTAAAAAATCTGACATATTATGCTGTATAATAATTTCATTAGGCAAATTTACAAATTTCCGATAAAACATGTTGCATAACACATTTAGAATACAGTAAATCCAACATTCAACCGGTGTAATAATTTAAGCACAATGCACCTGCTGCCTGCTTTATCACATAATCACGAAATAAAATCACTATAAAATCATATTCCAACCATGAAGTGCAACATTCTATTCGCCATGATGCTCATATCGGGCGGCTTATACGCATGCTCGTCCGACGACATACGGGATGCAAATGCCATCGGTGAAATCACAGCCGATATTACCGACATATCAGTACCGTCCGACGGTGGCACATACATAATAAATTTAGGAGTAAAAGGCAAAGGAAACACCTGGAAATCCATAGTGCCATCCGACCCGTGGATGACTATGACGCCAACCGGCGGATACCACAAGAGCGGACATTACCGCCTGTCGGTGGAGGTCTCACCCAATTCCGGCAAAGACAATCGACAAGGTGAGATATGCATATATACCACATCCTCCCATCTTAAGATAAACGTACAACAGTCGGCAACTACGCGCGACGGATGCTGCGGGCTATCGGATAAAGAAGTCTTCTTCTCCGCTACTGAATGTCGCTACCATGACATAACCGTATCACCTTATGAAGATATCGACATGACAACCTCAGACGCCGAATGGCTACAGATAGCCGGAGTGCCTGAGGGAGGCATGACGGCCAGCAAGGAATTCACAATATCGATAGCTCCCGACGGACCATACCCAACCGGCCGCTCGGCATTAATCTCGTTTGTCGGCAAAGAGTCGGGACAGACATCCATAATCGAAGTAAAACACGCCGGTCATGACTGTCAACCGGCATTCCCTTCGCGATGGTATTACACCAACAGTGAAGCCGCATCCTGCGGATGGTTAATCTCCGGTGCAGCCGAAGCCAATTACGACACCGGCTCACAACGGTCTTTTGTATCGGCGGTAGGTGTCAACAATCTAAAGTTAAACCGTTCAATCTCCACCGCATACAAAAACTCCATTGCAGTGTCGGGACTTTATACCGGCGATTACCTGCTGTTCTCCATACCATCAGGCAAACTTGAGGCAGGCACATCGGTCGATTTCATGCTTACAATATCGTCAGCCAACAACAATGCCCCCAAATATTGGATCTGCGAGATTTATGATGGAGGCCAATGGAGATGCCCGGATCAAAGCACATTGTCGACAAATGACGACGGCGTAAAATATTCATTTTACACAAAACATTTCAGTTCATATCAACACACATCATTCACACAGAGTTTCACACTCGACAATACGTTAATCGACGGCATGGTAAGAGTACGTTGCCGAGTAGTAGGCGAACGCAACGGACTCGACGCAAAATTGTCACCAACCAACAGCGGTGAAATCTATCTGCCCTCCCATGAGTTCCATTTCTGCACAGCAACAGCCTATCCGGGTATTGCCCGAAAGGATATAAAAAAAGTGGCTATACTCGGCAACTCATTCACCCATTACTTTGCCTCGGCATTCCTGCTCAAAGAGATTGCCCGTTCGCAGGGACACCAGCTCGACATCAGGATTAACGCGAAAGGATCACAATACCTAAGCAACCATATGGAATTAGAACTCTCACGCGACATAACTGACCGCAGCGGCTACGACTACATAATCCTTCAGGAACAGTCGACTCGCTATTCCGACTATGCCAATAATCCGCAGGAAACTACACTGTCCGACTGCAAGGCTCTCACAGCCAGATTCCGCAACGGCTCGCCGACATCGAAAATCATCCTTGAAAACACATGGGCTTTCCCTAAAAGCAACTGGAATAACTTCGGTTCATCGTCGGAATTTGAAAAGCACCTGCTCAACGGCACTCTGGCTATAGCGAAAGCCGATAATAATGTTGACTGGGTATCTCCCATAGGTGTCGCATTCGACAAGGCCGTCGCCGCAGGTATGTCCGATCTGTTCTATACCGACTCAAAACACCCCAACCGCAACGGCGCATATCTCAAATCATGTGTCAACTACCTTGTGATTTTCGGAGAAAAATTTGACAAAAATGTTTCCGACGGTGGCTGCGACCCGACAGTGGCAGCACGCCTGCGTGCATTTGCCGAAGAAACTATACTCGGGCACGAGTCCGACTATATGATTACCCGTTAATACCTTTAATGATGAAAAGAAAACATTTCCTTATCGCAGCATTGTCTGTAATGGCGGGCTTGTTGGGAACTTCTTGCAGCGACAATATCGATGACAATACACTCCCGGCAACCATGGAAGCAATCGCCTCGGGCGGCAACCGATTTACCGGAGAGGGTGGAACGCTCGAAATACTGATATACTCCGACGTGGAGTACGACGTGAAGTGCGATGCCGACTGGATAAGCCGAATCATATCACGATCCACGCCTGTAAACAACCTCGAGCGCTTTGATATCAGGCCATATCCCATCGCAGCCGACATGACTCCACGCACAGCCGACATAACAATATCATACCCCGGCACCGAGCAAATAGTCTACACCATCGAACAGACGCCGATCGACATTTTCCGATTCAATATCGAAAATGTGTCAGCGACCTACATCCCTTCAGCAGGCGGTACACTTACCATAACCATTAACACAAATCTAGACTATAGCGTAAACACCTCGGATCAGTCATGGATATCACTTATGCCCAACGGTCCATATCATATGCCGGCATTCACGATTGCAGAGAACAAGGATACTGAGGCCCGAAGCGGAAAAATCATATTCTCCACAGCCGAACTGGGAGAAACAACCGTGGAATTCACTCAAGCCCCTTTCATAATAGATAAAGGAATATCAACCCCCGACCAACTCATGGACTTCGCGGCAGCCGTCAATTCAGGAAGCACACTCGAACCATGGCTCAACGATGACCAAGAGGTTGTACTGCTTGCCGATATCGACATGACCGGCAGACAATGGACGCCGGCAGGCAATCTGCGCGGATCGACAATCACCAACGGCGCCACTACACTCGGCAACGACGGTCATGCATTCTGCGGGATATTCAACGGAAACGGCCACACGATACGCAACCTCACCATGTCGACTGATTCTGAGCAATGCTACGGACTGTTCGGCGTACTGTCATCAGCTACCGTGAAGAACCTTGTGATTGACACAAGCTGCACCATGCAGATTGTCAACGAAGGCATGGGTACAGGATCAGCCTACGGGTTTATCGCCGGACTGGCATTCCAATCGACAATCTACAACGTCACCGTTGAGGGTACAGTGCTTGAGTCAGTCATCAATAAAGGAGCCCGGAAAGCAATGGGTACAATTGCGGGGATTGCAGGGTACGCATACTCTTCGACAATCAGCGACTGCCGCTTCTCCGGTATCATACGACAAGTTAAGTCTGATATGTATGACAACTCTCTCGGCTCCGGAGTAGCCGGAATAATCGGATTTTCCAGAGCTACATCATCACAACCGCTCGTAATAGAAAACTGTGTGAACTCGGGCTATATATATGCAGAGGCCAACCGTGTGGCCGGAATTCTCGGCTCTACATCGGGCAACTTCACACTTCGCAACTGTGAGAATTCAGGCATCGTACATGCCGGAGCAGCAGAAGCCGCCAAAGCAGGATGGAGCGCGGGATTGCGCGTCGGCGGCATTCTCGGCTTTTCCTCTAACACCAAGGCTTCCAACAAGTGTCTTATCGAGAGTTGCACTAACTCTGGCACTGTAGTCTGCGACGCCGATGCAAAGACTCAGACAGGAGGCATACTCGGTCTTGTCAGAAATCTCACTCTGAATGATGTAAGCAACACCGGATGTGTCATTGCCAACTCAGGAAGTATCGCCGGACTCATATGCGGACAGTTGCAATGTGCCGACAAGCCTACTGTCATTTCTGCCAACGTATCAGGACGCTTCGCACACTCTTACACCGGCAGCGAAAATGGTATCAATCCGCAAAATCCAGTGGAAATCACGGCCGACAACTATTTCATTTATGCTGCCGGCAATATCACAGGCTCCAATTCTGGAATATGGGACACCTCCAATGTCAAGTTCAGATAAAAGCCGTCTTATGTTTCATCACAACAATTTATAAGACGATTGTAAAAGCATGATAAAAAAGAGTTTCTTAGAGATTGTCTAAATTTTATTGATTAAAAATTTTATGGCAGCGAAATCAATCA